>Ga0070730_10004953_pt1 | contig 11567 bp, 12 predicted proteins | sample Coa_R1_3_FD_66447 | JGI IMG/M metagenome (GOLD analysis project Ga0070730, IMG submission 66447) | Surface soil microbial communities from Centralia Pennsylvania, which are recovering from an underground coalmine fire - Coalmine... | ecosystem: Environmental > Terrestrial > Soil > Unclassified ... | reverse complement strand
ATGCCAGTTGCGATGAAAAGGGTGTATGAAGCGGCGTCGCCTAAGGATGGGGTGCGTGTGCTGGTCGACCGGCTCTGGCCGCGCGGACTGAGCAAGGCGAACGCCGCGGTTGACGAATGGCTGCGCGACCTCGCGCCATCGAATGAATTGCGGCGCTGGTATCACGCCCGTCCGAGTGAATGGGCCGCATTCCGGAAGAAATATCTGAAGGAACTGGCAGGACCGCCGGCTCAAGCTGCTTTGCACCGCCTTTATGAACTGGCGCATAACACGAAACCGCTGACTCTGCTATTCGCGTCAAAAAACGAGACTGCGAACAACGCCACAGTCTTGAAGGAACTCCTCAGTGGCGCGCGCAAGCCACCAAAGGGAACCGGGCCGGTTGCGGCCCATGCTTTGCGCAGACGCCGCGCAGCGATTCGCCGCCGATAACGCTCGTCAATCGCGCAAAACACCATGCGGCGATCCTCATCATCCGTATAATTTCCATTTCTTGAGCAGGACGATCTCGCATGAGTATCACTTATCAAGCGGCAGGCCCGGAACACCTCGCGGAGCTGCTGGGCATGATGAAAGAGCTGCAGGCGGACGATCCCTGGTCGGTTTGTTTTGACGATCGGGAGGCAGAACGAGTAACCGGCGAACTGCTGCGCGATCCCTCGCTGGGGCGCGTGTGGCTGATTGCCGCGGACGGGCAGAACATCGGCTATATCGTTATGGCGTTTGACTACAGCCTGGAGTATCGCGGGCGCGGCGCGTGGGTGGATGAATTCTTTGTGCGCCGTTCTCACCGTGGTCTGGGCATCGGGACGGAGGCGCTCGACTTCTTTGCGCAACAGGCAAAAGAACTCGGCGTATCGGTCGTCCATTTGGAAGTGAACCACGGCAATCCAGCCATCGAGCTTTACCGCCGCCGTGGCTTCGAAGATCACCACCGCTACCTCATGACGAAGTGGATCATCGAAAAGCCATGAGCTCGTTTAGAATCGTCCGCGCATGAGGCCTGTCTTCCATTGGAACCTTGGCACGCGCTCGCTCGACTTGGGGAAACGCACCCTGATCATGGGCATCGTCAATGTGACGCCCGATTCTTTCTCGGATGGCGGTCAGTTTCTGGATCGAGAACGCGCCGTCGAGCATGCCGAGCATTTGCTGGCGGAGGGTGCCGACATCATCGACATTGGAGGCGAGTCGACGCGCCCCGGCGCGCATGTGGACACACGGGTCGAAACCGCCAAGAATCCGAGCGCAGGTCTGAGAGTGGCCGCGCCTGCGGTAAGTGCCGAGGAAGAACTCAAGCGTGTGATCCCGGTGATCAGCGATCTAAAGAAGAAACATCCCAAAGCTGTAATCTCGATCGATACCTACAAAGCGGGGGTGGCGCGCGCTTCGGTCGGGGCGGGCGCCGAGATCGTAAACGACGTCAGCGGATTTCGTTGGGACGCGCAGATGGCGCGCACTGTGGCCGATCTCAAGTGCGGCGCGGTGCTGATGCACATGCGCGGACGTCCCGAGGAGTGGCGGACTCTGCCCCCGCCAGGGGATATCGTTCTGCTGGTGAAACGGGAATTGAAGGAGTGGGCGGAGAAGGCGGTGTTAGCAGGCGTTCGCCGCGAGCGTTTGGTGCTCGACCCGGGCTTCGGGTTCGGCAAGAATTTTGAGGAAAATTATCCGCTCATCGCGCGCTTCAATGAATTGCAGTCAGCGGGATTTCCCCTGGTGGCGGGCACGTCGCGGAAATCGTTCATCGGACGAACTCTCGCTGCAGGGGAAGGGAAAGTTCCGCCCGGGGCTCGGCTCTACGGCACGATTGCGACTGAGACTGCATTGGTTCTGAAGGGAGCGCACATCTTGCGCACGCACGATGTGAGAGCTTCTCTCGAGGCCGCGAAAATTGCCGATGCGATTCTCGAGGCGAGGTGATTTTCTTCCTGCGAAAAACCGCGTTCAGGTTTTGAGTCCCGGTGAAGACCTGACGAAATTTCCGCATCAACAATACTCCTTCCCACTCCGAAAGGCTTCACACTATTGATAGGCCGGTTCGATGGACGATCTGCAAAGACTATCCACAGATCCTCGGGTGACCATACGCCGGGCGGGGCCGCCGAATCCGAACGGCGCCTGCGTGGTGTACTGGATGCAGCGCGCGCAGCGGGGCGTTGACAACCCCGCGCTCGATGTGGCGATTGAAGCAGGGAACATACTGAAATGGCCGGTTGTCGTGTTCTTCGCGCCCGTGCCCTTCTATCCCCACGCCAACCTGCGGCATTACAGATTTCTGAATGACGGCATTCCTGATATCGCCGCAGCTCTGGAGAAGAGGCATGTCGGATTTATGTTGCGCCGCTATCCCGACCACAGCCTGTCGAAATTTTGTAAGGAGGTGAATGCGGGGCTGGTGGTGGGCGACGAGAACCCGATGCGCGAGCCTGAAGGCTGGCGAGCGACCGCCGAGAAGAGACTCAGTGTGCCATTGTGGATCGTCGACGCCGACGTGATTGTTCCCTCGAAGCTGTTGCAGAAGGCGCAGTATGCGGCCCACACGATTCGTCCAAGGCTGCATGTGCACTTAAAGGAGTTCCTTGTGGGCAAACGTCAACCGAAGGCGCATCTCGCTTGGAAACCGGGGCAATTGATGTCGATGGACCCCGCTGGCGACATCACGGAAGGGTGGCAACTGGACCGATCGGTCTCGCCCGTTTCAACGTGGAAGGGAGGAAGTGGCGAGGCTCTCCGCCTGCTGCGAGTATTTGTCGATCACAAACTGCGTGGATATAGCACACGTCGAAACCATCCCGAAGCCGACCGGACGAGCCGGCTGTCACCCTATCTACATTTCGGGCACATCGGTCCGATCACAGTGGCGTTGGCGGTGGAAAAGGCTGAGGCTCCCAAGGCAGATAAGGAAGCTTTCCTGAATCAGATCATCGTGTGGCGGGAACTGGCGGTGAACCTGGTCCGCTTCAATCCGGACTACGACAACTTCGAATGCGGCGAACCGTGGGCGCATCGCACACTCGCGAAACATGCACGGGATGCGCGTCCCGTCCTTTACACGGAAAGGCAGATGGAAAATGCCGAGACCCACGATCCGCTCTGGAACGCCGCCCAGATGCAGATGGCGAACACCGGGTGGATGCACAACTATATGCGCATGTACTGGGCGAAAAAGATCCTGGAGTGGAGTCGCACCCCCGCCGAAGCTTTCCGGATCGCGGTGACGCTCAACGATAGGTACGAACTCGATGGGCGCGACCCCAATGGTTATGCGGGGATCGCATGGGCGATCGTGGGGAAATTTGATCGGCCTTGGTTCGAGCGGCCTATCTTTGGGCAGGTTCGCTATATGTCAGGTGCGAGCACTGGGAGGAAGTTCGACAGCAAAAGGTACATCGCGCAGAACCAGACGCCTTCTCTGTTCTAAAAGAGAACGGCGGATCCTTTACGAGTGGGCTGCCCCGTCGCCGCGGTTGTCCTCTACCTGTTTTTGCTCCTCCTTCGCCTCCCGCACGTGTTGCTTGGAAGGGCGGAGCATTGTGTCTACTTCCAGCAGGCCGCGCCCCAGACCGCGAGAATAGTTTTTGAGAATGCCGCGTTTCTCCAACAGGCGAGATAGCCAAAACAGGCCTATGACTGCGAGCAGCGTGAGAACGCCGACTGCTTTGCCGAACCAAGGTGCATCCATGGCAATTCATATTCTATTTCGACGCGGGATAAATTCCTTCCAGCGGCTTCGTGAATTGCTCTTCGAGTTCGGGATGCGGCAGGGGCAGGCGTGGCAGCATGGCATCGCGCTGGGCGGTGTTGCAGACAAAGATAGCCATAACGACGGCCGCTTGCTTCATGTCTGGTTCGGAGAGGCGCTCATAAGTATCGAGATTTGTGTGTGCGCTGCGGGTCTCGTAGTCGCGGGGATCCTGGATGAACTGGAATCCCGGGAGACCGACTTGAACAAAGGGGAGGTGATCGGTGGACCCGGAATTACGCAAAGAGATCGTGGTGAAGCCGAGATCGCTGATCGCGGGTACCCATTGCTGGAAAATCGAAGCGACTGCCGAGTTTCCTTCGGTGAAAATACCCAGAAACCTGCCTCCGCCATTGTCGGTATTGAAGTAGGCATCGAGCTTCGCATGCTCCGGTTTGGTCGTGACTGGCCCGGTCTGCTGACGGAGAAAAACAGGTACGACCTGCTCCTCCGGTTTGGTCGAGTAGGTCTTTGTGCCGAAATGATTGCTGACGTAACCGTCTGATCCGAACAGGCCCTGCTCCTCTCCACCCCAGAGAGCGATGCGGATGGTGCGCCGTGGCTGGATTTTTAGGGCTCGCAGGATGCGCATGGCTTCGAGCGCGATGATCGATCCGGCGCCGTCATCTGTGGCTCCCGTGCCCGAGATCCAGGAATCGAGATGGCCTCCGAGCATGACAACTTCGTCTTTGAGAGCGGGGTCGGTGCCGGGGATCTCGGCAATGACATCGCTGCCCGGCTCATGATCGCCGTAAAACTGAGTGGCGATGTTCAGGCGTACAGAGACCGGCACATGGTGGGAGACCAGCCGATGCATGCGTCCAAAGGCCTCGGCCGAAACGGCGGCGGACGGAATCACCTGCTTGTGCTCGGGGCGATAGACCCACCAGCCGAGCGACATCCCGGTATCGTCGCCGATCTTTCCACCGGAGCCGGTTGGGCGAAGCACGGCAATCGCGTGTTCGTCGGCGAAGAATCTGCCGACTTTTTCGAGGAACGCCATTTCCTCGAAGACTTTTTCCCAGAGCGCGGGATCGCTTGGGAGCACGTGGCTGTCGCCCTGGTCGCCATCAAGCGGGTATGAGCGGTAATGATCGAGCTTGGATTGGTCATAGTGCTCGAGGGGATTGGGCGGGTTCAGGTCGTTCTTGGGAACACTCCCGTAGAGAATGATCTTGCCTGCGAGTTTTCCTTTCCACTGGTCGAAGTCTTTCTCTTGCTTTAGGGCGGGGACCGCGATCACGTCGGCGGTGACTTCGCCTGCGGTCGCCGGCGACCACGGCGTTGCCTGCGCGATGAAAGTTGCCGTGGAAGGTGCGGTCATCAGAAGGGAGGTGCCGATCTGGCGCCAGCCCATGCCAAACTCGCCCCACGTTTCAGAATGGACGTTCGACGCCCCCATTCTCTTCAGTTGCTCGAGCGACCACTGCTCCGCCTTGGTGAAGTCGGGCGAGCCGGTCAGGCGCGGGCCGATGTCGTCGAACAAACCGCTGGCGTACTCCATGATGTGGGAGTGATTGAACCCTTCGTCGCGGATGCGTGCGATGGTTTCGAGGTCGAGGGTTTCGGCCACCGGCTGGGCGGAAGCAAGCGCAAGCTTGGGTTTGTCGGCGGTGAAGGCGCACAAAGAGAGGGCTAGCACGGCAATGAAGGTCTTCATAGGCGTAGATAGTATTGGCAATGGAGCTATCTCAAAACAAGTGACAGTTCGAAACGACCGGATTCCATTGCTAATTTACTTGTTGCTCGGATTTCTCCGCGCCCTCCGCGGCCGTTCTCTGCGGCCTTTGCGGTTAAGATCTTTGCAAGAAGCCTTTAACCGCTGAGAACGCAGAGAACGTCCGCCGAGGGCGCCGAGAACATCGGACGCTGAGGGCTACATGCGGTAGTGTCAATATTGAAATGCCCAGATTTTCCGCAAGCTCCTCGGCCGTCAATCAAATTAACAGTTCCCAAATGTGCCCTGTTTTGACGGAGCTGGAGTCGATCGGGTAGCGATGAGATTAGAAAGTCTTGCGCGAATCCAACAGGATGGTTACCGGTCCGTCGTTGACCAAGTCCACCTGCATCATTTCCTGGAAGCGCCCGGTTTCGCAGCGTAGTCCGGCAGCTTGTATCTTCTGCACGAAAAGTTCGTAAAGGCGGCGCGCCTGCTCGGGCGGTGCGGCGTCATCGAAGGAAGGGCGCTTCCCGCGACGGACATCTCCGTACAGCGTGAACTGCGAGACGGCGAGAATGCTGCCGCCGACGTCCTGCACGCTGCGGTTCATCTTGCCATCTTTGTCCTCGAAGACTCGCAGGCCGGCGATTTTATCGACCAGGTAGTTGACATCGGACTCGGTGTCTTCGTGGCCTACGCCTAACAGCACCAGCATTCCCAGGCCGATCTCGCCACTGGTCCAATCATTCACCGTGACTTTGGCCCGGCTCACGCGCTGCACCACGGCACGCATACAAACATCCTCTCTTGCGCCGGAATCATCCCTTGCGGGGATCGCCGGTGTGATCCGGATCATCCGCCGCCCAATTGACCCCGACAACGGCCAAACGTTAGGATTCATAGGTGCAATCCCAACTGAACAACGGTTTGGCCCTCGGTGGCAGAACCCTTTCTTTACACTAAATCAACGGGACAATTAAACTACACACTCGCCTTTTTTCGTAGCGCAGTGCGTAAGACGGGCCATAGTTAGAGAGAAACGAGCCTGAGAGAGCGGCGATTGCGCAACCGAAAGACCAGAATTCAAATCTAATCGAGCCAAGCGAGGAGACACATGGCAGCCGTAGACGAAAAGGTAAAGCAGATCATTGTGGAGCAGTTGGGCGTGGATGAAGGCGAAGTCACATCGAGCGCGTCGTTTGTGGACGATCTGGGCGCGGATTCGCTCGACACCGTCGAACTCGTGATGGCGTTTGAAGAAGCGTTCGACATTGAGATTCCCGACGAGGACGCCGAGAAGATTCGCACCGTGCAGGACGCCGTCGACTACATTGGCAAGCACGCGAAAGCGGGGAAATAGTGTTGCAGCCGGGGGACAACCTCCCCGAGGGATCGCTTGAAAGCGTCGAAGTAATCATGGCTCTTGAGGAAGCGTTCGACATTGAGATCCCCGACGAGGACGCAAAGCGACTACGCACCATGCAAGATGCGATCGACTACGTGCGTCGCAAGAAAGGCGGAGACGTAAATTGACGCGCAGGGTCGTAGTTACAGGGCTCGGCTTGATCTGCGGCGTGGGCAATTCCACGGAAGAGGTGTGGAAGGCACTGCTAGCAGGCAAAAGCGGCGTGGCGCGCATTACCGGTTTTGACGTCAGCAATTTTGCCTGCCAGATCGGCGCCGAGGTCAAGAACTTCGACCCCCTGAGCTACATTGAGAAAAAAGAAGTCAAGAAGATGGCCCGGTTCATTCACCTGGCCATCGCGGCTTCCGACGAGGCTTTCAAATCCTCGGGCCTGAAGATTACTCCAGAAAACGATGAGCGCGTGGGGGTGCACATCGGCTCGGGGATCGGTGGATTCGATATCATCGAGCGCGAGCACAGCGCGCTGATCGAAGGCGGGCCGCGCAAGATTTCTCCGTTCTTTATTCCGTCCGCCATCATCAACCTTGCCGCGGGGCAGGTTTCGATGCGTTTCGGCGCGAAGGGCCCGAACGAAGCCACGGCCACGGCGTGTACTACAAGCGCGCATTCTATCGGTGATTCGTACCGCATCATTCAGCACAATGATGCCGATGTGATGATTGCCGGCGGCTCCGAGGCTGCGATTACTCCGATGGGTGTCGGCGGATTTGCTGCCATGCGTGCGCTTTCCACGAGGAACGATGCGCCGGAGAAGGCCAGCCGGCCGTGGGATCAGGCGCGCGACGGTTTTGTGATCGGCGAAGGGGCGGGGATCATGATCCTGGAAGAACTGGAACATGCCCGCAAGCGTGGCGCGCCGATCCTGGCGGAAGTTGTTGGGTATGGCATGTCTGGCGATGCGTACCACATCACACAGCCTGCTCCCGAACACGAAGGCGGATTCCGGGTGATGCGCAACGCGGTGCGCGATGCCGGAGTGGCCGCGAATGTTGTGGGTTACGTCAATGCTCACGGCACCTCGACGCCGATTGGCGACACGCTCGAAGCACATGCCATCCGCAACTTTTTCGGAGAGCACAAAGTCGCGGTCAGTTCCACCAAATCGATGACCGGGCACCTGCTGGGTGGCGCTGGGGGGCTGGAAGCCGGTATCACCGTGCTTGCCTTGCGGGATCAGACTCTGCCGCCGACGATCAATCTGGAAAATCCCGATCCCGATACAGCCGGAATGGACCTGGTGCCCAACCAGGCACGCAAGGCGGAAGTCGAATACGCCATGTCGAACTCGTTCGGCTTCGGCGGGACCAACGGCGCGCTGCTGTTCCGGCGTTGGAGCGAGTAGCTCCTTCCGGATTAGACATCGTTCATCCTCCAAACCCCTCATTCCACGCCGGTTTCGCTCGTAATGTCCTCTCTCGCATCCCTTCAGAAAAGGTAATGAACTATTGCCTTGGGCCGGTTGACCCTTTGGGTCGTTGTCAGGCGAGACGGCGCGTTCCACAATGATTTTGAAAGTGGAGTCTTTCCCCTTGATCATGGATAAAGCTTTCAGCGCCGCGATCTCCCCGTTCCCCCTCAGCCGAAAAGCCGCCGCCCGTGCTGCCATTGTTGGACTCGATCCAGCGGCGTGCGGGCTCATGTCGGAATGCTTCAAGCAGTTCAACGTTGAGACGGTGATGATGACCTCGGAAGCCGCGGAGCGCCTGCACAAAGAAAAGTTTGAGGCGTGCGTTCTGTCTCTGGCGGATGGCGCGCATGAGGTGATGGAGGCGGTTCGCGGTTCACGCTCCAATAGCCGCTCCGTGATCTATGGCGTGGGCGGGAGCGCGCAAGAGGCAATGCGCTTTTCCAAGTACGGTATTAATGCCATGTTTCATGAGCCGCTGGAGCGTCCGGCCGTGCTGAAGCTGGTACGGGCTACGCGGATGCTGGTGCTGCACGAATACCGGCGCTACATTCGCGTTCCGGTGATGACGGAGGTTTCGATCGTCGGCGACGGCCGCCGCTGCGTCGCCAGCAGCATCGAGATGAGTTCCGGAGGCATGTCGCTTTCCAGCACAGAAGATTTTTCCAACGGTACGAATGTAGAGATCTCTTTCGCCCTGATGACTTTGCCGCGGGTGATTGTCCGGGGATCGATCAGTTGGTGCAAGCCGAAGTCGCTGGGTGTCCGCTTCGATCCGAACGACGAGAGGCGGCTGAAGGTTAAGAGCTGGATCGATTCGTATCTGGAAAACTGAGCAGGTTTTGGGTGTTAGGTCTTGGGTCTTAGGTCTTAGCTCCCAATTACAGGTTCTAGCTTTACGATCTGAAGTGCAAAGATTAGGATGTGCCCGCCCAAGACCCAAGACCCAAGACCTCCCGTAAAATAGCTTCGTGCCCGAAGCCGCCCACGCGTCTACAGCGACCGCTGAATCCGAATCCGGACCGCGCAAGTGGACTCTGCGGCAACGGATCGTTCTGAGCCTGATCGTTTGGGCGGGGTATTGGTTCATCCGGCTGCTGTGCCCAACTCTGCGCGTGAGTGTTTCCTATGAAGAGGGCGCACAGAAGACGCTTGCTGAGCGCCCGCTCGTAGCCTCGTTCTGGCACGAGTGCATGATCCCTGCGACTTACCTCTTCCGCGATATGGGCATCCGGGTGATGAGCAGCTTCAGCTACGACGGCGAATACATGGGCCGCATCATTCGCAAGTTCGGCTTCGTGGCCGTGAAGGGATCGAGCAGCCGCAATCCGGTGCGGGCTCTGCTGGGACTGCGCCGCGCTCTCGAAGACGGCTGGACCGTAGGTTTCACCCTCGATGGTCCTCGTGGTCCTCGGCGCAGGGTTAAGCCGGGACCGGCCGGGCTGGCGCGCTCATCAGGACTGGCGATGACCACGTTTCACGCTGCTGTCGAGAAGGCTTGGGTGCTCAAGAGCTGGGATCGGATGATGATCCCAAAGCCGTTTTCGCGCGTGCTGGTGCGGGTAAGCAAGCTGATTCCGGTGCCGTCAGAAACCACGGATGAAGACCTGGAGCGTTACACGGCACAATTGCAGGCAACGCTCGATCGTGTATGCGAGTTCGCGGAGGCAAATGTCAGCAAGGCTGGATCGAGTGAATTCCCGTACTACAGCCGCGAGCAGGAGGCAAAGCAGCGATGAAGACAGTGCCAGCATGGGTGGGATTTGCGTTCATTCTTACTACTTCGCTGGCGGTATCGGCGCAGCAGAAACCGATCACCGCCCGCGAGGTCGTCACACAAATTCAGAAGCAAATCGGTATTCCCTGGGAAACGAAAACGGTGGATACGTTCAAAGCCGGCAATCCCGACACTCCCGTGACGGGGATCGCGGTCACGATGATGGCGACCATGGATGTACTGCAGCGTGCCTCGGCGAAGGGATTGAATTTTGTCATCACGCACGAGCCCACGTTTTACGCGCACCTGGATACTCCGGATGGTATGCCGGAAAGTGATCCCGTGTGGGCTGAAAAACGGGAATTCATCAAAAAGCATGGGATGGTAGTGTGGCGCTTCCACGACCACTGGCATATGCGGAAGCCCGATGGCATCGAAGCCGGTGTAGTGCATGCCCTGGGATGGGAGAAGTTTCAGAGTCCGGACAATCAATACCTGTTCGACCTACCGGAAACTACACTCCAGCACCTGGCGCAGGAAGTCTCGAAAAAGCTGAATTCACCGATCGTACGGGTGGTCGGGAATCCGGAGATGAAGGTCACGAAGTTGGGTTTCAGCCCAGGCTCTGCCGGTTTTGAAAGCGAAACGCACGCTCTGGAGCGCGACGATGTCCAGGTTCTCCTCGTAGGCGAGACCCGCGAGTGGGAGACAGTCGAGTATGCAGCCGATGCTGTCAGCGAGAAACGAGATAAGGCGCTGATCGTGATCGGGCACATCCCCAGTGAACAGCCGGGGATGGAAGAATGCACGCGTTGGTTGAAGGGATTCGTGAAAGTGGTGCCGATTGAATTCGTTCCGGCGAAGCAGCCGTTCTGGCTGGCGACACAGAGTGAATAACTGATCTGCGTAACGCCTGGCTCTTGCTACTCCAGTGTCGACCCTAGTTGCATGTACTTGTACTTCTTTCCGTCCCAGAAGAGGACCGAGGAGGTCGCCTCGCCCTCACCTTGCTCTTCCATGAAGACGCCGAGAACGGTTTTCTTCTTGGTGGACAGGCGTTTCACGGTAAGGGTCTTGAATGGCAGGTTGATTAAAAGAAACTTGGCCTTGGGCTTTTCGGCGCGCCACGCGTCATTGCCGTCGCCGTGAATGATGAGCACGCCCACCCCACGACGCTGGGGCTCGTCGGAGGCAAACGTCGAAGTAACCCTGACATCGCCGAAGCCGAGGTAAGCGTCATAGGGATCTGCGACGACGAAGCTGTATTCATCTTTGTCGGCCATGGGGTTCTTGCATTTCGCCGCGACCACAAGGTCGTCGATGCCGTCGCCGTCGAGATCTCCGACAAATTGCTGCGGCCCCATGATCAGGGAACAGTTATCGCCGAATTGCTGATGAATGAATTCGTCTGTGACCGCGGGCTTCGGCTGCTTCGCCGGAGCCGGTGGCGGTGGCGGCTGCTTCTTCTGAGCAAGGGCGGCCGTGATCAACAGGAATGCAAGCGCTGGGAGCAGTAGCAATTTTCGGGACGACATGATCTTTACTGTAGACCGGTTTGGTGTCTGGGGATAGGTACTGAGTGGTAACGGAAGTAACCTGAGTCGCCCCTGTGGA
>Ga0070730_10004951_pt1 | contig 11572 bp, 8 predicted proteins | sample Coa_R1_3_FD_66447 | JGI IMG/M metagenome (GOLD analysis project Ga0070730, IMG submission 66447) | Surface soil microbial communities from Centralia Pennsylvania, which are recovering from an underground coalmine fire - Coalmine... | ecosystem: Environmental > Terrestrial > Soil > Unclassified ... | reverse complement strand
CGGTGGTTGGCAATGGCGGCGGCCAGGTGGGTCTTGCCCGAGCCAAAATCGCCGGTGAGCACAAACCAGCCGTTGGGCTTGTCCGCATATTCACGCGCCGCCTGGATGGCTTTCAGAAAAAGCTGGCGCGGCTCGCCGGTGAGGTCGGCCCGGCCGTCGAAGTTTTCGAAGCTCTGGCGGGTGTGCACGCTCAGCGATGAGATTTCAGAGGTCAGGCTGATCTGCCCCACGCGGAAATCGGGCGCCAGGATGTTCAGCCGGCTGACGATATCGGTGTCGGTCAGGCGGCTGGCCACGCGCGGCTCGATGTCGCGAAACTCTTTGTTGGTAGTGATGACCGTCGGCAGTTGGGCGTTATAGCGGTAGTTCAGCACCTGGTACAGCTTCTCGGTGGCCCAGGCGGTGGGGCTCTCGGTGCCCAGGTCGTCCAGGATCAGCACCGGGGCGGTGCGGATTTCCTCGAAGCGGTCGGTGTAGGTGCCGTCGGCGCCGGGCGCGAAGCCGGCCCGCAAATGATCGAGCAGATCGGGGGTATTGAGGAACAGCACCGGCCGCCCCTGCGACAGGCACTCGTTGGCAATGGCGGCCGCCAGGTGGGTCTTGCCGCTGCCATAGGTGCCGGTCAGCAGCAGCCATTTCTCGGGGCGCTCGGCGAAAGCCCGGCAGCGCTCGAAGGCGGCCCGCAGGGTGGCCCGGTTATCGGGGTCGGGGCTCACGCCGTCCGGCAGAAAAGTGTCGAAGGTTTTGCCTTTCAGGGTTTCGGTGTTGCTGTCCTGGCGCAGCTTGTCGGCCTGCCGGGTGGACATGTTGTCGATCTGGCACACGCACGGCTGCAGCCGGCCGAAATTGGGGTGGCCGGGCGGCACCTCTTCACGCAGATAGCCCAGCCCGTGGCAGAACGGGCAATCGGGGTCGCCCACGCCGTCGGTGAAACGCTGCGGCTCGCCGCGCGGCGCGGCTTCCCCATTGTCCCGCTCAGCGGCCGGGGAGGCGTCAGCTTCCGGCCGGGGGCTCGCCGGGGACGATGTCGTCGCCAGCTTCGGGCTCTTCGCGCTCGATATAGTTGAGGTAGCCGTCGTAGCGGCTGAGATCTGGCTCAGAAGCGTCGCGAGTCTCTTGGTCATTGCGGCCCTCCGTGCGCATGCGTTCCAGCACGGCCAGGATATATTTTAACCGGTGTACATTATTCTTGACAGCGATGCGGATGGCATCTTCGATCCAGGCCGAGGGATAAGTTTCGGCCATGTCGCGCAGCTCGTCACTGACCATCGGCGTCAGCGCCCCGATGTTCTGCTCGTACAGGCTAAAGACGTTGGCCCGCACGTGGCTGAGCGTGACCACGGTCCCCTCGAACGATTCGGGCCGCCACTCGCCGCGGGTCAGTTTTTCCAGCCCTGCGCGGCCGCGGGCGGTGTTCAGAAAATAGATCTGCCGCTCGGCCTGGGCGTCTTCCACCACCACCCGCAGCAGGGTGCCGCGCGCCTCGGCCCGCTCCAGCGCGTCGTCCAGCACCTCGCTGGCCTGGCGCGGCGAGGCCGACAGCCCCTGCATAAACAGCGCGTCGTCGGCGAAATCGTCGCGCTGCACGAAACGATATTGTCCCTCTTTCAGGCCCAGGCGCCAGAAGGCATACAGCGTCACCTTTAGCTCGCCCAGGTGGTCCACCAAAGGCAGCAGCTCGGCGAAAAAGGGCTCGGGCAAAGGTACGCTGCGAACCTTGCCATCGGGAAAACCGGCGAAACCCTTCATAGAAAGGATGAAGGACCCCGCCGAGCCGCTGAGCGCGCAAGCGCGCCTGCGTGCGGGGCTGGGTAAAGGACCCCGCCCAGCCGCTGAGCGCGCAAGCGCGCCTGCGTGCGGGGCTGGGTGAAGGATGAAGAATAATCAACTGGCTGCATCGATCATTGTCCTGCTCCGCGTTGCTGTCGGCCTAACAGCTCATGCCTCACGCACGCGTTGCGTGTTTTGACACAAGGACATTTCTTTCTACCCAAGCGAATTGTCACCCTGAGTGCTCACGCCGCACGCGGCATAATTCGATGCAGGCCTTTACATTCTACCCGGGCCAACTGTCATGCTGAGCGCGACTGCATTCGCTTGATAATACCGCCCCGCAGGTGCGCGAAGCAGCTCCCGGCTCGGCCTGCCGGGATCAGGTCATGAGCCGCGCGGCCGCCATCACTCAATACTACAAGCCGGCATGTGCGCGAAGGGTTTCCTGGCCAGGTGTCCAACCCGCTAGACCTGTCGCAGGTCCACGTGCCGCGTCTCGGCGTTCTCAAACTTCGTTAGCGCGCCGCGGAACACCAACTGGATGTCGGCTGTCGGGCCGTTGCGGTGCTTGGCCACGATGATGTCGGCGATGTTTGTTTTGGCCGCGTCGGTGTTGTACATATCGGGCCGGTGGATGAACATGACGATGTCACTGTCCTGCTCGAGGGATCCCGATTCTCTTAAGTCCGACAGCACCGGCCGCTTGTCTTGCCGTTGCTCCACCGCGCGCGAGAGCTGAGCCCCGGCCAGCACCGGCACGTTCAGCTCGCGCGCCAATTGCTTCAGCCCGCGGGAGATACCCGACACTTCCTGCACCCGGTTCTCGCTGCGGATGTCGCCCTGCATCAGCTGCAGGTAGTCCACGATCACCAGGTCCAGCCCGTATTCCTGGTCGAGCCGGCGGCACTTGGAGCGCAGTTGATTGGGCGTCAGGGCCGGCGTGTCGTCCAGGAAGATTTGGGTGTCGCTGAGCACGTTGGCCGCTTCCACGAACAGCGGCCATTCGTGGTCGTGAATGTCGCCCAGCCGCAGCCGCTGCGAATCGATGCCGGTTTCCTGCGCGATCAGCCGCTGCACCAGTTGGTCGTTCGACATTTCCAGCGAGAAAACCGCCACGTGCTTCTTGTAGACCATGGCCGCGTTCTTGGCCACGTTCAGCATCAGGCCGGTCTTGCCCGAGCCGGGCCGGCCGGCGATGATCAGCAGGTCCGATTGCTGCAGGCCGCCCAGCAGCTTGTCCAGGTCGATAAAGCCGGTGGGCACGCCCAGCAGCTCATCGCGGTGCTCGAATAGATATTTGATGCGGTCGTAATAGCTGCTGATGGCCTCTTTGATGGGGGCCAGCTCCTTGTTCATCCGGCGCTCGCTGACCGCGAACACCGCCGCCTCGGCGTCGTTGACCACCTCGCCGATATCGCGGCCTTCTTCGTAGGCCAGCTTGGCCACCTCGGTAGCCGCGTCGATCAGCCGCCGCCGCAGCGCCTCGCGCTCCACCAGCCGGCCGTAGGCCTCGGCGTGCAGCGAGGTGGGCACCGCATTGATCAGCTGGGTCAGGTAGGCGGCGCCGCCGGCCTCGCCCAACTGGCTGTGCCGTTCGAGCTCTTCCGAGACGGTGATGATGTCGATCGGCAGCCGCTGCTCGTGCAGGTTGACGAACGAGTCCCAAATCCAGCGGTTCTTGTGCAGATAGAAATCTTCGGGCTTCAGGAACGAGGCGACCTCAAAATAGGCGTCAGGGTTGATCAGCACGCAACCCAGTACGGCCTCTTCAGCTTCGACGGCGTGAGGCGCCGTACGGTTCGGGCCGTAATCGGCGAGAGTATTGGACATGGGCTGGCGAGCAGGGGGCGGCGCGCGGCCGCAAGCTACTTGTCTTCTTCGCCTTCGTCACCCTCGAGATCTTCCAGATCGAGGGATTCGACAAAGTCCTTGAAAGCGTCCAGGCGGGTTTCCTCGCCGGCCGCGGTTTCCGTTTCCATTTCCTCTTCGGGCAGCACGGCGGCTTTGTCCATCACGGTCTCTTCAATATACACCGGCACGTGCAGCCGCACCGCCAGCGCCAACGCGTCGGAGGGGCGCGAGTCAATTTCCAGCCGCTTGCCGCCGGCGCCCATCACGATGCGGGCGTAGAAGACGTCGTTGCGCAGGTCGGAGATGACGATGTATTCCACTTCGCCGCCCATCTCGCCAATCACGTTCTTGAGCAGGTCATGGGTCAGCGGGCGCGAGACTTCCATCTCTTGCAGCGTGACCGTGATCGCGTCGGCCTCGCACGGGCCAATCCAGATCGGCAGGTAGCGATCGCTGTCGACATCCTTCAAGATCACCACGCGGTGCTGCGACATCAGGCTGACGCGGATACTGTCGATTGTGACTTCTACCATGTCCAATTTCCTCCAACGCTTCAGAGCGTTGGGGGATTCTAGCACAAGGGCAATTCAGAAGCAATCAGGCCCCATGCTATAATCGCCTGATCTTTAGGGCCGCCTTACTTAATGTTTTCTACCTCCACCGAGACATACGTCGCCTGGGTCACCTGGCTGCTGTTGCTGGGTTCTGGGCTGACCGGCCTCGCCGGGCTGTTAACCTTGGGGGGGGCGCGCCGCATGCGCTATTTTCAGGTGCGGCGCCAAGCTGTTTTGCGCGGCTGGGGCCGGCTGCTGACCAGCGTGATCCTGCTTATGGCCGGGCTGCTGGTCATGGGCTTTGGCGCGCCCATGGTGCGCCTGGCGCTGCCGGCCACGCCCACCCGGGTGTCCAGCGACACCCCGCCGGCCCCGCTGGTGGCGCCGACCATCACCGCATCGCCCACCCTGGCTGAAACCGCCACCACCACCGCTACGCCTGGGCCCTCGCCCACGTCCAGCAACACGCCCGCCCCTACCCTATCGCCCACCCCGGCCCTGCCGGGCGCTTTCATAACGCCCATCCTCACCGCCACCGTCACGCCGCCCTCACAGGCTACCGCCGTTAACGTGCGTTTTTCGATCAAGGACGACTGCACCGTGCCGGACAGCCAGGCCTATTTTGATCAGTTGCCAAAGCAGATTTTTGCGCATTTCTACTATGATAGCTGGCTGCCAGGCAACCAATGGTCGGGGGTGTGGCTGCGCGACGGGGTGGTGATCTTCACCGAAACGCACCTGTGGGACGGCAGCACCGGCGGCTGCGGTTATAGCAATTTCGACAACCGCAAGGCCTGGTGGAACGAGGGCACCTACGAGGTGCAAATCTTCGTCGGCAACCGCTGGCTGGCATCCAACCGCTTCCAGGTGCTGCGGGCCTCGCCCTCGCCCACGGCCACGGCCAGCCGCACCGAACGCCCGGCCACAGCCACGCCCACCGGGACGGCCAGCTCCACCTGGACGGCCACGCTGGGGGCCGGCACGCCCTCGGTAACCGCGCCGCCGTCCGACACGCCAACGCCAATCCCGTCGCGGACCAGCGTGCCCAGCCGCACCCCGCGTCCGCCCACGGCCACCCCCAGTGAGCGGCCGACTGCCACAGCCACCATCTACCCGCCCGGCGTCACGGCGCTGGCCACTATTTTGTTGCCCAGCGGCATGACCACCCTTGGCTTGCAGGCCAGCGCGCCCAACGGCCCCGTGGTCGCTTTCGTCCACACCGGCGACCCGGTTGAAATTCTCACCGGCTACCAGTTGATCGACGGCGTTATCTGGCGTCAGATCCGTCTCGCGAACGGCACCGAGGGCTGGATCCAGTCCTTCATGCTGAAAATCATCCCCCCGCCTTAATCTCCATTTCATGACCCAAGCCCTGCGCCGGCTGGCCACGAGATGGGAATGGCTGCTCGCGTTGTACACGCTGGCCAGCTTTATCGAGGCCGTGTTTTGGGGCCAGATGTCGGCTTTTACGCCGCTCTACCTGCCGCACCTGGGCGTGGCCGCCGGCCAGGTGGCCGCCTGGACCGGCCTGATCTCGGCCGTGGCCGGCGCGGCCGGCATCCCCTTCCTGCCGTTTTGGGGCGCCCTGGCCGACCGTTACGCCCGCCAACCCATCATTGTGCGCTCCTTTGTGGCCCACATGATCGCTGGCCTGCTCGCCATCGCCGCCGGCAACGTGTGGATGTTCCTGCTGGCGCGCGCCGTGATGACCCTCTCGCTGGGCAACAGCGGCCTGATGATGACGACGCTCTCAGAACATGCGCCCCAACAGCGGGTGGGCATGGCGTTTGCCGTTATGAACTCGGCCGCGCCCATCGGCGCGTTCGTGGGGCCTTTGGTGGGCGGGCCCATTGTCGATCACCTGGGTTTCCGGGCGCTCATGCTGGTGGCGGTGGCCATGTTCGTCGTGATCATCCTGGCCCTGTCATTCGGTTACCACGATTCATTCCGCGGCCAGAACCGCGGGCCGCTGCTGGAGATGGCGGCCGAGTCCGTGCGGCTGATTTGGGGCACGCCGCGCCTGCGGGCCTTGTTTGGGGCTTTGTTTGTGCTGTTTGCCGGCTGGATCATGGCCATCACCTTTGTGCCGGTGGCCATCACCGCGCTATACACTGGCAGCCAGCCGGGGTCGGCGGTGGGCCTGATCCTGGGGGCGGGCGGGGTGGTGGCCTTCCTGGTCAGCCCGGTGCTCGGCGGCCTGGCCGACCGTTTCGGCATCTGGCGCGTGCTGCTACTCGGCTCGATCGTAGCGGTGCTGCTTTGGCCGCTGCCGGCGCTGGCCAAAGATTTGACCACGCTCGGTATCCTCTACGCGCTGGTCAACGGGGTCACGTCCGGGGTGTTTGCCATTTCCTTTACAGCGCTCTCGGCCTCCGCCTCGAGCGAGATGCGCGGGCGGGTGATGTCATTCGCCTACTTGCCAGTCAACCTGGGCAGCATGGTCGGCCCCGCCATTGGCGCCGTGGTCACACGCTCGACCATCTTTGCCGTTTTCCCGGCCGCGGCGGGGATGATGGCGTTGGGGGTGGTGATGTTGTGGGTGGCGAGCCGAACCAAATAGGAGTAATCGGTAATTCGTAATTAGTAATTGGGTCACGAAATACCAATTACACTTGCTACCTGCGCCGCCACCCTGGCATTGTTGTCCAACAACGCCAGGTTCGCCGCCAGGCTTTCCCCGTGGGTAAGCTCGGCAATGCGGCTGAGCAGGTAGGGCGTCACGGCCTTGCCCTTGATGCCCGCGGCGTCCGCGTCATGCAGCGCCTGGCCGATAGCGGCCTCCATATCGTCGCGCGGCCGGGCCGATTCTTCTGGCACCGGCACGCACAGCAGCGCGCCGCTGGTGAAATTCAAATCCCACATGGCCCGCACAATGGCCGCCGCCTGCTCGGGCGTGTCGGCGCGCGCTTCCAGCCGAAGCCCGCTCTCGCGCGAATAAAAGGCCGGGAACTCGTCGGTGCCATAACCAATCACTGGCACCCCATGCGTCTCCAGCCATTCCAGTGTGCCCGGCAGGTCAAGGATGGCCTTCGCCCCGGCGCACACCACCAGCACCGGCGTGCGCGCCAGCTCCGGCAGGTCGGCGGAGATGTCCAGGTCGGCGCCCGGCGCCAGCCGGCGGTGCACCCCGCCCACGCCGCCGGTGGCAAACACCTGGATGCCTGCCCAGTGCGCAGCGATCATCGTGCCGGCCACCGTTGTGGCCCCGTCGCACTTCTGCGCCACGGCTACCGGGTAATCGCGCCGGCTTACCTTCATCACGCCCTGCGCCTGCGCCAGATATTCCAGCTCGGCGTCGCTAAGGCCGACCTTAATCTCGCCCTTGAGAATCGCAATCGTCGCCGGGCAAGCGCCGCCCGCGCGCACCGTGGCCTCCATCCGCCGCGCCAGCTCCAGGTTCTGCGGCCAGGGCAGCCCGTGCGTAATCACGGTCGACTCGAGCGCTACAATCGGCTGCTTGGTGCGGAGCGCCTCGGAGACTGCGGCGCTCAAAGTTGGAGATAGATTGGGCATGTCCGTCGCTGCTCCCAAAATCAGTGGCAGAGCTTGTCGCGATTTTCTCGGCGAATGGCACAAGCGCGCCGCTCGGCGAGCGCGCAGTGGCATTGGTGGCACACGAAAACTGATAGTCCCGCTACGCCCCTGCAGTCACACACACGCGACTCGTAGGACTGGCCAGTTCTCCCTCACCCCAACCCTCTCCCGCTGGGCTAATCATTACCCACATCTCGAGAGGCAGGATGGCTCAATTGCCAAGTAGCGGCAATATCGTGCAGGCGTTGCAGGCCACGCCACAGGGTGGTGACCCCCGGTTCACCATCGGACTTTCGGCCGAGAAAGCCGCCCAGCTGCGCGATCCAGCGCACGGCTTGCTGCAGGCTGGGCGGGCTGGAGGGTGGCGTGGCAATCTGATGTCGAAAGCAGTAGAGTGCTTGCCATTCGTGCGCTTCCAAGATCGCTGTGCACGGCAACTCGGGCAGTTGCCGCCCCACCAGGGTAGCGTACAGCACCTGCCAGCCGACCACTGCATCCAGGGCCAGGTAACGCTTCAAGTTCTTGGCGTCTTCCAACTGTCGGGCCTCGATCCGGCAGCCACTCTTGAGCACTTTATGATAAATCTCAATCAGCCAGCGGCAGGTGTACCACTGCACCCGCTCACAGGCCTGCGCAAAGTCCAGCACTGGCAAGGTGCTCAACAGCAGCCATTCAATCGGCTTGATCCCGGCCGGCGGGTCGACTTCCTGAGCCAGCACACCCCACAGCGACAACTCAAGCAGCCCTGCGCCCCGGCGTGCTTGAGGCACCCGCACGGTGACAGAGGCAAAGCGCACGCCCAACTGGGCCTGGCGGGCGGGCTGCCCCGGCCGACGCGGCACACTCACGGTCAGTTGGCCGGCGCACGGCTGGCTGCGCAGATGCGCCCACAGGCGCCGCTGGGGGCTTTTCACTGCCCGATCCCAGGCAGCCCGCACCAGCACCGCCAGGCCGGTGGTCAGCACCGGCCGCAGGAAATCGTACACATCGCCTTCGCGGTCAGCGATGCTGACCAATTGCACCCCCGGCAGTTGAGCTTGCAGCGCCAGGGCGCGGGCCAAACTGTTGACCCACTTGACGCTCTCCTTCTCTTCCAGCGGACGCGCTTTGCGGTCATGGCGCTTGCCCAACTGATCGGGAGCGCGCGCCCAGACCTGCTGATCGATCACCCCCAGCGGCACGCCCGCCGGGGTAACCGCCAAGGTGGTATGCAGCAACAAACCGCGCTGGTGCTGGCTCTGCAACACGCCCAAGCCGTCGGTGTCGGTGTGGGTGCTGTAATCCAACTGGGTCGTGTCTTGCGGCAGCAGGACAATTGCCTGCTGAGCCATCCGCCGGACGGTGGCCTGCCAATGCGCGTCCAGGATCGCTTCCGGCTCAATCATGGCATTATCGAAAAACCGATAAGCGGCCTGGGCGCCAGCCCAATCGTCACACCCTTGCGGCAGCGACGCCGCCGGCTGCCGTCCGCGCTGTTCGGCCAAGCGCACCAACCGTCGTGTCCGTCGCGCATCTCCCAATTGAGCCTGGCCGAATTCCTGCATCGCCCACGACTGTGTTTGTCCATTCACCGCTACGACTACATTTCTAGCCCCCACTACCATCGCTGCCTGATTCTACCTCGCCCATCACCAGAATTGTGGGTAACGATTAGCCCAGCGGGAGAAGGAGCCGCGCACTTGCCTTCTGCTTTGTGCGTTCTGCCAACTGGCTACTGCTCGCTCCGCGTGCCTTCTGCCTTACTTCCCCGGCAGCAAATCCACGCGCGGCGGCTCGCCCTCCTGCAGCAGGCTGTTCAGCGCCAGCAGCACGTTTTGCGGCGTCCCTTGGGTCTGCGGCTCGCGCAGGCGGATGCCGGTCACCACTTCCAAAAGCCGGTCGGCCAGCCGGTCATCCAGTGGCGGCGCCCCGGCCCGCGCGTCGCGCAGTCCGGTGGTCAGCGCGATGATCAACTTCACCTCGGTCTCGGCCCGCGCGGTGTCGTTCAGCCAGCGGCCATAGGCGCGCGCATCGGTGATCTCGTCTTGGGCCTGCGCGGCGTGGGTCGACTTCCACGTGTCGATCAGTTGAGCATGGATCTTGTCGTGGCCGGTGGCGTCGGCATCCGGGTCCAGCTCGGGGTCCACATCTGGGTCCGGCCGCAGATGGCCCACGCTCACCCAAATGATCTCGGCCCCCATCTCGGCAAACTTTTGGCGCGTGTTCTTGTGCTTGAACAGCTCGTGCAGCGCTTGCCGGTAGGGCGGCGGCGCTGCCTCTTCTGGCTTGTTGCCGTCGCGGGGCGGGGCGATCAGCTCGTCCATGCGCCGGTGCGCAATCCAATCGCCGATCGTGCCGCGCACCGCGCTGGCCACCATGTCCGACCATACTTCCAGCCCCTTGGCCGTCACCTTGCGGCTGTAAGCCGCCTTGCGGATGGCCCCCGTCATCACCGGGTAGGGGTTGCTCTCGGTGCGCAGCTCGCGCGCGCGCACCCGGAAGCGCGCCCGCATATCGTGCATCACAATCGGCACGCCGTCCTTGGTCATCATCTTCACCCCATCGCGCACGCGCTCGATCTCGCGCAGATCGAACGCCTCGCGCAGGGTTTCGAAGCGCCGCAAGAAATGGCTGCCCGCGCCCAGCACCGACGACGGCCCCACCACCCGCTCGAACAGCGCCGCGTTGCCGATCTTGATATCCACCCAGCCCGGCCCGCCGATCTTGAGCATGGGGTTGGTCTCCGGGTCGGCCACGCCGACCCTGCCTTCGTTAATCTCCATGCGCGGATAGCCGTTGCCGAACAGTGTCGCGGTCAGGTATTTGAGCGCCTGCTGCAGGTTGGGCAGCTCCAGCAGCTCGCGGATGTAGGCCGCGCCATAGTACAGCGCCACCAGCACACCCAGCACCACCGGGATGGCGTGCCGCAGCACCTGGCGCGTGAAGAATGACAGCACCACCGCTGCCAGGCTGAGCGCCGGCGCGGGGATCGTCTCGCGCAGCCCCAAATAGTCGATCACCCAATCAAACAGCGGCAGCGACGTGATCGGCTCGAATAGCCGGCTGATGACCACAAAGATCAAGATCACCGCCAGGATAGCGGTGTAGCGCATCTGGCCCCACTGGTGGTCGCCCTCCACGAAGTGCAGCAGGTAATAGCCCACCTGCCACCTCAGTCGTGCCAGCAGATTCTCCAGCCGCGCGCCGGCGGAGCTGTTCGGCCCGGCTTGCCCGGGCTCGGCGGCGTTGGTCTCGGGCAGGCTCATGGCGCGGGCTCCCCCAGGCTTTCAATCGTGCGCAGGGTTTCTTCCGGCAGCCGCTGCCGGCGGCGCGGGTCGGCCGCCGCGCGCCGCAGCGACTTGATCAACATCAGCGCCAGGGCCTTGCGCTGCACCGGATCGTCGGTAGCGCTCAGCAGGGTTTGGATGTCCCGGAAGATCACCGTCTGCGCGTCGATCTGCCAGCGGTTTTCGGTGCGCAGGGCCTGGCTCTCCACAGCGGCTTCTTGTTGGATGGTGGCTTTTTGCCAGCGCGCCTGCCACGAGCGGATGCGCTGGTTGAGCACTTCGGCTGGCATGCTGAAGCTGCCGATGCCCACCCCATACACCACCAGCCCGCGCTCGCGCAGCACTGGCGCGTCTTTCACCAGGCCTACCACGCGCCCTTGAAAGGTGGAGAAGGGGTAGGTGTCGGGCTTGGTCGGTTCAAATAGCTCGTCCAGCCGGTATTCCGACAGCGCGTCGCGGAAGCGCTCCACGGCCACAATCAGCGGCAGGTCGGTCCACTCCACGGCCTGCTTTTCGCCCAGCGCCACCCCATACACGGCCTTGAAGCCGCTGCTGCCGTTAAAGTGATAGGCGGGCTGGTTGCGCTCGGCCTGC
>Ga0070730_10004950_pt1 | contig 11574 bp, 11 predicted proteins | sample Coa_R1_3_FD_66447 | JGI IMG/M metagenome (GOLD analysis project Ga0070730, IMG submission 66447) | Surface soil microbial communities from Centralia Pennsylvania, which are recovering from an underground coalmine fire - Coalmine... | ecosystem: Environmental > Terrestrial > Soil > Unclassified ... | reverse complement strand
TCACGCGAAACCGCAGCCCGCGCAATGGCACCCCGTCATCCTTCCCGTCCGTCGGGTGGACCGGGGTGAACGTGATGGTATCCACCGCAACACCGCGGACGCCGCCGAGCGCCTGCCGCAACTTCACGGGGTCGATCCAGGAGGCGCCGATCACCTGGAAGGCGAAGTCCGTCCCGCGCCCAACCGAGACATTGGTGCCCTCGAACAGGCAGAGCCCGGGATAATGATAGGCGGACTCGAGGGTGGGAAGGTTCGGGGACGGTTTGATCCACGGCAGCCCGGTGGCATCGTACGGCATGCGCCGGCGCCACCCCGCGGCGGGAACGACCGTGAGCCGCGCGTGGATGCCCAGCTGGTCATTTGCCATCCTCAGCAATTCCCCCAGCGTCATCCCGTGGCGCATCGCCACCGGAAGAAATCCGACGAACTCGGAGTCGGGATCACCGATTTTCTCCCGTACGTTCCCCTGCACCAGGTCGCCGCCGATGGGATCGGGGCGATCGAGGACGACGACCGCCTTGCCGAGCTTCGTCGCATTCCGCATCAATGACGTCGCGCTGGCCGGGTAGGTGTAGTACCGGGCACCGGCATCCTGGAGGTCGATGAGCAGGACGTCGATGGTCGCGAGGGCCGCGCGGGCCTTCGCCTCCGAGCCCCCGTAGAGGCTATAGATTGGAAGTCCCGTGGCCGAGTCGACTGCGTCGGGAAGGCCCGGCCTGTCTTCCTTGCCCTGAAAGCCATGTTCCGGACCGAAGAGGGCGGCGACCTGGAATCCGTGGGCTCGCAGGACGTCGACGTCCCGCGCACCCTGCCGGTCCACGCCGGTCTGGTTGGAGAGCAGGCCGATACGGCGCCCGTTGATGAGATGGGCGGAATCGGTGAGCACTACTTCGATGCCCGGCCGCACCTGGGCCGACCCGAGGCCGGCCGCGGCGAGACTCAAGACGATTGAGAGATGATGCGCGCGCATAGACTCCAGTACCTGATCGCCCCGCTGTTGCTCGTCGCCTGTCAGCCCAGCCGGCCGCCGGTTGCGGAGACACCGGTGCCGGCGCCGGCGGCCCCGTCCCCCAAGGATCCCACCGATTCGCTGATCGCCGCCATGTCGATCCACGACAAGGTCGGCCAGCTCATCGTTCCGTGGCTCCCCGGGAATTACACCGCCCGGGACGACTCGACGTTTCTGGTCGCCAGCCGGTGGGTCGATTCCCTCCGTGTCGGCGGCATCATCATTTCGGTCGGCTCACCCTTCGACATCGCCGCCAAGCTCAACGCCCTGCAGAGCCGGTCCCGGCTTCCGCTCCTCATCGGCGCGGACCTCGAATATGGCGCCGGCATGCGGCTCGTGGGGGGCACCTCCTTCCCGGCGATCATGGCGGCGGGCGCCACCGGCAATCCTCAGGATGCCTATACCATCGGCCGTGCCGCGGCGCTCGAAGGCCGGGCCGTGGGCATCCACGTGGATTTCGCCCCCGACGCCGACCTGAACAACAATCCGCTCAACCCCATCATCAATACGCGGTCGTTCGGCGAGGATCCGGCCCAGGTCTCCAAGCTGGTCTCCGCCTTCGTGCATGGCGTGCAGGACAACGGGATGCTCGCCACGCTCAAGCATTTCCCCGGGCATGGGAACACCGGCATCGATTCGCACATCGGCCTGCCGTACATCGGCGCCGGCTACCGGCAACTCGATTCCCTCGAGCTCATCCCCTTCCGCGCCGGGATAGCGGCGGGCGTCGCGGTGGTGATGAGCGCGCACATCGCCCTGCCCGCCATCACGGGCTCGGACGACCCGGGCACGCTGTCCAAGGCCGTGCTCACCGGGATGCTGCGCGACTCGCTCAAGTTCAAGGGCCTGGTCGTCACCGACGCGCTGACGATGGGGGCCATCGTAAGCAAGTACGGCGCGGGGGAAGCGACCGTGCGCGCCTTCCTGGCGGGGTCGGACCTCCTCCTCATGCCCGCGGACCCCGACTCCGCGATGACGGCGATGACGCAAGCCGTGATCTCCGGACGCATCACCCCCGCGCGCCTGGACTCGTCGCTGCACGCGGTGCTCGAGACCAAGTACAAGCTCGGCCTGTTCTCCCGCCGCATGGTGCCGCTCGACTCGATCATGAGCATCGTGGGTGACTCGGCCTTTCAGCACCAGGCGAATGACATCGCGGCCCGGGCGCTCACGCTGGTGCGGGACACCACGGGGACCCTGTGGTCGGTGCGGCGCCGGCGTTCCAAGATCGCCCTCATCGCGTACGGCGATGAGTTGAACGGATCGGTCGGACAGACGCTGACCACCGAGCTTAGAGCCGGTGGTGACACCATCGAATACTTCCGTCTCTGGCCGATGTCCGGCCCGGCCAGCTACGACTCCGCGCGCACGGTGATGGCTCGCGCGGGCACCGTCATCTTCACGTCGGTCGTGCGGCCCCTGTCGGGGCGCGGCTCGATCGCGCTCCCTGATTCCCTCGCGAGACTCATCACGGTGACCGATTCCGCGAAGCCGACCATCCTCATCTCGGTCGGCAGTCCGTACCTTCTCGATCAGGTTCCGGCGGCCCACTCCTACCTCCTGGGGTGGAGTGATGCCCGAGCGGTCGAGCGGGCATTGGGAGACGCCCTGCTCGGGAAGACACCCATCGGAGGACACCTGCCCATTCGGGTACCGCCCTATCCGGTAGGTTGGGGAATCACGCTTGCACCGGGGATGCCATGCGACTGTATGCGGCGCTGATCCTCGCGGGCGCCGTCGCGTGCCGCCCGCCGGCGATTCCCGAACCGGTGAGCACCGGGATCCCTGCGGCGTCCCCGGCGAGCCTCGGGTTCGACAGCGCGCTCCTCGACAGCGTCACCATCTATCTGCGCACCCAAGTGGACAGCGCCTTCCCGGGCGCGACGGTCGCCATCGGGCGTCATGGACGGATGGCGCTGGTGGCCGCGGTCGGCCACTACTCCACCACCGATCCACGGCCGGTGACGACGGCCACCCTGTATGATCTCGCGTCGTTGACCAAGGTCGTCGGCTGGACCACCGCCTGCATGCAGCTGGTCGACCAGGGACGCCTTGACCTCGACGCACCGGTGTCCCGGTACGTGCCCGAGTTTCGCGGGCCTCAGAAGGATCAGGTGAAGATCCGGAATCTGCTGACCCACACGGCCGGTTTCCCACCCGATCTTCCGCTGTGGCAGGACACGAAGACGCGCGAGCAGGCGTTCGCGCTGGCCGACACCGCACCCCTCGCGAATCCTCCGGGGCAGACCTACGTGTACTCGGACGTGAGTGCGATCATCGGGGAGCAAGTCATCGAGCGCATCACCGGCGAGCGGCTGGACCAGTACCTGGCGACGCACGTCTTCGGGCCCCTGGGGATGGTGGCGACGCGGTATCTCCCGCCCGCCAGCTGGAAGCCGATGATCGCGCCGACCGAGATCGACACGATCATGCGTCACCGGCTCATCTGGGGTACCGTCCATGACGAAAGTGCCGACCGGCTGGGCGGCGTTTCGGGGAACGCGGGGCTCTTCTCCAACGCGCTCGACCTCTCCCGCTTCGCGGCCATGCTGCTCGCCGGCGGTGCCTGGGACTCGCTGACCCTGGTACACGCCGAGACGATCGATGAATTCACGCGGCGGCAGGATTTGCCGCCGGGGTCGTCCCGGGCCCTGGGCTGGGACACGCCGTCGCAGCCGTCGTCCGGGGGAACCAAAATGACGGACCGCGCGTTCGGTCATACGGGGTTCACGGGCACCTCGATGTGGATCGATCCGGGTCGGGACCTGTTCGTGATTCTCCTGACCAACCGGGTGAATCCCACCCGGGCGAATCTCCGGATCGCGAAGGTGCGGCCGCGCGTGGCGGATCTGGTGGGGCAGGCACTGATGCATCCGGAGTACTGAGGACGTTGACACACCCGTGCCGCCTTCCTAAGTTGCGGCAGGACAAGGAGGAAGCACCGAGATGACCACGACGCAACAGACGCCGGTCACCGTCACGCTGACGGACCGGGCGGCCGATGAAGTACGGAAGTTCATGGCCGAGGAAAAGGTGCCGGCGGAAACGGCGGGACTCCGCATCGGCGTGATGCCGGGCGGATGCTCCGGCTTCAAGTACAGCCTCAACATCGAAGAGCGGGCGGCGGCGGACGACATCACCATCGAGTCGGCCGGTGTGCGTCTCTTCGTGGACACGTTCAGCGCGCAGTATCTGAACGGCGTCACGCTGGACTACAAGAGCAACTTCCAGGAGTCGGGGTTCGCGTTCGAGAATCCGAATGCGACCGGCGGCTGCGGCTGCGGATCGTCGTTCACCGTCTGACGCTTTGGTGCGTCGACTCCTGACAAGATATGGGGCCCGCGAATTTCGCGGGCCTCTTTTCTTCGCTCCCCACCCCGCCCCGTCATGCGCTCCCTCGACGTAATCGTCATCGCGGTCTATTGCGCGGCGGTGATCGCATTCGGCCTGATCCGGGCCGGCCGCCAGCGGGACGCCGCGGACTATTTCCTCGGCCACCGGGGGCTCCCCTGGTGGGCCCTGATGTTTTCCGTGGTCGCGACCGAGACGTCGGCACTCACCGTGATCTCCGTTCCCGGCATCGCGGCTCGGGGCGACCTCACGTTCCTCCAAATCGGCTTCGGGTATCTCGTCGGGCGGATCGGGGTCGCGGCGCTCCTCCTCCCTGGCTACTTCGAGGGAACCCAGGACACGGCCTACCAGCGGCTGGAGCACCGGTTCGGGCCCGTCGCCCGCCGGGTGGCCTCCGGAGTGTTCCTCGGCACGCGGGCGCTGGCCGACTGCGTCCGGATCTTCGCCACCGCCATTCCCCTCGCCATCATCACGCACTGGAGCCTGCCCGCGGGGATCCTCGCCATCGGGGTTGTCACGCTCGTGTACACGTGGGTGGGAGGACTCAAGGCGGTCGTGTGGGTTGATGTGATTCAACTGGGCGTCTATCTGATCGGCGGGGTCGCGACCTTGATCGTCGCCACGCGCGCCGCCGGGGGCGCGGCCGCGTTCATCGGTGCCGCGAATGCCGGCAAGCTCAAATTCCTCGACTTCACGCCGTCATTCCACCTGCTCTACACCTTCTGGGGCGGGGTCCTGGGGGGCGCCCTGTTGTCAGCAGCCTCGCACGGGACCGATCACCTCATCGTTCAGCGTCTCCTCGCCGCCCGGAACCTCAAGGACGCGCAGCGCGCGCTCGTCGGCTCGGGCGTCCTGATCATCCTGCAGTTCGCGCTCTTCCTGCTCGTCGGAACCAGCTTGTGGCTCGCCGGCGCAGACCCGGGGAGCGTCGGCCGGAGTGACGCGATCTACCCGACGTTCGTCGTCAACCAGCTGCCGGCGGGTCTCTCGGGGCTCGTCGTGGCGGGGATCCTCGCCGCGGCCATGAGCAGCCACGCCTCGGCGGTGAACTCGCTCGCCTCGGCCACCACCCACGACTTCTACGTGCCCCTCACCGGAAAGACCGATCCCGCTCGCGTGCTGTCCGTCGGCCGCTGGCTGACCGTCTTCTGGACCGCGGTGCTGGTCGCCGGCGCGATGGCCTTCCGCGACCAGAACACGCCCGTCGTCCAGCTCGCGCTGTCCGTGGCGTCGATCACCTATGGTGGCCTGCTGGGCACCTACATTCTCGGGGGCACGTCCCGGCCGCGTCAGGTGGACGTGATCGTCGCGATGATCGTCAGTACGCTCGTGATGCTGCCCATCGTCATCGGGGTCCCCGTGCGCTGGCTGCCGGGACTCGCGTGGCCCTGGTATGTCCCGCTGGGCACGACGATTACCGTGGCCGTGGGTATGCTGTCCTCGCGCATTAGACGGCCCCAACTAGACGGCTAGACGGTTAGACGGCTAGTGGCGCACGAAAGGGAAATTCGACCTGCGATGACCTCGCCTATCCAACCGTCTAGCCGTCTAGCCGTCTACGTCGGGGTCGACGCCGGCGGATCTCACACCACCGTGGTGCTGGCGGACCAGGCCCGGCAGGTCCTCGCCCGGGTGGACGGTCCGGCATCCGCCATGCGCCCTGGGGGCGGGAAGAAGTCCGCGGCCGTCATCGCGGACGCGGTCCGGCGGGCGGCGAATCAAGCGGGCCGCGAGCTCCCGGCCGACTGGATGGGCGTCGGCGCAGCCGGTGCGGGGCGCGATGTCGAGCAGGAAGAGCTCCAGGAAGCCCTGATGGAGACCGGACTCGCGGGCGAAGTGCGGGTCGTCTCCGACGGCGAGGCGGCGCTTCGCTCCGCGTTCGGCACCGAGCCCGGCATGCTCATCTCCGCCGGCACGGGGTCGATCGCATATGCGCGCGATCCCGGCGGGCGGCTGCACCGTGCCGGTGGGTACGGCTGGCAGATGGGTGATGAAGGGGGCGGGTACTGGCTCGGACGGCAGGCGCTCGCCGCGGCGGGCGCCCAGCGGGATGGACGCGGAGAGGGCTCGACCCTCGGCTCCAGACTCCTCGGAGCGCTGGGACTTCGGGATTTCGACGATCTGGTGCGGTGGGCGGCGACCGCGACGCCCGGACAGGTGGCGAGCCTCGCCCCGCATGTGCTCAACGCCGCACAGGAAGGGGAACAGGTGGCGCAGATGATCGTCGGGGAAGGTGCGGCCGCACTGGGTGACCTGGTGCGGGCCCTGCTGACACACTTCCGGGAGGGACCGGTCGCTCTGGCCACGGGTGGCGGGTTGCTGCGCCCCGACTCTCCCCTGCTCATCGCCCTGCGCTCGAACCTCGGCGCCGACCCGGTCGCGCTGGCCCACCGCCCGGTGGATCCCGCGCTCGGCGCCCTGGCGCTGGCGCCGAAGCCCTAGGCTCCGTCCTTCAGCCGCCCGCGGACCTTGCTGTGGCGGACGCTGTAGAGGAAGTAGATCACCGCCCCCAGGGCCAGCCACCCCACGAACCGCAGCTGGGTGATCGTCGGCAGGTTCCAGATCAAGTACACGCAAAACGCGATGGATATCGCCGGCAAGACCGGGACCCAGGGCGTCCGGAACGGGCGCGGGCGTTCGGGGTCGACGCGGCGCAGCACGATGATCCCCAGCGCCACCAGGATGAACGCGAACAGCGTCCCGATGTTCGTGAGCTCCAGCACGATGCCGATGGGTGCGAACGCGGCGAAGACGCCGACGAAGATGCCGGTCACGATCGTGGTGATGTGCGGCGTCTTGTACTTCGGGTGAATCTTGGCGGCCCAGGGCGGCAGCAGCCCGTCGCGCCCCATCGACATGAAGATGCGCGCTTGCCCGAGCTGGAAGACCAGCAGCACCGACGTCATGGCCGCGACGGCTCCCAGCGACAGGATGCCCGTGGCCCAGTCGGCGTGCACGTAGTGCAGCGCCACCGCGAGCGGATCAGGGACATTGAGCTGATCCCAGGGGATGAGCCCGGTCAGCACCAGCGCGATGGCCACAAAGAGCAGGGTGCAGATGATCAGGGATGCGATGATGCCGATGGGAATTCCCCGCGCCGGGTCCTTCGCTTCCTCCGACGCGGTACTCACGGCGTCGAAGCCGATGTACGCGAAGAAGATGATGGCCGCGCCGGCGCCGATCCCCCTCAGTCCGTTGGGGGCAAAGCTCGGCGTGGTCCACTGGGACGTGTGGATGAACCCCAGACCGACGACCAGGAACAGGAGAATGATCCCGACTTTCACGGCCACCATGAGAGTGTTCACCCACGCGGACTCCGTGGTGCCGATCACGAGCAGCCAGGTGATCACCGCCACGATCAGGAAGGCCGGCAGATTGAAGGAGACGGGGATGCCGAGCAGGTGCGGGACCGCGGCGTGGGTGTTGACCGCTGTGAGCGTGTCGGTCACGATCCATCGTGGCAGCGTGATGCCCAGCCCACGGAGCAGTGAATCGAAATAGCCGGACCAGCCGATGGCCACCGCGATGTTCCCCACCGCGTACTCGAGGATCAGGTCCCACCCGATGATCCACGCGACCAGCTCGCCGAGGGTCGCATAGGCGTAGGTGTAGGCGCTGCCCGCGATCGGGATCATCGCGGCGAACTCTGAATACGTGATGGCCGCGAGGGCGCTGGTCACGCCGGCGACGAGGATCGAGATGACGATCGCCGATCCCGCCCCGGGGTGGGCGCTGTCCCCGGTGATGGCCGAGCCGATGGCGACGAAGATCCCGGCGCCGATGATGGCGCCGACGCCGAGCGCCGTGAGCTGGAGGGCACCCAACGAGCGTTTGAGCCCGCCCCCGGATGCCCCGTCGGCGATGCACTGGTCGACCGTCTTCCGGGCAAAGAGCGACATGCGCCTCCAAGGGGGGCGGCATCGCCGCCTGCCTGCGGTGACTGTCGGTTACCGCGAGATCGTGAATGGGACGACACTCGCGACGGGAACGCCTTCGAGTGTCTTCGCGGGATAGAATTGGTTCGACTTCAGCTGCCTCACCAAGGTTTCCCGGCAGCCGGCGTCTTTCGGCGGCGGCTGCAGCTGCACATCGGTCACCTCTCCCCCCTCCGACACCGCGATCATGGCAACGGTGCGTCCGTGGAAGCAGGGCGGCGGCAAAATGGTCAACTTCGGAGACGCTATCAAGATGTGGGGACCGCCCCCGCGCCCCGGGCCGGAGTCGTTGCCGGCACCGGAACCCACGCCCGCACCCTTCCCTCCACCCGACCCCGGACCTTCTCCCGGACCACCGGTGGTGCCAGTGCCCGTTCCTGGTGCAACTGCGACCTGCGTCTCCACCGCTGGCGGGGGTGGTTGGAGCTTCGGCAAGTCGAGCTTCACCGGTACGGGGAGCGCCAAGCGCGTGGTGACCTGTGGCGCCGGAGGAACGGCCACCGCTTGCGGGGCATTGACCCCCGACAACAGAAACATGTGGAGCGCCTGCCGTCCGCCGCCGCCCCCGCCTCGCGGCCCGGGGCCATCCCCCGACCCGGCCAGGAGCTCGGCGCTCTTCCAGAAGAGCAGCGCAAGAACGAGGATGTGAACGGCGATGACGATCGCACCCGTCCGCCCCATGCGCAGCCGGGGAACGACGAGCTGCGGTGACGGGAGACCGGGCTTGCGGTGCCCGGACGGAGGGGCGTAGCGGTCGCGCTGGAACACGGTCAATAATTACACCAGGCCAATGAAAAAGGGGACGCTTTCGCGCCCCCCGAAGTTTAGCCCCTCGTTGTTCTTACTTGGCTGCGCCTTGATCGGGCGGCGGCGTGAAGCCGATGACCTGCACGCCCGCGCCCTTCGCAATGTCCATCGCCGCGATGACGTCCGAGTACACCCGGTTCGGCGCCGCTTTGATGAAGATCAGCTTGGCAGACCGCTGATCGTAGATGTTCTTGAGGAATTCGCCCAGACCCGTCAGCGGCACCGGCTTGGTGTTCACCGAGTACCCGCCGTCCGCCGTCAGCTCGAGCACGATCTGGTCCGACTGCTGCTGTTTCTGATTCGGCTGTTTCTGCTCGGGCGGAACCTGCACGTCGAGCGCCCGGCGGCCCAGAGGCAGCGTGATCATGAAGATGATCAGGAGCACCAGGAGCACGTCGATCATCGGCGTGACGTTGATGTCGGCTTGCAGCGAACCGCCGCTCGAAACCCCCATGGCCATATCAGTTGTTCTCGTCTTCGGGTTTGAGACCGCGAGTCTGCTCGGCAATCGCGTCGATCACGCGCACGCCCGCCTTCCGCGCGATCTCGACGGCCTGCTGCACCCGCGAGAACGGCACGTTGGCGTCCGACTTCAGATACAGAATCTTGTCGACCGTCCGGCCGGCGTACACGTTGGTCAGCTCATTCTGCAGCTGGTCTTCCGGAATGAGCCGCATGCCGGTGTACGTGCCGTTCGCTCCCACCATGTCGAGGAAGAACCGCTGGTCCTTGTCGATGCCCAGCCGGATCTCGCCGTTGTCTTCCGGCCGCTTGGAGGCATGGCTCGCGCGCGGGATCTGGGCCTGAAATCCCGCCGCGATCGCCGGCGTCACGATCATGAAGATGATCAAGAGCACCAACATCACGTCGATCATCGGCGTGACGTTGATGTCCGCCTTGACCGAGCCGCCCGACCCCGAGTCCCTACTTGCTGATAGGGCCACTGGACTGCGTCGCTTTCTGCGTCTGGAATTCCTTGGTGAAGATCGAACGCCCGAACTCGGAGCCCACGCTCTTGATCAGGAAGTCGATCAGCTCCTTGGAGGTGTAGGTCATCTCCACGGAGACGTAGTCGATCTTGGTCGAGAAGTAGTTGTAGAGCCACACCGCCGGAATCGCGACCATCAGACCGAACGCCGTGGTGATGAGCGCTTCGGCCACGCCGCCCGTGATCGCGGCCAGCGAGCCGCCGCCGCCCGACGCCGCCATGCCCTGGAAAGCCGCGACGATACCCATCGTGGTGCCGAGGAGCCCGACGAACGGGGCCGTCGCGCCGGTGGTCGCCAGCACGCCCATGCCGCGCTTCATCTCGGCGGTGATGATCAGCATCTGCCGCTCCACCGCCCGCTCGGCCGAGTTGATGTCGCCGGCGGTGATGGTCGCCCGGTCGCGCAGCAGGGGCTTCACTTCGGCAAGCGCGTCACCCAGTACCCGGGCCACGTGGCTGATGCGGTTCTTCTCGGCCAGCGCGATGGCCTGGTCGAGCTGCTCTTCCTGCAGGGAGCGCGAGAACAAGGGCGCAAACTTCGCCGTCTGCTTCTGCGACTTGCGGAGGTACCACCACTTGGTGATCACCACGGTCCACGACCAGAGGGACATGATCAACATCACGACCACGATCCCCTTGGCGAAGGGTCCCATTGTCAGGAATAGATCTTTCAAACTCATCGGTGCGCGCTCCTTCTGAGTGGCTCTGGTGTGAAGCCTAGTGGTGAGTCAGCGTGAAATTGACGGGAATCTGGATCAGCACCCGGACCGCGTGACCGTACACGCGCGCGGGACGGAACAGCGTCTTGAGAATGGTCTGCTTGGCGTTGGCGTCGAACCCGGGGTTCGCGCTAGTGACGATCTTCAGCGAGTTGGGCTCGACGCGCCCGGAGGTGTCGACCACGGCCTGCACCATGACCACCCCCTGAATCCCGGCCTGACGGAGCAGCTCCGGGTACTGCGGCGGCGGCCCCGAAAGGACTTCGGGCTTCTCCTGCACCACGTCCGCGGAGAACACCTGGTCGGTGTTCGGGGTCATCCCCGTCGCGATGCCGCCTTCGACGCCCGATCCCGAGAAGTCCTTCGGATCGAAGTGCTCCTGCAGGTTCACCGGCGGAATATTCTTCGGGATGTCGGTGATCGCCACGACGGTCTGGAAGCCCTTGAGGGGCACGTCGATGGTCGGCGGGGGCGGCTGATCGGGCTGCTTCTGCTGCTGCTGCTGCAGAAACACCACCGTCGTGTCCACCTTCGCCTTGTTGTCGCCGGTGTTGGCGGAGAGTGTGGCGTAGACGGCCGCCGCGATGATCCCCGTATGCAGGGTCACCGAGACAAAACCCACGCCCATGAAGCGGCCCTTTTGCGTCTTCCGCTTCGACTCGATCAGATTATCGAACACGAACCGTGTCTCCCATGGGAGGACCAAGGAAATACTACCCGCCGCCGGTTACCCGCTAGTGGGCAAGACATTACAAAACGATTAAA
>Ga0070730_10004949_pt1 | contig 11576 bp, 10 predicted proteins | sample Coa_R1_3_FD_66447 | JGI IMG/M metagenome (GOLD analysis project Ga0070730, IMG submission 66447) | Surface soil microbial communities from Centralia Pennsylvania, which are recovering from an underground coalmine fire - Coalmine... | ecosystem: Environmental > Terrestrial > Soil > Unclassified ... | reverse complement strand
CCAGGACCTCACCCAGGACGTGTTTATCCGCGTGTACCGGACGCTGGCCAGCTATGACGTGGAAAAGGGGGCTTTTACCACCTGGCTGACCACCCTAACCCGCAATCTGCTGGTGGACCACTTTCGCCGCAGCCGCCAGGACCGCGTGACCGATTCCATGGACGCGGGGCTGCGCGAAGAGGACGATTCCTTCTCCCTAAGCGACCGTCTGGAAGACCACGGCCCTTCGCCCGACGACCGTCTGGCCAGCAAGGAAACGCAAAAAATGGTCCAGGCAGCACTGGCCCGGCTCTCGCCCGATCTGCGGGAGGCCGTAATTCTGCGTGACCTGCAGGACATGGACTACCGGGAGATTGCCCAGACCCTGAATGTACCCGAGGGGACGGTCAAATCCCGCATTAACCGAGGAAGAATGGAACTAGCGCGATTACTTTCGCGTAATAAAAGACAGGTGAGCAGTCAATGAACAGCCAAAATCACCAAAACGAACTCCAGTGCGGCCAGTTCGAGGCCATGCTGGCTGACGCTCTGGACGGCACACTCACCGCCGCCGGGCGACAGGCCTTTGATGCTCATGCTCAGAGCTGTTCGGTGTGTGCTCCCATGCTGGCCGAAGCCCACCAGGGGCTGCGCTGGCTGAATACCCTCGAAGAGCTGGAACCGCCTAAAAATCTGCTGCACAACATTCTGGCCGCAACCAGCATGGCCGAAGTCCATTCTCCCGCCGAAGCTGCGGCCCGCCGGAGAAATACCGGGTTTCAACATTTGCTGGCAGGCCTGATGCATTCACGTTTTGCCGCCGCCTGCAGCATGGCCTTTTTCTCGCTCACTCTTACTTTGACGGTGGCCGGCGTGCACATCTCCGATCTGGCCAGTGCCGTCACCCATCCAGGTTCGCTGCGCAAAGCCATCGTGCTCCAGTACACGCAGGTCGAATCCAGCGTGGTGAAGTATTACGAAAACATGCGCCTGGTTTATGAAGTTGAATCGCGGGTAAAAGCGCTGCGCAAGGCCACGGCCCAGCCGGACGAAAAAGACCGCGACAGGCCCAAAGACAAAAACAACCCCAATGACACCAGCGGGAACCCGCAACGGCATGACGATTACAGCCTGGAGCAGGGTGAAAGAATTCTCGCCTGGTCCATTGTGACACCTGAAGGAGCCAAACCATGAACTGTGCCGTACACCCTGACCGTCCGGCCACGGCCTACTGCCGTACCTGCGGCAAACCATTGTGCGAAGACTGCAAGCGGGACGTGATGGGGGCCATCTATTGCGAACCCTGCATTGCGGCCAGTCTTCATGGCAAGCCACCGGTGCGAGCGGGGATGCCCAACCCATCCGGTGCAGCGGTTCTGGGCCTGATTCCTGGTGTGGGCGCTTGGTACAACGGCCAGTTTGCCAAGGGGTTTGCCCATGTCGTGATCTTCGTGCTGCTGATTGCAGCCGCCGACAAGATTCACGGAGCGTTCGGAATACTCGTCGGCCTGTTTCCGGTCTATTGCGCTTTTGAAGCGTGGGCCACGGCCAATGCCCGGCTGCAGGGCCACCCGGCGCCCGATCCACTCGGGATAGAGAAGCTTCTTGGGATCAAGGAACCACAGCACAACCAGGCTTCCGCGACTCCGGAACAGCCCGCAGGAGTTCCGTCCGCAGCTGCTCCGGTCCCGCCCGCGCAACAGGCACCGCCGCTAAGAGGAGAGCCGGTAGGCGCTTTCATTCTGATTGGGCTGGGCGTGCTCTTCCTGCTTTCGAATCTTGGCCTGATTCCGCAGCTGCGAAACCTTTTGCTGCCACTGATTCTGATCGGGCTGGGTGTATGGATCGCGTACAAACGCATGGAAGAACACAAATAAGGGGAGCCAGGAATGAACGATTTTATGAAAGATAAATCGCATCGCCACAAAACCAGCGGACTGATGGGCGCGGCCATTCTTATCACTCTGGGTGTGCTTTTTTTGCTCCAGAATTTCACCCGGTTCGACTTTGGCGAAACCTGGCCTGCTCTGCTGATCGTGATTGGAGTGTTTACGTACCTCAAGCACGCCGCGCCGGCCCTTTACATGAATGAGTCCAATGGATCGCAGGCAACGGTTCCGCCTCCCCCGGCTGCTGCTGTTCCGCCCCAACAACATGATTCGCAGGTGAACCAATGAGCACCGCACCCAATCCGGCCTCTAATTACAAACCACGGCGTCACCGCTCGATTTTCGCGCCACTGATGATGATCATCATCGGCTTTTGCCTGCTCGCGGCCAATTTTGGATGGATTTCCGGCCGCGCCCTGGGCGAGGCCTTCGCCCGCTACTGGCCGGCCCTGCTCATCCTGTGGGGCGTAGTAAAGATCGGCGAATATTTTCTGGCCCGGCAAAAGGGTGAGCCCGCATCCGGCATTGGCCCGGGCGGCGTGGTCTTCGTGATCTTTTTCATCCTCGTCGGCCTCACCGCCTCGGGGGCCCACCATGCATGGGACAGCATCCGCAATAATCCGGATTTTGAAATGGACAACGACTGGTTTCCCTTTCACAACTCTTATGAATTTTCGGAAAATCTGGCCCAGCCGGTCACCGATGCCGCGCAGATGCGCGTGGTCTTGAATGCCGGTGACGTCAACATCACGGCAAGTCCGGACAATCAGACGCATCTCTACGTCCGCAAGAGCCTGCAGGCCGACTCGCAGGACGCCGCCAATCATCTTAACGAAGCCACGCATCCCCGCTTCCAGATGCAGGGCAGCGTGTGGGTACTGGATTTGACCGGCGGCGATTTTCAGCATGGCCGCTTCAATCTTGACCTGCAGGTACCGCCGAAGCTTCCACTCACCGCCAACACGCGCCATGGCAACGTGACCGTGGATGGCCAGGCCGCAAACATCGAACTGGCCTCCGAGCATGGTGAACTGACCGCAAAAAACATCAGCGGCAATGTGGTTCTGCTGCCCCATCATGGTGACGTAAGCGTGGATGGCGTAAAAGGCAATGTGGATATACACCGCCTCGGCGGGCTGGTGAACCATGGCGACCTCACCGTGAATGGCGTGACCGGCGCACTGAATATTGAGTGCGAGTGTTATGGCGACAGCAGGTTTTCCCGCATCAGCGGGCCAGTACACTTCAAATCCAATCGCACCGACATGCAGATGGGCCGGCTGGATGGAGAGCTGAATCTGGATTCAGGCGACCTGCGAGCGGACTCTCTGGCTGGTCCCTTCAAGCTGATTACCCGCTCCAAAACCGTAAATCTGGAAAGTATCAGCGGCGACATACACATTGAAGACAGCAACGCCAACGTTGAGATTGCAGGCAAATCGCCCCTGGGAGCGGTGGATATCTCCAACCGGCACGGCGGAATCGAAATCTCCGCTCCAGCCTCGGCAGGCTTTCAGGTAGATGCGGAGAGCACAAATGGTGACATTACCAGCGACTTTGAACTGGCGGTAGACAACAGCCATCGCGATGCCACCGCTCACGGTACAGTCAATAAAGGCGGCCCGATGATGCATCTGCGGGCCGACCGGGGAACAATCCAGATCAAAAAGCAGTAAGCCCGTCTCGTGACAAAAGGCGAGGGCCTGACCGCAACGGTCACCCTCGCCTTACTTTTCGGTTTCCAAAGCCAGTTGTTCCGCCAGCGCCCGCTCAATCACCGCAATCGCCTGCTTCGTTACCTGCTCCAGAGTCAAATGCGTGGAATCAATCAGCACAGCATCCGGTGCGGGAACCAGCGGCGAATTAGCCCGCGTGCGGTCGCGATGGTCCCGGCGGTGCAACTCTTCGAGCGATGCTTTGTGGCTTGTCTCAACTTCCGGATTCTGCAGAAAGCGCCGCGAGCCTCGGACTTCCGGCTCGGCATCGAGGAATATCTTCACTTCGGCGTCGGGAAAAACTCTGGTGCCAATATCGCGCCCTTCCATCACCACGCCGCCGCCCACGCCCATTTCCCGCTGCCTGTCCACCATCCACTCGCGGACGGGCGGATGCACGGAAACTTTGGAGGCGCCGTCCGTGACGTCCTGCTGGCGAATGCGCTCGGTTATATCAGCTCCATCGAGCAGAACACGGTTGCCTTCCGGGCGGGGTTGCAGCTCGATTCGCGACTCGCCGGCCAGAGCCAGAAGGACCGGACCGTCTTCGAGCGAAACGTCGCACTGCATGGCCTTGAGCGCCAGAGCGCGGTACATGGCTCCGGTTTCGATATTGATGTAGTGGTATTTCTTTGCCAGCAGCGCCGCCAGCGTACTCTTGCCCGAGCCGGCGGGGCCATCAATGGCAATCACGATTTTTCGGGGCGCGAGCGCCGTTTTAACTTTATCCATGATTGTGCCCTGGTGTTTCACTGGGAGCGGCAGCCGGTGTCATTTGAATCAGGGACCGCGTGCCCACCGTTACAAAGTTTAGCTCGCGTGCGGCCAAAAGCGCATTCGTGGCTTCGCGAATTTTCGAGCGCGGAACAAGATAAGAAAAGAACTGCTCCATCTCTTCCTGCGTCGCGGCAATGGCCGCCTCCAGATATTTGCTGAGCAGCGCGGAAATGGCTTCGGGCACGGAGATGTCGATGCCCTCCTTTACCGCGTCCGCCGCCCAGCGATAAAGCACGTCCCAGGAAGCTCCCTGCCCCTGGGTGTAGCTGACGCGAATGATTTTCAAAATGGACCACAGCTCGCCCAGAGCGCGATCCATGGCTGCCTCACTCAGTCCTCCGCCCACCAGTTCACGCAACTCGTTCTTGCTGACCGGACCGTTTTTCTGGATGGAGGCAAACAAATTGCCAGCCAGCAGAGAAACCTCCGCTCCCTGAGCCTTGATCTTCGGCGGAGCTTTGGGATTGTGGTCGCTCAGCAACGCATAGAAAAACGGAAATACCTGTGCGGAGACGATCAGCTCGGTCTCGGCCAGAAGGTTGATTTCATAGGCACCGCGATCCCGCAGGAGACGAACCATCAGATCAGTGGCTTCCTTAGAGCGCGCATCGGAGAAGGCGTGTTTCGCGTCCGGCAACCCGCTGGACGAACCGCAGTATGCACCCATAAAGCTGGGCACGAGTGGCAGCGAGCGCACCGGGTACATTACGCAAAAGCCGGCAGCATCAAGAAAGCCGCGCGCGGCCTCGAGGGTGCGGACCGGGTTGCCGTCCAGCCGCCAAATCTGCGCTCGCTGCTGTTCCAGTTCCTGTTCAGTCATATATCTCGTTTATTTAATTCATGGCCAGCGCTGTGCACCGTGCAGCACTTTGGCAATTTCAATGAAGTTCTCTTTGGTGTGACAGACCACGATGCGATAGACCACAATATAAAGGCAATGGCGAAATGACCAGTTCACGCGTGCCATTCACCCGGCCAGGCCGGCCACGAAGCGGGAACTTATCCAGCTCTGCGGCACCACGATAAATAATACGCGCCACCCGCAACGCGGCGGCAGCATTTTCCCTTTGGATATATTGGGTGATGCTGGTAAGGTCAGCGGCGGCTTCGGGCGACCAGCGAACCTTCATTTAAGAATGAAACAGCCGCTCAATCCCGGCCACTACTTCGTCGTGCTCAATAAATTCACCGCGATCAAGCTGAACCAACCCTTTGGCTACCTGCTCCCTGAACCACTGATCGTGGTCCAGCCAGCCTGCGACGATCTGCTGAACGAGCTGATCCGTATTGCATCCAGTCTCTGAGGCCGCCTGATTCAGCTTCGTCTCAAGCTCCGGTGAAAAATGGATTTCCATGACCCAAGTTTACCAGCTTAGATAAAGAATACATCCTCAGATTCGCTTAAAAGCTTTTTGAATCTCCTTAACAGAATACCGCAATACCACCGGACGGCCATGCGGACAGCTCATGGGACATTCGGTTTTGGCCAGTTCCTGAATGAGCCACTCCATTTTGGCCTGATCGAGCGGCATGTTGATCTTGATGGCGGCATGGCAGGCGATGCTGGCGGCGATCTGTGCGCGAATCTTTTCCAGATTCAGCGCCTGCTCTTCCTGCTGAAACTGGTCCAGCAATTCGATCAGCATCTTCTCCACCTCGGCCGGGTCCACTCCCGCGGGCGCGGTTTTAATGGCGATAGTGCGGCTGCCGAACAACTCGGCTTCAAATCCGTTGCGGCTTAACTCCGCGGAAATTTCCGTAAACATCGCCTGCTGCCCTGGCGTAAGTTCCACGATCAGCGGCATCAAAAGCCGCTGGCCTTCCTGAGCGGCCTGACGGGCCAGAACTTTCTCAAACAGAATGCGCTCGTGCGCCACATGCTGGTCGATGATCCAGAGTCCATGATGGTTTACGGCAAGAATGAACGAATCGCGCACCTGCCCCAGCGGCTTGAGACTGGAGAGGGCCATCTCTTCGGAAACAGGCTCCGGCTCTTCCTCAAGCACGCCACCGCAGGAGCGCACCGCGGTTTCTATTCTCTCGAGTACCGGTACTGACGCCGGACCGAATCCGCTCACGGCTGCATTGGCTTCCACCGGAATGGGGGCTCCATCGAAATGCAACCGCTCATTGCGCAGCTGCGGTGAAGCCTGCAGCCGGAATACCTCGGTTGCATTCACCTGTGGTGTCTCCGCGCCGCCGGCCCACGCACCTGGACTCAGTCCAGGGGCGGCATTGGGCTGGGCAGAAATTTCACGGGTGAACTGCGGCACCGGGCGCGCCTTCATCAGCGCGGCCCGCACTGAATCGCGCACAAAGTCATGCACCAGCGAGTTCTGGCGGAAACGCACCTCGGTTTTGGAAGGATGCACGTTCGCATCCACCTCATTGTTGGGCAGTTCAATGAACAGCAGCACCACGGGATAAACCGCAGGCGGAATAATATTGCGATAGCCCTCCGTGAGCGCATGCTGCACCAGGCGATCGCGCACCAGCCGTCCATTGACGAAGACAAAGATCGAGTTGCGGTTCAGTTTCTGTATTTCCGGTTTGGAAATAAAACCGTGCAAGCGAATGTCGCCGGGGACAGGCGGCTGGTAATCTTCGTCCCTGCGCCATGGCGGCGGTTCGGGAATGCCCACGCGCTCCAGCTTCATGGTGGCCGCGACGGGAACCAGCTGGTCCAAAGTCTCGCGCCCAAAAACCTGGTAAATGCGGCCGCTGTGCGACTGTACCGGCGGGGCCACCAGCATGGCTTCCGTGGCGGAGTGCAGCTCAAAATGCTTATCCGGATGGGCCAGCGCATAATGCGTGACCAGAGTGGCGATGTGCGAAAGTTCGGTGGACTCGGCCTTCATGAACTTGCGCCGCGCCGGCGTATTGAAAAACAGGTCGCGCACCGCGATGGAGGTCCCATGCGGAAGGCCGGCTTCCTCCACCCGTAAAATCTTTCCCCCGGCAATGTCGATGACGGTGCCGCTCGACTCATTGGCATCGCGGGTTTCCAGTAATACGCGTGCCACCGAGGCAATGGAAGGCAGGGCCTCGCCGCGAAAACCCAGCGTATGAATGTTCAGCAGGTCTTCCGCATCCCTGATCTTGGAGGTTGCGTGGCGCTCGAAGGCCAGCATAGCATCATCGCGCACCATGCCCCAGCCGTTGTCCGTGACCTGAACCAGTTTGCGGCCCCCGGCCTCCACCTGCACCCTGATGCGTGTGGCGCCGGCATCCAGAGAGTTTTCCAGCAGCTCCTTCAGCACCGAAGCCGGACGCTCCACCACCTCGCCGGCGGCGATTTTGTTGGCGACATGCTCGGAAAGTATGTGAATGCGGCCCATCGGGAAATTTCATTTAAACACAAAGGCCGCCAGGCAAACATAAAAGCAGGCCGGTCACAGGAAAACCCAATCCCTGTAACCGGCCTGCTGTGTGCACCTGCGTGCGTTTCGGGTCTTTAATTCAGCGGTGGCGCTGGGTATTCCGGCAGCTTTTCCTTGCTGCGGCTGGCGCGCTGAATCTCCAGATCGTCAAACAGCAGCGAAGGCGCGATGATGGAGCTGGCCATCGGCTCGGTACGGTTATACACATACTCATCATTGCCGGCAGCCACGATTCCGTTACGCAGGGCGCGTGCGTCCAGTTGATGGAAGACCGCGCCGCGCACCAACTCCATGTGACCATCACTCGTATAAACTCGCCACAAAAGCCTTGGAGCCAGGCGAACGCCGGTGGTCTCAACGTAATAGCCGTAAGGGCGGCCCTGATCTTTGCACATCTGAATGAATTTTTTCTTCAGCTCTTCAAAAGGAACGCCATTCGAGGCTTTGAATATCAGATTGGAAATTTCCGGCCTGGGCGCCGCAGCCAAACCAGAGCGTCCGCGCCCGTTGGAGTGGGGAAAGTCGAGAATCGGCTCGCGTCCGACCAGGTAGTTGACCAGAACTCCCTTGTCGATCACTTTGACGGAACTGGCGGGAACGCCCTCGTCATCCACGTCATAATCGCCCATCAAAGTAAGTCCGTCGGTCTTCTCCGCTTTGGGATCATCCACCACGGTCAGAAAATCGGGAAGCACGCGGCCCTTGTAATACGAGGCAAACTCGCCGCTGGTGCGGGAGGAAGTTCCCAGTTCGGGACGAATGCCCAGAATGTTGCGGACGATCAGGCTTTCAAACATCGATGTGGCGGCATCGGCGGAAAAAAGCACCGGGCCGTGATAATCGTCTTCGACAATCGGCGCTTGCCGGAGCTGAGCAAAAGTTCCGATCAGCTTCCGGGTATCTTTCTCAATCTGTTCCGGGTTGGGCAGTTCATCCGTTTTGCTCACCACGTAGCTGTGGCTGCGATCAATGCGCATTCCGTCGTGCGCCTGCGAGCTGCCAAAAACCGAGTAGGTGTACTGCGTCTCGCCGCCGCGAGTCACCGTGCCCTCGGTATTCACAAAGTACCGGTTCAGAATGCGGAAATGCAGGGCCGCGCCTGAGGCATCGAGTTCCGTGTCTTTGCGAAAGAGGTTCGATGAAGAGCGCAGCATGTTTTTCCACTGGTCAAGATTCACACCAAGCATGGCCAGATCATGTACGGACTGCGCCGGAGCTTCCTGGGAGAAATCAGCCAGGCTGGCCATCTCGCCTTCGATCTGCACGTTTTTGAGCGCCGCCTGTTTTTCGGTAAATCCGCTGAGCGCCGCTTTGTAAGCTTTGTCCGTTGCCAGCCATAGCTGACGGCGCAGGGCCAGCACGTCATTATCGATGGGCAGCACTTCCAGAGTGCCCTGCCCTTCGCCAAAGTAGCTGTCCTGCTTGTAGTCACCTATGCGGACCACGACTCGCACCAGCCGCCCAATGTTGGCCTGATCGCTGCGAATCGCGCCCAGCACGGCATCGGCGGTAAAGTCCTGCAGCTCCGTGACCTGATAGTCAATGTAATAAGGCCGCTGCAGCTGGCCCAGCTGAAGCTTCTCCTGGGAGCGCCGCAACTCCGCGATCATCGCCCGCAGCACGGGGTCGCCATGATCGTCCAGCGAGGCCAGGCCCGAGGGCGCGGCATTATCGGCGCGCGCGGCCAAAGTGAAGGAAAACGACAGCGTGAGAACTACCGCGAAAAGAAAAAATCGGCGCATGTTAGCGCACCTCCGGGCTGGGACTCTGCTGGCTTGCGGTTTCCGTGCGATCAGAGCCGGGCGGCGGCAGGACCGGCGGACGGTCATGCCCCTGCGCCTTCTTCTGCACTTCAATTTCGGAAAACAGCATGGCGGGCGCGGCCGCCGATACCGGGACGGACCCCGATTCCGCGCCGCACTCGCCATTGAACACGTCAATTTTTTCGCCGGTTAGCACGATGCGGTTCAGGGCCGCCAGCGGCGTGCCGATGATATCCACACCGCGGACCAGCTCATCGGGCCGGCCATCGGGATACACCTTCCACACCATGAGCGGCGTGACCTGAAACGCCTGCGGCAGGTTGCGCATGGTCAGGGTAAAGCCGCCGGCGATATCTTCGAAGTACAGGCCGTAGGGCTTCTTCTGGTTTTTGATTTCATCAATCAGCTTCTGGCGCAGTTCGCTGTCCGGCACGGTCTTCGACGACCGGACAATCAGATTTCCCTGGCGGCCCACCGGCATCAGGCCCTCCTGGGCCCGGCCATGGCCGTTGGACTGCAAAAAGCCCTTGACCGGCATGCGCGACATCAAAAACTGTTTAAGAATTCCGTTGGCAATCAGCTCGGTGCGCCGGGCCTTCTGGCCTTCTTCGTCATATTCATATTTCCCGCTCAGCTCGGTCGAGCCCAGCAGCGAAAGCGTGGGATCATCTTCCACACTCAGAAAAGAAGGCAGCACCGCCTGGTTGATTTTTTTAGTAAAGGTCTGCCCTTCGTTTTCTCCGCGCTGCCTCTGGCCTTCCAGGCGATGGCCTACCACCTCGTGAAAGAACACCGCCGCCGCGCGTCCGGAGAGCAGCGCCGGACCGCTAAAGGGCTCCACGGTGGGAGAGGTCTTCAGCTTATTCAGATCTTCGGCGATCTTGATGATCCGGGTCATGATCTCTTCGTCGGAAGCCAGCTTGTCGAAGGCAGAAGCGTCAAAAGTCTCGGAGCGCGCCAGCTCCATGCCGTCTTCCGCGAGCGTGCTGCCCAGGGCCAAAATGCGAATGAGCGGCCGCGAGGTGACGATGCGCGAGCCTTCGCTGGAGACGAAATAGCGCGTTGGAGTATCCACCAGCAGGATGACGGAGGAGCCTTCAATGCCGGGATATTTATTGAAAATCGCCGAGTAGCGGCGGATGCGCTGCTCCCATTCCAGTTTGTTGAATTCAGGCGGGAGAGCGGCCTGCCCGATATGGACCTCGGGCTTCTCCTGAGAGAAATCGGCGGAAGAATCGTCTTCCTGGGCATGGACCCGGGTGTCCGTTTTTACCTCGAGAAATCCCTGGGCCGCTTTTTTGTACATGCGGTCGGTATTCAGCCAGAGGACGTGGGCGATGGCGTCCGGGCGGTCGTCGAGCGGCAGCACCGCCGTGATGACTCCATTGGTGTGATGCTCGCCGTGCGTGTTATCCAGCTCGCGGCTGCCGGTGCGTACCGTGATATCGGCCGTGCGCTCGTGCCGGGAAATGCTGGCCACCAGCGCGCCATTGCTGGCGATGATCGCGGTGCTGTACTCGTCCATGGCCCGATAACTGATGTAATAAGGCGCGGGATCGGCCTTGCCCAGCGATGCCATGGCCCGCTGCACTTCCTGCTGCATCACGGTCAGCAGAACCGGATCACCCGATTTGCTGGTGCTGGATTGTGACGCGGCGGGAATTACAGAAAGAAGGGAAAGAAACGAGATAAAGACAACAGACTTCAGGGAAGACATAATGCCCTTGAGTGTACCTGAAGTTTAGACACCGCAACACAGAAGAACAGCCCTGGGGAGGTATCGAAAGTAAGTGGCGAAAGTGCTTCTGCCTGGCCCAATACCAGGCAGAAAGCCTGACTTTACCGAAATGGCCTTAGACCGGCCGGTAAATTCTCCAGCCGCGTTCCCGCGCAATCGGCTCCAAACCGGGATTGGGATTCACCGCGACAGGGTGACCGGCCAGCGCCAGCATGGCGGCATCGTGGATGGAATTGCCGCAGCATACGTCTACCGGCCGGGCGATGACCTCGCGGATGGCCCTGGCTTTACCTTCGTCGGTGGGGACACGAATCAGGCGGTCTGTCGCCAGACCA
>Ga0070730_10004947_pt1 | contig 11577 bp, 6 predicted proteins | sample Coa_R1_3_FD_66447 | JGI IMG/M metagenome (GOLD analysis project Ga0070730, IMG submission 66447) | Surface soil microbial communities from Centralia Pennsylvania, which are recovering from an underground coalmine fire - Coalmine... | ecosystem: Environmental > Terrestrial > Soil > Unclassified ... | reverse complement strand
GGAAGGCAAGCGGGAATGGAAGGACTCCGTGAGCGGCAAGGGCGGACCCGGCGCGCTTTATAGCGGGACAATTTTTCACCGCGTTATTCCGAACTTTATGATCCAGGGCGGCGATCCCAGTGGAACGGGAATGGGCGGACCCGGTTATAAGTTTCAGGATGAGACCAAGGGATCACCCCATCGATTCGACAAACCCGGCAAGCTGGCCATGGCCAACGCTGGCCCCAATACCAATGGCTCCCAGTTTTTTATCACCGTCGCTCCTACTCCCCACCTTACCGGCAACCACACCATCTTTGGCGAGGTAGTCGAAGGACAGGACATTGCGGACAAGATTGCCAATGTCCAGCGCAACCGCCAGGACCGGCCCAACAAAGATGTGGTGCTGGAATCGATCACGATCGAGCGTAGCTAGAAACTCGGAGGGTTGTGGAGTGGATACGGCCAAGATCGAGATCTTTGTGGTGGTTCTTGTTGTTTTTCTGGTTTTGAGCCGGAGACTGTTTTCGGGACACACCACCTACAACCCTTCTGATTTGCCGCCGCCACCCTACACAGATATGCCCCCAACAACCTTGGGCGGGCCAGGTTCTCTGATATCAAGATCAGCCGCACCAGGTTTCATCTCAGAAAAAGATCAGGCAATCTCATCTGGGCTGGTCGGATCGGAGTTGCCATTCCCAGTCAGCCTAGCTCCACGCCAGGCTGGACCTGACGGGAAATACAACCGCCCCCTGGTGCTCAATTACTATTTCAAGAAACTTGACCTGCTATGCGGCCCTGAAGACCCCCGATCCTTCTGCGACGAGTTTTTTATTCAGTTGGAAGAGCCGGAAACACAGGCCGTGTGGACGAACGAATATATAGTCGCAACTCCAGCGGGTCTGCAGCAACTGATGGACTCCGAAGGCCATGACAGTCTCCTGTTCGATGGAATGCTCATCGTTGTTCCAAAATGGAACATCGCCGATCTATTGAAGATCATCATGGACGAGGTGATGGAAGGATACGCTACGCGGGAACCTCCCAAGGAAGACTCTACAAGCAAGCTCTCAAAACGGTATTGGATTTAGCTGCGGCTTGCGGATGGTCGATTGTCCAGCGCATCCCGCATCGCTTTGGCCACCTGCTCCAGGCGAAAAGGCTTTTGAAAAAAGAGGCTATCCAGGGGCAGCTTTGTTTTTACATCTTCATCCCCATAGGCGGAAACGAAGATCACCGGCAGATTGGGACGGTCCTTCCAGATGGCCTGCGCCATCTCAACTCCATTGAGTTGGGGCATGATGAGATCGCTGATCACGATTCTGATCTCCGGGCCGCGCTCGGCGTAGATGGCAATGGCATCCTGGCCGTTGGCAGCCTGCAACACTTCATATCCCAGATTCTCCATGAATTCAGACATGGCGTTCCGCGCTGTAGCTTCATCTTCTACCAGCAGGATAGTTTCAGTTCCGCCGGGCAAATTGTGGCGCTTCGCTTTGACCTTGTCTTTCCCAACTGCCTTCTGTAACGGAAGCGAGATCTGAAAGCTGCTTCCCTGGCCCACCTTGCTCCATACTTCGATGTTGCCTTTGTTTTGCATCACAATGCCGTAGACGGTCGCCAGGCCCAGGCCGGTGCCTTTGCCGATTTCCTTGGTCGTAAAAAAAGGCTCGAAAATGCGGGCCTTGATCTCCGGGGTCATTCCCGTTCCGGTATCAAGGACTTCGATCATGGCGTAATCACCGGGGGGCAACTCTGCTTCGCGGGCATTGCCGGGAACTACTTTGCGGACCGAAGTCCGCAAGAAGATCGTGCCGCGATTTTTTATCGCGTCTCTGGCATTCACGACAAGATTGACCAGCAGTTGGGCCAAGTGGCTGGGGTCAATTTGCACATAGACTTCTTCGGGATGCCCGACAAAGTTCAGGTCCAACTCTTCGCGGATCAGGGGCCGCAGCATTCCCATCAAATCAGTGATGGTGGCATTCAAGGGAATCACCTTGGGGAACGCCGCTTGCTTCCGGCTGAATGCCAGAAGCTGCTGCACCGTGGTGGAAGACCGTTCCGTAGCCAGGCAGATTTGATTGGTGTGTTGCTGCAATTCCGGCGAAAGCTTGGAATGCAGAAGCTGGGCATGGATGGTGATGGCGGTAAGCATGTTGTTGAGATCGTGGGCCACGCCTCCAGCCAGCCTTCCGATGGCCTCCATCTTCTGCGATTCGAGCAATTGCTGTTGCAGGGAAACTTGCTCGCTGATGTCGTGATAGAGACCAAAACTTCCAACCAGCTTGCCATCCACGGTCAGAGGCACGGCCATGATTTCAACATCCACCAGCGTGCCGTCTTTTCTTTTTCTTCTTGTGGTGATGCGAAGGGGCTGCTGCCCTTCGGTCACGGTCTGGCTGATCGATTGGGCCTCCGGCAGAAGCCCTTCAGGAGCAATGATTTCGTCAAAACTGCAATGGGTGATCTCCGCTTCTTCCCACTGAAAAATCTTTGTAAATGAACGATTGCAGGTAATTACTTTCTGCTGCCGGTCCAGCACGGCGATGCCCAACGGATTGGCGTCAATCAGCGCAGAAAGGTGGGCGGTGCGCTGCCTTAGCTCTGCCTCCACGCGTTTTACGTCGCTCATATCGCGAAGCACGCTCAAGATGACCGGGCTGCCTTCAAAGCGAATCACAGATGCGTTGCACTGGAGCGATAGGACGGTTCCATCCCGATGGCGGTGGTGCGTTTCGAAATTTTCATATCGCCCACTCTGCAAGAGCTTCTCTATCTCTGCTTCTCCCCGGGAAACATTGAGGGTGAGTGTCTTGAGGCTCATGCCGATCAATTCATCACGCGAATATCCGTAGAGCTCTTCAGCACGCAGGTTGGCTTCAAGTATGAGTTCATCCTGCGGGCGAAAAATCACAATGGCATCGTTGGCCCTCTTGAATACCTCTTGATACACCTCAGCGGAGAGAAGCGTTGAAGGAATTCCTGACTGGGGGAGAGGATTCATACCTTTGTGAATAGAATTTCCGCACGATTATGCCATAGATATGGAGGAATTCTATGGTAATCAACTAGATTTCCATAGTTTCGACCTATAGTTTTCAGAGCTGAAATAGCGAGGGATCGTCCGGAGCCGATAGCCCCATGCAGGAACGGCTCCGAACGCGAAATTGTCGAGTTTCTGGACGAGCTAAACTCCGATGACTTTAATCAACTCCGCCACTGAATCTGCGCTCTTACGCAGGGCGGCATTCTCTTCCGCAGTCAGCTTGATCTCGATGATTTTTTCCAGGCCATTGGTTCCCAGCTTGCAAGGCACGCCGACAAACAAGCCATGGATGCCATACTCGCCTTCCAGATGGACCGCACAGGGCAGAATCTTCTTCTTGTCTTTGAGGATGGCTTCGACCATCTCCGTAGCCGCAGCAGAGGGTGCGTAGTAAGCGCTGCCGGTCTTCAGATACTTCACGATTTCCGCACCGCCATCCCGTGTGCGTTGCACAATTGCGTCGAGCCGATCTTTGGGCATCAACTCGGTAATCGGAATGCCGGCCACGGTTGAATACCGCGCCAGAGGGACCATGGTGTCGCCATGTCCACCCAGCACGAAGGCGGTCACATTCTCGACACTCACATTCAATTCTTCTGCAATGAAGGTGCGGAAGCGTGCCGAATCGAGCACCCCGGCCATGCCGATGACCCGGTTACGGGAGAACTTGCTGAGCTTGAAAGCCGCCTGGGCCATGGCATCCAGAGGATTGGAGACCACGATGAGGATACAATTGGGGGAGTTGGCGATGACCTTCCCGACTACGTCCTGCATGATCTTGAAGTTGGTGTTCAGCAGATCGTCGCGACTCATGCCCGGCTTGCGGGCCACGCCGGCGGTGATGACTACGATGTCGGAATTCGCAGTATCAGCGTAGTCATTGGTGCCCAGCACATGCGAGTCGCGCTTCTCAATGGGCATGGCCTCAAGCAGATCCAGGCCCTTGCCCTGGGGAACGCCTTCGATCACATCGATCAACACCACATCGGCCAACTCTTTGGAGCAGAGCCAGTGGGCGGTGGTTGCGCCCACGTTTCCTGCACCTACAACGGTCACTTTTTTGCGCATAAATCCTTCCTAAAATTGCAAGATTTTATCGTTATTTTTGTCATCCGGGGGCGCGGAACAGCACGTACCGATTGCCTGCGGGCAACGGCCCCCGGTCAACAAATGCAAACTTACTAACGTATCATTCAGCGTGATATGGCGCAAACGCGACAGGCCGCTCAAGGACTAGGGTACTTTCGCAGCCAGGGCGGCTACGCTCCACGGTCGTTCATGTCGCATGAACCTTACGGCTGATTGCGGATGGCATCATCCAGATCGATATGATTATTTTCCAGGACAGAGCCCAATGCTCGATCCAACGCTGACCTCGCTTTGATGTATGCGCTGCGGGCAGCCACTTCTGCGGAACGGGCCTGGGCTAACAGGCTTTCATCCTGCACGATAAAGAAATTCGCGGAGGCGCCCACCGTAAATTTCTCCCTCTCCCCTTGCAACAGTTGTTCCTGATAGGTTCGGCTCTGGACCGAGGCGCTGTAAGCGGCCCGCGCTATCTCGACCGCACGGCGGGCATTTTCTACCTCTTCTTGAATCTGGTTCTTGAGTTGCTGAAGGCGTGCTTGCATCTGGCGCACCTGAAGTGTGTCGCGGGTGGCGTCTGCCTGGGCAATGCGATTGCGGATCGGCAAGTTTACCTGAATACCAGCTTCAAACAGTTTCGAGGTAGCGGCGCCCGAAGCCAGGTTGATGGGTGACGCAGATTGAGAGATGGAGTTCACGGTCGATTGGCCAAAATTTCCACGCGACTGCGCATTGGCGATCAGATCTATTTCCGGCAGCACCTGATTGCGGGAACCCTCCAGGGTGATCTGACCATTGGTCACCTGGATCTCAGCCTGGGCCAGATCCGCCCGATTGGCCAATGCTTGCGCAATCAAATCATCAAGCGCGGCGAGGTTATCATTCTCAGGAACGGTAATCAGATCAGTGGGCAAAATATGGACGGCTTTGAATGCGGAATCCGCTGTGCCGCGGCGTGACAACTGGTTCTTGAGAGTGATCTCCTGTTGCTCGAAGAGCCCTTGCGAACGGATCAGGTCCACTTCGGCTGCCGCCACCAGCGCCTTCACCCGCGTCAACTCCAGCGGGGCGAGGGTGCCGACCTCCACCTGTGCCGTGTCGTCTTCCAGGAGCTTTTTGGCGGCGTTGAGAGCATCCTGCTTGACCTTGACATCTTCATTCAGGCTGACCAGATCGTAGTAGAGTCGGCTGATTCCGAATACCAGTTCCACCAACTGCTGGCGAAATACCAGACGCGAGATTTTCTGGTTATTCTGGGCCACGCGGATAAAACGGCGATTCACGCCAACTCCAAATCCACGCAAGAGCGGCTGGGTTACTGCCAGCACAAGATTGGGCCGATGGAAAGGATCGGCAAACGAATTGCCGGAGTTCACATCGGCGTTGTTGCTCACCCCGGCCTGAACCGACAGGCCGGTGCTGAAACCCTGTACCAGCGAGAGATTAGTGAAAGTGCTGTTGCTGGTACCCAACGTGATAGCACTAGCCAGAGAATCCGGCTGCCGATGGACCCAGGCAAGTTGTCCGACAAAACTGGGGTCGTACACCGGCGTAGGCGAGCCATTGGAAAATGGAGTTGAGCCCTGAATCGAAAGGTTCGTTTGGGGTTCTGTTATCTGATTCACATCGAAGAGCGTGGTCGTAACCGTAGGAGCAGTGGGAGTTGAGTTGGCGGTGGCAATATTCAGGAGCGGGCTGATCGGACCGCCTACTCCTGCCGGAGTCTGCGCGACCACGAAGGACAAGCCGCGAGAGATGCCTCCGCCTTTGGTGCGCTCGAGGTCTGTATCGGCGATGGCCAGGTCGTAGCGGCGAATGTCGGCATCGAGGTTGTTTTGCACAGCGAGGATAATTGTGTCTTGCAGCGAAAGGCTCAGCTTTCCATCATGCGACTGGGAAGCTAGTTTTCCCGATAGGTCGCCTGGCAACAAATTCGGTACCGATCGCGCCTTGTATGCACCTAGAAGAGGAATATTGAAGCCAGCAGGCTGAGGGGATTCATTCTTGGGCTTGGCTGTGGTGGTTTCCGTGTGCTGGAGCGCCGGGGACTCTTGCTTCTGGTCTGGCGACGACGGTGTTTGCTGGCCCGATGCTTGTTGACTGGTTATTTGTTGATTCCTTATCTCTTGGCACCAGGAAAGATTTAACGCCAGCATGCAGAGTACGAAGGCGTGAAGAACAAAAGGTTGAGAATATTTTCCGCGTGCTTCATTTCTTCTGGCCTGACTGGCTGTTGGATTTATCTTCACCGCCGTTTTGCCCTCCGCTGCCCTGTTGCTGTTTTCCATTTTGTCCGTCGCCCGCCGAAGTCTTTTGCATCGGGGAAGTCTCCTGGCCGGGTGGATTGGTGATCTTGACCTGAACCTGGGCGCCTTCGCGCGCGACGTCGTTCGGGGTCATCACAACCAGATCGCCCTCCTGGACTCCGCTCAGGATCTCTGTTTGCGAGCCATAATCGCGGCCCACCACGACTGGTTGCAGGTGAACGGTGTTGTTCCGGACAACAGCCACCTGGGTGCCCTGGGAGCGCGTGATGAGACTATCAGCAGGGACGATCACCGGGGGATGCACACGCATGTTCAGAAGGGCCACCATCACGTACATGCCGGGCAGTAAAGCTTGCTTGCTGTTGTCAATTTGAACTTCCGTAAGCAGCGTGCGCGTATTCTGGTCCACCGAATCGGCAGTCCGCATCACCTTGCCCATAAACTTCTGTTGCGGCAGAGCGTCTGATCCGATCTGGGCATCCTGGCCAACCTTCACATAGGGGACATAGCCTTCCGGCACGCTCACAAAGACGCGCAGTCGCCTGGTCTGGGCCACGCGGAACATCTCGTTCCCTTGGGTCCCGGCAGATCCCGGCGCGGCTGCAGAGTTTGCGCCCGGAGCATTGGTGCCCTGGCCCGAACCAGTAGCGGAGATCAAAGTTCCAACATCCACGTTTCTGGCGGTGACGATGCCGTCAAAGGGCGATTCCACCCGCTCATACTGTTGCAACTTTATCAGGCGATCGAGATTGGCGCGGTTGGCCTTGATGGCGCTCTCCGCAGCCTGCAAATTGGCTGCTGCAACCTGATAGTTCGCTTCCTGCGTATCTCCATCCTGGCGAGAGAGAACACCCTTGGCCACCAGAACCCGAAAGCGGTCACGGGTCAACGTGGCCAGGTTCAACTGGGCTTTTACCTGTCCCAAAGCCGACTCGCTTTGCAAAAGCGTGGCCCGAGCCTGATCTACCTGTTGGTCGAGGTCAGGGGCATCGATCACCGCCAGCATCTGCCCTCTTCGCACATGATCGCCCATATCCACTTTGCGCACCCGCACATAACCGGAGGCGCGGGCGAAGATCGATGCCTCTTCAATGGGGCTGAGCGTGCCGGGAATCACAAGGCGATCCTGAGGGGAGGAGAGACGCGCCGGGATTACGGCCAAGGTAGGCTGCGTATTGCGCTTTCGTTGGGCTTCGCGCTCGACATCCTTGCTTTCCAAATAATGAGGAATCAGGCCCGCCGCAAGACCAATCAGCAGGGCAACAACCATACCCATTCCTAGCAAGTGCTTGGCCCTTGAGGAAAGGGGCGTCGCATGATGCTCGCGACGATCATGGACTGCATCGCCATTTCGGGCTAAGTCATCGGGTTGGTTGATGGATGTCCGGTCCTGTTCCATTCAATTCTCTTATGCCTGCTCCAACTTCAGTTCCTGATGGAATTCTTCGTCAATCTTCTTGTCGTAATCAATCGGAGGCTTCTTGCGGAGAAGCGAATAAATGACCGGCACGATAATAAGCGTGCTGGCCGTAGCTACGACCAGGCCGCCGATGACCGCACGACCGAGGGGAGCATTCTGTTCGCCTCCTTCTCCCATAGCCAGAGCCATAGGCAGCATACCAATAATCATGGCCAGAGCGGTCATGCACACCGGACGCAGGCGAGTATATCCGGCAGAAAGCGCCGCCACAATTTCGTTCTTGCCTTCCATTCGTTCGTCGTTGGCAAAGGTGACCATCAGAATGCTGTTGGCGGTGGCCACGCCGATGCTCATGATGGCCCCCATCAGCGACGGCACATTGAAGCTGGTCTGGGTCATAAAGAGCATCCAGAGGATCCCCACAAAGACGCCAGGCAGGGCTGTGAGAATGATGAACGGGTCTGTCCACGACTGGAAGTTCACCGCCATGAGCAGATACACAAAGATCACGGCAAAGAGCATTCCGAGTGTGAGACGTGTAAATGAGGTCCGCATCGTCTGCACCTGGCCCTGAAGCTGGAGAAACGATCCCCTGGGCAGGTGTTTGGATTGCTCGTCCATGATTTTCTGTATCTCTTTGGCCACGCTGCCCAGGTCGCGGCGGTCAACATCTGCAAGCACATCAAATACCGGCTGCACGTTATAGTGGTTCACGATAGTGGTGGCGATGTTGCGGCGCACCGAGGCCAGGTTCCCCAGCAACTGCGTGGCGTTGGTTGTGGATGAGGTGATCGGCGTCCTTTGCAACGTATCAATGGAATCCATCTTATAAGGCGGAGTTTGGACCGTGACCTGGTAGTTCACGCCGTTTTCCGGATTCAGCCACTGATTGGGCGCGGTCTGCTGACTGCCGCTCAGCGAGATCAACATGCTGGTGGCCACGTCTCGCTGGGTCAGCCCCACCTGCTGGGCCTTGCTGCGGTCTACATTCACGTCGAGTTCGGGGGCTGCCACCTGCTGATGAATGTGGACATCCACGGCCCCCGGAATTTGCGCGATCTTCTGTTGCAACTCCTGGGCTACACGGTAGTTTTCCACCTGGTTGCGGCCAACGACTTGTACGTCAATGGGGGCAGCCAACCCGAAATTCAAGATCTGGTTGGTAATGTTGGCGGCCGTAAAGAAGAACGTCTCCTCAGGGAATTTTTCCGTGAGGGCCGCGCGCAGTTGGCGCATGTAGCCCCGGGTGGAGTGATGGTCCTGCTTGAGGGAGATCAGGATATCTCCATCGCTGGTAGAGATGGTGGCACTGTTGCCGAAGGCCAGATTGATTCCGCCCGGCGGCAGGCCGATATTATCCAGGATCATTTCAATTTCATTGCCGGGAATTACACGGCGGATTTCATCCTCCACGCGCCCGAAGACCTGCTCGGTCTCTTCGATCCTGGTCCCTTCCGGAGCGCGGACATGCAGGCGCATCTGCCCGGAATCCACATACGGGAAGAAATCTTCACCGATCACCAGCAACAAAGCCCCAGAAGCTACAACGAAGATGGCAAACCCCACCAGCACCCATGCCCGGCGGTGCAGACACCAGGCCAGCAGCGATTTGTAATAATCGCGGAATTGCTCGAACTTCTTCTCGAATTTCTCGTGTATGCGCCAGATCAGGCTTTGTGATTCTTTGGTGTGAACATCGGGGCCACCCGCATAGAGAGGCACCTCCGGACCCAACAGATAATGCACCATCGTCGGGACCAGGGTGCGCGAGAGCAGATACGAGGCGATCATGGCGAAGACCACGGCCATGGCCAGTGGCGTAAAAAGATACCGGGCAGCGCCAGTCAGCAAGATAACCGGAACGAAGACGATGCAGATAGAAAGCGTGGAAACCAGCGTAGGTAGCGCGATCTGCTGCGCTCCATCCAGAATAGCGCGGGTCAGCGATTTCTTCATGCCCATGTTGCGATGGACATTTTCAATCTCCACGGTGGCATCATCCACCAGAATGCCCACGGCCAGCGCCAAGCCACCAAGAGTCATAACGTTGATGGTCTGCCCCAGAGCTTTGAGCACCACAATCGAGGTGAGAATCGAAAGCGGGATGGAGATACAGACAATCAAGGTGCTTCGCCAGCTCCCCAGGAAGAGCAGGATCATCATCGCTGTAAGAAAAGCAGCGATCACTCCCTCGCGCAACACACCGTAAATCGATGCCCGCACAAAAAGGGATTGGTCAAAGAGAGGAGTCACCTTCAATTGCTGCGGCAGCGTGGATTGGATCCGGGGCAGAGCATTTTTCACTGCCTGCACAATATCAAGCGTCGAAGCCTGGCCGTTCCTCAGCACTGTCAGCAGCGCGGAGCGGGACCCGTTGGTGCGGACGATGTTGCTCTGGACGGTGTAGCCATCCCTGACTTGCGCCACATCTTTGATATACACAACCGCTCCATTGTTGGCGCGGATCGGAAGATTATTTAGCCCCTCAATGGTGGTGGGGCTGCTGTTGATGCGCACCTGATATTCAAAGTTTCCAATCTTGGCCGTGCCGGCGGGCAGGATGATGTTTTGCGCGCCCATGGCTGTGGAAACGTCCGCTGGAGAAAGATGCTTGGCATAGAGCATGTCCGGATCGAGGTCGACCATGATCTGACGCTGCTTGCCGCCGAAAGGCAGCGGCACAGAAGCCCCTTGCACGGTAGCAAGCTGGGTGCGGATGAAGTTCAGTCCGTAATCGTAGAGCTGGGCTTCCGTCATTCCTTCGCCAGAAAGACTCAGTTGGAGAATGGGAACACTGGAAGCGTCATACTTAAGAATATTCGGGGGAAACGTACCTGGCGGCAGTCCACGAAGAATGGTCTGCACAATGGCCGTGACCTGGGAGATCGCCAGCTCGACCTTGGCCTGGGGCTGAAAAAAAACCCTGATCACCGACACGCCCGTATAGGTCTGCGACTCGATGTGCTCGATATCGTTGACAGTGGTGGTCATGGCCCGCTCACAGACCGTGACCATGCGCTTCTCCATCTCGTCGGGAGTAAGCCCGTTAAAAGACCAGATTACCGAGACAACCGGAATATCAATATAGGGAAAGATGTCCTTGGGCGCAGTGGCGATGGAGCCGATCCCCAGGATAAAGATGAGCAACGACGCGACGACAAATGTATAAGGACGACGAAGCGCAAGCCGGACAATCCACATCTGCTGGCCAACCCCCCTGATTCCTCGCCGGTAGAACTGCAAGCATTAGTGAGAGCATATTTTACGACATCGCAGGAATATGGCAGGACGGCCTTAACTTTAATTAACACGACCTAACCAAACCTTACCGCGGATGTTCGCGGATTAACAAGCGAATTACCCGCCAAAGTCGCGAAGGACGCATGACTGAATTAAATCCAAGGTCACAGCCAGCCGAACTCCCGACAAGAAACCAAGGTTTTACCACTGATTTTCACTGAAGCCACTGATCGAAAAGTAAGGTGTTTAACCGCTGATTTGCGCTGATGGCCGCTGATCAGAAGATCGGCAGCAACGGGCTACAGTCGCTCAGGTGGAAAATATTCTCGGGATCCTTCAGCGCAAAGAACGCGCTTCAGGATGACAAGTCTTAAATGGTCAAGGTGGAAATGCACGAACATCCACTCAATCCAAGCCGCGATCTCTCACTCAATCCTAGCCACAAACACCCCCGAAATCCAGGGTGGAAATCCGCGCCATCCGTGTAATCCGCTATAGGGTGTTGCTGTTACTTGGCCATGGCCCTCTCCACA
>Ga0070730_10004946_pt1 | contig 11578 bp, 8 predicted proteins | sample Coa_R1_3_FD_66447 | JGI IMG/M metagenome (GOLD analysis project Ga0070730, IMG submission 66447) | Surface soil microbial communities from Centralia Pennsylvania, which are recovering from an underground coalmine fire - Coalmine... | ecosystem: Environmental > Terrestrial > Soil > Unclassified ... | reverse complement strand
CGACGTCGGCCCGGGCCAGCAGCATCAGGTGGGCCAGGAACCAGGCGATGTAGCCCCAACCGAGGGTGGCAAAGGCCAGGTGGCGGACGCTCCCGGCGGGCCCGCGCAACACCAGGGGCAGCAGGGTGGCGCCGAGCAGTAAGAGGATCGGCAGCGCCTGGAAAGCGGACGACGAGAGCATCGCCACCGGGGTGGCCAGCAGGCCCGTCGCCAGCAGGATGCGCGCGTGGGCCGGCGGCAGGCCCACGAGCCGCGCGTACTCCCGCAGCCCCTGGAAAACCAACACGGTCAGGAAGGCCAGGGTCGGCAGCGGCCCGCCGAGAATCGCCAGGAAGTAGAGCGGTGCCAGCACGGCCCAGACGCCCCAGCGCTGGAAGAGCACACTGCGCCGCAGCCGCCCCAGATCGCCGCGCACCCCCAGCAGCAGCACGAGGAGCCCCAGGCCGAGCACGCCGGCGAGCACGGCCCCGGCCGGCCCGAAATAGGGATTAGTGACGGGGTTGGAGATCCACATACGTTGCTCCCAGACGCTGGCCCAGCGTCACGATGAGGCCGGCGAACACGACGACCAGGAAGGTGCTGAAGACCGGGACGGCCGGCAGCAGGAAAGCGAGCACGGCGGCCACGCCGAGGTAGAGCATGCGGTCGGCTTTGCCCATGACTCCGCCGTACTGGCGCCGGCCCCCCGCCGCTTTGGCCACGGTGCCCAGGTAGCTGGAGAGCAACATCGTAACCAGGACCACGGCCCCGAGCGCCGGGGACGAGCCGGGAGCCAGGGCGACCCCGGCGAAGAGGGCCACGTCGGCGAGCCGATCGGAGAACTCGTTAAGGACCTCGCCCCAGGACCGGGCCAGGCCGGTCCCGCGGGCCACCAGGCCGTCGAGTGCGTTGAGGGCGGTGCGCGCCAGGGCGATCGGCGCCAGCAGCAACAGCAGCGGATGCAGCCCATTGGCGGCCCAGAGGGCCCCGCCGCCGACCAGAGCGAGCCCGAGGGCGCCGAGGGTCAGCACGTCTGGGTGCACCCGCCGGCGAACGAGGTAGGCCTCGACCCCGCCCAGGGCAACCTGGAAGCGTGGCTTAATACGGTAGATACCCGACATGGGAGGCTCCTTTCAGCAGCGTCAGCGGGGTCAGGACAGCGCGGGTCCCCACGGGGGGCGCCGCACAGGCGGGCAGCGCGCACACGGCCGCCTCGATGGCGATCGCCGCCGCGTGGGCCGGGGTGCCGGGGGGGAAGCAGAGCGGGGCGCCAAAATGGATCTGGACCCGGCCGGGGTGGGGGATATGTTCTCCGCGCGGCAAGACGGCGAACAGCCCGACCGTGCGGATGGGCACCACCGGGATGCCCAGGGTAACGGCCAGCAGCCCGACCCCCGGCCGGAAGGGACCTATTTGCCCGGTGGCCGAGCGGGTGCCCTCCGGATACAGTAGAATCGACCAGCCCTGCTCGACCAGCCCGGCACAGGTGCGCAACGTGGCTCGGACCCCCGTGGTGCGCGCAAAGGGGAAGGCGTTGAATAGCACGGACACGCTGGTGCCCCGCCACGGGTTGGTAAAGAAATAGTCGGCGGCGGCGGCCACGGCGACGCGGCGCCGCCAGGGCCCGGGCAGGGCATGCAGCAGGGCGGGCGTGTCCAGGTGGCTGGCATGGTTGGCCACGAAAAGCACGGGCCCGGCCAGGCCGTCGAGCACCTCCCGCCCGGTGATCGCCGCGGGGGCCACCAGGTCCAACAGGGCCAATGTGGGCGCCTGGAGCAGGGTGCGGGCCACAGTGCCCCGCGCCGGCCGGTATGCGGGGAGCAACGCCGGTTGGTTTTCCATCGATCTGCCTCCTTACCATAGTGCGCTTGCGTTACTCTTACGATAGCATGCTTTCGCGCCGGCCGGATCGGCAGTTCTACCACACTTCGGCGGGCGAATCGCCGCGCGGGGTCGGTAGTTTTGCGTACCCCCGCGGGGCGCGCCCCCGGCCGCCGCCCCGCGCCGCATGTGGTACAATAGGACCAACTCATGACAGGAGCGCCAAGATGCCGGAGCAACCCACCGGGACCGTCACGTTTCTCTTCACCGAGGTGGAGGGCAGCGCGCAGCTCTGGGAGCAGCAGCCCGCGGCGACCCAGGCCGCCCTGGATCGCCACCACCTCATCTTGCGAACCGCCATCGCGCAGCAGGCCGGCAGCATCTTCAAAACGCTGAACGAGGGGGTCTGCGCGGCCTTTCCGACAGCCCCGGATGCGCTGGCCGCCGCCCTGGCCGCGCAACGCGAGCTGGCCGCCGAGTCCTGGGCCCTGGCGGCCCCCCTGCAGGTGCGGATGGCGCTCCATACCGGCACGGTGGAGGAGCGCGCGGGCGATTACCTGGGGCCCCCCCTCAATCGCACCGCCCGGTTGCTGGCCGCCGGCCATGGCGGCCAGATCCTGCTGTCGTTGGCCACCCAGGAGCTCGTCCGCGACCAGCTGCCGGGCGGCACCTACCTGCAGGATCTGGGTGAGCACCGGCTACGGGACCTGACGCGACCGGAGCACCTCTTCCAACTGGTCGCGGCCGATCGGCCCGCGCAGTTCCCGGCGCTCCAGACCCTGGACGCGCGCCCGAATAACCTGCCGGCGCAATCCACCGATCTGATCGGGCGGGAGCCCGAGGTGGCGGCCGTGGCGGCCCTGCTGCGGCGCAAAGAGATCCGCCTGGTGACCCTCACCGGCCCGGGCGGAACCGGCAAGACCCGGTTGGGGTTGCAGGTGGCGGCGGAGCTCCTCGACGCGTTCCCGGCCGGTTGCTGGTTTGTGCCCCTCGCCGCCGTGGCCGACCCGGCCCTGGTCGCGCCCACCGTGGCGGCCACGCTCGGCATCCGGGAAACGGCCGGGCAGGCGCTCACGGCGCGCCTCAAGGACTACCTGGGCGCCGGCCCGGTTCTGCTGATCCTGGACAATTTTGAGCAGATCCTGCCGGCAGCGGCCCTGGTCGCCGATCTGCTAGCCGGGGCGCCCCACCTCAAAATCCTGGTCACCAGCCGGACGGTGTTGCGCTGCTATGGCGAGCAGGAATTTTCGGTGCCGCCGCTGGCCTTGCCCGATCCGCGGCACCTGCCAGCGCTCGATCGGCTGGCGCAATACGAGGCGGTGCGGCTGTTCAGCGCGCGGGCGCAGGCCGTCAAGCCCGAGTTTGTGATCACGCAGGAGAATGCACCGGCCGTCGCGGCGATTTGTGCGCGCCTGGACGGGTTGCCGCTGGCGATCGAGCTCGCTGCGGCCCGCATCAAGATCCTGCCGGCCCAGGCGCTCCTGGCCCGTCTGGGCAGCCGGATGACGCTGCTGACCGGGGGCGCCCGCGATGTGCCGGCCCGCCACCAGACGCTACGGGGCGCGATCGCCTGGAGTCATGATCTGTTGGACCCCGCCGAGCGCATCCTGTTCCGCCGCCTCGCCGTCTTCGCCGGGGGCTGGACCCTGGAGGCCGCGGAACATGTCGGCGGCGACGAGGGGTCTGAACTCAGCACTCAGGACTTTCAACTTTCGACTTTGGACGGCATTGCGTCCTTGATGGACAAGAGCCTGGTGCGGCCAGAGGAACTGGAGGATGGGGAGCCGCGGTTCGGGATGCTGGAGACGATCCGGGAATATGCCCTGGCCGCGCTGGCGGCCAGCGGCGAGGCGGAGGCCGTCCGCCGCGCCCATGGGGCCTATTACCTGGCCCTGGCCGAGCAGGCCGAGGCCGCGCTCCGGGGCCCCCAGCAGAGCCTCTGGCTGGCCCGGCTGGAGCGCGAGCACGATAACTTGCGGGCGAGCCTGCAGGGGGCCCTGGAGCGCGGCGAGCCCGAGTTCGCTGTCCGCCTGGCGGGCGCGCTCTGGGCCTTCTGGAACACCCACGGGCACCTGAGCGAAGGCCGCCGCTGGCTGGAGACCGCCCTGACGAGTGCGGAGTGCGGAGTGCGGACTGCGGAAGAGAACGAGAGTCCCGGCACCATTCCGCAGTCCGCACTCCGCACTCCGCATTGGGCCAAGGCGCTGTTTGGGGGTGGCGTGCTGGCCTATACGCAGGGCGATTATGGCCGGGCGCAGGCGCTGCTGGAGGAGAGTCTGCGGCTACGGCGGGCGCGGGCCGACGCGCCGGGGATCGCCCAGACGCTCAACGCCCTGGGGGCCGTCGCCGACGGGCAGGGCCAGCCGGGGGCGGCGCAGGCTTTGTTTGAGGAGAGCCTGGCCCGACAGCGCGAGCTGGGCGATAAGCGGGGCATCGCCCAGGCGCTGAATAACCTGGGCGCGATTGCGCTGAAAGCCGGCGACACCGCCCGGGCGATTGCGTTGCTGGAAGAGAGCCCGCCGTTGTTCCGGGCGCTCGGCGATAAGCGGGCTCTGGCGCTCACGCTCAACAATCTGGCCGAGCTGTTGCGCGCCCAGGGCCTGCTGCCCCGCGCCCAGGCGCGGCTGGAAGAAAGCCTGGCCCTCTTCCGCGAGATCGGCGACCGGCGCGGTATTGCCATCGCGCTAACCAGCCTGGGCGATGTGGCCGGCGAGCAGCACGACTATGGCTCGGCCGCGGCCCGCTACCGCGAGGGCCTGGTGCTCTATCAGGTGGTGGGCGACCGGGAAAGCAGTGCGGTTTGCCTGGAGGGCCTGGCCGGCGTATTGAGCGCCCTGGGGGAGCAGACGCGGGCCGTCCGGCTCTTCGCGGCCGCGGCGGCCGTGCGCCAGGCCATTGGCGCCCCCCACCCGCCATCGGGGCGCTCCGTGATGGACCGCCAACTCGCCGGCGCCCGCCGCAGCCTGGGCGACGCGGCGTTCACGGCCGCCTGGGCGGCGGGGCAGGCGATCGCGCTCGACGCCGCGATCGCGGACGCCCTGGCGGATACATCTGGTGGACCGGACGCGGCGGTGGCTCCGCCGGCGGGACACGCAGGCGTTCCGCCGGCGGAGCCAGGCCCGCCCTATCCCGACGACCTGACGCGCCGTGAAGTTGAGGTCTTGCGCCTGATCGCCGCCGGGCTGACCGATGCGCAGGTGGCCGACCGCCTGGTGCTCAGCACCCGGACCGTCCAGGGCCATGTGCGCTCGATCTACAGCAAGCTCGACATCACAACCCGCAGCGCAGCCACCCGCTACGCCATGGAGCACCGGCTGGTCTAGCGCGGGGCCCCTCCCTGCGCGGGCAAGTAGGTGGCCAAGAACCGCAACACCTGCTGCTGGTACTCCACGGGGTTGGCGGCGTAGATCGTTGCGTGGTCGCCGCGGGGCGAGATCCAGAGGGCTTTGGGCGCCCGGGCGGCGGCATAGATCCGCTGCGCCCCGGCGAGCGGCGTCAGCCCGTTGTGGTCTTGCGCGGCGTGGACGAGGAGCAGAGCACTGGGGCTGACCGCGGCGGCCTGGCGGAGCGGGTCGAGGTCGGCCAGCCGGCCGTCGAGGAGCAGGTTGGCGGTGGGCTCAGCCAGGGGCGGGAAGGTAAGATGGTACGGCCAGATCGTCAGCCCCAGCCCGCCCCATTGGCCAAACATGGGCGCGATCCGCTCATAAGTGCTATCGCAGACGACGGCGGCCAGCCGATGGTCGTGGGCGGCCCCCAGGAGCATCAGCCCGGCGCCCATCGAGACGCCCAGGCCGCCGAAGCGCGGGTGGCGCAGATCGGGACGCGCTTGCAGGTAATTCATGGCCCCGCTCAAGTCGTCCACTTCGTGGACGCCGAAGGTCGTCATCCCGCCATCGCTGGCGCCCCAGCCCCGCCAATCAAAGAGCAGCACGCTGTAGCCGGCCGCGTAGAGAAACGCCGCCTCGGGGATCATTTGGTCGCGGTTGGCCGGATACCCATGGCCCAGGAGGATGACCGGGGCATCGGCCGCCGCCCGGCCAAACCAGCCGCGCACGGTCACGCCGTCGACGGCGGGAAAGGCCACCGGCTCAACCGGGAAAGGTAAGCTGCGGGGATCGGTCTGTGAGGGATGGCGGGCCGGGTGGAGGGTCAGGTAGACCATCATACTGGGATAGCCGAGCCAGATCAGGAGCACGACACTGGCGCAGATCAGTAGTATCCGCCGCAGGGCGCGCCCGTAGCGGTACCAGCCGGGGGCCCGCGCCGAGTAGCGGGCCCGACTTGTCGTTCGCGGCAACAGTGCCATAATGAGCTCCTCCTTGCTGTCCCCTCCTCCCTACTATAACCGAGCGGCAACGGCCGAGCCTACGGCAATATTACGCATCTTCGGGAAAGTCCCGGCCGCGGGTCGGGTAGTTTTACCCGCGCCGGTTTCCCCGAGGGGAGTCACCGGCGCGTTATTGCTGGCATCGACAGCGGCCGCTAAAGTCACCGTGCTCGTCGTAACCGTCGTCACCGCGCCCGTGTCCGACATTAAGAGCTCAACCGTTTGCCCATGGTACGAATCCTCCTCTGGGAAAAATAGATGCGGGGACCGGGAGCCACGCGCCTCAGGAGCGCGCACGCTCGGTCAGCACCACCAACACCAGGCTCAGCAGCGCCCGCCGCTCCTCTTCATCGGTCAAGGTGCCCGCGGACTCGATGCGGAACCGGCGGTCCAGCATCGAGGGCTGGCGCACCAGCCGCAGGACCAGGGTGCCATCCTGGCGGGTCACGCCATAGGCGGGCCGAAAGAGGTAGCCGTTCAGCAGCCCGACGAAGGGGATCTCGTCCACCAGGGCGGCGATGACCTTCAACCAGGGGTTGAGCTCGGCGATGGTCATGACCTGCAGGTCGCCATCCAGGATCTGGTAGCGTGCGCGCCAGAGGGAGGCGACGCCTTCACGCTTGACGGCCCCCAGGGGGCGGCCCTCGGCGTCGGTGAAGGCGTACGTCGGCGAGACCCTCAGCACGGCCGTGGCCTGGATGCGATACAGGGGGGTCGTTTGCTGCTCATCGGCGTAGAGGGTGATCTGTTCTTTGAGCGCGAAGAGTTTCTGCTTGACGTAGACGATCAGCTGCCCGTTGGCATCGGTCACCGCCAGTTGTGGGGCCAGCCGGTACTGAAACGTCAGCGTCAATGGATATTGGAACATAGCAATCCTCCTGTGCTGGTTAATAGGTGGCGTCTGCAAACCCCCCGGGGCGCAGGCAACGTAGAAAGTAGAAGGTATTTCTGAGTAAGCGCAGGGATCGAACGTAGCGGGTCGGGGCTATTATAGCAGGGCAGCGCGCGGCTGACAAGCGCCCCCCGCGCTCCGCGCGCTGCCTAGCCGCCGCCGGACCGCGCGTCAGCGCGGCACTGAGGCGAGATCGCGCTCTGGGAGGGCGGAGGCAAAGGCGGGGACGACGGTCTCCTGGTAGAGGGCTAGCTGGCGCGCGGTCTCGGCGGTATCCCAGCCGAGCTCCGCCGCCATGCGGGCGGCGACGGCCGGGGCGCAGAGGGCGCCGCGTTGCCAGTCCTCGATCGTGATCCGGGTGCGGCGGGCCAGGACATCTTCCAGGGTCAGGGCCATCTCGTAGCGGCAGGCGTAGACCACTTCGGCCATGACGTAGGGGAGATCGGGCACGATGCGGGCACCCAGCGCCGGGTCGGCGGCGATGAGCGCGATGATCGTCCGCAAATTGCCGCCATAGGTCTGGAGCCGGCGGACTTGCTCCGGGGCCAGGCCGAACCGGCGGGCCAGCGCGGGCAGGTCGGTTTGCGCCGCCGGCCAGTCGCCGGCCCCTTCCAGGGCCAGGCGCGTGGTGGGGTGCTTCGCGCGCCGGCTTTCCCGTTTGTCGACCTGGTCCATCAGATCCTGGGCCATCCGGCGGTAAGTAGTGAGCTTGCCGCCCACGATCGTCAACAAGCCGCCGGTCCCCTCGATCACGGCGTGGGTCCGCGACAGCTTGGCCGTGGCTTCTTTGGAGTTGGCCGCCCGCACCAGGGGGCGGTAGCCGGCCCAGGTGCTGATGACGTCACGCTCGCTCAACTGGCAGCCCATATAGCGGTTGACGTGGCGGAGCAGGTACGCGACGTCGTCGGGATCGGCGACCGGGCGGTCGATATCGCCGCCCTCGGTATCGGTCGTGCCGATCGTCACGCGGCTGCCCCAGGGGACGAGGAACAGCAGTCGGCCATCCTCGGTCTCCGGCAAGACAATCGCCTCGCGGCCCATCTGCAGGGCGTGGCGAGTCACGGTCAAGTGGACACCTTTGGCGGGATTGACCTGGATCTGAGGCTCGCCGCCGGCCAAGGCCTCGATCCGCCCGGCGAAGACGCCGCCCGCGTTGATCATGTAACGCGCCCGGATCGTCAGATCGGCGCCGCCGATGTGGTCATGGACTTCGGCGCCGCCGAGGCGGCTGCCGGTGTAGGTAAAGCCGCGCACTTCCGCGTAGTTGGCGACGAGCGCCCCGCGCAGGGCCGCCGTGCGCAGCACCGTCGTGGTCAGGCGGGTGTCGTCGGTCTGGCCGTCATAGTAGATAAACGCGTCGCGCAAGTTATCGCTCTTCAGGCACGGGGCGAGGCGGAGCGCGTTGGCGACGCTGATGCGGCGGTGGCGGCGGATGCCCCGCCGGCCCGACAGCAAATCGTACAGATACAGGCCGGCCTGGAGCAGCGGGCTCATGCCGATGCCAAAGGGCAGCACGAGCGGCATGCCGAGCGGGCGGCGGGCGCCGCTATAGAGCGGCAGCAGGAAGCCAATCGGCTGGATCAGGAACGGCGCGTTGCGCACCAGCAGGCCCCGCTCGGCGAGTGCCTCGCGCACCAGGCCAAAGTCGTATTGGGGTAAATAGCGGATGCCGCCATGGACCAGCTTGGTCGATTTACTGCTGGTGCCGCTGGCAAAATCATCCTTTTCCACGAGGGCGACCCGGTACCCGCGGGCGATCGCATCCAACGCGACCCCGCAGCCGGTGATCCCGCCGCCAATCACCAGCACGTCGACGCCGTCCGCGGCCATTTGCCGCAGGTTGGCCGCGCGCTGGGCGGGTCCTAATTGCTCCATGCCAAGTCCTCCAGTCGAACCACTACTATAACGCGGACCGCCTCGGCTGGGCGGCTCACGAGCTGAAGATCCGGTTCAGCTTGCGCTGCCAGCCGCTCGGCAGCAAGACGGCGATCGCATCGTCCACGGTGACAATGCCCAGGATGCGGCCGGCCGCGTCCAGCACCGGGAGTGCAAGGAGATTATATTCGGCCATGGTGCGCGCGACGGCGCGCGGGTTATCCGTGGGCGCCGCCGACTCGACGTCGATGCGCATGATCTCCTCCATCCGATCGGCCGGGTCGGCGATCAGCAGCTTGCGCAGGGTCACGACCCCGACCAGGTGGTCGTTCTCCGGCCCGTCGGTGATGTAGATATAATAGACCAGGTCCGGCTTTTCCAGCTCGCCGCGCAGCAAGGCGATCGTCTGCTGGACCGTCCAGCGGCGCGGGCAGGTGACGAAGGAGGTCGTCATCAGGCCGCCCGCCGAATCGTCGGGGTAGCGCAACAACTCGCGCACGTCCTCGGCGGCCTCCGGCTCCATCTCCCGCAGCAGGCCGGCAGCGCGCGCCTCCGGGAGGTCCGCGAGCAGGTCGCTGGCATCGTCGGGGCCCATTTCCTCGATGATATCGGCGGCGCGGGAATCGGGCAGCTGCTCCATGATGTCGGTTGCCCGCTCCGGGTCGACCTCTTCCAGCACATCGGCCGCGGTTTCGTCGTCCAGGCCGGCGATGATGCCGGCGGCTTCCCGGTAGCTCAGGGCGTCGGTGAGGCGGGCCAGATCGGCAGGATGGAGGCCGCTGAGCACATCTTGCCGGCCCGTTTGCTGGGGCCCCGTGAGTGCCACGTCGGGCCAGGGCAAGACGCTGGGCGCCAGGCGCTTGCCCAGCGCGCCCAGGACGCCCAGGGTACTGCCGAGCAGATTCAGCCGCCGCAGCAAACCCGTCCAGCCGACATCCACGCCGAGCAAGACGAGATCGGCGGCGGGATACGGGCCGCCCACCGGCAGCGGTGCGGCCAGGGTCATCGCCCCGGCTTCGTCGTCCGTCCCGATCAGCACATCGTTGACCCGGCGCACGGTCGCCTGCCGGCAATCGATCACTGGGTGGTCGGTCAGGTCGCCCGCCAGCAGCAACTCATGCGGCCGGCGCGTGAAGGCTTCCAAATGGACATCCGGCGTGGCCAACTGGGCGCCGTCGCGGCCCAGGCTCGCGACGGCGGCGAGGGGCACAAAGAAGCCGGTGGCCGTCCGGCCGCCCTTGGCCACGAGGCCATGCAGGCGCGGGTAGGTATCGTACCGCGTGGCCAGATCCGCCGCGGCGGCCGGGGCCGGCAAGGCCACCACGAGATCCTGGATACGGGCCAGCCGGTTGCCGTGGCGATCACGGACGGGTTGCCCCAGCAATTGCGCAAGGTACAGCATGGTGACCTATTCCGAGTCGGGTGCCACCTCGAGATAGACTTTGATCGCGTCATGATCGTCGGTCAGCTGGCGCAGAAACTCGGCCCACTGGTCCAGGCCCGCGACCCGATTCGTCAATAAGCCCCGCAGCCAGCCGGGATAGGTGGCCTCGGCCAGGGCAAAATCGCGCACGCCCAGCTCGAAGTATTCGCGGTTGGCGTTGACGGTGCCGAGCATGACTTTGTTGCCGAGGACAAAACCGAGGTTGATCCGGTCGGCCGGCACTTCGGCCGTCTGGTTGCCCCCGGTGACGCTCGACAGGATGAGCACGCCGTCTTTGCCCAGCACATCCATGGCCTCGAAAGCGATCGGGGCGTAGCCGGTCGCCTCGAAAATCAGGTCAAAGGGGCCATGGGTGGGGACCGCCGCGGTGAGCGACGTCTGCTTGGTGCTCAGGTACTGGGCGCCGAGGGCCTCGACCATGCGGCTCTGGGTAGTCGGCGGCATGCTGCGGGCCAGGGTGACCACCTCCAGCCCCCGGAGTCGCAGGGCCAGGGTCGCCAGGAGCCCCACCGGCCCGGCGCCGAGCACGGCCGCACGCTGGGGCCGCCAGATCCGCAAGCGCCGCTGGGTCTCATAGGCCTCGGCAATGCCCTTCTCGACGACGCTGCAGGGCTCCAGCAAGACCCCGACATCCTTCAGCCCGGGTGGGACTTTGACGAGAAACTCGGGGTCGTCGACATATTGCTCGGTGCAATAGCCGTGCAGCAAGTTGATGCCCCGCTCGTAGTAGGTATCGTCGGTGGTCATGTCGTAGGTGCCGATGAGATCGTACAGGCTGTGCCCGGGGCGCCGCACCGTCGCGACGACATAATCCCCCGCCCGCAGCCCACGGACCTGCGGGCCCACCTCCAGCACGCGGCCGAAGTTCTCGTGGCCGATGACGAGGAAGTCGTAGCCGGGCGGCGCGGCGCCATACTCGCCCGCGTTGATTTCTTTGTCGGTGCCGCACCCGCCCACGCGCAAGACCTGGACCCGCACCCCCCGGCCATTGGGCACGTCGCCGACCTGCGGCGCCGGCAGCTCGGCGAGATGCATCGTGTTGGGCTGGCGGGGAAACACGGCGACGGCTTTCATAAGGCTAGCGATGCTCCTTCGGTTTCCGCCATTATACACTATGCCCCCGCGCCCGGGTGGAACCCGGTCAGGAGATCGCCCTGGGTGCGCGCCTGGAACGCGGCGTGTTGGTCCACCTGTTCCAGGGCGCGGGCGTAGCTCAGCGTCGCCTCGCCGGCCAGGTGGG
>Ga0070730_10004945_pt1 | contig 11579 bp, 10 predicted proteins | sample Coa_R1_3_FD_66447 | JGI IMG/M metagenome (GOLD analysis project Ga0070730, IMG submission 66447) | Surface soil microbial communities from Centralia Pennsylvania, which are recovering from an underground coalmine fire - Coalmine... | ecosystem: Environmental > Terrestrial > Soil > Unclassified ... | reverse complement strand
TGGCGCCCACGGCCGCCGCCGCCAGCAGGAAGCTATCGGTGAACAGCGTCGGGTTATTGGGGCTGCCCACCAGGGTCCAACTGGCGCCGTCCCAATGGAGGGTCAGTGTCTGGTAAAAGCTCTCGCATTCCGGGTTGATGGGCGCGTAATATGATCCCACGGCCCAGAGATCGCCGGGGGCGCTGGCGGTGATCGCCCAGAGGTTGTCGTTGGAGGCGAAGCAGCCTGTACTGGACGAGCCGCCGTTGGGGCTGGCGACTGCCGCGGCCACACCGCAGCTGACTCCGCCGCTGGCCGGAGCCGCTGCGGACGCGGCAACAGGGAGTGCGGGATCGGGGCGGTTACCAGCCCCTGACCCCCAGGTCAGCAGGAAGGCCAAGAACACCATAGGCGATATGTACAGGAATCGTCGGGGAGTTTTCATGAGCTTACGTTTTTCGATTACGAGCTTGGACATGGTATACGCTCCTTTGATACCGGCCGTGGGCAATTTGCCCACCTATGCTGGACGCGGCGTCTTGTCAGGCACAGATTATGATCCTCGCTTTCAAGGATCACTGTACCAGAGGAGGTGTCCGAAAAACGTCCAGAGCAATGCCAGCCTGTCTAGCAATCAAGGTATTATAGCACACCGGTACATCTGACGACCGAGGGATGATCGGGCCGGCGGCAGATGTGCCGGCTCTGTGCTACCCCTATACTGAGGAGATATGTCACTCCAGCGCTATCGTGGACTCCTGCTCCGCTATCTCCAACCGCAGCGGCGCCGCGTCGGCCTGCTGGCCGTCCTGCTCCTGGCCAGCCTGGGAGTCGAGCTCGCCAACCCGCTCATCCTGCGCGCCTTTATCGACACCGCGCGCAGCGGCGCCCCACTGGACACGTTGATCGGCATGGCCATGCTCTTTCTCGGCATCGCCCTGGCGACGCAGGGGATCGCGGTGGCCGAGACTTATGTGGCCCAGGATGTCGGCCTGACGGCCACCAACCAGCTGCGGGCCGACCTGACCCGCCACCTGCTCCAGCTGGATCCGGGGTTCCACAACGCGCGCACGCCCGGGGAGCTGATCGAGCGCGTGGATGGGGACGTCGCCACCCTCGGCAACTTCTTCTCCCGCTTCGTGGTCTATCTGCTGGGCAATGGCCTCCTGCTTATCGGCGTGCTGGTGCTGCTCTTCGGCATCGACTGGCGTGTCGGGCTGGCGGGCACGGTGTTCGCGCTCCTGGCGCTGCTGGTCGTGAACGCCCTGCGCGATGTAAGTGTGCCCCATTGGACGGCCGCGCGCCAGGCCAGCGCCGAGCTCTTTGGCTTCTTAGAAGAATGGCTGGCCGGCACGGAAGATATCCGGGCCAATGGCGCCACGGCCTATGCCTTGCGCCGGCTGTACGCCCGATCGCACACCCTGATCCGCCGGCAGCGTACCGCCGGGGTGATCGGCGCCGCGACGGGCAGCACCACGATCGTGCTGCTCAGCCTGGGCACTGCGGTCGCGCTCGGCGTGGGCGGCTACCTGTTCACCGCCGGGACGATCACCCTGGGCACCGTCTACCTGATCTTCAGCTACACCGATCTCTTACGGCGGCCGGTCGAGCAGATCACCCGCCAGATGCAGGATCTGCAGCAAGCCGGCGCGAGTGTGGCCCGTATCCAGGACCTGCTGGACACCCGCAGCGCCATCGTCGACGGCCCCGGCAACGCCCTCCCGGCCGGCCCCCTGGCCGTCGCTTTCGAGCGCGTCACCTTCGGCTACACGGCGGACGAGCCTGTCGTCCAGGACCTCTCCTTTACCCTGGCGCCCGGCCGGGTGCTGGGCGTGCTGGGCCGCACCGGCAGCGGCAAGACCACGCTGACCCGGCTCCTGTTTCGCCTCTACGACCCCCAGCAGGGGGCCATTCTCCTGCACGGCGCCGACCTCCGCGCCGGCACCCTGGCCGATCTGCGGACGCGGGTCGGGATGGTGACCCAGGAGATCCAACTCTTTCATGCCTCGGTGCGCGACAACCTGGCCTTTTTCGACCGCACGCTAGCCGATGCCCGCATCGTCGCGGTGCTGGAGGAGCTGGGCCTAGGCCCCTGGTATCAGGCGCTGCCCCACGGGCTGGACACCAAGCTGGCGCCAGGCGGTAGTGGGTTGTCGGCCGGCCAGGCCCAGTTGGTAGCCTTTGCCCGGGTCTTCCTGAAGGACCCGGGTCTGGTCATCCTCGACGAAGCATCCTCGCGGCTCGACCCGGCCACCGAAGCCCAGGTAGAGCACGCCGTCGACCGCCTGCTGACGGGCCGTACCGGGATCATCATCGCCCACCGGCTGGGCACGGTCGAGCGGGCCGACCACATCCTGATCCTGGACGATGGCCGGATCGCCGAATACGGCCCCCGGGCCGCCCTGGCCGCCGACCCCGGTTCACGCTTCGCCCGCCTGCTGCAAACCGGCCTGGAAGAGGTCCTGGTATGAGAAAATCGGACTGGTGGTATCTCTGGCGCCTGGCCCGCTACCGGCCGGCGCTCTGGCTGCTGAGTGGCCTGCTGGCCAGCGGCATGTTCTATCTCTTCCCCCTGGTGCCGGGGCTGATCGTGCGGCCGTTCCTGGATACCCTGGCGGGCGGCGCGGGCGCCGGCTGGAGCCTCTGGGGCTTGCTGGCCTTGCTGGTCGGCGCGACGGTCGCCCGGTTCGGCATCCTGCTGACCGCCGTCGCCACCGAGATCACGGTCAACCAGGTGGCGGCCGCGCTGTTGCGCCAGAACCTCTTCGGCCGCATCCTGCACCAGCCGGGGGCCCGGCCCTTGCCGGCCTCGCCGGGGGAGGCGATCAGCCGCTTGCGCGACGACGTCAACAATATCGTCGGCTTCCTCACCTGGATCCTGGACCCGGTCGGCCAGGCGGTGGTGACGACGATCGCGCTCGTGATCTTGATCCAGATCAATCCCTGGATCACGCTCACGGTCTTCGTGCCGCTGGTTGGGGTGCTGTTGTTCGTCAACATGGCCAGCAAACGCATCCAGCGCTATCGGCGGGCCAACCAGGAGTCGATCGGCGAGGTCACCGGCCTGCTGGGCGAGGTCTTCGGCGCGGTGCAGGCCGTCAAGACGGCACACGCCGAAGCCGGCGTGGTCGCCTATTTCGGCACGCTGAACGAAGCCCGGCGCAAAGCCACGCTGAACGATCTGCTGCTCACGCAGATCATCGGCTCGATCTCGACCAACGCTGCGAGCCTGGGCACGGGGCTGCTGTTATTGCTGGCCGCCCAGAGTATGCGCAGCGGCACCTTCTCCGTGGGAGATTTTGCCCTGTTTGTCTCCTACCTGGGCTGGCTCACCCAGGTCACCAGCATGTTCGGCAATTTCCTGGCCCAGTATCGCCAGATGGGAGTATCGCTGGAGCGCCTGATCGTCTTACTCCAGGGGGCCGCCCCCGAGGCGCTGGTCGCCCACGATCCCATTTACCGCCGCGGCCCCGATCCGGAACCGCCCCCGCCGCCGCGCACCCCGGCCGATCGCTTAGCGTGCCTCACCGTCCAGGGGCTCGGCTACCACTACCCGGGCGCGGCACGCGGCATCGCCGAGATCGACCTGACGATCCCGCGCGGCTCATTCACCGTGGTCACCGGCCGTATCGGGGCCGGGAAGACCACCCTCTTGCGCACTCTGCTGGGCCTCTTACCGCGCGACGCCGGCGAGATCTGCTGGAACGGTGCCCTGGTCGCGGACCCGGCGACCTTCTTCGTGCCGCCGCGCAGTGCCTATACGCCGCAGGTGCCCCGCCTCTTCAGCGCGACGCTCCAGGAGAATATCCTGTTGGGGCTGCCCGCAGCCGCAGTCGACCTGCCGGCGGCGCTCGCGGCCGCGGTGCTCGAAAGTGACCTGGGTGCGCTGGAAGCCGGCCTGGCGACGCGGGTGGGCCCGCGGGGCGTCAAGCTCTCCGGCGGCCAGGTGCAGCGCACGGCCGCGGCGCGCATGTTCGTGCGCGAGCCCGCGCTCCTGGTGGTCGACGACCTCTCCAGCGCCCTCGACGTCGACACGGAGCGCCTGCTCTGGGAGCGGTTATTTGCCCGGCCTGCTGTCACCTGCCTGGTCGTCTCCCATCGCCGCGCCGCCCTGCGCCGCGCCGACCAGATTATCGTGCTCAAAGACGGCCGCGTGGAGGCCCAGGGCACACTGGAAACGCTTCTGGCCAGCTGCGCCGAGATGCAACGGCTCTGGCACGGCGAGCTCGGCCCCGCCCCCCCGCCCCCGGAGCCCGTGGCGTCCGGGGCATCCGCACTCTAGCCGGCCAGGGGCCGGGCGCGCCCTCTTATGATTCGCTTATGCCCTGGCTGCTTTTCTTTATCCGTCTCTTATGCGCCTGCGGGTATACTGGCCTATGACCACGACACAGGCTAAAGCAGGAGGATTGGGTATGGCGCGGATCTGGTTCATGCGCCTCGGCCTGGTAGCCGCCGTGCTCGGTTTCACAATCAACCTGGGGATTCACTTACTCACCCTTTGGCGGGTCGACCCGCTGGGAAACGGCTGGGCTTTTGAGTGGATCGCCCTCCTGAATGGCTTCCTTCTTTTAGTCAGCATCTGCAGTAACCTGATCCTCGTTCTGGGAATTGAGCAAGCAAAGATAAAAGGCTCGCTGTGGATGCGTATCACCCAAAATATACGTACTGCGCCCTGGACCGTGAAGATCCTGTACCTTATCCTCTTAATTTTGACAGTGAACCTCTTCGTGTTGGTGTTGACACCACGCTCGTTCGACGTGGCGGAAGTCAAGGGCAGGATCGACTCGCTCAAACTTCTTTCCGCCAGCTTTATGCCAATGTTTCTTATTAGGGTTATTTCGATTCTTCAGGGTTATACCACCTACCTCGGCCAGCGGAAGCGGGATCATGTCACCGCCACGCTGGTCGACGATGGCGGCAAGATCCATCTCCAGTGGTGACGAGCGATCGTATTCGCTGCTCAGAAACATAGGAGGGTCGTCTGATGTCCATTTTCCGTACCCTGCTCCGCAGTAAGATCCAGCACGTGACGGTCACCCGGTCCGATGTGTATTGCGAGGGCAGCCTGGTCGTCGATCCGGCCCTGCTCGAAGCGGCGCACATCTGTCCCTTTGAGCAGGTCGAGATCGTCGACGCGACCAACGGCCAGCACCTGGAAACCTATGTGCTGGCCGGCGCCCGCGGCAGTGGGGAGATCCAGATCAACGGCGCGGCGGCCCGGCTCGTGCTGGCCGGCGAGCTAGTGAGCATCCTGGCTTATGATCAGATCACCGACCCGCTGCCCGAGGAATGGAATCCCCGCGTCGTGCTGGTCACGCCCCAGAACCATATCCGGGATGTGCGCTCCCTCTGCCTGCACGGCGGCTCGACGGTCTTGCGGCCCAACAGCGTGTGCTGACCCCAGTTACTTGTTGTCCAAGGGCCACCAAACGGTGTATACTGGAAAGAGGCGCAACAACGAGGAGAACCGGCCGATGAAGACCATCACCACCACCGTTACGGTCAGCCCCGATGGAGTACTATCCGGGCGGCTGCCTCCCGGCATCCCGCCAGGGGAGCACCATGTGGTGTTAGTGCTTGACGAGGAACTGGAAGAAGCGACCCCCCCGACGGCCGCCGGGCCGCATCTGCTCCTGGATTTCCCCGTAGACGACGTCGGTCCCTGGCCCGCGAATCTGTCCCTGCGGCGGGAGGATCTGTATGAGGACGACAGCCGCTGATCCGCTCTTTGTGGACACCAATGTCCTCGTCTACGCGAATGTCACAACGGCGGCGCTGCACCAGGCCGCCGTTGACGCGTTGCAGCGCCAGGCCCGGGCCGGCGGCCCGCTGTGGATTAGCCGGCAGGTGCTACGCGAATATCTACGCACCTTGACCCGGCCGCAGACCTTTGCGGCCCCGCCCCCCGTCCCGATTCTGATCGCCCGTATCCGCTACTTCGAGTCCCAGTTCTACGTCGCCAACGACACGGCAGCTGTAACCGAACAACTGCTGGCGCTGCTGCAACATGTGCCGTTCGGTGGTAAACAGGTGCATGATGCGAACATCGTGGCAACCATGCGGGTCAACGATATCGGCCAACTGCTCACGGCGAACCCCGGCGATTTCGCCCGCTTCGCGCGCTACGTCACTGTCATTCCGCTCGTCTGAACGATAGCCAAGCTAGTGCTCCCGCCTTCGCACGTACTATATGGAAACCCGACAACCGTATGAATCAAGATCTATGCATCAAAGGGGGACGACAGTGTTCTGCACCAAGTGTGGACAGGCCTTACCGGACACGGCTAATTTTTGTTTGCAGTGCGGTCAGCCCCAAACGAAGTTTTCAAAGAACCGTCGAGCCCAGGCGCCCGACGTAGCAGGCTTAGCGTTGCTCGTTACAGCAAGCCTGCTCATCCCCTTTATTGGCTTTCTGCTGCTAGTCTACTTCGATATTATCCACCCCACTCTAGCCCTACTCAGCCAGATTGTAGGGATGTGGGAGTTTCTTGTTGCATTCCTGGCGGGAGCGCTGATGAGCCTTGGGTTGGGGTACACAGCAAAGGCTCGTGTAGATAACGTGCTGCACCCGGCTAATCCAAAATCCAAAATCCAAAATCCAAAATCCGATTAATGGCCGATCTGGACCTTTTTGCCGATCCCGAGGACCTCGAACCAGATCCGGCCGGGGACGAAGCGCATCGGCTGCCACTTGCCGTCGTAGATGGCGAGCGGGGTATAGGGGGTTTTGCGCGCCCAGTAGCCCCACTCGAACTGCCCGTCGTGCAGGATCAAGGCGGTGCCCTGGCCGACCGTATCGGTGCCCATGCGCCCTTTCTCGTCGCCGGGCAGCTCCCAGACATTGGTCCACAGAACTACCACGTTGCGGGCGTTGATGATCTCCCCCGTGTCCAGGTCGCGATGCCAGGCGCCCCATTGCTTGCGCAGGTAGCGATTAGTGTCGTGGTCGTAAACCCAGGTAATATCCGACCGGCTGAGCAAGGAAAAATAGAAGCTGAGCGACGCCGAGTCGGGGCGTTGGTCGGGGGGCAGCGGGGCCGTGTGGAGGAAGCCCGGCTCGGCGGAGGGGGCGGTGAGCCCGCGGCGGTCCGCCATTTTCCAGAGCTGGGTGGTGCTGGAGTAGAGGTTATGCGGCATCAGGCGGTCGTTGCTGCGCCAGAAGGGCATATTGCCGTCGAAGCAGTCGACATTGGTTAGGATGCTGCTTGCTTCGCGGATCAGATCAATAGCTTCCCAGGAGCCCCCGCAATGGACATAGAGGGGCTGGAAAGGATAGGCCCATTCCACAAAATAGGGGCGAGCACTGCGCACGGGTCCCACCGTGGGCGCGTCCCCGCTCAGGAAGAAGGTCTCGAAGCGGGTGATCCCGCCCTCGGCCAGGGCCTCGAACACCATGCTCGCGGCGTTCAAGCCGGTTTGCGGGGCGGCATCCGGGTGATTATCGATCATCACGACGATCGGCACGCGGGCGACCTTAGCGGGGTCCGCCGGCAGGCCGGTGATCGGGTCGACCGCGCCCGGCGCGGGATCGGGCGGGAGGGCGGCGATCTCCGTCGGGCCGGGGAGCGCTGTCGCGGTGGGAGCGAGCGCCGGTATGGTGGCGGGGAGGGGCGCCTCCGCCGTGGCCGGCAACGTGGGGGGGGCCGCAGGCAGTGTGGCCAGCGCCAACGCGCTAGTGTCTCCCCCGTCCGCGGGATCGGTGGGGATCGCCGGCACCGCGCTCGCGGTTAGATCGGGGGGCATGGTAGCGGGGAGCTGGGTCAACAGCGTGAGCGCCTGGCGATCCAGGGTGGGCGTGGCGCTGGGCGGCAGCTCGACCGCCTGGGCGCCCAGGGTCGAAGAGGCAGTCAGTGCGGGGGTCGCGATCACGGCGGACACGGTGCTACCGGGAAGGGGGCTGGACCCGCCCGCCAGCAGCGCCAACCCCAGACCGGCCAGGACCAGGGCCAGGAGCGAGGGGATCAGGAACCAGGCCAGCAGCTTCCCGACCGTCGCCCGTGGGGGCCCCGCAGTAGCGGGGGTGGCGGAGGCCCTGGCGTCTCTACGCGTCGTGGATCGCATGGCATGTCCCCTTCTCGGTCGTGGGCTGGGACGGTATCTTTCCCTGTGTTGGTTAAATATATCACCCTATCTGGGATATGTCAATAACACAGGCCGTCGCCCAGGCGGGATGCGCCAACGTGACAGAGCCGCAACTGGCTCTTGTCTATCCAACGAGCGAGAGTCGGCGCCGGTTGCAGGCCGGCCCCGGCGGGCGGGTTATACGCCCAGATCGTACAACTGCTCGAACTGCAGATCCAGGTCGTTCGTCGCCTGCCAGAGCGCGGACAGCGCCTTGCGCACGTTGCGCGCCGCACAGGGCGGCAGATCCGGCCGCCCGGCCAAATCCTTGAGCGCCTGGTACGCCGCCAATAACTCCTGCTCGGCCACGCTGAGCGGCGTCCCCAGCAGATCGGTCATCGTTTCAGCCATGCTCGTCTCCCCCCTCTATGCAATGCGGAATGCGGAATGCGGAGTGCGGAATACGTATTGCGTGATACGCACACGAGCATAATACTCCGCAACCACAAGGGGAACCCTGCGGGTTTCCGCACTCCGTACTTTCGACTCAGGACTTTCAACTCAGGACTAACGTTCGTACTGGGCGACCGGCCGGGCGTCGACCAGGCGCTTGGCCTTCAGCTCGAAGCGCGGAAGCGTGCCATAGGCCATCCGCTCGACGTTGAAGCGCAAGCCTTCGTGCGCATTGGCCAGGTCTTTAACGATCCGCGGCTGGAGCCCGGCCCACTCGGCGTCCTGGTCCGGCTTGATCTCGACCCTACAGGTGATCTCATCTTGCAGATCGTCCTTGCGCCAGATGTAGATCTGAAACTCGTCGATGGCGCTGTATTCGCGGATGATCGCCTCCACGGCCCGTGGGTAGACGTTGGTGCCGCGGATCAGCTTCATATCGTCCCAGCGCCCGCGGATGCCGCCGTCATAGATATCCCAGGTCCGGCCGCAGGGGCAGGTGGCCGCCGGGACTTTCAGGACCATGTCTTTGCTCCGGTAGCGGATGACCGGGATGAAGCCGCGGCCAAACGAGGTCACCACGCGCTCGCCGAGCTCGCCGTAGCCCAGCGGTGCGTCCGTGGCCGGGTCGATCACTTCTTCAATATAGTGGTCCTCGATGATGTGCGTACCGCCGGGCTGGTGGGCACACTCGAAGATCATGATCGTGCCGACCTCGGTCATGCCCGCGGTGTCGCCGGCTTTGGCCCCCCAGGCCTCTTCGAGCTGGCGCTTGGCCGCCGGGATGGAGCCGGCCGGCTCGCCGGAGAGGATCAGCTTGGTGACCTGCGCCTCGCGCGCCAGGTCGATCCCCATTTCGCGCGCTTTCTGCCACATGTTCAGCGCATAGGTCGGCGTGGAGCAGACGGTAGTGACGCCCAGCTCGACGATCTGCTTGATCCGGGCCTCCGTCGTCTTCGCGCCGCCGGGGATGACGAGCGCCCCGATCTTCTCGCAGGCATAATGCGCGCCCCAGAAGCCGATAAAGGACCCATAGCCGAAGGCAAAATAGACGATGTCGTCTGGCCGCACGCCGAAGCCCCAGAGGCCGTAACACCACATCTCGCTGATCCAGTCCCAATCTTTCGTGCTGTCGAGCACGCGGATCGGGGTGCGCCCGGTCGTGCCGGACGTCAGGTGGTAGCGGATGGCGTGCCGGGGATCAGTCGCCAGCAGATCGCCGAACAGGGGCTGGGCCAGCAGCGACTCCATCCACTCTTCGCGGGTCATGAAGGGAATCCGGCGGATATCGTCGCGGCGCTGGAGCTGATCGGGATGGAAGCCTGCGGCCGCGAAGCGGCGCCGGTGGAAAGGCGTGGTCGCATACGCCCATTCACACAGCCGGCGGAGCTTGATCAGCTGCAAGGCCCCCAGCTGCTCGCGCGCCAGGGTCTCGTTCTTCGGGTTCCAAAACGGCTCGGATTTTGGATTTTGGATTTTGGATTTTGGATTGGAGATTGGAGACGGGCGGCCCCCAGCCGCGGCGTCGTCGCCTACCCCCCGACCCCCAACCCCCAACCCCTCGGCAGGGATTTTGGATTTTGGATTGGTGGTTGTGGACGCGCGGGGATCGGGGGTGTTGGATTGGGGATTGTTGGTCGGGGGCGCGGGGGGATCGGGGATGTTGGCTTGGGGATTTTGGGTCATGGTGTTGCTTCCTCCATGGGGTAGGGGCCGGGGCCAGCATCAGCCGCGGCCGACCAATTCGCGCGCGATAATGATGCGCTGGATATGGCTGGTGCCTTCGTAGATCTGTAACCCTTTGATGTCGCGGTAATAGCGCTCGACCGGGTATTCGTTCGAGTAGCCCCGATTGCCGTGCAGGAGCACGGCTTCCGCGGCCGCACGCAGCGCGGCTTCGACGGCGAAGAGCTTCGCGATCGAAGTCGCTTTCGTCGCCGGCCGGCCCTGGTCTTTTACCCAGGCGGCCCGGTAGACGAGGAGCCGGGCCGCCTCGACGTCGGCGGCGATATCGGCCAGCGTCGCCTGGACCATCTCGAAATCGGCCAGCCGCTGGCCAAATTGGCGCCGGCCGGTCGTAAAGGCAATAGCCGCGTCGAGGCAGGCCTGCCCAACCCCCAGCGCGCCCGCGGCGACGCCCAGGCGGCCCCGGTCCAGGGCCGACATCGCGACTTTAAAGCCGCCGCCGGGGGGGCCCAACAGCGCGCTGCGGGGCACCCGGCAGTTCTCCAGGGTGATGTGCGCGTGCTCGGCGGCGCGATGCCCGAGCGCCTGCCCCGGCATCGGCAGGCGCTGCCATCCCGGCCGCTGGGGATCGACTAGGAAGGCGCAAATACCGCGATGCCGCGCGGCCCGGTCCCGGCTGGCGAACACGATCGCGACCTGGGCGCTGGTGCCGTTCGTGATCCAGATCTTCTCGCCATTCAGCAGGTAGTCGTCCCCGTCCTCCTGCGCCGTCGCTTCCAGGCCGGCCACATCCGACCCGGCCTGGGGCTCGGTCAAGGCATAGCAGCCGATCCACTCCCCGGTGGCCAGGCGGGGCAGGTAGTGCTGCTTCTGCTCCTCCGTGCCCCAGTCCTGGATGCAGCCGGCCACCAGGCTGGTGTGGACCGTCACGAAGCCGCGCACCGCGGAGTCGGCACGGCCCAGTTCCTCACACAGCAGGGCGTAGCTCAGGTAGTCCCAGCCGCCGCCGCCATACGCGGGCGCGATCGGCCCGGCCAGCAAGCCCAGCTCCCCCAGGCGCCGCACCAGGTGCTGCGGGAATTCCCCCCGCTCGTCCGCCTGGCGCGCGATCGGCGCCACCTCCTGCTCGGCAAACGCGCGGGCCCGCGCCTGGATCTCTTGTTGCGCAGCCGTTAATTCAAAGTGCATCCGCCGCCTCGCCCTGATCCGCCAGCACCGCGATCCCCTCGATTTCGACCAGCACCTCGTCTTGATAGAAGCGCGAAATCTCGAATAAGGCCGCGGCGGGATAATAGTCCCCGAAAAACGCCTTGTGCGCCCGGCCCAACGCTTTGCGGTGCGCGTGGTAATCGTCCCGGTCCTGCACAAAGATCGTGATCTGCACGATATCTTGCATCGTCCCG
>Ga0070730_10004943_pt1 | contig 11580 bp, 11 predicted proteins | sample Coa_R1_3_FD_66447 | JGI IMG/M metagenome (GOLD analysis project Ga0070730, IMG submission 66447) | Surface soil microbial communities from Centralia Pennsylvania, which are recovering from an underground coalmine fire - Coalmine... | ecosystem: Environmental > Terrestrial > Soil > Unclassified ... | reverse complement strand
GCCATCATCAGCATCAGGTAATTGCTCGTGGCCTCGGGCGACGACACGTGCCCGTGGACATCCAGGACCTTTACGCCGTTGTACATACCACTCTCCCTCAGTCGTGTGATGTCAGGAAGTGCCCATGGAACCACACCACTGGGTCCTGATGTAGGTATGCGCTGCCCTAAACTTCGTAGCCACGGGAGGTCGCGATGCTGAGCGCCGAAGACAATGCGCTGATCACCCAGACCAGCAAAGGCACGCCGATGGGCGAGTTGTTCCGCCGCTTCTGGTTGCCGGTCCTGCTGCCGGAAGAGCTACCCGAGCCGGATTGCCCGCCCATTCGCATCAAGGTCATGGGCGAATACCTGGTGGCGTTTCGCGACACGAATGGCCGCGTTGGACTGGTCGAAGCCTTCTGCCCGCACCGCCGCGCGCCGCTGTTTTACGGCCGCAACGAGGAGTGCGGCCTGCGCTGCGTCTATCACGGCTGGAAGTTCGGCGTCGACGGCAGCTGTATTGACATGCCCAGTGAGCCGGCCGACAGCGACTTCCGCGCCAAAGTCCGGATCGACGCGTACCCGGTGCAGGAATGGGGCGGCGTCATCTGGGTCTATATGGGGCCGCCTGAGCACATGCCGGCCACGCCACCCCAGCTGGAGTGGGCGCTGGTTTCACCCGCGCAGCGACGGGTCACCAAGAACTTCCAGGAGTGCAACTACCTCCAGGCCCTCGAGGGCGACATCGACACCGCGCATGTGTCGTACCTGCACTCCAGCAAAGTCCGGCTGCCGCAGAACCAGGGCGTCGTGCGCGACGTCGGCCGCATCGACAAAGCCCCCAAACTGATGGTCCTGAGCCACGACGCTGGTTTTGCGTATGGTGGCCGACGCACGGTGCCGGACGGCGGCTACTACTGGCGGGTCACGCAGTTCCTGTGGCCGACGTACGCGTTCATCCCGGCCTTCTCGTGGCCAAAGACGTGTACCTATACCGTGCCCGTGGACGACCACCACTGCTTCCGCATGGGCTTCGCCTACAACATCGAGGGGCCGATGCCTGAAGTCGGCAGGTGGCTGCAGCCGGGGGATGGGATCGGCCCGTGGTCGCGAACCTACGGCCAGTACTGGTTCGACGATGGCCTGGCGATCGACACGTGGCTTCTCGATCAGAACAAGCGCAACCACTACTTCATGGACCGCGAGAAGCAGCGCACGGAGAGCTTCACGGGCATCACTGGCATCCCGACCCAGGACCGCGCCATGACCGAGGGCATGGGCTTCATCTGCGATCGTACGAAAGAGCGCCTGGGCACCACCGATGTGGCCGTGATCGCCGCCCGTCGCGGCCTGATCGACATGGCGCGCAATCTCGAGCGCGGCATCGAGCCCTACTGCGCCACTAACGCCGCAGCCTACCGCCTACGCGCCCTCGACGTCGTCACGCCCGACGGCGACCTCGCGCCCGTGCTCGAGCGCTACAAGGACGAAATCGCCGTCACGCTCTGATCCGTGCCCGCCCGCATCGCTTCGCTCGCTCCATCCAATGAATATCGAAGCCCAGAGGAAACCGCCGGTCACCGGCCGCGCAGCAGTGCGCGATGAAGGGGCTACCCGAGCTCGTATTCGCGGGATACCGCGCCTGCGTTGGTGCGCTGGTCTTCCACGAGATCGCGCCGAATGAATTCAGGAAACGGGATGCCAAGCCGGTCAAGCTCACCACCTACCTGGTCTAGCGTGAGCCCCGCCTGGCGATTGCTCGGACTGTGCACGCCAACCGCGATGCCTTCGCCGTTACAGCCAGTGCAGATCTCGTCCGAGCCGTCCTGCTCACCCGAGCCCCCGCACACGCCGCACAGAGCGACGACATTGACGTAGAACCCCTGTTCAGCGGGCTCCCAGCCGACGAATACAACCCGATCGATGTGTCGATACCAGCGCCGACTCATCCGGGGGTACGATACTGTGCTTGATCGCCTGGCAGTTTGGAGATAGCGCCGCATGTTGAAGCAGGAAGAAAACGAGCTGATCACCCGAGTCGGACCTGGCACGCCCATGGGCAACTTCATGCGTGAGTACTGGGTCCCCGCGATGCTCTCTGCTGAGTGCCCGAAAGCCGACTCTGACCCGTTGCGGGTCATGCTGCTGGGTGAGCAGTTGATCGCCTTCCGAGACTCCAACGGCAAGATCGGCCTGGTCGCAAACAACTGCCCGCACCGCGGTGCGTCGCTGTTCTTCGGACGCAACGAAGAGGCCGGCCTGCGCTGCGTCTACCACGGCTGGAAGTTCGACGTCGACGGCAATTGCATCGACATGCCCAACGAACCAGCGGAATCCGACTTCAAACAGAAGGTCAAGGCCGTCGCGTACCCGACCCAGGAGCGCGGCGGACTGGTCTGGGCGTACCTCGGCCCGCGCCAGACTCCACCCCCGCTGCCCGACCTGGAAGGCAACATGTCGCCAGGCGCCGAAAATTACGTCCGCGCGACGCAGCTGCAGAGCAACTGGCTCCAGATCATGGAAGGCGACATCGACACCAGCCACGTCGCCTTCCTGCATTACGGCGGCCTCAAGGCCGAGGACCAGATTCCGGGCAGCTTCTCCGAGCTCCAACTCAAGGAAAAGACCGCCCACTACGAAGTCGTCGACACCGAAGGTGGCGCAGCCTACGGCGCGCGCAAACCGGCTGGACCCAACCAGGTCTATTGGCGCATTGCCCAGTGGTGCTTCCCGTTCTACACGTTCACCCCGCCTGGCGTGCTGGGCACCAAGAAGGGGGGTAACGCGCGCGTCCCGCTCGACGATTACCACACGATCTCGTACAGCATGGTCAGCGGCCGCAACGGGCCAGGGCCCTTGAACATCGTTCGCGCGCCGATGCATCCCAATTCGAGCGACTGGTTCGGCCGCTTTCGACCCGAGCAGGACCTGTCGAACGACTTCTTCATCGACCGCGACGAACAACGCAAAAACACAGGGCCCGCGGGCTTTACGGGCATCACGAGCATCGGCATGCAAGATGCCGCCATGACCGGCAGCATGGGGCCCATCTACGACCGTTCCCACGAGCACCTGGGGACCACCGACGCCATGATCATCCGCGTACGCCGTCGCCTGATCGCGGCCGTCCAGGCGCACATGACCCGCGGCGTCACCCCGCCCGGCGTGGACGATCCCGAAGCGTATCGAGTCCGCTCGGGCGGCGTGTTCTTGCCCCCCGACGCAGACTGGGTCGAATCGACCCGCGAGCTCAGGCAGGCGTTCGTCGAGCATCCGGAGCTTGATCCGGCGCTGAACGGACCGCTCTAGGTCTTGAGAAGCAACATTGCTCCAAGGCTTGGACTCCCGGAGTCTCGACAAGCGACGATTCTCCAGGCGCTGGACAACCCCGACGAGCAGCTGCACAGGCCGTTGCTCGGAGTACCAGCTGCGGCAGATGAGGGCCGGTCCAGTCCCGACCTCCGGTTTCTCCAACCAATGGAGTGCTTTGCCCTTTCGCCAGTGACGGACGCTAGCAAGCGGTGAGTTTCTAAAGGGGGAATCGCCCGGAATGCGCATGCTGGAAAGGCCAGTCACTTGAAACTCGAAGACTATCTCGCGATTCCGTACCGCCTGGTCGCGTACTCGGCGGTGCGCGCCGACGGCACGTGGAAGCGCTTCGCGGCCTACCCCGAGATTGGCTGTGTCAGCGAGGCGGATACGCCCTGGGAGGCCCAGGAGCAACTCGAGGAACTGCGTATCCGCTACATCATCGACCACGTCCAACGTGGCGTACCGATCCCGGTCCCCCGTCCGCCGCTCAAGTCGCTCACGACCGTGCTCGACCTGGAACGGCTGGGTTTTGCAAAGTGGCTGGTGGATAACCAGCACTTGAGTGAGGGCACTGAATAGCCTTGGCCACCCCAAACAAGGTCGCCATCGTCACAGGCGGTGGCAGCGGCATCGGTAGAGCATCCGCGCTGGCCCTCGCCAGGGCCGGCTGGTCTGTGGTGGTCGCCGGACGGCGGCGCGAGCCCCTCGACGAGACGGTCAAGCTGGGCGAGGCCATGGGCGCGCAGATGCTGGGCGTCGTCACCGACGTCTCAGATCCCGCCGCCGTGGAAGCGCTGTTCGGCGCGGCCAGGCAGAAGTTTGGTCGCCTGGACTTGCTGTTCAACAACGCGGGTGGCGGCACGCCAGGTTTGCTCGAGGACCTGACCCCCGAAAAGTGGTTGTCGGTGGTGGGGGCGAACCTGAACGGCGCGTTCTTCTGTACGCAGCAGGCGATCAAAATCATGAAGGACCAGGACCCGCGGGGCGGCCGGATCATCAACAACGGCTCGATCTCGGCCTACGTCCCGCGCCCGAACTCGGCCCCGTACACCTCAACGAAACACGCCATCCTCGGGTTGACCAAGGCCACAGCGCTGGACTGCCGCAAATACGACATCGCCGTTGGCCAGATCGACATCGGCAATGCCATGACGGATATGACCCGCGCTACGGCCGCGGGTCAGCTGCAACCCGACGGCAGCACGCGCGCCGAGCCGCGGATGGACGTCGAGCACGTGGCGCAGGCGATCGTCTTCATGGCCAGCCTGCCGCTTGAAAGCAACGTTCAGTACATGACCATCATGGCCACCAAGATGCCGTTCATCGGCCGGGGGTAACGAGTCACCATGCGACCCTTCAAGATCCAACCGCACAGCCGACTTCAGGAGTGGGTGGCTGAAGAAAAGGGCTACTTCCGCGACGAGGGCCTCGACTACATCTTTCATGTGCCCGGCGGCAGCCTGGATGAGATGGGCGTCGGACGGACCTACCACGTCCAGGGCGCCGGCAATGGCAGCGTCCAGTCCACCGAGGAGGCGCCGTCCGAGGTGAAGCGCGGGGCTTTCGAGACCATGGAAGCCGGCCGCACCTGCGACATCAGCGCGGCATGTCACTGGGCGGTCAATATGGCCGCCTCCGGTGAGCACGGCAAGATGTGGGGTCACGCGTACTCGGTGACGCCGTCGGGCATCTATGTCGCGCCCGAGTCGTCGATTCGAACACCCATGGATCTGGTCGGCCACGCGATTGGTGTTGGCTACCACTCTGGGAGCCACTTCTCGGCCCTCCAGGCGCTGGAGGGTTTTCTCGAACCCCAGCAACTGTCGACCAGCCTGAAATTCATCGGCACACCGAACGACCGTGTCGCGCAGTTGCTTGATCGCCGCGTCGAGGCGGCCAACGTGTTCGGCATGCAGTCGTACATCGTCGAACAGCAGGGCTTTCGGAAAATCGTCGACACGTCGTTCATGATCGGTTTTCTCATTTCGGGCGCCGACACCGACATGGAGGACGTGGAGAAATACTTCCGCGCGCTGCAGCGCGCCCAGCGCGATATCGACGTGGAGCATCAGCGGTTCACCCACTACTACCTGCGCGAGATGGCCGACGAGTTCAAACCCCTCGTCGACACGCGCGCCTTCGGCCCCGGCGAACGTCTCGTCTTCGAGCCGTACACGCGTGAGGTCTACGAGCAGACCCACCGCTGGATGAAGCGCCTCGAGCTGTTCCCGAAAGGCCAGCTCTCAGACGCGGACTACGCGACCGCGGTAGTGGCCTGAACGCGGGGCCCCGAGCCCGTGCCGAATCTCGCTGCCCGCATTGCTTCGTCTACCAGTACCGAAGGTACAGGGCTCGCTCCCCTGCGGCACCCGGATGGCAGGGATCCTTCCTCCCTCGCAGGTAGTGCAACTTGCAAGCGAAGCGGATGCGGGTGCTTTGAGAACCGCACGATGACGATGACGCCGCAAGGAGGCGAAATGTGCTGAGCCAGGAGGAAAACGAGCTGATCACCCGGGTCGGGCCGGGGACGCCGATGGGCAATCTGTTCCGCGAGTACTGGCTGCCGGCCATGCTTTCGGACGAGTTGCCCGCCGCGGACAGCGATCCGGTCCGCGTGCTCATGCTCGGCGAGCAACTCATCGCCTTCCGCGACTCCAACGCGAAGATCGGCCTGCTCGCAAACAACTGCCCCCATCGCGGCGCGTCGCTCTTCTTCGGCCGCAACGAAGAAGCTGGACTCCGGTGTGTCTACCACGGCTGGAAATTCGACGCCGACGGCAACTGCGTCGACATGCCCAATGAACCCGCCGAATCGGACTTCCGCACGAAAGTCAAAGCTGTCGCCTACCCGACCCAGGAGCGGGGCGGGATCGTCTGGGCCTACCTCGGCCCGCGCGCAACGCCGCCGCCGCTCCCCGACCTCGAAGGCAACATGCTGCCTGGCGCGACGGCCTGGGCGTACCAGCAAGCCGCCAACTGGTTCCAGATCCTGGAAGGGCACATCGACACCGCCCACGTGAGTTTCCTGCACTACGGCGGCGTGAAGCCCGAGGACGTGCCGCCCGGCAGCTTCTCCGAGTATCAGCTCCGCGAGCGCTCAGCCCACTTCGAAGTCATCGACACCGACGGCGGCGCCGCCTACGCGGCCAACCGCCCCGCCCGCGACGGCCAGACGTACTGGCGGATCGCCCAATGGATCTTCCCGTCGTTCAGCATGGCGCCGCCAGGGGTGCTCGGGCTGGGCAAACGCAACGCATGCGAAGTGCCCCTGGACGACCACCACACCATCACCTATCAGATGTCGGTGAGTCGCGGGCGGCCGGGCGTGGGTCCGTCGCAGACCGTAAACCCGATCCCGCTGGGGCCAACGACGTCCGGTTGGTACGGCCGCTTCCAGCCGATCGTGCAGCCGAGCAACGACTTCCTGATCGACCGCGAGGCGCAGCGCCGCAACGAGGGCACCACCGGCTTCACCGGCATCCAGGGCATCGCGATGCAGGACGCCGCGGTCACCTCGAGCATGGGCCCGATCTACGATCGACGTCAGGAACACCTGGGCACCAGCGACGCGATGGTGATTCGCGTCCGTCGCCGCGTGATCTCCGCAATCAAGGCCCACATGCAGCACGGCACGGTGCCGCCCGGCGTCGACGAGCCCGCGGCCTACCGAGTTCGCTCCGGTGGCGTCCTCCTGCCCGAAGGCGCCGACTGGGTAGAAGCCACCCGCGAACTACGCAAAGCCTTCGTCGACCACCCCGAGCTCGACGCCGCGCTCAACGGCCCCCTCTAGGACCCGAGAGGAGCACCCGCTGACGACCAACGGCCTCAAAGTGGTACGAGCGGCAACAAGGCGCGCAGCGCCCCCACGACCCGGACGAGTGCAAGGCGCGGAAGTTAGCTCTATTTCTGCCGGTTGAGAAAAGCAGCCACCGATTTCTGGTGCTCGTCGGTGGTGTAGCAGATGGCCTGGGCCTGCGCGCCGAGCGCGAACGCTTGATCGGCGGTCAGCTCAAACGTCTGGTCCAGAATGGCTTTGCTCAGCGCCAGCGCGGTGCGGTTGCCGCTGCCCAGCTCGGCGGCCCAATCGGTTGCGACCGAGAGCAGCGTCTCGGCGGGCACCACTCGATCGGCCAGGCCAATCGTCAGCGCCTCGTCGGCCATGACGCGCCGCGCCGAGAAGATCAGCTCCTTGGCGCGTGGCAGACCCACCCGGCGCGGCAGAAAGTACAGGCCACCCCCGTCAGGGATCAGCCCGCGCTGGACGTAGCTCATCGTGAAAAACGCCTGCTCGGATGCGACAATGAAGTCGCAGCACAGCGCCATATCCATACCGAGACCCGCCGCCGCACCGTTGACGGCCGCGATCGTCGGTTTCTCGAGCGCGTGCAAGGCGCCAATCATGCCGTGCAGGCGACGCTGCCGCAGCCACCCTTTGGCGCCCAGCGTGCCCGCTGGTTCGCCCAGGCGCTGCCGCATCGCCGAGATGTCCCCTCCGGCGCAGAAGGCCGTGCCGTTGCCGGTGAGCACCAGCCCGCGGATGCCGTCGTCGGCCGCGACCCGCTCCAGGATCTCCCCCAGTTCGGCGCGCGTGCGCTCGTCGATGGCGTTGCGCACCGCCGGGCGGTTGAGGGTGGCAACTGCCACGCCCCGCTCTATCGTGAGCTCAACTCGAGTTTCTGTCGTCGCGGTCATTAGCTATTAAGCCTCCTGGTCGGCCACCATGGCGAGGGCGCGCGGGTCGGGCGTCATCTCGGCCCAGGCGGCGCGCGTCCAGGCCAGGTCCGGGTCGTCGGTGCAGGCCATTGTCCGCCGGTCACCAGCCAGCGCGTTCAGGTAGTAGGCGTCGTAGCCGTGGACGGCCACGAAGGGGTGATAGCCGTCGGTCACGAGCACCAGCTCTCCGTGGCGGACGGCCCATACGCCGTCGCGCAGATCCTTGTCGCGGCGATACAGCCGCTGCACCGCCCAGCCTTCTTGGCGGCGTTGCTGGTAGTAGTAAATCTCCTCCAGGACGGCCTCGCTCGGCATGTCATCCACGTCATGTTTGTGCGGCGGCCAGCTGGACCAGTTGCCCGCCGGCGTGTACACCTCGACCACCTCCAGCCGGTCCGCTGGAAAGTCGGGAGTGATGATGTGGTGGATGCGACGGGTGGCGTTGCCGGCGCCCCGGACCTCCACCGTGACGTCCGCCGGCCGAATGAGAATGGGTGAGGTAGCTGCACCCGCTCGGCCATCCGACGGCGCCTCGGCGATGGCGACCAGCACCTGGTCCCCGTCGAGCGGCTTGGCAGTCAGCTGCCCGCGGTGGCCGTGCGGCAAATACGCGGCCCACGGCCTGGCGTCAAAGACGGTCCGCCGGCCCTCGAGGTTGAAGGTTGGCCCCGTCTCAGGTTCAAGGTTCAATCCGCCGCCTGCCAGAACGACCAGCGCGGTTTCGAAACCAGCACCACCGACCGCCAATGGCGCCCCGGCTTCCAGACTCACGGCTTTGAATGTCAGATAACGCCACCCGGCCCGCGCGGGATCGATGGCCAGACTGACCCCGTCCGGCCCGGGTTTGACCCGCAGCTGCTGCGGCGTCAGATCGTTCGGCGGCGCACTCGGATGAATCATGTTTGGGTCCCCTGCACGACTCCGTCGACGATCGTCGCGCCGCGTAACACGGCGTCCACTTCACTGGCGCGCGGCATCGCGGTGCTGCACGACAGCCGCGTCGCGACGATCGCGCCGGCGGCGTTGCCGCGTCGGACGCACTCCGCCAACGGCAGGCCAGCCAGCAAGCCCGCGCCGAAGGCCGCGGCGAACGCGTCGCCTGCCCCCAGGCCGTTCACGACTGGCACCTTCAGGCCCGGGCAGTGCTCTTCCCCGCCGTCCCGCGTGACGACGGAGACCCCGTTCGGGCCGTGCTTCGCCACCGCCACGCGCGCGCCGAGCGCGAGCACCGTGGCGGGCGAGAGCCCGGCTGCCTGGAACTCACTGTCGCCACCGAGCACGACGTCCGCCAGTCGGGCGCCGACGTGCGCCAGGGCGCGGTATTCCGGCGCCCGATCGCCCCACAGACTCGGGCGCCAGTCGAGATCGAACACCGTGCCGGGCCGACCAGCGCGACGTTCAAGGATCCCGAGCATCGTCGAGCGACTCGGATCGCGGACCAGGCCGGTGCCGGTGACATACACCAGTGGCGCCGCGGCCAGCGCGTCCATTGGCATGTCCTGCAGCCGCAGCTCCCAGTCCGGGCAGGTCGGCTCCCGGTAAAACGTGAGCGGGAAGTTGTCCGGCGGCCACGCCTCGCAGAACGCCAGCGCGGTCTTGAGCGTGGGGTGGGTGCCCAGCGAGTTGACGTCGATGCCTTCGTCGGCCAGAAAACGCCGAATGTAGCGGCCGTGCCCATCGTCGCCAACGGCGGACACGATCGCCGTCGACACCCCCAGCCGCGCCAGACCAGTTGACACGTTCCCGGCGAATCCGCCGACGAAGCGTTCGAACGTCTGCACCTGCTCCAGCGGCGTGTTGATCTGGAGTGGGTAGAGATCCGCGCTGAGCCGACCTATGACGTAGGCATCCACGTGAGCTGGCATGCTACCAATGGCGAATGACCCCCATCCGCTTCGGGATCGGCTTCGCGCCAACAGTGCCGGCGCCGCGCGTAATCGAGACGGCGCGTCTTGCCGAGCAGCTTGGCTTCGACGTGTTCTGGCTTACCGATTCGCACCTGGCCGCGCGTGAAGCGATGACCTTGCTCGGGGCGCTGGCGGTCTCGACCGAGCGCATCCACCTCGGCACGGGGGTTTCGCACCTCGCTGGTCGGCACTTCAGCGTGATCGCCAGCGCCATGCACACCCTCGACGAGCTCGCCCCCGGGCGGGTCCGGCTCGGCATCGGCGTCGGCGACAGCGGCCCGCTGAACCTGGGTGTACCGCGCACCAGCCTGCGCGAACTGGAGGCCGCGGTCGTGTCGATCCGTCAGCTGCTCGAGGGGCAAGCGGTCGACGGTCCGTCACGACCGCTCTCCCTGTCCAGCGTGAAAGCCAGGTCGAACCCCGTGCCGATCTACATCTCTGGATCGGCCGAACGCACGCTCCGCATGACCGGTCGCGTCGCGGACGGCGCGCTGATCAGCGGGATGCCCGATCAGCTGTCTGCCTCAATTGCTTCAGTCCGCGCCGGCGAACGCGAGGCCGGCCGCGTTTCGGGGTCAACGCGCATCTTGCTCTGGACGACCGTCGCCGTCGACGACGACCGCGAGGCCGCCAGGACCGCCGTGCGCGGCAGTGTGGCGCGACGCGCACTGAACTCGTACGGCCGCCTGGCCCGCGCTGGCCAGCTCGACCCCGAGGACGCGCAAGCCCTCGACCGCTTGCAGCGCGATCACGCCGAGGGCTACCGCTTGGAAGCCGTGGCTGGCGAGCTCGTGCCCGAACGCTGGATAGACCGCTTTGCCATCGCCGGCACACCCCAGGACGTCCGCGCCCGCCTCGAAGCGGCCATCCAGAGTGGCGCCGACGAGATCTCCATGATCCTGATGGGCCCCCGCTCGCACGCCCGCGGCGGCGTCGATCAGCTCACCATGTTTGCCGAAACCGTCATGCGCCCGATGCGCGAGGCACTCATCGCGACCACCTGAGCACCACGCCGACGGATTCGCTCGCTCCCCCGGAGGATTACGATACCGGCACGGGAGGATTGCCTTGATGCATCAGGTTCTGTCCGCTGATTCCCACGTCCTGGAGCCACCTGACCTCTGGGTGACGCGCATGCAGCCCAGGTTCCGGGATCGCGCGCCGCATCTGGAGCACGAGTTCAATGGCCAGACGGGCGATTTCCTCGTCTGTGCGCCGCTGCGGCCGTTCAACCCCACCAGCCTTGGCTGCGCCGGGATCCCGCCCGCTGAGTTGGAAAAGTTCTCTAAAGGTGGCTACGCGGTCTGCCGACCAGGCAGCTGGGACCCGGTCGAGCGACTCAAGGACATGGACTTCGACGGGCTCGGCGCCGAGATCTTCTACTGCGGCTTCGGGATGTCGCTCTTCAGCCATCCCGACGAGGAGTTCCAGCGCGACGCCCACCGCGCCTACAACGACTGGGCCGCCGAGTACGCGTCGCACGCCCCGAAGCGGCTGTTCCCGGTCGCCAACATCTCGATGACCGATCCCGCCGAAGATCTCAAGGAGCTGCATCGCATCAAGAAGCTCGGCTTCAGAGGGATCTTCATCTCGAACGACCCGCTGCCAGAGCGGCGCTACGACAACCCGATGTGGGACACGTTCTGGACCACCGTCGAGGATTACGA
>Ga0070730_10004941_pt1 | contig 11582 bp, 12 predicted proteins | sample Coa_R1_3_FD_66447 | JGI IMG/M metagenome (GOLD analysis project Ga0070730, IMG submission 66447) | Surface soil microbial communities from Centralia Pennsylvania, which are recovering from an underground coalmine fire - Coalmine... | ecosystem: Environmental > Terrestrial > Soil > Unclassified ... | reverse complement strand
GCTCCCTGTGCTGGAAAGCATTCTGGCGGCCTTTGGGCGGCATTCCAGCCAGACCATGGAAAAGGGAACCTGATAAGCAGGGAGAGGCTCTTTGGGGACAAGGGCAAACTCTCCAGATACTCCAGATCTCTTTGAAGATACCAACGATGGCCTGTGTCCATGATGGCGTTTCCACCTGTCACAGCGTTTGGAGAGTATACTGTTTCAAGATGAAAGTTCTCTGCTCTGTGAGAAGAGTTTGGAAGGTGAAAGCCATGAACGTTTCATTTATTCAGCCAGAACAACAGCTCTCAGCATATGTGGCTTGCATTTGGGTCTTTGAAAGTCGCCTGGGGATACCCATAGCCGACAGCAGGATCATCGTGCCTGATGGCAGAGCCAGAATCATTGTCCCCTACCGAAATGCTGTATGTGCAGCCGTCAACAACAGACTCCTCAACGCGAAGGAACAGCACATCTTCTTAGTAGGAATCCAGAGTGGCCCGGTGACCATTGGTTCAACGGCAACGGAGACAGGAACTATTGGCGTAGAATTGACACCAAAGGGGCTGTACCACTTTTTCCATCTGAGCATGCATGAAATTACCAACCGGTTGGTGAGCTTCGAGGAGGTCTTCGGCCTGTGGGGCGCCAGGCTCCAACAGAAGGTCGGTGATGCGCCAGACCTGAAGGCGAAGATTGAGCTTCTTCAGGCAGCCTTGACGCGTCTTCTTCAACAGAATGAAAAGGAGTATGCGCTGCTTGATTACACCCTTGATCTTCTCGCCCAGACTCACGGAATGATAAGGATCCAGGGCCTGGAAGCCCAGATTGGCTACACCAGACGCTATTTGGATCGGCTCTTTCAGGAGCACGTCGGGGTGTCTCCCAAGTCGCTCGCTCGCATCATGCGCTTTCAGCAAGTGTATCAGCTCTGGATGCAGCAAGCGTCATCCACCTTCTTGAGAGAGCATTGGCCTGCTTACTATTATGACCAATCTCACTTCATTAAAGAATTTAAGCACTTTACGGGATTTGCACCGCAGAAATACCAGGAAATCGTCAATGAATTTGGCAGAGCCTTCTCTACCAGGGAATAGTTCCCTTTTTTACAATACATCGCTTCCTCTTTTGGAATATCCTTACAACCTGGCAATCAAATATCTCTGAAGAGTGAGGCTCGAGAACATGCATTCTTTCGACAAAAAACGCACGATGCACAAGGCACTGGTCAGCAGGATCCTCGAAGGAGAGGGTAGGGCGGAGCACTCACAGCGCTGCGCCGCATTCGAGAACGCTGGGCTCGGCGAGCCCCTCCGCACGCTGATCGACAAGGTCGCGAGGCAGCCTACACGAGTCACCGACGAGGACGTCACCAACGTCGAGGCACAGGGACTGAGCGAAGATCAGATCTTCGAACTGGTGGTCTGCGCGGCCATCGGTCAAGCCACACGGCAGTATGAGACGGCCCTCCAGGCCCTGGCTGAGGCTACGACCGGCAAAAAAAGGAGTGAGCATGCGTCTGAAGATCCTCAATAGCGGCTACCGTTTCGGCACGAAAGTGCTGTTTGCGTTTATTCATGCTGGCTCGCGTCAACCAGTCCCTGATGCCGCCAAACTGGTCTTTTACCGCCCCGATTTCTACGGCGCGCCGATGAAAGAGTTCACCCATGCCGCGATGCGCGGACCTTCCGCATGGTCGGTTGGAGACCGTGAGTTGATGGCGGCATTTGTCTCGCAGATGAATGCATGCGCCTTTTGCATTGCAGCGCACACGGCGACTGCAGCGATGGCGTATCACGATGAAGCGAAAGTCCTGGCAGTGCTTGCCGATCTGGAGACGGCGCCCATTGAGGAACCACTACGGGCAACGCTCCGGCTGCTGGGCAAGCTGACACGCGAGCACGCCGTCAATGCGGACGACATGCGTGCAGTGCTCTCTGCAGGGGTCTCGCGTGAGCAGATTGAGGACGCGCTCGCCGTCTGCTTTGCGTTTAACACGACCGATCGGCTGGCTGATGCGTTCTCTTTCTTCGTGCCTGGGCCCAAAGCCTTCGAGGCTGGCGCGAAATTTCTGCTCAGGCGCGGCTATCGGTAGCATCCCCTCCTTTCGAGCATCTATGGTGGGCATCTATCGGTTATGGCGCGACTCCGGCTACGCGGTAGGAGCGCTGCTGGCTGGTGTAATGGCAGATCTGCTGGGAACCGCCTTCGCCATTGGGGTCGTTGGAGGGTTGACGCTGCTCTCAGGGATCGTTGTGGCTATCGTGATGCGGGAAACGAGATCCAAACGCGATGCTGCTTCGTTACAAGAAGTGAGATATCACGACCCAGATGACAAGAGCAGCGTCGATGGACGTGTCTCTTGAGAGAAACACGTTTTCGCGTGCGAAAGGAAATGGATTCTATGGCTCCTCCTTCATCGGTGTCAGATCATGAGACATCTGCACCTCCTGGCCAGGGCCAGGCCGTTCTTCAACCTGTCACGTTGAGCGAACGCAGCTTAATGCTGCTGGCGCTCGTGCGGATCCTGGTGGGTCTGCTGTGGTTTCAACAGCTCTTTTGGAAGATGCCCCCTGACTTTGCGGGCCTGCACCGCTACGTGGTGGAGGAAGGGCAGTACACGTTTCTCCCAGGTTACTCCTGGCTCATCCAGCACCTCTTCTTGCCGAACTTCCTGCTTCTCGGTGCTTTCACCTGGAGTGCTGAATTGGTGGTGGCCCTATCGTTGCTCTTTGGCCTCTTCTCCCGCTTTGGAGCCATCCTTGCTACCCTGCTTGCCCTTCAACTCTACGTTGGACTCGCCTATGCACCAGGGGAATGGTATTGGACCTATGGCATGCTGGTCTTGCTTGGTCTGGCCCTGGCCGCTGTGCCGACAGGACGCCGTCTGGGGGTTGACCAATGGCTTGTGGAGCGATTAGACGGAGCGCAGGGCCGCTCCGTGATGAGGTTGGTCCGATGGTTGGTCTAGAGAAAGAGAAGAGAGCATGCTGAGAACGCTGCGTCAAGGACTGCTGGCCGGGGGGCTGGCCGGATTGTTTATCGCCTTGCTATTTTTCGTGGATACCAGCCCAGGCAATGGCTTCCATCGCGTGGCACAATGGCTGGCGCTGGATAGTCAGACCGCAGGCAAGTTCGTGGGTTTTCTGCTGCTCTTGCTTTTGAGCCTGGTCTTTGGGATGCTTTTTGGAGTAGTTGCTCGAAGGATGCCTGCGGCACTGGGAGTATGGCTGCTCACAGGACTCGCGATAGGAGCGCTCTGGTGGATCATTGTGGTCCTTTTCCTGGGGATGATCATTCATCATGTGCCACTCACCTTCGGGGCTTTTCTCTCCACCAGTATCCCCTTGCTGGTCTATGGGATAGTGCTCGGCAGTCTCTCGTTCCTGTGGAGACAACCAGGCCTATGAACCGTGACTCCGAGAGAGGGCCGGATGTGCCGATTCTGGTGCACAAATACTATGATTTCCCCTCCGTCTTTACGCCAGAGAACTTGCTGCGCGAAGCGCGGCGGCTTCCGCTTTCTTTTCGGTGGCCCGAAACAGAAGGGCAGCCAGCGATATACCAGCGCCAGGGAAGGTCAACGGCCTGACTGATACCAATACGGGGCGAGGTGGCAATGATGGTTTCGGGCGACAGGTCTGGCGTGTCCTCCAACCAGAGCGTCTCGCCGGTGAGCGCTGTCCCATTTTCGGTGAGGGCTATGCCCAGCGCCGCACAGACCAGGCCAGGCCCGCGCGCCAGATGGTGCAGCGGCATGGATGGACCACGTCGTTGGCGGATCAGGTCCAGCCCGATTGTCGGTTGAAGAGCGCGAATAAGAACGGCTCCTCCCACGCCCTCGGGTTCAGTACTGATATTGAGCATGGTGTGGATGCCATAGCTGAAATAGATATAGGCGTACCCTGGGGGTCCAAACATCACCCTGGTGCGCGGTGTTGGCCGGTGATGCCCATGAGCTGCCGGGTCGATGGCCGAGATGTAGCCCTCGGTTTCGACGATCACACCACCGCTGACGCCCTCTGGTGTAGCGTGCAGCAGGGTTTTGCCCAACAGGGCGTGCGCTACTGCCAGTGTGGGCTGCTCATAAAAAGCCTGGGGAAGCTTCGCCATGACGAATACCTCGCTGATAAAAATCAGTTCTTTTCTCAGTCTCTCAGATAATCACAAGAATACATCGTCGCTCAACACATTTTAATACTTTCCATTACCCCTACGTCTTATCATCAGTAAACACCATTCTCGTTTTCCAGGCTGAAGCGGGCTTACGAACGTTTGCCAGCACCCAACCGCAAGAGCTTCTAGAGGCACAAACGATGGACTCGATGTGACACAATGTGATGAGGTCGGCCCAAGAAAGTAGAGAACAGGAAAGGGCAGGAACAATCTATGGAAAGCTTTCTCTTCAAACAGATGCAGCAGTACGACTACGAGAACCTCTTTTTCTGTCAGGAACAGCGTACGGGCTTGAAGGCGGTGATCGCCATTCATAGCACCGCGCTCGGACCAGCAGCGGGCGGGACGCGCATGTGGACCTACGCCACCGAGCAGGAGGCGATCATTGACGCCATGCGTCTGGCTCGTGGGATGACCTACAAGTTGGCGGCGATCGGAGCCCCTTTTGGTGGGGGCAAGTGCGTGCTCATTGGCGACCCGCGCCGCGACAAGTCGGAGGCGCTGCTGCGCTCCCTGGCTCGCTTTGTGCATCGACTGGGTGGGCTCTTCCTCACCGGGGTTGATGTGGGAATAACGACGGAGGATGCCCTGCTCATGAGTCAGGAGACGCCCTTTGTGGTGAAGGAGGCTGGCGGTCCTGGGCTGGGAGAGAGTGGCGCCGCGACGGCATTGGGAGTGATCGAGGGCATGCGAGCCTGTCTCAAGTCCGTGTATGGCAGTCCTGACCTCTTGGGGCGCAGCGTCGTCGTTCAGGGGGTCGGCTCGGTTGGCCACCAGGTCGTCCAACGACTGGTGGAGGCCGGGGCTCGCGTACGGGTGAGCGATCTCAACCAGGAGGCGCTAGAGCAGATCAGCAACGCCTACGATGTGGCGATCGTGCCTGCTGAAACCGTCTCTCAACAGCAAGTGGATGTGTACTGTCCCTGCGCGCTGGGGGCAGTCCTCAACGACGAGACGGTGCCACAATTGCAGTGTCGCATCATCTGCGGCTCAGCGAATAATCAACTGCAGGAAGCGCGTCACGGCGACTGGCTCACGCAGCGCAACATCCTCTATGCCCCCGATTACATCGTGAACTCCGGAGGAGCCCTGACGCACCTGGACACTATGCACCCTGACGGCTTTAACGAGCAGCGCGTCGCCGCCTCCATTGCAGGCATCTACGAGACCATGGAGCGGGTGATCGCCATCGCCCAGGAGCAACAGGTCCCCATGCACCGTGCGGCGGACCTGCTCGCCGAGGAACACCTGGCCAGCCGTCTTCGATAACCGCATCAGGAAGCCAGGCCATGGGACCAGCGAGCAGACACAACTCTATCAGGGGGAGAGGAAGCCCGCATAGTTGCGCAGTTGCATCTCGACCTCAATTTGTCTGATCGTGTCGAGCGCAACACCAACCAGAATCAGGAGGGAAGTACTGCTGAACAACTGGGAGTTGCCTATGTGCACAACAAAGGGGAGAATGGTAGCAACCGCCAGGAAAAGGGCTCCCCCAAAGGTGACCCGGTTGAGGGTGTGCATGAGAAACCTGTTCGTTGGCTCGCCAGGGCGATACCCGCGAATAAAGGCTCCTTGTTTCTGCAAACGCTCTGGAATGTTTTGCTGTTGCCACATCACATGGGCATAGAAGTAGGAGAAGACAAAGACGAGAAACGCATTGAGCACCCAGTACCACCAGGTCGCTGGATTCATCCAGGCTACGACCCACTGGGCAGCGCCTTTCAGCCAGGATAGATCGCTGCTCACGCTGAGATACTGCGCCAGAACCGAGGGAAAGAGCAGCATAGAGGAGGCGAAGATAAGCGGGATCATGCCCGCGCTATTGACCTGCATTGGAATGTATGTCCCCTGTGACGAGCCCACCAGCATCTTGCGCCCCACGATACGTTTGGTTGAATAGTGTATAGGAATACGCCGCTGGCCCATCGACAGATAGACCATACCTGCGATGGTGAAAAGGCCAACCAACAAGAAGAATACAACGCTCACGATGGCACTGCTACTCCCCCCCTGTGTAGTCGCAGCCAGGTAGCCACGCTGGATCGTTTGGGGCAGAGCAGCGAGAATACCCCCAAAGATAATCAGAGAGATGCCGTTGCCTATGCCCTTCTCTGTAATCAGTTCTCCCAACCAGAGCAGAATCATGACACCAGCCACGAGCGCTGAGACGATGGCGAAGGAATCGAGCATAGAGTTGGGATCAATCAGGCTGAAATGGTCCAAAACGCCCTGCTGCCGATACAGCATACAGGTACTCAGGGCCTCCACGCAAGCCAGTGGGATGGTGATGAGCCGCGTAATCTGACTCAGGCGGCCAGTTGCTCCTTCTATTGCCAGATCCTGGAGCTTTGGGATGATCGGCTGCAATAACTGCATGACAATTGTCGCTGTAATATAGGGATAGACTGAGAGAGCGAGAATGGAGAAAGTATGTAAAGAGCCGCCCGAGAACACATCGAGCAGGCCGAAGAGCAGACCGGCACTCGGCTGACCTGCTTTGGGAGTGAACAGGTCCAGCAAGCGCTGTTGTCCGGCGGGCGTCAGAGGGATGGGAATGTGATCAAGGACGCGTACAAGCAATAAGATGCCCAGTGTAAAAAGGATTTTGTGGCGGATATCACGAGCCGCCGCTAAGATACGTAGCTTTTCCCACATAGAAGTCTCCTTGGTGAATCAGGTACTTGTGAAGACATTCTAGGGGGAAAAAGGCGGCAGGATAGAGGGAGGGAGAGGCTCTCCTGAAGAGGGTTTATGCGCAAAAGTTCCACCGACCGGAGTGGGGATTTCCACCGACCGGAGTGGGGATTTCCACCGACCGGAGTGGGGATTACTTTTTTCCACGAGTGTAGAAGCAGATGATATCCTGTGGTGGTACGAGTCGCCAGGAGGAAGCGAGCCAGTCCTGGCCCCAATGCGCCTTTGTTCTATCAATTCCGGAGAGGTTTACAGGAGGCTCTCCAAGAATATGCTGCGTATAGAGCTTCTGTAAGGCGCCCTCGACCCGTGGAGCAAAGCGCGAAGTGAGATTGGCTTTGTCCACGGAGATCATACTGGCCGCAAGCAGACGGGCCATCAGCAGCGGTTCTTGATAGGCACCGCTGCGCGCCTCTTGCCGCCAATGTTCTACCAGGTAGAAAGCCATGCGCAGGGCGAGATAATCGTTGCGCGGATTCAACTGCAAGATCTGGCGCGGCACCCTGGCAAGAAAGAGCATATGATGTGCTTCATATGCAGAGATCCAGGGACCTGGGGCCACCAGGTAGCCCGCTATGTTCGCATTATTTTCCACAGGGGTAATCGAGAGATAAGGAGCATCGACCAGGAATGTTTCTACGCGTCCCTGGCACACTATATATTGCTGGCCAGATAGACGATAACGCGAGAGCGCCATGAGATCCTGGTGAACCTGTTGTTTGTGCTTCCACTGATAGCCATCGGTAAAGCGTTTCTGTGAGCCAGGATAGGCGATACGCTGGTGCTTCTGCACCCCGCGCCAGGCTAAGATCTCGTCGGCACGGATCACCACGTGGCCTTCGAGAGAGAACTGCGGATCAAAGCGCCGGCTTACCCAGAGCCCGAGCAGGCTGCGCGCCGTCAACAACGTCTGTTCGCGCTGTGCCAGGGGTTGCGCCTGTGTATCTGAAGGATTGACTACATAAACAGTGAGTGCGTTGGATGCTTGATACGCGAGGCGCCCGCTTTTCGTGTGCACACGCCATTGATGGGGGTCAGCGAGAAGAGCCTCGCGTATGGCGGTATCCTCTCTATAATTTGGCGTGCTCAGCTGGAGAGCACGGTCTATACGGGGAATATTGGCAAGAAGAGAAGTGACGATCTGATGACCGGGAACGCCTGCGAGCCGGTCAGAAGTCGCAACAGTGTGAGCCTCATCCTCGATCTGGCGCTGCGGTGAAGCGCCCGGCTGACTGGAGGTGAATGCGTTGAGTGCAGTTTCGGGATCAAAGCGCAAGCCAACCAGCAGGAAAAGCAGGCAGACCAGCGTGGCGAAAGCGCATACAAAGCGAGAAAGGCTCGCCCGTGGGTCTGGGGCTGAATCTGCTTCCATAACCGTTCCCTCATCAAAGCATTCTCTGTTACAGCCTAAAATATTCCTTGCTTATCAGGACGCTTCTCGACTTTGATTTGTTACAGAGTGAATATGGGTACTATTGGTTGGCAGTGTGCCCGCGTGAAACGGTCGTCCTGGGTGTCTTGGTGTACGGAGTTCATACTACTGAAGCTTGTCTGACCAGGCGAATGTATGTTGTGGTGTTTTGGGCATAGGATTCTTCTTCTGTCGTGTTGGGGAAAGTCTTGTTGATGCCCAACAGCAGGAACTATACCACACAATCAGGGAAGCGAGCAAAGAGGCGGCAGGAGGCCCAGCAGGCCATGGCGTCGAGAAATCAAAATTCCTTTTCACCGGGGAATACATGCCTGGCGTCACGAAGGCTCCAGGCATGCGAGTATTCGTATCGGTGGAAAGAACGACTTACAAGGCAATGCAGACCGATTTGACTTCGGTATAGTTTTCCAGTACCTCATGTCCCATCTCACGACCCCACCCAGACTGCTTATAGCCGCCAAAAGGCAAGGCGGCGTCGAAGACACTATAACTATTGATCCAGACTGTGCCCGCTCGCAAACGCCCTGCCAGCCGATGCGCCTTGGTGATATCATTGGTCCAGATGCCTGCCGCCAGCCCGTAGGTCGTATCATTGGCGACCGGGACGATCTCATTGGGATCGCTGAATGGCAGCGCAACCACCACCGGACCGAAAATTTCCTCCTGGACAATCTTCATATCCTGTTTGGCATCGACGAGCACTGTGGGTTCGACAAAGTAGCCCTTGTCTCCTGCTCGCTTTCCACCAACCACCGCTCTGGCACCCTGGCTCAAGCCAGACTCCAGATACCCACACACCCTGTTGAGTTGCTCGTCAGACACCAGAGGTCCCATGCTCGCAGTGGGATCGAAGCCGGATCCCAGTTTGATCTTTTTCGCCTCGGCGGCGATACCTTCCACGACCTGATCGAAGATATCTCGCTCGATGTAGAGACGTGAGCCCGCATTACAGCACTGACCGTGATTGAAGAAGATCGCGAAAGCGGCTCCTGGGATGGCTTGCTCCAGGTTCGTATCTTTGAAGACCACGTTAGGTGACTTACCGCCCAATTCCAACGATACCTTTTTGAGATTGCCTGCCGCAGCCTGTACGATCAATTTGCCCACCTCGGTCGATCCGGTGAAGGCTACTTTGTCCACGCCCGAGTGTGCGGCAAGCGACGCCCCAGCGGTTTCTCCATAGCCGGGGACAATATTCACAACACCTTCGGGGAAGCCTGCCTCCAGGATCAACTCGCCCAGACGCAGGGCTGAGAGGGGAGTCTGTTCGGCAGGTTTCAAGACGATGGTACAGCCCACGGATAACGCTGGAGCCAGTTTCCAGGCGGCCATCAGCAAGGGAAAGTTCCATGGGATAATCTGCCCAACAACGCCAATAGGCTCGCGCAACGTATAAGCAAAGTACCTGGCGCGGGGCGCAGTCACGCTGGAAATCGGGATCGTGTTGCCCTCGATTTTAGTGGCCCAGCCTGCCATGTAGCGGAAAATATCGACGGAGAGTGCGACATCGGCCGCTTTGGCGACCAGCACCGATTTGCCATTGTCCAGAGCTTCCAATTGTGCGAACTCATCTGCATGAGCCTCCAGGAGATCAGCGAGTTTCCAGACCATGCGTCCACGCTCCGAGGGAGTCATATCACGCCAGGGACCGCTCTCAAAGGCCTTGCGCGCAGCGGCGACCGCACGCTCAATATCTTCCTTGTCCCCTTCAGCGACATGAGCCAGGACTTCGCCTGTTGCCGGGTTATAGACGGGAAAAGTCTTGCCGGAAGCAGCCTGGACCCACTTGCCATCGATGAGCATGGGTCGAGGTTGCGCAATAAACTGACGAACCTCTGGGGCCACTTTGATTTCTGTGTCTGAAACGGCCATGTTTCATCCCTTTCTGTGTGCTATCAATGCTGTGATAGCACGGGCTACTCAAAGAGCTGCATGTTCATTCTTCGAAAACGACGTGTCCTTGCTGTGCTGTGACGTCCTATTGTCGATCTGTGGGGCGGCGACAGACAGTTCAGGTTTGCCCACAATGTACATGAAACGAGGAGAGGGAAACAGGAAGCATCTTCCGATGAGCATAGAACGTGCTAACCAGCAGCATCACTGCTGGGACGATGAAGCGCAATTCTTGTCAAGAACTTCTATATTCATCGGATAAATACTCATAGATTGAGTATAAAAGAAAAGGTCAGTGAAGTCAAGGCAAATGGAGGCAAAACCTGGTTGTTTGACGTGTATCAGGCACACAGTTTTAAGCAACGGTAAGCTCTTTATTGCTGTCTTCCGGATTTGCAGTTAATGGTGGGAATACTCATCCACGAATATGCGATACAAGCAAGCATTGATATTGTGCTCTCCTGGCTCAACGCGCTCATTGATCAACGTACTCAACCACCAGGAGATGTTGGGGATCTCGGACTGGCTCTGGCAATCAGATCATTAGATGAGGTGAGCAAACTGACAACTGTGTAGCATAATCCGCTCATCAAGATCTCTTATGTCCGAGATATCTCTCCATGAGTTTAATGCCTTCCTCACCGAGAGAACACGCTGAAATGCTCGTATAGAACGTGTTTGTTCAATACATTTGAGCGACTGAAGAGCATCCTCAGATGACAAGATCGCAGTTCTCCCGGCAGATACATTGTTGGCTGCCTTTGGACCTTTTGATCCTGCCTGGTTGGAAGCAGATGAATTGGAATAAGAAGCTGGGCAGCCCTGGGGCCTCATAGCAGGCGAGGGGCGCCCAGAGTAGAAAGAGGCAGTGATAAGTTCTGTAGTTGGCAAATGATCAGGAAGTGACGATATAACTGATAGCCGCAGAACCTGGATTATTGTATCCGAAGGCTACCCGATAGTTTCTTGCCGTCTGCAATCCACCTAAAACTAATATGCCGCTCTTTACACTAGTGCTGCAGGTAATATCTGTATAGTTTTCTACAAGGCCATTGACGTTGAGAAACGAGACCCGGATGTATCCAGAGTTGTAGGCACACACGATATTGATATGCACGGCTGGACTGCTTGACCCCAGGTAAAACAGATCAGTACCAGGGGAAGCCGTTGTGGACCAGCCGCGATGCCAGAGTGTGGTAGACGCAGGCTGCGACGGATATGGTGGTATTGGGGTAGGAGCCGCCGTCGGTGGTGGTGGTGGTGGCGGCGGTGGCGGTGGCACAGGAGTTGCTGTAGGGGCTGGTGGCGGTACAGGCACAGGAGTTGCTGTAGGGGCTGGTGGTGGTACAGGCACAGGAGTTGCTGTAGGGGCTGGTGGTGGTGGCACAGGAGTTGCTGTAGGGGC
>Ga0070730_10004940_pt1 | contig 11584 bp, 14 predicted proteins | sample Coa_R1_3_FD_66447 | JGI IMG/M metagenome (GOLD analysis project Ga0070730, IMG submission 66447) | Surface soil microbial communities from Centralia Pennsylvania, which are recovering from an underground coalmine fire - Coalmine... | ecosystem: Environmental > Terrestrial > Soil > Unclassified ... | reverse complement strand
CGATGTCGCGGTAGGTGCTCGAAATCCGCAGGCGCGGCAGCCCGCCATCGTTCAGGAAGACGTGATATCGATCGCCGATCTTGTCCACGATCAGGTCGGGAATGATGTACGAATCCCCGCCCGCCGAGTACTGGAGCCCCGGCTTGGGATCGAGCTTGGCGAGCTCATCGGCCACCTTCTGGACCTCGGCCGGCTCGAGCCCCAGGCGCTTGCCCAGCTCGCTCCAGCGGTGCGCGATCAAGTCCTCGAACGCCTCGCGGACCAGGCGCCCGACCAGGGAGTCGAGCTGCCCGGCGTCGGTGAGCTGCAGCAGAAGGCACTCGCGCAGATCCCGCGCGCCGACCCCCGGCGGGTCGAGGCGCTGAACGATTTTCAGCATCTCTTCCGCTTCGGCCATGGTGAACCAGGGCGCCTCGACGTTGGTGCCGATCTTGTCCGCGTGCTCGACCAGAATCTGGTTGGCACTGGCCACGATCTGCTCGAGGCTCGCGCCCAGATACCCGTCCTCCGCGATGTTGCCGAGGAATTCCTCGGCGAGGAGCCGCTGGCGCGGAGTCAGGTCGAGCATCTGCACCTGATCCTTCAGGTGATCCGACAAATCCGGCGATACCGTCGCGACCGGCTCGACGTACTCCTGCGCGTCCGACAGGTCACGGGGCGCCTTCATGGACTCGGCGCCGTCGTCGAGAAGGATGTTCTCCCAGTCCGGCTCGTCGTCCCCCTTCTCGTCCTTCTCGACCTTCTGGTCCTGCGGGGTCTCGATCGGCTGCTCGTCTTCCTCCGGCTCGAGCAGCTCGAGGAAGGGATTGCTCAGCAGCTCCTGCTTCAGGTGCTGCTGGAGGTCGAGCAGGGGCATGTAGAGGAGGTCCATCGCCTGGTAGAGGCGAGGGTTCATCCGCAGATCTTGGCGGAGCCCCTGATGCTGGTGCATGCCGCCCTTCATGCCGCCGCTCCCAGCCGCGAGCGAAGTCGCGCTGTCAGCGTCGGGCCGAGGTAGAGGTCCGCCACGCGGTCGTCATAAACCAGATCCCGCACCGACCCCGCGACCTGCACCTTCCCTTCGAACATGATGTAGGCCCGGTCCACGATGTCGAGCGTCTGCTCCACATTGTGATCGGTGATGAGCACGCCGATGGCGCGATTGCGGAGCCCCGCGACGATGGTCTGGATGTCGTGGACCGCGATCGGATCGACGCCCGCGAACGGCTCGTCCAGCAGCATGAACTTGGGCTGCGTGACGAGCGCCCGCGTGATCTCGAGGCGGCGGCGCTCGCCCCCGGAGAGCGAGTACGCCATCTGGGTCCGCAGGTGCTTGATGGCGAGATCGTCGAGCAGGCTCTCGAGGCGGGAGGCCCGCTCGGCGGGCGGAATGTCGAGCGTCTCCAGAATCGCCAGCACATTTTCCTCGACCGTCAGCTTGCGGAAGACCGACGGCTCCTGCGCCAGATAGCCCAGCCCCGAGCGCGCGCGCCGGTACATCGGCTCGCGGGTGATATCCCGGCCGTCGAGGGTGATGCGTCCCGCATCGGGAGAGATGAGGCCCGTGATCATATAGAACGAGGTCGTCTTCCCCGCCCCGTTGGGGCCGAGCAGTCCGACGATTTCCCCCTGCTCGAGGCGCAGGCTGACGTCGTCGACCACGCGGCGGCCCTTGTACGCCTTCACCAGCCCCGTCGCTTCCAGGACACTGCCGCCCGTGTGGCGGGCGTGCCCGCCGCTCGTGGCCTCGGCCCGGTGGAGCGCCTGCACCGCGCTCGCGTGCAGCCGGTCGAGCAGCGTGGTCCGATCGGCGGCGAGGGCGGCCCAGGCGGCGGGCGCGAAGGTGATCGCGGTCTCGGTGCGCATCTCCGGCGCCGGCGGCATGATCACGGCGAGCTGGACCAGGCGCGGCAGCACGGACGCGCTCAGATTTGCGCGCACTTCGTCCACCGACAGACTGCCCACCTCGGGCATGAGGCCGCCGAGCGTCTGCGCGCGGGCGTGCAGAAACTCCTCCCGGTAGGCCAGGGCCAGCGGGCCGAACATGCCGCTGCCGCGCTCGTCGGCGATCCGCAGCAGCGCCGCCGCCGCGAGCGGGACGGAAGCGTCCCGGCTCTCCAGGAGGTGCGTGAGGGGCCCGCCCAGGGGAGTGGTCACGGATTCTTCACCACCGGGTGCTTGGTGGAATCGGGGCGCTGCTTGGTCGAGTCCGGGTGCTGGGGCGGCGGCAGCGGGTCCACCTGCACGCCGTCGGCGTGGCCGGTGACGAGGACGGTGTCGATCTTCGCCGCTTTCATCACGATGACGATGGTGTCGCCGCGGGAATAATTGATGGACGGCGCGGTCGATTTCGCGGTGGTATCGGTTTTCGAGGGATAGAGGTGCGTGAAGGCGCGCGCCTTGCCCAGCGAGATCACGCGGTGCAGCACCGTGCGCGGCGTGCCGGTCGAGTCGGGCAGCTGGCGCCAGCGGGCGGTGAGGATGTCGCCCGCGATCCAGTCCCGCTCCGATTCGGCGGACGTGGAGTCCCGCTTGGACGTGGACACCGCCTTCCGATACGCCCGCGCTTCGGTCAGGATCTGATCCGGCACATCCATGGCGAGCGAATCGGCGGTGATGGTATTCGTGGTGGACACCGCGTGCGCGCGCGAGGAATCCCCCCACGCGAACGCCTGCTGCAGCTTCCGGTTGCTCACGTGCAGGTGAATGGTGTCCGCCGTGAGAGTCCAGTCGGAGCCGGTCGCTTTTCCGTTGCCCAGGGCCTTCACGAGGTTCACCTCGCGATTGTTCAGGCCCAGTTCGATCCGGGTTCCCACCAGCGTATAGGAGTTCTCCCCCTTGCCCGTCACGCTGGGGGAGCCGACCAGTACACCCAGACCGGTGGTCTGGTCGAGCGACATCGAATCGCCCTTCGCGGCGAGATCGGAGCGGTCGATGGTGACCTGGCCGCCGCCCCACATGCGGTCGCTGCCTTTGAAGCGCACGCGATCCGCCACGATGATGTAGGGCTCGGTGCTGTCGGCGCTGCCGTGATACTCGATGGTGGGACGCTGGCTCGCGAACATTTCCATCGTATCGCGGACGCCCGGCACGGCGCGGTAGTAGGTCAGGTTCGGCCCGCGCAGGGTGGAGTGGTTGTCGCGATTCACGGCCACCACGTTGTTGTGCGCGTCGAGCCGCTCCTGCTTCGTGTAATAGGACGCCAGGTTGGCGTCGAGGGCGATGGTGGTGTCGCGGATCTTCACGTGGCCCACCATGTCGAACCGCGCGAGTCCCGCGTAGTAGGCGATGCTGTCGGACGCGAGCGTGGTGTGGGTGCCCTGGCAATGCGCGCGCACCCCGCCCCCGCCGTAGTAGTTCTGTTGATTCTGTCCGCCGCGCGGCATCGAGTCGATGGCAATCACGCAGGGGCGCCCCCGGGCGGAATCGGCCGGTTGCTGCGCGAGGGCGAGGACCACGAGCGTGCCCACGATCATTGATTCGGGAGCACGAACTGGCCGCCCGTCCCGGTCAGGTGTGTGGCATGGACGACCTTGAAGTCCGGATCGGACGTGAACCCGACCCCCTTCATGTGCTGCTGCGGCGCATCGAAGGTGAAGGGGAGATCGGAGCTGACCTGATTGGCGACCTGGATGTAGCGGATCTTCTCGGTCCGCAGCGTGCCCCCGTCTGAATTGCGGACCACGACCACGTTTCCCCGCCCCTCCATGTCGCCCGTCATCCAATGCACCGTGCCTTCGCGGGATGTCATCACGGACGTCTCGTGGCCGGTCGCATCGTAGAAGGTGACGTGGACGTTGCGCAATTCCGCCTGCTGGACGGGACTATAGAAGAACGCCGTGTCGGCGCGCACCCGCGCGCGCATCACCCCGGCACTGGTGACGTAATGCGTCATGCCGAACATCACCTGATCGGCGGTGTCGGCGGCGGAGATCGTGGCCGTGGGCTTGATGCCGTCGCTGCAGCCGGAGATGACAACAATGGCGTCAAGCAAGATCGTCAAGCAAATACGTCGAGCAAACCCATACGATCGTGTTTGACGTCTCTGCTCGACGTCTCTGCTCGACGCCTTCCGTCTCATACCGCTCCCGCCTTCATCAGGTCGTGGAGATGCACCATCCCCACCACCTTCCGCCCGCCGTCGAGCACCGGCAACGCCATGATGCCGTACTGCTCCATGAGCCGCACCGCCGAGCCGGCGAGATCGTCCGCGGCGGCGGTCTTGGGACTCTTGGTCATCACCTCGGTCACCGGAATGTCGAGGAACGTGTCACTGCGCTCCATCAGGCGCGTGAGATCCCCAGCGGTGACGACGCCGACCAGCGCCCCCTTGGGGTCCACGATCGCGACCGTGCCCCGCTTCCCGGCGAGCAGCACGACACATTCCCGCATCGGGCGGTCCGGCGTCAGCAGCGGCAGGTCGCGTGTCACCATCACGTCCGCGACCCGGAGCAGCAGCGTGCGGCCCAGCGTGCCGCCGGGATGGAGCGCGGCGAAATCCTCGCGCTTGAAGCCCTTGAGCTCGAGCAGGGCCACCGCCAGCGCGTCGCCCAGCGCGAGCGCGACGGTGGTGCTCGTGGTCGGCGCGAGCGTCTCGGCGCAGGCCTCCTCTTCCACGCTGCCGTCGAGCACGACCGTGGCGGCGCGGGCGAGGGGCGAGTCGGGGGCGCCGGTGACGGCGATGATCGGGACGCCGAGCCGCTCGAGCTGGCTCAGCAGGCCGAACAGCTCCTCGGAGGCGCCGCTCTTGGAGAGGATGATTGCGACGTCGTCGCGGCCGACGATACCGAGGTCGCCGTGCAGCGAATCGACCGGGTGGAGATAGGTCGCCGGCGTGCCGGTCGAGGTGAATGTGGCCGCGACCTTGCGGGCGATCAGTCCGGACTTGCCGAGCCCCGAGACGATCACGCGCCCGCGATGCGCCGCGAGCAGCTCGACCGCGCGGGCGAACCGCTCGTCCAGGCCTTTGGCCGCGCGCGCCAGGGCGCGCGCTTCGATGTCGAGGACGCGGCGTCCGCGCTCAGCGAGCTTTGGCGGCTCGTGCGACGGCATCGTCGTCCTCCCGTTCCCGCTCGGCGAGGTAGCGCTGCACCAGCCCGTCCCACTCCCCGCGGGCGCGCAGAATCAGCTCGGCGGCCTCGCGCGCGGCGCCCCGCCCGCCTTCGGCGTCGGTCACGATGCGCGCCGCGGCCCGCACTTCCGGACAGGCGTTGGCGACCGCGATGGGCAGACCCACGCGCGTGAGGAGCGGCAGGTCGGGGAGGTCGTCGCCGACGAACGCGCAGGCCTCGAAGCCGAGGCCCCGGCGCGCGAGCAGATGCTCGAAGGCCGGCAGTTTCCGGGCGCCGTCGTCCTGGACGACGTCGTCGATGGCGAGCTCGCGGGCGCGGATGGCGGTGGCCTCCGAGACGCGGCCGCTCACCAGCGCAACGTGGATGCCCGCCCACTGGAGCATCTTCAGGCCCAGGCCGTCCGGCACGTGAAAGCGCTTGAATTCGGCCGGATGATCGGCCACGAGGCCGAGGTAGAGGCCCCCGTCGGTGAGCACGCCGTCGACGTCGAATCCCACCAGCCGGATCCGGTGGGCGAGGGCGGCATCAAGCACGGACCGCCTCCCGCGCGGCGCGCCAGACGTCGAGCGCGATCTCAAGGACCCGCGACAATCCGTCGAGCGGCAGCATGTTGGGGCCATCACTGGGCGCGTGCGCGGGATCGGGGTGGGTCTCGATGAAAAAGCCGTCCGCGCCGGCGGCCGCGGCCGCATAGAGCAGCGGCGGAATGAACTCGCGCAGGCCGCCGCTGGCGCCGTCGGCGCCCTGCCCCGGCTGCTGGACGGAATGGGTCGCGTCGAAGATGACCGGGGCCAGGCAGGCGTCCTTGAGCCGCCGGAACGAACGCATGTCCACGACCAGGTCCCCATAGCCGAAAAACGTCCCGCGCTCGGTCACGGCGACTTCGGAGGCACCGCCGGCGCGCACTTTTTCCACGGCGCCGCGCATGCCGTCGGGCCCCATCCATTGTCCTTTCTTGATATTGACGGGCTTCCCCGATTTGCCGGCCGCCACCAGCAAATCCGTCTGGCGGCAGAGGAATGCGGGAATCTGCAGCACGTCGGCCACGTCGGCCGCGGCGCGGACCTGATCGGGCTGATGGACGTCGGTGAGCACCGGGAGTCCTGTCGCGGCGCGGACTTTGGCCAGGGCGGCGAGCCCGGCGTCGAGGCCGGGTCCCCGGGCGGCGCCGAGGCGGGAGCGGTTGGCCTTGTCGAAGGAGGCCTTGTAGATGACCGGCACGCCCAAGCGGCGGCTCATCTCCGCGAGCGCGGCGCCCACACGCACGTTCAGCTCGTCGGATTCGACGACGCAGGGCCCCGCGATCAGGAACGGGGCGTCACCCGAGCCGAAATGCGCGGCCATGACTAGTGGTGGCGACCCGCCAGCGTGGAGCTCGGCTCCGCGGCGGGAGCGCCGGCCACCGCCCGGTGCCAGCCGACCGCCGCGCCGATGAATCCGGCGAAGAGCGGGTGCGGGCGCATCGGCCGCGACTTGAGCTCCGGGTGGAACTGGCATCCCACGAACCAGGGATGGTCCGGCAGCTCGATCATCTCGACCAGCGAGCCGTCGGGCGAGAGCCCCGAGCAGCGCATGCCGTACTCGGCGAGCACGTCGCGGTAGGCGTTCGAGACTTCGTAGCGGTGGCGGTGGCGCTCGCTCACTTCGGTGGCGCCGCCGTACACCTGCGCGGCGCGCGAACCGGCCCGCAGGCGGCAGGGGTAGGCCCCGAGGCGCATGGTGCCGCCCATCTCCTGGATCCCCTCCTGCGAGCGCATCAGCGCGATCACCGGGTTCTCACACTCGGGCTCGAACTCGCTCGAGTTGGTGTTCGCGAGCTGCGCCACGTTGCGGGCGAACTCGATGATCGCCGTCTGCAGGCCGAGGCAGATGCCGAGGAACGGCAGCTTGTGCTCGCGCGCCCAGCGGATGGCCTCGAGCATCCCTTCGACGCCCCGCACGCCGAACCCGCCCGGCACCAGCAGTCCGTCGTAGCCCGCGAGCAGCTCCCCGGCCACTTCCTGGCTGGTGAACCGGTCGGAGGCGATCCACTGGATGGTCACGCCGGCGTCGTGCGAAATGCCGCCGTGCACCAGCGCTTCGTGAATGCTCTTGTAGCTGTCGGCGAGCTCCGTGTACTTCCCCACCACCGCGATCTTCACGCGGGAGGGGGGGTTCAGGATCTTGTCCACCATCGCGCGCCAGGCCCGGAGATCCGGCTCCTTGGTTTCGAGCCGCAGGCGCAGGCAGACTTCCTTGTCGAGGCCCTGCTCGTTGAGCTTGAGCGGAATCTCGTAGATCGAGCGCACGTCCGGACTTTCAACCACGCAGCCGAAATCGACGTTGCAGAATTGCGCGATCTTCCGTTTCAGGTCCTCGGAGAGCGGGCGCTCGGTGCGGCAGACCAGGATGTCGGGCTGAATTCCGATCTGCATCAGCTCGCGCACGGAATGCTGGGTGGGCTTGGTCTTGAGCTCCGCCGTGGCCGCGATGAACGGCACCAGCGTCAGGTGAATGAAGAGCGTGTTTTCGCGTCCCACTTCCTGGCGGAACTGGCGGATGGCCTCGAGAAACGGCAGCGATTCGATGTCGCCGACGGTGCCGCCGATTTCCGTGATCACCACGTCATGCTCGGGCGCGAGGCGGCGGATGGCGCTCTTGATCTCGTCGGTGATGTGGGGAATGACCTGCACCGTCGAGCCGAGGTATTCCCCGCGGCGTTCCTTGGTGATCACGGAGAGGTAGATCCGTCCCGTGGTCACGTTGTTCACTTGCGAGAGCGACCGGTCGATGAAGCGCTCGTAGTGCCCGAGGTCGAGGTCGGTCTCCGCGCCGTCATCGGTCACGTAGACTTCGCCGTGCTGAAACGGCGACATCGTGCCGGGGTCGACGTTGATGTAGGGATCGAATTTCTGAATCGTGACCTTGAGCCCCCGCTCCGCCAGCAGTCGTCCGAGCGAGGCGGCCGCGATGCCCTTGCCGAGCGAGCTGACCACACCGCCGGTCACGAAGATGTACTTCGTAGAGCTCACGGACTCACCTCCCTCAAGTGTCGGATCAATTGAGATTCAGCGTACGCGAGATCCTCGGCGGTATCGACACCCGGTGCCGCCGGGGCGTCGAAGCATTCCACGCCGATCGGAATACCGTGCAGCAGCGGCCGCAGCTGCTCCAGCCGCTCCCAGCGCTCTTCGGGCACCGGCGGCAGCTTTACCCACCGCTCCAGGGCATCCCGGGTGTAGCCGTACACGCCGACGTGCTGGTGATAGGTCACCCGGCCGGTCCCGTCCCGGTCGAACGGGATGGGCGCACGGGAGAAATACAGGGCGCGCCCCGACGGGCCGACCACGACCTTGACCCGGCTCGGGTCCGCGACCAGGGCGGGCTCGAGGGAGCCCGCGGCAGTGCCGATCGGGTCGCCCAGGGCGAGGCGGCGGAGCGTCCCGCGGATGGCCTCCGGTGCAACCAGCGGCTCGTCGCCCTGTACATTCAGGATGAGGTCGTACGATCTAAACTCTTTGTTACCAATAACTTCCGCAATTCTCTCCGTACCTGATTCGTGGGCCGCCGAGGTCATCACGGCCTGATGGCCTGCCGCACGCACCACGCCGGCGATGGCTTCCGCATCGGTGGCGACCACCAGGCGATCACACACGCCCAGCTCGGCGACGCGACGTACTACCCAGAGGATGAGGGGGTCACCTGCCAGCGGCAGGAGGGGCTTCTGCGGAAGGCGGCTCGAGCCGAGCCGGGCAGGAATGACGCCCAGGAGAGGCACAGACCAAGATACAAAAGTCGTGCCGCCGCGTCTAGACCACTGCGGAAGCCACTTTCAAGAAGTTCTCCAGCAAGCGCTTACCCCATTCGGTCCCCACCGACTCCGGGTGGAATTGCACGCCATACACGGGGTGCGCGCGGTGCTTCATCGCCATGATCTCGGCGCCGCGGGCGCGATCGCCGCTCCAGGCCGTCACGACGAGATCGGGCGGCAAGTTTTCCGGCGAGACCACGAGCGAGTGGTAGCGCATCGCGGTCAGCGGCGAGGGAATTCCCTCGAACATCTCGTCATCTTCGTGCACCACCGCACAGGTCTTCCCATGCATCAGCCGGTCGGCGCGGACCACCCGCCCGCCGAACGCCGCGCCGATGGCCTGATGGCCGAGGCAGACCCCGAGCAGCGGCACGCGGCCGGCGAGCGCGCGGACCAGGGGCACCGAGATGCCGGCCTCGGCGGGCGTACAGGGTCCCGGCGAGATCACGGCGGCGTCCGGCTTCAGGGCGAGCACGTCATCGATCGTCAACGCGTCGTTGCGATAGACGACGGGCTCCGCCCCGAGCTCGCCGAAATACTGGACGAGGTTGTAGGTGAACGAATCGTAATTATCGAGAATGAACAGCACGCCTAGTGCGTCTTCGCGTAGTCGATGCCGGCGCGGACCTCGATCAGCGCATCGTGCACCAGGCGGATCGCCTTGGCGCGATGGCCGCCCTTGTCCGCGACCGCTTCATCGAGGTGCTTTCGTGCGGACTCCAGCGCATCCCACGCGGCCTGCATGTGGACCTGCTGCGACATCGCGCCCGCCTTGAAGGCCACGGTCGCGACCAGCAGCATGGGAAGGACAACGGCGAACAGACGAACGGGCATCAGAAGCGTGCGCATGGTGGTCTCCTAGAATTCGCGTTTTTTCATTTCCTTGAAGAAGTCCCGGCGCTCGAGGTCTTCGTCGGTCGTTTCCGGGGGGAGCGTGGGGTCGCCCTGGCGTTTGAGGTTCTTCTTGGGCTTCGCCGCCGCCTTCGCGGTGATCTTGCGGACCAGCTTGGCCATCTGTTCGTCCTCACTCTTCGACATGCACGCGGCTCCTCTCCTCGGTAGCGAGAAAATCTACCCCGGTATTACGGAATTCGCTCCAGGTGCGAGACCTCTTCCCGCGGTCCCGCGGGCTCGTCCACGGTCGTGGTCCGGATCCACCGGGTGGCGGATTCCCGCCGGTAGGTGATCCGAGTGCGCGCGATCTCATCCGGCACGAATGATATCCGATCCGCGCGCACCGTGGTGGCGAGCCAGCGGGATTGCCCGGACACCTGGTACAACCGGCCCTTGCGAAGCTGGAGCATGGCGGTGCCCCGCGTGCTGGTGAGACTCGAGTCGGCCAGGTACTGGATCACGTAGGTCGAGTCGTTCATCACGCTGTACCGCTCGAAGGTGGGCCGCTGGCCGTCCCGCGTGGACCGCCAGGCGCCTTCCAGCCAGCGGAGGCGGGCGAACTCGGCCCGCGTGACGGCGGCGGGACGGTCCCCCGCCCCCTGGGCCCGCGCGACGCTGCTCCCCGCGAGCAGCAGCGCGGCGGCGGCGGGACCGATCAGGAGCGCAAACGGGGGGAACGCACGGTGCATCTCACGACCTCCTGGGGTGAACCGTCGAATCGTGACGACTAAGGTGCCGCCTGCGGGCCGTTCCCTCAATCCCCCGCCGCCACCGGCGTGTGATCGATCGGACGCTCGAGCGTCTCCTCTGCCGGCGGCGCCGGGTATTTTTCTTGATGCGGATGAGGAGGTCGGTCATGGCGCGTTCGGGCCGCAGCCGGGAATCTAGCGGTGGCGCTGCTCCGGGAGGAGATAGAGCAGCGCGAGCAGGCCGTGGAGCCCGAGGCAGACCCAGACGTTCACGAACGCGAGCACTACCGTCACGGCGTAGGAAACCGGTCCCATGGCGTAGCGGCGCGTGATGGTGCGCATCCCTTCCCGATCGGCGTGCGGTCCGACGAGGGCCGGATGGAGCATGGCGTACCACCAGACAGCGTTGAAGGCGACCGCGATGACGAAGAGCGTCGCGCTGTAGGCCGCGACGGCGAGGCGCTGCGCGCCGGGTTGGATCAGGTAGCGCGCCAGCACGGCGGTGGGAAACGGCAGAAACGCCACGCACATCAGGAAGGCGACGTTCAGCAAGAGGAAATAGCGGTCGGTGCGGCGGACGTAGCGGAAAATGCTGTGGTGGTTCGCCCACATGATGCCGATGACCACAAAGCTGAGTACATACCCGAGGAGCGATGGCCAATTCAGCAGCAGGCGCTCACCAAGCTCCGCCGACCCCGCGTCGGGTCCAAGCGGAGGCACGTGAAAGTCGAGCACGAGCAACGTGATCGCGATCGCGAACACACCGTCGCAGAACGTTTCGAGCCGCGCCGTCTCGGAGAGATGCGGCGCGGCGGCGTCGCCGGTCACCGGCTCAGGCGTCCGCCGGCCCGCTGTCACGCACCTTCATACTTGAACGACACCTTCACCTTGGCGCGGTAGGTCTCGACCTTGCCGTCCTTAAGCTGCATGTCGAGATCGCTGACCTCGGCGACCCGAAGATCGCGCAGCGTCTTCCCTGCCCGCCGGATCGCGGCCGCGGCCGCCTTTTCCCACGATTCGCTGCTCGTGCCGACCAGCTCGATGACCTTGTAGACGCTCTCCGCCATGTGCCCGCCTGGTTGTTGGAATGGGTGAGAACTACTCTGAACCGGCGCCGGCCGCCAGCGCCCGGACGCCATCCCAGGCGGCCTCGGCGATCG
>Ga0070730_10004938_pt1 | contig 11587 bp, 10 predicted proteins | sample Coa_R1_3_FD_66447 | JGI IMG/M metagenome (GOLD analysis project Ga0070730, IMG submission 66447) | Surface soil microbial communities from Centralia Pennsylvania, which are recovering from an underground coalmine fire - Coalmine... | ecosystem: Environmental > Terrestrial > Soil > Unclassified ... | reverse complement strand
GCCCAGGATGATCGCGAGTTGCTCGAACAGGCACTCAGTTTCAATTTTCGCATAGTTTTAGTCAATGCAGAGCATGAAGGCCTGCCAGTGGATACGTTTCTGCCTGACAACCAGATGGGACCATTGTTCGCGATACGCCATTTGATCGAGCGGGGCCACCGTGCTATCATGCATGTCACCACACTCAGGCGCAAAACACTCAAACGCCGCTATGAAGCATATCGAGCCACATTGGCGGAGGCAGGGATTGCCTATGACGAGCGGCTTCTGCTGACCCTTGATGAACCTTTCACGATGACCAGCGTCTATGAAAGGATGAAAACCTTCCTGGCAGAAGCACCGCCTCACTTCACAGCTATCTTCTGCACGAATGATCTTTCAGCCTTTGGTGTTGCGCGCGCATTACAAGAAGCCGGGCTACGTATCCCACAGGATGTATCGCTGGTAGGCCACGATGACCTACCGACATCAGCATTTATGTCTCCCCCTCTTACCACAGTAAGCGTTGATTGTCAGACATTGGGGATCATGGCGGTGCAGCGCCTCATAGAGCGAGCAGTCACACCAGGGTTAGTACCTGTGCGGGTTGAGCTTTTTTCTCGTCTGGTTAAACGCCAGTCAGTTGCTGATTGTAATATGAGCAAAGGATAGGGCAGGATCCCTGGATATTTTTCTCTCTTAGAGCGCAAAAGGATCATGAGGACTGGGTGGAAGGCCAAACTCCGAGCGAGCAAAAGCTTCACCGTGCAGATCGAAGCTAAAACCGATGTGAGCTGACATAGTGTGGATATCCCTCCAGAAGCGTTGCAGTGGATTTGAGCTATAATTGGCTCCTGCTCCACCGTTGATGAAAATTCGCTCCATAGCGCCAACGCAGAAGCGTGCAATCGCGGAATAAGAGAGTCTGATCTGGTTATATTGTGCAGGGGGAATGGGGGCACCTGATCGGATTATGGCAAGGGCTTCGTTCAGCAAGGCACGGGACGCCGAGATATCGACTGCCGTCTCTGCGAGGCGGATCTGCTGGTGCGTCGAAGTGGTTACCAGTTCATGGCTCATCGTACTCTGCCTCTGGCGGCTTCTCTCTCGCCAGATTTCATACGCCCCTATGGTCGCACCAAGAAGAGGCGCGGCTATAAAAGCACCGAAAAATGTGAAGAGAGGAAGAGTGTTGAGTTTCCTCGTATCCAGAGTGGAGCCTGATGGCAGCCCGTGAATCAGATCGGACAGGAGTGCAGTGCGATGTGCGGGCACAAAGATGTCTTTCACCTCTACATTCTGACTGCCACTTGCAGCCAGACCGGCGACAAACCAGGTATCAATAACCTCGCAGTCGCTTCTGGGGAGCAGGAAGAAACGTGGTGGTCCGTCCATACTTGCAGGGAGGGCGGAGAGCAGAATCCAGTCACTCCAATCCACGCCACTAGACCACGCCCAGTTGCCGTTGAGACGATAGCCGCCTTCGGCGGGCGTGAAACGTCCTATGGGAGTGAGCGACGTTGAGATCAGGGCGTCAGGATCATTTCCCCAGACTTCGTCTTGTGCCTGTTCAGAAAAGTAGAGCAGGAGGATAGGATGGGACACAAAAAATGAGTAACACCAGCCAGCCGATGCGTCGGCCATGGCGATTTCAATGACGGCATCGAGAGCAGTCTCAATAGAAAGTTCATACCCCCCCAGGCGTGCCGGAACGAGGAGGCGTATCAATCCTGCATCAATTATTGCCTGAACTGTCTCCTCTGAGAGTCGTCGTTGCGTTTCGGCAGTAGCGGCTTGCGCTTGAATAGCGGGAGTGAGCGCACAGGAACGCGCAACTGCCTCTTCATGCGTCATCCTGCTTTGCTGGATAGGTCCTTTTCTGATCATTTTGCTTGTACTCCTCTCAAAAGCTACAGAATTGACAAATGTCCCAGAAAAGAAGTATACCTTGCATATTACCACATGTCAATAAACACATGTCCCCTGGAATCCCAGTGTATCTTTGACGCATAGATGGTTCTATGAAGTAGGGATATGGTTCTGCCAAATTTCCCTGTCGGGGCATTTACCACGACATAGCCAAAGGGCTGAGCAGCATGTATAATGCGGGGAGATGAACCAGCCTCACTGAGCGGAGACCTGGAGAAGAAGGTGTTATCCCAAATGGAGATTAAAAAGGCACAAAAACTATCATCTGCCGATATGCAGGATCGGCGGGTGAAACGCACACAAAACCTGTTAGCCAGGGCTCTGATTACACTTACCCTGGAAAAAGGGTATGAGACAGTCACCATTCGCGATATTACTGAACGGGCCGATGTTGGATACGCGACGTTTTTCCGGCATTACCATGACAAGGATGCATTACTGGAAGAGGTGCTGGACGTGGTGCTGGATGAACTGATGTTTGCGCTGCTCCCATCCTCAGAAGACGCCGATCCCGCCATGGTGGGTACGCTGGTTTTCCGCTATGTGCAGGCGCACAGCGAGGTTGTGCTGGTCTTGCTCAGGAGTCGCGGATCTTCCGACCTGGTACAACGCGCCATTGAAGCGGGGATAGCCAGCGTCTTGAACAAGCACGTCCCTTTAGAGGGGAGCGTAGTCCCGATTGAGATCGCGGCCTACCATCTTGTCACCTCCTCCATTACCCTCATTCAGTGGTGGCTGGAACATGATATGCCGTACCCCCCGGAGCAGATGGGCATGATTTACCACAAACTGATTACGGAACCTACCCATAAAGTGGCATTCGATCCATGCTAAAAAGTCACGTAGGAGGATGCGTCACGAGGCTGATCTAGCGAAAAGGAGATGCTCAAGAGCGACTATCTTACCTCTACTTTGAGTGCAGTTGCAATGGCGGAGGCCAATTCCTGGAATGAAAATGGCTTTTCTAAGAAACTGGAGCCGGGTGCGGCACGCAGGGCGCGGTGCACTTCTGCCGGGGTCGCAGCCGTGCAAAAAATGAGCGGTAAGGCTTCAGTGTTCTGGTGGGCCCGCAAGAAGTTGACCACCTCCATCCCGGTGATATCCGGCAGGTTCAGATCAAGAATAAGGACATCGACAGGCAGATCACTGGAGGTTGCCACCCTCGGTACCTGCTGCCATCTCTCGCCCGTTCCTGGTGTTGCCAATAGTGCGTCCAGACATTTCCGAGGATGTTCGTAGATCGTGACTCGATGGCCCGCGTACTGTAGCATGGTAGCACATAAATTCGCGATACGAACATTATCCTCAAGCAAACCAACTTGCGCCATAAGACCCTTAGCGTTCCTTAGCTCTGTGTAGACTCTCCCGCCCAAATTGTAATGTGTATTTATGCTCTCTGTCAAGCGATAGCGCTACCAGTACCACGGCATCGCGAAATCTGGGGACGTAGGGGGACAATCCGGTCAATTACGACCCCGCTTGTAGCGGCCTCCGGCTTGCTGAATGGATGGGACGATGAGTTGGAGGACCATCACTCCATCCATTCAGTGATCTCGACGATCGACACACAATGCTGTACAATCTGATCTGGAATATATTCAAAGAATGTCTGGAAAAGATCTAATGAGCGAAAACGAACTGGCCAGAAAATTCCCTATCAGCGTTGTACGCTTTGGGATGGGAAAAGAGATACAACTCTATAAAGACGAGATTGTGGTGACGGGACAGGAGGAAGATCAGGAAATACGGCTGCAACTCAGCGAGATCAAGCGCATCACGTTAATGCCCGGCGATCCCAATCCATCCAAGCTGGTGCTAATGGCCGACGTAGACGACGATACGAGCATCATCCTGGCCGAAGGTATGAGCAACGCACGCGGCTTTCGCGCCATGCTGCCCCACCTGCTGGAGCGCTGCCCCGATTTACAGCTCGATCCCCCGGATATGAGTGAGCAGTTGCGCCAGGCTCTCAATACGCGCCGCGCATGGTCACTGACCTGTTACGGTACCTTCATTTTGATTTGTGTTTTACTCTCTGGACTCTATTTCGTCGTTGCCTATATTGGCGCACATGTGCATCATTAGTTTTGGGGCAAGGGGAAGCCTCCATCCAAGACAGAGGCAAGCGCAGAGAAGGAGGCCCTCCCATCCAAGACAGAGGCAAGGCCCCCCATCCAAGACAGAGGCAAAGCTCTGTCTCTACATTCAGGAAGACGCGAGGCGACGCTCGCGCAGCCCATCCACGCGGACGGGCTGCGTATCTTCGAACGGATGTGATATAACATTTAAACGGGAGGGCTACCATGCCGACATCAGAAGGAGTTTTTGAGGTTCCAGAAATTAGTGGAGACGAGCGTGTACGTGTATTTCGTCGTACATTGGCGGCTACGGACACTTTTGATGGTGTTGAGGCAGACGCCTATGTAGTGATTACTGATCGGTACGTGATAGTCTGTGATACGCTGTTCTGCCCCGAAGATATGGCGGTGGTCATGGATGAAGTGCGCCATGAACTAACTGGGCGACAACTCCTGGTCATCAATAGTCATGCCGATTGGGACCATGCCTGGGGCAATAACTATTTTAGCGCGTTCACACCCATTATTGGACATGATTTCACGCGCATACGTCTCCTCTCAGAGGAGGCTCAGGGGCAATTACAAGACTATCAGCGGCGTTCCCCGCTCTTCCAAAATGTAGTGCTCACGCCTCCCACGATAACGTTCTCACGTGCCCTCACGCTCTATGGAGGCGACCTTACCCTTAAACTATTGAAGGCTCCAGGCCATACATCCGATCACATCGCGATCTGGCTACCCGAGTCGCGCCTGGTGCTGGCCTTTGACGCGGCAGAGTACCCTCTACCACTGCTCGAAAGCGCGCGAAGCGTCCAAATGATGCTCAGCACGCTCCAACGGTTTCTTCTTCTGCAGCCAGAACGTATCCTCTGCTCTCATGGCAAGACCACCAGCATTACGACGGTGCAGGCGAATTTAGACTATCTGCGGGAGATCGAGCGAAGGTGCCGCACATTCCTGGCTGACCATCATCCCAGCAGTACAGACCTTGAGCAGGCCGCTCTGCTCATCAACTACCCCTTCGATGAGGTCGTTGGGGACATACACGAGCCGATCGATCGCGAGTTTTATGCGGCGGCACATGAAGAGAACGTACGCTATATTATGGGATGGGCGATGCATTAGTTATCGGGCGCGGTAGTATTTGAGTGAGGCGGAGCGGTTTCTTTGCTTGCCGGTTCCGGAGTGAGGAACTTGCGTTGACGCGAACGCCCGCGCCTCGTAATAAAACGGTAGAGTAGGTAGAAGAAGAGCAGCACCAGGCCAATGGAGATAATACGCATGGGACTCAGCCCGCCACCGCCATTGCCAGGGTACTGGTAGACCTGATCGGCGGCAGCATAGAGTTGCGTGTTGCCATCCGCACCAATAGTTAGATCATAGACAGATGTCCCTACGGGGAGGCCTGCGGCAATACCTTGCCAGTGCAGCCCACCATCAACGGTACGAAAAGCGCCTGCACTTGTAGCGATGAAGACAGTATTTCCAACACTGCCACTTGACGCGCGAAAATCTACCAGGATACGGTAGATGTTGAGCCTGGAGAGGCTTTCTGTGCTGGTTGTCCAGTGGGCGCCAGCATCATCCGAACGGAAAAATCCTCGATTGGTCCCCAGGTAGACCAGGTTCTGCGGTCCACCACTCATCGACGCCAGCCGCACGGTATTGACGACAATGCCTTCTGGCAACCCGGTGTTCAAAAGCTGCCAGGCTCCCTGATTGCCTAAACGATAGACGCCGGAAAGGGTCGCAATCCACACTTGCTGCTTATCTGTATCAAACACAACATCGTTGATGGCAGTTCCCTGGGGCAGGTCGTGACCAACTGGAGTCCAGATTGTCCCTCCATTTCTGCTGACAAACAGGCCCGAAGTCGCCGTTCCCACGTAGACCGCTTGTGACGATGTATCACTACCCGAGGTGGCCAGAGCAGTATATGCACCGGAGGGAAGGCCAGTGGCCGTTGTATTCAGAGCGCTCCACTGCTGGCCGTCATCCACACTCACAAAGAGCCCTTTCTCGGTCGCAGCATAGAGCTTCTTGCCAGCGCCATCAAAGGATAGCGCGTGGATCATAGCTGGCAGTGGCAGGCCCGCACTACGCTCCGTCCAATGCTGTGCGGCATCAGTGCTGATAAAAACGTTCCCCTGCTCATCGCCAGCATAGAGCTTCCTGGCATCGTTGGGATTGACGGTCAACGCGCGGATATGTTGATGTGGAGGTCCGCTGGCCTGCCAATCGCCACTGCTACTAAAGATACCAGTTGTAGGAGCACAGGCGGCAAGAGCGAACAGCAGAACGAGACAGAGTAGCGCCGTGCGAGCAGCGACATAGGTAGCTAACGCAGTACGCATGCGGGATTTTGTCAGCGCGTTGAACATAGATATCCTCCAGGTCTTATAGAATCACCTCTTGTGAAGGAGTCCGTGGCGGCAAATAGAGACACCCTGGAGCCAGCACCACGGGTCTCCTCAAGGGGTGATCCTACGGGTGGGCACGATAGATCAAAGGAGCAGGTTGATTTCTTCGCCCAGGCCGCGCTGACGGGCCAGATGATAAACATGAGCGGCAGTCACCACGTCTTCCAGAGCAATTCCCAGGCTCTTAAAGAGCGTGATATCTTCCGGCGCTCGCAAGGGACCAGGATCACAGATCACATCCGCCAGTTCGCGTACCATCCCCCAATCGAAGATGCCTTCATCAGCCGGAATGATCAGATCACCGGCCTCGACCTGGGCCTGCTCCAACGAGTCTGCGACGATGAGAGCACAGCGCTGCAGAGTCAGGGAATCGATCTCGCGTCTTTGAGGCCAGTTCGAACCAATCGCATTGATATGACAACCCGGCTGGACCCATTCGCCCTGAAAGACTGGCTCCCAGGCAGTGGTAGCAGTAATCAAAATATCAGCGGCCTCGACCGCCGCGCGGGCAGTGCTCACCGGGACCACATCGATATGGAGCAGGCGCGCCATCTCATGGCAAAAGACCTCACGCGGCTCCTGCTGGCGGCTATAGACATAAGCAGTGGTAATAGGGCGCACCGCACACACGCCCATGAGTTGAGTAATGGCCTGGTTTCCCGCGCCGATCAGACCTACCCTGGTTGCATCCTCCCGCGCCAGATATCTGGTAGCGAGGGCAGTGGCCCCACCTGTACGCATCGCCCCCAGCCAGTCGGACTCCAGCAGCGCCAGGAGCCGCCCATCCTGTGATGAAAAGAGCATCACAACAAAGCGCACCCCCTCACGAAAGGCTGTGTAAGCTTTCATGCCCATTATACCAAATGCTGGGGCAGCCGCAGCAAGAATATTGAGAACACCATTCGTACACATCAGTCGGTCGCGGGGTTGATTCAGCGCTATCCCTTCCGCCTGATCCTTGAAAGCGTCCTCCAACACCATAACTGTATCACGCATACTCAGGAGCGTGCGAATATGCGCCTCGCGCAAGACCAACGCCATAGCTAGCTCCCTCGCGAATAGAGTACTTAGCGACGAATAACCCGACGCATATAAACAACTGTTTCCTCGACCTCGTAGCCCTTTTTCAAGCGTCTGGACAATTTTTCCTTCTGAGAGGGAAAGACTAGCTCCTTCACCCCGGACAATAGCGGCAGAGATTGCTCTAGCGAGGAAGGCGCGGGCTGTGTTAAACGAGCCAGTAAGCCGCGCCGCAAGAGTTCTATGCCAAACCCTAGAGCCACCGCCCCTACGCTGGCAGCCACACTACGCGACAGGCGGGGATGCTGCAGCACAGCGGGCAGGCGTGAGTGCGTTGTGGCAATGCTTGTCGATGTGACAGGTACATCGGCTCCGCACTGACGACAATAGAGATCATCCTCCACATATTCAGCATGACAGTGAGAACAGTGCATCATCTTCTCCTCCATGAGTCTCAAAAATTAACTCTTCTTTTTCTCTAATATCTCAGCAATTGCATCTACTACAACAGCATTTTCCTCAATCGTATTATAGAAGTAAGGCGAGATACGTAACAAGCCAGAACGTGCATCGATAAGAATATTACGTGCTACCAACTCTTTCACCACATGCTCAGCTTGCTTACATTCCACCATGACAATTGACGCTCGACGCTCAGGCTCCTGAGGAGCGCGCACAGTCCAGCCGTGTTCGCGAGCCTGGGCAATCAGGTCATTGGTCAAATAGCGTGAGCGTTCGCCGATACTCTCCACGCTGGCCTCCAGCACCATATCCAGTCCACCATTCGCAGCATAAACAGCCGCCATGGCAGGCGTCCCCATCTCAACTCTAGTGGCATCAGGTCGAAACGCAAACGTACGCGCCTGCAGCTGATGCTGGTCACGATGACCAAACCAACCAGCGATCGTCGGTTGAAGCGAGGGGAGCAACCCTTCACGAATATACACAAATGCCAGGCCCGGGCCGCCCAGTAACCAGGCTTGCGTGCCTGTGACCAGAAAATCAATATCCTGGGCTACCACATTTAAGGAAATCTGGCCTGTGCCCTGGTAATCATCAACCAGCATATACGCGCCATGTTTATGCGCGATATCGGCTACCGCTCGAATATCCTGAATATAGCCGCTAGTATAGAAGACGCGCGAAGTAGCCACCAGAGCCGTCTTACTATCTACTGCTTGCTCAAACAACTCTGGTGGCATATAGATATGGTCAGGACTTTCGACAAAGTGGCACTCGACCCCCAGACGTTCCTTCACCAGCCACTGATATGGCAGGGTTGGAAAGTCCATATCCGAGAGCACCACCTTCGGGCGCTCACTATAGTCAAGCGCGCTGGCGATGGAACTGAGGGCAGCGGAGACGCTAGGAGCGATTGCGACCTCATGGAGCTGCGCGCCAATAATGGCAGCAAATTTTTTGCGTGCCGTGACAATCTCGCTCAGCCAGTCTTCAGACCACGCGTGCGCGCCCCACTCGTTCCACATCTCCAGGAACCGTGCCACGGCCTGCATAGAACGTTGTGAAAGAGCCCCCAGAGCACAACTATTCACATAGGTTCTCCGTTGCAGGAGCGGGAACTCAGCTCGATACGAGAGAAGTTCAGGATGCTCGATAGCTGGAGGCACAGGATACTGCATCCTGGATTCACCTAACGTCATGTCACAGCGCTCCTTACCGACGGCAAGTACAACTTACTGCTAATTCGATCTGAGCATGCCAAAGCCAGTAACGGTAGACATGCTACCACCATTTTACCCTTTTCGCCTAAGGGCGTCTACATTTTGGGCCAATAATATGGCAGCTCGTTCAATTTCATCCTCCGTGGACCAGCGCCCCAGCGTCAGGCGCAGAGCAGCTAGAGCGCGTTCGCGTGAAAGTCCCATCGCGAGCAGCACGGTTGATGGGTCGGTGCTGCCTTCATGGCAGGCCGAACCGGTCGAACTCGCAAGGGCTGGTGTTGCGGCAAGCAGCTCTTCGCCAACAATACCATCTATACTCACATTGAGCGTGTTGGGCAACCGCTCCGTGACATGTCCATTCAGATGAACGGTGCCAGGCAGCAACTGCTCCAGGCGCTGCTGCAAGCGATCACGCAAACGTTGCAGGCGCACCTGGCTGGTAGTCAGTTGCTCGCGAGCCAGGGATGAAGCCGTGCCCAGCGCGACCATAAAGGCCACATTCTCGGTTCCAGCTCTACGCCCCAACTCCTGGCCACCGCCATAAATAGCCGGTTCGAGCCGCAGTCCTGGCCGGACATAGAGTGCGCCAATGCCCTTGGGGGCATAGAGCTTATGCCCCGCCACTGTGAGCAGATCCACGCCTAGCTCCCGCACCTGCGTCGGGATCTTGCCAACAGACTGTGAGGCATCCGTATGCAGCAACACGTCATGCCGGTGCGCGATCTCAGCCAGTTCAGCAATCGGTTGGAGTGTGCCGGTTTCATTGTTGGCGTGCATGATCGTAATCAAAACAGTTTGCTCATCAATGGCCGCCTCTACATCCGCGACACTCACGCGACCATAGCTATCGACTGGTACATACGTCACACGGAAGCCGTGCAAACGGGTCAGGGCCTGGCAGACATTGAGGACCGCCGGATGCTCGGTCACCTGCGTAATAATATGGTTACCACGCTCGCGCCGGGCCAGTGCAGCCCCACGAATAGCCAGCGTATCGCTTTCCGAGCCACAGCCGGTAAAGGCCACTTCAGCAGGAGCACAGCCCAGAAGCTGTCCCACCTGCTCACGCGCGCTGTGCTGTGCTTCACGGGTGGCCTGCGCGTAATAATGGGATGAAGAAGGGTTGCCAAAATGGGTGGTGAGATAGGGCAGCATGGCCTCAACGACGACCGGATCGACCGGGGTGGTCGCGTTATAATCGAGATATATAGGACCATTTTGTAGTCCGGGGTGCATTGTCATGAACTATCCTCCTGAAACGTCTCTATTCATAGAACGAGTCAAACGCCAGCAAAGTGGCGCAGAAATTCGCGCGTGGCAAAGGTTAGCAAAAGCAATGTAAAGACGGATCGTATATAATAATAGGGAGTGAAAATACATTCGTCTACTCGTAGATTGATAAACGGTGTAGTAAGAGCTAACTGGCATAGCCAACAAGGGCCCCGAGGATGCAGATTTCTCTTTCACAATTCTGTGACGAGTGTGGCGCGTTCGTTGCCGATCAGGCAACGCTCTGCTCTCATTGTGGCCGACCTCCTCATACTCAGGCCACCGCTTCTCATGCGCAGGCCCTCCCTCCACCAGTGCCTATCAATATACCACGGGGAAGCACGCAGCCACTGCAGCCGGGAGCCCTGTTTGCCCAGCGTTACCGCATTGTTGGTAAGGCTGGAGAGGGTGGTTTTGGCACCATCTACAAAGCACAGGACATTGATCGGAATCACCTCCCAGTCGCGATTAAACAGATCAACTTGAGCACGCTTACCCCAAGAGAGATGATTGAGGCCACTGATTCGTATAATCGCGAGGTCATGCACCTCTCCCGACTAAAACACGATAGCTTACCGCACATCTATGATTATTTTACCGATCGCGATCACCCCCACGGAGGACATGGTTGGTATATCATCATGGATTTCATCAAAGGAAAGACACTCGAAGAGCTGCTCAAAAAGGCGCATCGCGGTCGGCTCGCCAGGCAAAAGGTCATCGAGATTGGCATTGCGCTCTGCGATGTATTAAGCTACCTGCATGCTCAGAATCCTCCAATCATCTATCGCGATGTCAAGCCTGCTAACATTATGCAGACAAAAACGGGCCGGATCTACCTGATCGATTTTGGCATCGCCCGCCGCTACACACCTGGGCGCAGCAAGGATACGGGTCCACTTGGCTCACCTGGCTACGCCGCCCCTGAGCAATACGGCAGAGCGCAAACCACAACGCAAACAGATATCTATGGGCTGGGGGCAACCTTGCAGGCCCTGCTGACTGGCAAAGATCCGCTGGAGATCGCGGTCAGTAGCACAAAGCAGAAACGTCGTATCAACAGGCGAATTCCCAAGAAAATGCAGCCGCTGCTCCAGCAGATGCTAGAGCCAGACGCCAGCAAAAGGCCCCGGAGCATGGAGGAAGTCAAGAAACAGCTCCAGCAACTCAGTCGCCAGCCCAGAAGGCACAAAATCAAACGCACGCTGAG
>Ga0070730_10004937_pt1 | contig 11589 bp, 13 predicted proteins | sample Coa_R1_3_FD_66447 | JGI IMG/M metagenome (GOLD analysis project Ga0070730, IMG submission 66447) | Surface soil microbial communities from Centralia Pennsylvania, which are recovering from an underground coalmine fire - Coalmine... | ecosystem: Environmental > Terrestrial > Soil > Unclassified ... | reverse complement strand
ATGAGGGGGGAGTTATGGCGGAGGTCACGATGCGCAGCGATCCGGTTTACAAGACGCTTAACAAACCGCTCACCATCCTGGGAGTGGAGCGCACGTTATTTGCTACTGCGCTGTTTACAGGCGCTGGTTTTCAAGTGCTTTTCAGCAGTCTTCTGGGGGCCATCGTGATCTTCGCCGTTTTGCTCGGTTTCGCGCGCATGGCCACCCGCCGCGATCCCAAGATGCTGGTCTTCATCATTCAGGCGATGTCCGGCACGTTTCGCGCTGAATATGACCCGTGCAAGTACACATTAACCGTTGTCAGGAGAATCCGCAGCCGTGCTTAATCTTCGAAAACTCGTCAAGAATTACAAGGAAACCGGCGCTTTGGCCGAGCAGTGCAGCGTATTCAGCTTCATTAATGACCGGTGCTTTATTACCAAGACTGGCGCGGTTGGCGTGGTGATCCAGCTTGAAGGCATTGACTACGAATGCCTCGACCAGAACGACCTGGATAACGCGACCAAGCGCCTGGAAGCAGCTTTCAGGCTATTTGGCCCGGAATTCCACGTCTATCAATACCTCTTTAAGTCTCATTTCCAGCCCGAGGCGGCCCGCAGTTATGACAACCCGGTTGTCCAACGCGCTGAGCGGGAACGCGCCCGTTACTTCGCGCAAAAGGCGGACGAGATGTTTTCCATCCGCCTTTATTACGTCCTGCTCTATCAGAGTGGCTCCTCCGCGTCGAAGATAACTTTTTCGAAAGCCTTAAGCAACTTTTTTAGCCAGGGACTTAGCGCCGGGATAGCCAGTCTCAAGTCCTTATTTAGCTCCCGGAAAGAAATCCTGCTGATTGAAGAGGAGATCGACCGAGCGGCAACAATCCTTTTGCGACAGGCCCAGAGCTTTGTCTCCCATTTGTCCGACCTCTTGGAGGTTAAGCTGTTGGATAAACAAGAGGCTTTCGGGATGCTGCGCAGGATCTTCAATATCGATCCAGCTAAGCAGCAGGAGAGGCTCAAGTTCGATGTGATGACCGACAAGTATCTGGTCGGCTCACCGCTCGAATCCCATACCAGCCACCTAACCCTTGACGGCTATCACACGCGCATTCTCACGCTGCGCGAGGAACCATCGGAAAGCCGCCCGCTGGTCTTGCAGCAACTGCTCCGCATTCCCGCAACCTTTCACATTGTTACGGAATGGCGTCCCGTGGAAGCTTCCGATGCAGTCAAGTACATCGAGGGCATGAGGACTCATTTCCACAAGACCAAGTCATCCTTGAGCGTATCGAGCGGAGGAGACCGGCTCAAAGATGAAACCAAGGTCGAATTCGTTGACGATCTTAACGAGTGCCTGAAAGAGGTACAGAAGCGCGGCAACTCGTTCGGCAAATTCAGCCTCACGGTTGTCGTTTATGACCGTGACCCGGCCAGGGTCGAAAAGGCAGTATCGGATTTCGGCAAGGCCTTCAGCAATGCCGGGGCGTCCCTCTTTTCGGAGACTTATAACCAGCTATCGGCATTTTTCGCCACATGCCCCGGCAACAGCCATTTCAATTTCCGCCAGCTCTACATCACGAACAACAACTATGCCGATTGGTCTTTCCTGTTCACCCTTCATGAAGGCCACCGCTGGAATACGTTTCTCAACCGGGAGGCCCTGGCCATCGTGGAAACCGTCGATGGAACGCCGTTCTATCTGAATCTTCATCAGCGCATCCAGGATGGCACCGGCAATACCAGCGACGATGTAGGCCATGCGTTCCTTACCGGACGCACGGGGAGCGGAAAATCCTTCACCATGAATTTCATCACGCTCTCTTTGCAAAAATACGATCCCCGGACCTTCATCTTTGACCTGGGCGGAAGTTACGAAAAGCTCACACATCTGCTGGACGGCTCATATCTCAAGGTAGGTGCGGAATCCAGAGAGTATCGCATCAATCCCTTCTGCCTTGAGCCGACCGCGCAGAATCTCGAATTCCTGTTTTCCTTCGTGCAAGTGCTGATCAGCGGGAATGACCGCTATCAGACCACGACCGAGGACGACCGCAACATCTTCCAGGCCATCGAAACGCTCTATGTCTTGGAGCGCGACATCCGCCGCCTCAAGACACTGGCCGGGACCTTGCCCCGGCATCTGGCCGACCGGCTGCACAAGTGGATTGAAGGCGGGCAGTATGGCCATGTTTTCGACAACGAAGAGGACACCATAACGTTGTCGAATTTCCAATGCTTCGATTTCCAGGGCATGGACGATTACCCGCAACTCATCCAGGCGTTGCTCTTCTATGTCCTGCACCGGGCCAGTTCCGTCATCTATGACCCGGCCATACGTTCTACGCTCAAGGTCTTCATTCTGGACGAAGCATGGAAGTTTTTCACTGTCCCGGTCATCCGCAATTACCTGATCAAAGCGGCCAAGACCTGGCGCAAGCATAACGGCGTCCTGATCATGGCCACGCAGTCGCCCGAAGACCTGAAGGAATCGAACCTGCTTCCGTTGCTCGATTCCTTCCCGACGAAGATCTTCCTGGCCAATGCCGATGCCGACTATGACTTTTACACCGAGAAGTTCCACCTCAACCCGCGTGAAGTGGAACTGATCCAGACCCTCATTCCCAAACGCGAGGGACTGATCAAGACCTCGACCATGGGCAAAAAGTTCGTGCTCAATGTCGATCGCAAAAGCTATTGGCTTTACACCAACTCACCCAAGGACAACGAGCGATTTTCTGCCGTTGTCCGGGAACACGGATTCGAAGACGGCCTTGAACTGCTGGCCACTACCAAACAAAGGAGCTAACCAACATGCAACGTCTATTTCGCTTGATCGCCTTAACCCTGCTTTCCCTCAGCACGCTATCTCTGTGGGCTGATACCGATGACGCCCACGCTGTGCGCGAGGCGCGGACTGTTAAGTATTCAACCAAAGATATTGTCCGGCTCACCACCCGGCCACGTTTCACGACCTTGATCCTGCTCCCGCCGCAGGAGAGGATTCTCGATTTCGTCATCGGCGACAAAGATGCATGGGTGCTCGAAGGCACGCAAAACTTCGCGTATCTGAAGCCCTCGAAAGCCGGCCTTGAAACCAGCATGGACCTGATTACCGCTTCCGGGAACATCTATACCTTTTATTGCGTCAGCAGCGACGCACCTCAACCGGACCTAAAGGTCTTTGTCGAACCGAGCGATGAAAGGCTTCTGAATGCCACCAATGGAACCCCGCGACTTCTTCCCGCCACGGAGATAGACCAGTTCCGGGAGGCTGCGGCCCTGGAAGTCAAAGCCGCCCAGGAGCAGAGCAACCGCTTCCGCAATGATTATGCCGTTCATGGGTTAAAGTTCGATTACAAGTTCAAAAAGAACAAAAAACCCTTCAAGCTGTCGGCCATCTATCACGATGACCGCTTTACCTATATCCACTCTTCAGCCACGGAGAAGCCGACGCTCTATGAAGTGAAAGACGGCCAGCCGACGCTCATCAATTTCACTCTGCAGGATGGCGTCTATGTCATCGACCACATCGTGGAGAAAGGCTATCTCTCCGTAGGCAAACACAAGACCACTTTTGAAAGGCAAGGTGAATAGCCATGTCAACGACCGCGTCAACACCAGTACCGGAAAATCCGCAGCCTTCACCGGCAGCCGCGCCCGTCACAGACAAGCGGAAGGCGGCAACGGGCGTTATCCCGAAGCAAATGCAATCGTGGATTTTCCTGGCCATCATCGGAGTTGTGGCTGTGGGTCTCTGGTTTTCCAGTTCCGCGCAGAAACCCAGGACCAGCAGCGGCAACGGCCCCGCCGCGGGGGAGCAAGTCAGGCCTACCGTGACGGGGTTTACCACCGATCAATTGCAGCATCGTCTGGAGCAGACGGAGCTTGCCCATCAAACGGCCCTGAGCAACCCAACACTGAATCAGACACCCCGGCCAGCAGATTCCGCCACCGGCCAGGATGCGATTCCATCAGGAACCAACTCGACCGCGCAGCCCGCAGCGCCGGTCACCGACCCAATAGCCGAAGACGAACGCAAGCGCGAGTATGTTGGGCGTTTTGCTTCGAATGTTGCGCTGTCTTATCGCGCCGATCCTCAAGGCGGTAATTCGGCTGCACATCCGCCCAGCAGGGTACTTGGCAGCGCCAGCAATCCCGAGGACTTGGCAGCCGCCGCCCAGGCCCCGGCCTTGCCTCCTGGTTTCGAGCAGCAGCTTGAGGCTCTTCAAGCCCAGCAGGAAAAGCTCCTGGCGCAGCAGCAACAACTGGCAACCGCAGCAGCCTTGCCAGCCGGAACACCAGCCCAGCCACCGGCGCAAGCCCCGGCCCCGGCTGCGGCTGCATCCAGCCACAAGAACGCGGATGTGAATGCAGCCACCGGAAAAGAGCACGTGATCTTTGAGGGAACCGTGCTCGAATCCGTGCTGGTCAACCGCCTCAATAGCGATTTTGCCGGGCCAGTCCTGTGCCAAATCACCAATGACGTGTATTCCCACGATCATTCGCAATTGCTGATTCCCGCAGGAACGCGAGTGCTCGGAGAGACAAAGAAAGTCAGCGATATCGGTCAAGCGCGTCTGGCCGTGGTCTTTCATCGGCTCATCATGCCCGATGGTTACGCTGTGGACCTCGACCAGGCCCCTGGCCTCAATCAGATCGGGGAAACTGCGCTCAAAGATAAAGTCAATAACCATTATTTCCGAATCTTTGGCGCTTCTATCGCAGTAGGAGCGATCAGCGGGCTGGCTACCATCGGTAGTAACAATAGCGCCGCCACCGGCTTGCCCACTTCGCCTGCCAGCGCCTACCAGCAGGGAGTAGCAGGAAGCTTGTCGCAATCGTCTTTACGGATTCTCGACAAGTTTCTCAACATTCCGCCAACCATCACTATCCGCGAAGGCCACAGGGTCAGGATTTACTTGACCCAAGACCTACAGGTGCCCGCCTACGCGCAACACAAAATGCCCTCGGATTTATGAACCAGGACAAAGGAGTCTTATCCATGAAAAAACTAATCTTGCTCATCTCGCTCTTGTTTGCCGCAGCCGTGCCCAGCTTCGGCCAGATTGCGGTCATTGATGCGGCCAGCATCCGGCAGCAAATTCAACAGCTCTTGCAGATGCAAAAAGAGCTAGTCCAACTTCAGCAGATGTTTGCGCTGTACCAGCAGCAATACAACCTGCTCAATTCCGAAGCCCAGCAGCTCAAGGGATTGCCCAACCGTTACCGCTACACCTTCGCCAACTGGCAGCAGTTTGTAGCGGGCAACCAGTATGGGAATACGAACACTTGGGCAGACGGCATCACCAGCGGCAACACTAATTCCATTCAGTCCGGTTTCCGCGAACTGCTGCCTGCGATCCAGCCCATTGACGTAACGGCCTCTCCACAGGCCCAGAAAGACTGGCGGCAGCAGTTTGGCCTTATCCAATTGCAGGATGCCAGCCTGATGACCGGCATGAAGGCCATCGGCGACATCCGCACCAACATCCAGCAGAACACTCGCGCCCTGGCCCAGCTTGAAGCCGATGCGGTCAGCACCGACCCCAATCTGCAATCGTCCAAGGCCCTTCAGCAGAAGACCTTGGTTGCCATGCTGCTGATGATCCATACGCTCCAGGACACCAATCGGGCGCTTACGTCTTCGATTGATTTGCAAGTGCAGGCCCTGGCCCAGCAACGCTGGGAGCGCGGACGCGAACTAAACGCCGCAGCCAGTGACAGACAGAGGCGGTAATCGGTACGTCTCAATAGGAGTTTTATATGGACCCAACGATTCTCAATGACTTGCTGGCCGCACTGCGCGACAGTATCTTCGGCATACTCACGCAGAACGGCACTCCGTTCCAGCAACTCGGACTCACCATCTTTCGCACGCTGGTGATTACCATGATTGTGATAGCCGGAATCCGCATTGCGTTTTCTGACCATCACGCCCTGCACAAGCTCCGCACGCTGGCCGGTTTCGTGCTCATTGTGTGGATTATGCTCACGCTCTACACTCGCTCCAGCCCTTTGCTGGGAGGCTATTCATTCTCAGAAGCCATTCCGAGAACTGCTTTCAGCATGGCTGATCTGGTAGGAGTCACCACGCAACAGCAGATGTTGGCCAAGCTGAATGCCATCACCAATGGCATCACTCAGATGGGGGAATTCTCCCTGCTGCATGTCCGGGACTTCGTCCTGTATATCATCGTCACCGGGCTGGTCGCCTTGCTGGAACTGGCCATGTTCATCGTGGTGGGATTCGGCTATCTCGCTTTGGGCGCTGTGCTGGTCATCGGCCCTGTGCTGATTCCGTTCCTGTTGGTGCCTAAGCTCGACTTCCTGTTTTGGAGCTGGCTGAAGGCGCTCATCAAATACAGCTTCTATCCCGTAGTGGGCAACATCATTCTGCTGGGAATCTGCCAGATCATGCTCTCAGTTCTCAACATCGCTCTCCCGGACACCGCCGGTCAGATCATCGTGTCCTTTGCCCAGATTCCTATCCTACTGGTCGTCTTTCTCGCCGGAGTTTATTCCGTCTTCAAGATTCCCGCCCTGGTCGGGGACATCTTCAGCGGAGCAGCCAACGCCGGCAGCGGAGTCCAGCAGGCCGTCAGTGGAGCTATAGCGGGAGCCTTTTTCTAAACCAAAAATCACGACGAGGAGACGACTGTTTATGAACAGCAAACCCCAACTACGCCCAAAATCTGCCTTGCCCACGCTTCCCGCGCCGCTTGATCCCGAGTTCCAGGCTGGAAAACGCCTGTATGCCGAGCAGTGGGGCGATGCCGTAGTAACCAACACCTACCTGAAAATCGCGATTCTGGCGCTCTGCCTGCTTTGCGCCGGGTCGCTCTACATCGCTTACTCGACGGTCAAGAAGATCGACACGTTCCACACGCGCTATGTCCGTATCGATTCGATTGGCCGCGCCGAGGCCGTCAACTATGACGACCTCAACTACAAGCCGCAGGAAAAAGAGATCAAGTATTTCCTCACGGAATTCTGCCGCCTGTACTACAGCCGCAACAAGCTCACCATTCGCGATGACTTCCGCCGCGCCCTGCTTTTCATGGACACCCAGCTTGCAGACAGCACGCTCTCCGGCTGGACCAGGAACAAAGTCGTCGATGACTTTCTTTCGAGTTCCGCGCCCGATCAGGAAGTCAAGGTCAACCGCATCGACATCGAGGACCTGCGCTCCGCGCCCTACAAGGCCACAGTCGAATATGAACTGATTTACAAGTCGCCGCTCGACCGCAGCGAGATCAAGCGTTCCCAATTCATCGCCCATTTCGTCTTTGCCTTCCGCGACTCGGTAGGCAATGACCTCATCCAGATCAACCCGCTGGGACTCGCGATTTCTTATTTCCGCGAGGACGAGGCCCTGCACTGATACGGAGCAACCATCATGGCTGTTTATACGAAGCTTCGCCGCAAACGCATTGTTCGCCTGTACGCCGACCAGAGCTGTTACCAGGACCGGGTGCTTGTCCAAGTGTGGACGGTCATTGAAGGAGAGCGCACGCCGGTCAAACGCTTTCTTTCGGATTTGGTTGCCGACAACGGCCAGCGCGAGATTTTCGACATTATCCGGGCCAACGCCAAAGAGCAATCCGAACCCCATCAACCGATTTCATTCTGGCCATAAAGGAGAAACTCTATGCCAACACCACAACTCGCTTTACCACAACAATTCGGGCGCTTTCTGCTCACCGGCGCTCTGGTCTTCATCGTGCTCTTCTGGGGATTGTCGCAAGTGCTCATCCCCGCCCCGGAAGCCCACCGTGACATAGCCGCAGTGCGTCTTATGCTGACTGCGCTCTTCCATCAACCGTTCGCCGCCTGGTTCCGGGACGTTGAAGCCGCCTACGTCCCCTTCTTTCTTCGGCAGCATTCCTTGCTGGGCTGCTACTCACTGTCACTCGTTCTGGCCTGGCTCTCGGCCTTTCTCTACGACGTGAAAATCCTGCGGAAGGAGAACCTTGTATGAAAACGTCGAATATCCGTAAGCGCCATTCTGTGAACGTAACCATCGCCTCTGCCGTGCTCTTGCACATCATCAGCCTCATGATGGCCGCACGGTTCGAGGCGCTTTGGCTGACCCAATTCGCCCTGCGCTATGGCGCCGTGCTCTATTTCATCCTTGGCCCAGCCTTCTGGCTGTGGCACCGCACCACCAAACCCGCTCGTTTGCGCCACGAGGCATTGTCGGATGTCCGGCAGGTCTTCGCTCTGGCCGAGCAACTCGTTCAGTACGACCCGGAGGAGTATTTCGATTTTGACGAGGGCCTCTTTGTGGGCTTGGAAGTCCCCAGCGAGAAGCCGCTTTATGTGCCCTGGTCCGACTATCGCAAGACCCACATGCAGGTCTTGGGTACTACGGGTGTCGGCAAAGGTGTTGCCACAACCATGTTCCTTACCCAGTCGCTTCTCTCCGGGGAATGTGTGGTTATCTTCGATCCCAAAGACGACGAATTTGCGCCCAATGTCTTCAACCGCTTCGCCCAGCAGGCGGGCGTACCGTTCTATCTGATCGACCTTCGGCCTTCGGCCCCGGCCCAGATCAATCTCTTTCGCCATTGCTCCCAGACCGAGATTGAGGAACTGCTCATGGTGGCTTTCGACATGGGCGACAAAGGCAATCCCAGCGATTTCTATCGCCTCTTTGACCGCGCCGCAGCCCGCGACGTGTGCGCCAGGGCCGCCGCCAAAGGCGACAGTCCCACCGTTCAGGACTTGCTGGTAGCAGCCAATCAAAGCAGCAAAATCGATGAGGAAAAAGGCCAGAAGTTCAAAGCTGACCTCGAAGAACTCGCCGGATTGCGTGCCATTCGCACCGCCGCAGGCCACGACCTGAAACGGATGCTTTCCGAAAATGCTGTGGTTTATGTCATCGGCTCGATTCGCAATATCCAGACCATCCGCGCCCAGAAAATGCTCCTGCTGCGCATCTTGCAAATCATCGAGCAGCGCGACCGGACCCAGAAACTTCGCTACATCGCCATGATGCTGGACGAGCTGAAGTATCTGCTTTCCCCGGCAGCTTTGCAGGCTTTAGGTACGGTTCGTGACAAGAGTTGTCACATTATGCTGGCCCACCAAAGCAACGGTGATCTTGAAGATTGCGGCGGCCTCGACCCCAATGCCGTCAAGGGCGCAGTCGTGGTCAACACGGGCTTAAAGCTCATCTACCGCGCCACCGATCCCGACACGCTCGAATGGGCTTCGGCGCTGTCGGGCAACATCGTGGTCAAGCAGCAATCGGCCCACGTCCAGCAGGGAATGTTTCACGCAGCCGAGGCGCAATTACGCGAAGTAGAGCGCCCCTGGATAACTCCCAATGAGATTTTGGCCATGCCAAAACTCTGCGGCATGTTCTTTGGCGTGGGTCTAGCCCGGCGTGTTCACGTCGATACCCTGGCCCCAGGAAACCGCCCCCAGATAACTCCGGCAGCAGAAATTTCCTCAGCCGCTGACCAAAAAAGTGGGGCTGAGATCGCCATGAAACCCGAGGAAAGTGGCCGACCTATTGACCAATCTTTGCCGACCAATCCTGTGCCAGCGCACGACCAAAACCTGGCTACAGGCTCAACCAATTCCGATCCTTTGAAGAATTTGTACTGATATGCCATTGCTACCTACAGCCCAAATGCTTGAAAGAAAGCGCGAGAAAGCCATGCTTATCTTGCGCTTTCTCCGCACCACCATTTATTCCACCGCCGATCTTTTGCGTCAGGTAATCGGCGTAAAAGATCGTTCCACCATCCACGCAACCCTGAAAGCCTTGGAGCGCTCCAAGTTGATCCAAAGCCTTCGCATTGAGGATTTTGGAGGCAGGACTCTCTGGGGAATCACCGCCGCCGGGCAGCATTTTTGCCTTCAGGATGGCGATGAGGAAATCACCAAGTTCTTTAATCCCCGCCACATTACTCTTACAACGCTCGCTCACTATTTGGACATTCAGAGAGCGCAAATTGTCCTCCAGAAAGCGGCTTGGAAAGACTTCATCTACCCCGACAAACTGCCCCGCCCTCATCTGAAGGGCGGCAATTTGTCCCCTGAAAGCCAATACAACATCCGCCCGGATCTTCTCGCAGTCAATCCCGACGGCATCCGGGGAGCAATCGAGGTGGAACGTTTTGTTAAGTCGGAAAACCGTTACGAAGAGCACGTCATTCCCGGTCATGTCCGCAAACTCAATGCCCGTGAATACGACTTTGTCCAATGGATAGCCCGCACCCCGGAGCAGCAACAAACGCTCGAAACCACGATCAAAAAAGTGGTCCAACGGCTCCGGGAAAAACAAAAGTTCTATCTCGAAGTGCGCCCTACAACCTACAAGATTTTTCAATTTAGCAATCTGGAAAGCATAGGGAATTAACCGGCAATGCAACTACAAAATCAACCTGTTGGTCCTGTCCCGCAACCAACGCGGGACTATGGCTCCAGCAATCAAGTTGCTGTAGCTCGCGGCCAACGCTGCGGCCTTTTTTTGGTGGGCCGCGAGGCTGGCCGTGCTGTTGTCCGGCCTGTTGGCCGCAAACAGCAGCGGCGTAGGCGCTTGGCCGGGTTGTCTGCGAGCGCTCGCCAACCGGGGCGTAGCGCCAGGGCTGAAGCCCTCTGGATCAACAATCATGCGGTCTGCTGCGGGCGCTCGCAGAAAAACCCGCATGATTGCTGCTCCATTCACCCGCAACCCTCCGCAGCGGCCCATTCCGAGCGCTCATGGGCACCCCGCTGCTCCGGGTTAGGAGGCGGGCCAGGACGGAAACTGGCCTGCGGGCGCTCGGCCAAAGCGTTTCCGAAGAGGCCCGCCGCGCGTACCGCGCCTGACCACCGGCCTATTCACTCGCTCCGCTCGTTCATGACCAGGCCGGTGGTCAGGCGCGCTGCGCGCGGGGAAAGAAGCACCGCCTCAGTCGCGCCGGGGGGCGCTCCTTCCGCTGTCGCTCGCTGGGGCTCGCTCCTGCTTCTGCGGAGAACGGCTCAGTCAGCGCTGGGGCGCTTCCTTCTCCTGGGTCCGCCTGGGGGCGTCCCCTCCCCGCTCTCCGGCCCTGGGGGGCCTGCGCGCATGCCTGCCTGGGGGCAGGGCGATGCTTGCCAAAAACTAAAACCCCGCGTGGCCTGCGAGTGCTCGGCCACAAACCCTGCGGGGTTTTTTCCAGTCTGGCTGCCGGTTGCGGGCGCTCACCGGCAAACCGCCATCCTGGGTCAACACCATTTCTCGAACGCAACCTTTATTCAGTCCAGAAAGGAAATGCTATGCCATTGCTAACTCTTAAGACTCACACCAAACCGCATACCGTCAGAATCAATCTCGATTCCAACACCCTCGACCGGCTCAAGAACTATTGCACCTATGCCCACGGCGACATCGACAGCGCCGTTCGTGAAGCCCTGATCTATGTCTTTGACCGCGACAAAGATTTCAGGACTTTCGAGCAGCAGCTTCGCCAGCAACCAGCGGCAGCCCAGCCGACCGCTGATTCATCCGCCAACTCAATAACGACAACCGGTGCAGCAGCCAAAACCAAGTAGCCATGCCGCGCCTTGCACTTCTCATCACCGAAGACGAACTCCAGCGCCAGGAGGCTGGCCTGAGCTGGCGTGCCTGGGTGCT
>Ga0070730_10004936_pt1 | contig 11591 bp, 6 predicted proteins | sample Coa_R1_3_FD_66447 | JGI IMG/M metagenome (GOLD analysis project Ga0070730, IMG submission 66447) | Surface soil microbial communities from Centralia Pennsylvania, which are recovering from an underground coalmine fire - Coalmine... | ecosystem: Environmental > Terrestrial > Soil > Unclassified ... | reverse complement strand
TCCGTGATCTCGAGGTCATCCACGCATCGCTCGACCCGCACGTCAGCAAAAAACGGCTCCAGCTGCGGCGGCCCGGATTCGAGCCCGAATGCGTCGACATGCCGGGCGAATGGCCACCATCCCGCACTGAGTTCGCCCATCTCTTGCAAGTGCCCGTCACCGTTCGTCGCTGCATGGAAGACGCCGCCCGAGACGAGCACGCGCCTGATTTCGGCGAACGCGCGCGGCCGATCCGGGACGTGGTAGAGCATGTGATGGGCCATGACCACATCGAATGTCTCTCCGTCGAAGGGAAGATCCTCGATGTCCGCCACGACGTAGTCGGCCCGATCGCCGAGCACGGCGCGAGCGACGTCGATCATGCCCGGTGACCGGTCGCTCAGGGTCAGCTGCCAGCTCGGGTCGAGCCGGTCGAGATTGCGCTTCCAGAATTCAGCCGGCCCGCAGCCCGCCTCGAGAACCCGTGAGCCTGCGGGAAGGGCAACCCGGTCGAAGAGCCAGCGATGCCAGTCCTGCGTGGCCGTGGAGAAGCGCTGGTGGAGATCGATCCGCGCGCGGAGGTTGACGTCGGTTGCGTACTGCTCGCTCATGCGTCGCCTCGCAATCTCGCGACAAGCCGGTCGAGTGCCGCCTCGTCGGCGCCCGCGGCGAGGAGACAGTTCCGGATCCCCTCCGTTGCCTCGATCTCCTCGAGCACCTCCACGAGCGGCTGTCCGGCAGGTTCCAGGATCCGCAGGCGACGCTCTCGCTCTTGCTCATCCGGAGCCGATGCGATCCACTCGGAGTTGTGAGGCGCCCAGTTCTCGTCGCTCAGCGCGTGATCGGCGGCAATCGCGCCCGGCTCGGCGCCGGCCAGCCAGAGCGCCATCCCGCACGCAATGCCTGTCCTGTCTCGACCTCCCGCGCAGTGGACCGCGGCGGGCGGATCGGCGTCGCCGAGGATCGTCAGCGCCTGCGCCAACTCGGCGCGGTAGTGGTCGGCGAGCGCGAGATACGCCTCGCGCATCGACGGCCAGTGCCAGGCGGCATGAACGGGCCGAGGATCCATCGCCTGGCGGACGACGGGAACCGGAAGCGCGTCGTAGTCGTCTTCGGCGTCCTCTCGCTCGGGCCGCAGATCGACGACGACCGAGACGCCGTAGTCCACGAGCTCACGCCGCCCCGTCTCGCTCAGGCCGGGTAGCCAGTCTGCGCGGACGACGACGCGGTACGCGGTCTCGCCGCCGTCCGCGAGCGGCAGCCCGCCCAGGTCCCGGACGTTGACGCAGCCGTCCCAGCGCAGGACGCGCTCAGGGCGCGCTGGTGCCTTCGCGTCCATAGCGGTCCTCGAGCCGGACGACGTCGTCGAGATGCGGGGTCGAGACCTCGAGGATCGTCGTGTCCTCGAGCGCGGTTAGGCGATGGACGGTGCCGGGCCGGTAGCGGAAGCACGCGCCGGCTGTGACGATCTCCTCGTCGAGCGCCTCCTGGCCGGCCTCGCCGAGCTCGAGCCGCGCGCGACCGCTCTCGACGTACCAGCTCTCGTCCTTCTCCCGGTGGAACTGCAGCGAGAGAGACTCGCCGGCCGCGACGAAGAGGATCTTTCCGACGTACGCGTCGGCCACGGCCCAGATCAGCTCCCAGCCCCACGGCTTCTCGACCTTGCGCGGCTCGAAGGCGAAGCGGTCGAGCGAGCCGTAGTTCGGCGAGTCGAGCGTCACGCGAGCTGCCTCTGCGGGCGCCATTCCGGGTGCTGGTCCACGAACTCTGCGGCGCGGCGGAGATCCTTCGGAGTGTTCACCGTGTGCCAGACGCCGCGGTGCCGGTGCGCGTGCAGCCTCCGCTCGCCCGCGAGCTGCGGGAAGGTCGACTGCTCGTGATCGCCCTTCTCCGGCAGGAGCGCGAGCGCCTGCTCGCCGAGGACGTAGACGCCTGAGTTGACCCACTGCTCGAGCAACGGCGCCTCCCGGAAGCCCGTGATCGTCTCGTCGTCATCGACCTCGACGACGCCGAACGGCGAGCGGACCTGCGCCACGACGAGCGTCGCGGCCGCGCCGCTCTGGTCGTGCTCGGCGACGAGCGCCGCGAAGTCGACGTCGAGCAGCTCGTCGCCGTTGAGCGCGAGCACCGGCCCTTCTTCCCGCCGTCGCGTCGCTGCGAGCCTGAGACCGCCTCCGCGGCCGAGCGGCTCCTCTTCCCCCACGGCCTCGACCTCGGCGCCGAGCCCGGACAGCGCCTGAACGAACGTCTCCTCATCTCCCGCACGGCACGCGACGATCACGCGCCTCACGCCGCCCCCGACGAGCCGCGAGACCGTGTAGCCGAGGAGCGGGAACCCGGCCACCGGCACGAGCGGCTTCGGCATTCCCTGCGCCGCCTCGCCCAGCCGCTCGGCCTTGCCCCCGCCGAGCACGAGAGCCTCCACTACTCGCTCGTCTCCGGATCGCGCTCGGTCGTCTCCGGGAAGACGTCGAGCGGCGAGACGGTGCGGCCGACACCCTCGTACGCGAAGCCCAGCGCCCGAACCGTGTCGGCGTCGAGCAGGTTGCGACCGTCCACGATCAGCGGGTGACGCATCGCCTGCCGCGTCTCCTCGCTCGGGAACTCGAGGAGCTCCCGCCACTCGGTGACGATCACGGCCGCGTCGGCGTCGGTCACGGCCTCGAGCGGAGAGTCGCAGAGCTCGACGCCCTGCAGGTCCGGCCGCGCGATCGGGTCGTACCCGCGCACCTCGGCTCCCTCGGCGATCAGCCTCGAGGCGAGCACGAGCGACGGCGCCTCGCGCATGTCGTCCGTGTTCGGCTTGAATGCGAGCCCGAGCAGCGCGATCCGCTTCCCGCGCAGCCGCCCGAGATGCCGTTGCAGCTTCTGGACGACGCGCCGCTTCTGGAGCTCGTTCACCTCGATGACGGCGTTCATGAGGTGGAAGTGGTAGCCCGAGTTCGCTGCGAGTTGCTTCAGCGCGAGCGAGTCCTTCGGGAAGCACGAGCCGCCCCAGCCGATGCCTGCGCGCAGGAAGTGCGGGCCGAGCCGGTGGTCGAGGCCGACGCCCTTCGCAACGCTCGTCACGTCGGCGCCCACCAGCTCGCAGACGTTCGCGATCTCGTTGATGAAGCTGATCCGCGTGACGAGGAAGGCGTTCGCCGCGAGCTTGATCATCTCCGCCGAGTTCACGTCGGTGCGCACGACCGGCGCGCCGATTCCCGCGTGCAGCGCCTCGACCGCGTCTCCGTCGGCCTCGTCGAACGCCCCCACCACGATCCGGTCGGGCTCCATGAAGTCGCGCACCGCGGTGCCCTCGGCGGTGAACTCCGGATTCGAGGCGTAGCCGACCGCCTCGAGGCCGCGCGAGTCGAGCGCGGCGCGCACCTTCTCGCCCGTGCCGACGGGAACCGTGGATTTCATGACGACGGTCGCGCGCGCGTCGTCGGGGAGCTCGTCGACGACCGTCCAGACCGCCGACAGATCGGCGTCGCCGGCGTAGGTCGGAGGCGTGCCGACCGCGACGTAGAGGAAGTCCGCGCCGTCGACGGCCTCGCGCACGTCGAGCGTGAACGAGATCCGCTCGCGACTTCGCTCGAGCGCCTCGTCGAGGCCGGGCTCGTAGATCGGCACCTTGCCCGCTCGAAGCGCCTCGATGCGCTCGGGCAGGACGTCGCGCACGACGACCTCGTGGCCGAGGTCGGCAAAGCACGCGCCGGTTACGAGACCGACGTAGCCGGCCCCGAAAATCGCGATCCTATTCACGGCCCCCAGCGTAGTCGGGGCCGTCAGCGGCCCAGCGGTTCGAGGCTCTTGGCGATCGCGAGCATCGTCGAGTTCGAGAGCTGGTTGAGGATCGTGTTGATGACCCAGTAGCTCGCCTGCGGCGTCTTGAGAACGGCCATCTGGATCGCGCCGCCGGTCGTGTAGAGCAGGAGCTTGTTCCCCTTGTAGGGGATGACCTGCGTCGGGTTGGCGAGGATCGGCGCCGAGCTCCACGTCGTCTCGATGATGTCCCAGTACTGGATCTGACTCGGCAGGACGAGGGACAGCACGACCTCGTGCTGGTTCTGCAGCGGCTTGAAGGCTCGGACGCCCTCGAGCTGCGAAAGCGTCGACCCGGCCGCGATGCGGTGCGGCACGCGGAGCGGGAAGTGCGCCTTGGACCGGACGCTGCGCAGAGCCTGGGCGGTCACCGAGACGCCGTCGCTCACCTGCGGCGGCACCTTCGGCGGCAGCTTCACGCGATGCGGCACCGCGAGCTTGCCGCCGAAGCTCGTCCCGACCGTGACGACCGTCAGCGGGTTCCCTGCGTCCGTGGCGAGGTTCGCGATCCCCGTGGTCATCTGCGCGATCTTGGCGTTGGCGCCGAAGAGCGGCTGGATCTGCGCCGCGGCCTGCTGCGCACCGGGCAGGACCGGGTTGTAGTAGACGGTCGTGTCGCGCGCCACGGAGGGTGCGTTCGCCGGCCTGCCGGAGGACAGCGTCGCGGTCTTGTAGCCCTGCTGCCCGAGGAGGTACGTCGTGTTCGACGCCTCGCCCGGCGTGTGCCCCGCGTTGAGGACGAGGATCGAGATCGCCGACTTCGCGAGCTTGTGCCTCTTCTTCGTCGCGGTGGGCTTCTTGCGGCCGAGGTACTGGTTGCTGACGGCCTGGCCCTGCCGGATGTCCGGGTTGCGGAACGACTCGACCGCCGCGTTGATCGCCGACTGCGCGACCGACTCCACGTCGGCGCCGCCCGGAGTCGTGAAGAAGTGGAAGTCCTGGATCGGGATCTGGTTGCGGAACATGTGTCCCGGCGGCAGGTGGTACGCGATGCCGAGGTACGACTCCAGCTCGCCGAAACCGACCGTTCCGCCTCCCGCCTTGACGTACTCGAGGTTGTGCTTGAGCACGCCGATCAGCTTCGGGATCTCGAGCGGGAGGTTCGAGAACGAGAGCTGCTGCTTCAGTCGCGCCTTGAGCGCCTCGATGAAGAGCTGCTGGCGGCCGGTGCGGTAGATGTCGCTGTCGAAGTGCCGGAAGCGGACGTACGACAGAGCCTGCCCGCCGTCGAGCTTCTGGTAGCCCGGCTGGAGGTTGATCGCGGACGTGCCGGTGTGGAGCGGGATGTAGTAGCGCCGGTCGACGTTCAGGTACACGCCGTGCAGGTTGTTCACGAGCTGCTTGAAGGCGTGGAAGTCGAGCGTGATCAGGTAGTTGATCTTCAGGCCGGTCAGGTGCTCCATCGTGTCGACCGTCGCGTACGGCCCGTTGCTGCCGCAGATCGACCACGCGGAGTTGATGCGGCTCTGCGTGTAGACGGTGTTGCCGTGGCAGTAGATGTTGACCCACATATCGCGCGGGAACGAGAGCAGCGAGAGCGTGTGGTTCGTCGGGTCGGCCCGGACGAGCATCAGCGTGTCGGAGTTCGAGCCCGCGAACGACGTCGTCCCCGTGCCGGCGCGGTGGTCGTAGCCCGCGATCAGGGCCACCGCCGGCTTGGAGGGATCGACGACGCCGTTCGAGTTCCCCTTCAAGGCGTTCTTGGCGTTGGCGGTCGACTTGTCTTTCGCCTGGAGCGAGCCGAGCGACTCGTGGGTGTAGAGGTAGAGGCCGCCCGCTGCTCCGGCTCCGACCACGGCGACGGCGAGCACGAGCCAGCCGAAGCCGCGGACGATGCGCCCGGTCAGCGAGCGCCGCGGCGGCCCGGGCTGCCGGTAGCGCGTGACCGGCCCAAAGAGCGGCGGCGCGGCCGCGTGGCCGTTGCCATCGGGCCCGGTGGCCCGTCCGATTCCGCGCTTCAGCGTCGTCCGCATACGAGAGTCAGGCGCGACCCTGAGCGCCTCGCCCGAGGATAGCTCAGCTTGCGGAGGAGGCTGAAACGACTCTCACGTTCGTCTCACCTTCCGCAGGCTCGTACCCGAGGTTCGGCCTCAGCCGGGTCTCGGCCTCGGCCACCGAGACGCCCTCGCGCGCCGCGTAGTCGGAGACCTGGTCACGGTCGATGCGACCCACGGAGAAGTAGCGCGCGTCGGGATGGGCGAGGTAGATGCCGCTCACGCTCGCGGCCGGGGTCATCGCAAACGTCTCGGTGAGCGCGATCCCGGCCTCCTGGGCGCCGAGCAGCGCGAACAGCTTCGACTTCTCCGAGTGGTCGGGACAGGCCGGATAGCCGAACGCGGGCCGGATGCCGCGGAAGCGCTCGGCGATCAGCTCGTCGTTCGGACGCTTCTCTCCTGTCTCGTACCAGGCGCGGCGAGCGACCTCGTGCAGGTACTCCGCAAAGGCCTCGGCAAGCCGGTCGGCGAGTGCTTTGACCATGATCGCGTGATAGTCGTCGTGCTCGGCCGCGTAGTCGGCGGCGAGCTCGTCGGCGCCGATGCCGGCGGTGACCGCGAACGCGCCGAGGTGATCTCCTTCGGGCGCGACGTAGTCGGCGAGGCTGCGGTTCGGCCGCGAGTCGCCGTAGTCGGACTGCTGGCGAAGGAAGCAGAACCGCGTGTCGTCCACGACGACGTCGTCGCCGTCGGATGCCGCCGGCCAGAAGCCGTAGACGCCGCGCGCCGTGAGCAGCTTCTCGTCGACGATGCGGTCGAGCAGCCGCTGCGCGTCGTCGTAGAGCTCGCGGGCTGCGGGCTGGTCGAGGATCTGCGGGAAGCGTCCCTTCAGCTCCCAGGCGTGGAAGAAGAACTGCCAGTCGACGTACTCGCGAAGCGTCGCGAGGTCGGGCTCGACGAGGCGACGGCCGGTGAACTCGGGTACCGGAAGGTCGGCGAAGGAGACGAGCTGCCGGTTCTCGCGGGCGGCGGCGAGCGGCAGCAGCGGCTTTCGCTCCTTCTCGGCATGGAGGTCGCGGAGGCGTTCCTGGTCGGCGCGGTTCTCGTCGTCGAGCCGCTCACGCCGCACCGGGTCGAGCAGGTCTGAGACGACGCGCACCACGCGCGAGGCGTCGAGCACGTGCACGACCGGCTGCGAGTACGCGGGCGCGATCCGCACCGCGGTGTGCTGGCGCGAGGTCGTCGCGCCGCCGATGAGGAGCGGCAGATCCATCCCGCGGCGCTCCATCTCGCGGGCGACGTCGACCATCTGGTCGAGCGACGGGGTGATCAGGCCGGACAGCCCGACGACGTCGCACCCCTCCTCGATCGCGGTGTCGAGGATCCGCTCGGCCGGCACCATCACGCCGAGGTCGAGCACCTCGTAGTCGTTGCACCCCAGCACGACGCCGACGATGTTCTTGCCGATGTCGTGCACGTCGCCCTTCACCGTCGCGAGGACCACCTTGCCGCGCGCGCGGGTGACGCCGCCGGCGGCCTGCTCGGCCTCCATGAACGGCTCGAGGTAGGCGACGGCGCGCTTCATCGCGCGGGCGCTCTTCACGACCTGCGGGAGGAACATCTTCCCGCCGCCGAAGAGGTCGCCGACCACCTGCATGCCGGCCATCAGCGGCCCCTCGATCACATCGAGCGGCCGGTCGGCGCGCTGCCGAGCCTCCTCGGTGTCCTCCTCGATGAAGTCGACGATGCCGTGCACGAGCGCGTGCTCGAGCCGTTTCTCGACGGGCGCCTCGCGCCACGTGAGGTCGACCTCGCGCCGCGTGGCCTCGCCGCGAACGCGGCTCGCGAGCTCGACCAGACGCTCGGTCGAGTCCTCGCGCCGGTCGAAGATCACGTCCTCGACGTGCTCGAGCAGCTCGGGATCGATGTCCTCGTAGCCGACGAGCTGGCCGGCGTTGACGATTCCCATGTCGAGGCCGGCGCGCACCGCGTGGTAGAGGAACGCGGAGTGCATCGCCTCGCGCACGACGTCGTTGCCGCGGAACGCGAAGCTCAGGTTCGAGATGCCGCCGCTCGTGCGCGCGCCCGGGCAGCGCTCCTTGATCAACGGCAGCGCCTCGAGGAACGCCTTCGCGAAGCCGCGGTGCTCTTCGATCCCGGTCGCGACCGCGAGGATGTTGGGGTCGAAGATCAGATCCTCGGGCGGAAAGCCGACCTGCTCGACGAGAAGCTCGTACGCGCGCTGGGAGATCTCGACCTTGCGCTCGACGGTCTCGGCCTGTCCCTGCTCGTCGAACGCCATCACGACGACGCCCGCGCCGTAGCGGCGAACGCGGCGCGCCTGCTCGAGGAACGGCTCCTCCCCCTCCTTCAGCGAGAGCGAGTTGACAACACCCTTGCCCTGCACGCACTTGAGTCCCGCCTCGAGCACCGACCAGCGCGAGCTGTCGATCATGATCGGGATGCGGGCGACCTCGGGCTCGGTCGCGAGCAGGTTGAGGAAGGTCGTCATGGCGCGCTCGCCGTCGAGGAGATCCGCGTCCATGTTCACGTCGAGGAGGTTGGCGCCGCCGCGCACCTGCTCGAGCGCGACCTCGGTCGCCTTCTGGTAGTCGTTGCCTTCGATGAGCCGGCGGAAGCGGGCCGAGCCGGTCACGTTCGTCCGCTCGCCGATCATCGTGAAATTGGAGTCGGGCCTCAGCTCGAGCAGCTCGAGACCGCTGTAGCAGGTCGCGGCGTGTGGCTCGGGTACCTCGCGCGGCACGACGCCGTCGACCGCCGCCGCGATCTGCCGGACGTGCTCCGGCGTCGTCCCGCAGCAGCCGCCGACGATGTTGACGAGCCCGTCACGGGCAAACTCGCCGAGGAAGCGGCTCGTATCCTCCGGCCGCTCGTCGTGCAGGCCGAGCTCGTTCGGCAGCCCGGCGTTCGGGTAGCAGGCGACCCAGGTCGGGGCGATTTCGGACAGGTCCTCCACGAACGGCCGCATCTCGGACGCGCCGAGCGAGCAGTTGACGCCGACGACGAGCGGGCTCGCATGCTCGACAGAGATCCAGAACGCCTCGACGGTCTGCCCGGACAGGTTCCGCCCGCTCCTGTCCACCGCGGTGAAAGAGAGCCAGAGCGGCAGCTCCGGCGCCTGGTCCTGCGCCGCGGCGATCGCGGCCTTCGCGTTCAGCGTGTCGAACACCGTCTCGATCAGGAGCAGGTCCACCCCGCCCTCGCGCAGGGCGCGGATCTGGTGCGCGTACGCCTCGGCGACCTGGTCGAACGTCGCGTCGCGATATGCCGGGTCGTCCACCTTCGGCGACAGCGAAAGAGCGACATTGAGCGGACCGACGGAACCGGCGACGAAGCGCGGGCTGCCCGTCTTCCCGGCCCACTCGTCCGCGGCGGCGCGTGCGAGCAGAGCGCCCTGGCGGTTCATCTCCTCGACGACTCCGGAGTCGAATCCGTAGTCCGCCTGGCCGATCGTCGTCGCCGTGAACGTGTTCGTCGTGGCGATGTCCGCGCCGGCCGCGAAGTACTCGCCGTGGATCCGCGAGATCAGCTCCGGCTGCGTGATGTTGAGCAGGTCCGGATCGCCGGCGACGTCGTGGCTGTGGTCGCGGAACCACTCGCCGCGGTAACCCTCCTCCCCCCGCACCTCGCGCTGCAGCAGCACCCCCCACGACCCGTCGAGGATCGCGATGCGCTGCCTGAGGATGGATTCGAGCCGTTCCCGTGTGTCCTGCACTGGTCTCCTCACAGAGGCCCGGGAGCGTCGCTCTCGGGCGCTTTAGGCGTTTGTTGACCCGGTCGCCAAGCTGCCTGTCAAAGCTCTCCGGGTACCCGAAACGCTAGCAGTCACCTGCCGCGCGAGGCCCTGGGCCGTCGTTAGGGTGCCGCTTCGTGGTCGAGGTATTCGACGGGGCGACGCTTCGCTCGGCGCTGGTGGAGGTTGCGAGCGACTTCGCCTTCACCTGGATCGCCGAGGCGCGGCTCCTGTTCTCCGAGCTCGAGCCCCGGCGTTTCGCCGAGCTGCACCACAATCCGCTCGCGCTCCTGTCCGAGCTGACGGACGAGGATCTCGCTCGAGCGCTGACGCCCGGCTACCTCGAGCAACTGGCTCGCGTCGAGGGTCGCTTCGCGCGCGACCGAGGTGCGGAGACGTGGTGGCTCGCGCAAGGCGAGCCGTCGGATCTGCTCGTCGCGTACTTCTCCGCGGAGTTCGGGCTCGACGAGAGCCTGCCGGTCTATTCCGGCGGGCTCGGGATCCTCGCCGGCGACCATCTCAAGGCGGCGTCGGAGCTCGGCGTCCCGCTCGTCGGCGTCGGCCTCTTCTACCGGCGCGGCTACTTCAGGCAGCGACTCGACGACGGCGACCGGCAGGTCGAGCGCTATCCCCGCAACGACCCGAGCCGCCTGCCGCTCGAGCTCGTGCCGATGGCGCCGGTGATCGAGCTCGCCGACGACGGCGGCGATCTCGTGCCCGTGCGGCTCGGCGTGTGGCGCGCGCAGGTCGGGCGCGTCTCCCTCTATCTCCTCGACACGAAGATCGGAGGCAACCCCGAGTGGGCGCGCGACGTCACCGACGTCCTCTACGGCGGGAGCCGCGAGAACCGCCTGCGCCAGGAGCTCGTGCTCGGCGTCGGCGGTGTGCGCGTGCTGCGCAGGCTCGGGCTCGAGCCGACGGTCTTCCACCTGAACGAGGGGCACTCCGCCTTCCTCCAGCTCGAGCGGATGCGCGAGCTCGTCGAGGATCAGGGCCTGACGGCGGAGGAGGCGCTCTGGCGGCTACGCGCGTCGACGGTCTTCACGACGCACACGCCGGTGCCGGCTGGCAACGAGGTCTTCGATCCGGAGCTCGTTCGGCGTAACCTCGAGGGCCTCGTCGAGCGGTGCGGGCTCGCGTGGGACGAGTTCGCGGCACTCGGCAAGGTGGCGGCGGACGAGAGGGGGTTCGGCCTCACTCCGTTCGCGCTTCGCAGTGCCCAATACGCGAACGGCGTCTCGGAGCTGCACGGGGCGGTCTCGCGGGGGATGTGGCACGGGATCTGGCCCGAGCGGCGCGTCGATCAGGTTCCGATCACCTCGATCACGAACGGCGTCCATCAGCGAACGTGGATCTCGGGCGAGCTCGAGAGCCTGCTCGGCGACACGGATCCGCAGTTCGAGCGCGCGCGAGAGCTGTCGGGGGACGACCTGTGGGCCGCGCACCGCAGCGCGAAGGAGCGGCTGCTCGAGTTCGTCGCGAGGACTCGCGGCGCGCGCGAGCTCGACCCGAACGTCCTCACGATCGGCTTCGCGCGGCGGTTCGCGACGTACAAGCGTGCCAGCCTCCTCTTCAGCCGTCCCGACCGGCTCGCGGCGCTGCTCGCCGATCCCGACCGCCCGATCCAGGTGCTCGTCGCGGGCAAGGCGCATCCGGCGGACGAAGGCGGCAAGGACGTGATCCAGCTCGTGGTGGAATTTGCGCGGGAGCCCGTGGCGGCGGGGCGCGTCGTGTTCCTCGAGGACTACGAGATGACGCTTGCCCGGCGACTTGTCCAGGGGGTCGACGTCTGGCTCAACACGCCGCGCCGGCCGCTCGAGGCGTCCGGTACCTCGGGGATGAAGGCGGCCCTGAACGGCGTGATCAACTGCTCGATCCTGGACGGCTGGTGGGCCGAGGCGTACTCGCCTCGGGTCGGATTCGCGATCGAGACGCTCGAGGGCGCGGAAACCGAGGCCGAGCAGGACGAGGCCGACGCGGATGCCCTTTATGCGGTGCTCGAGGAGCAGGTGCTTCCGGCGCACTACGAGCGGGACGGAGCGGGGCTGCCGCAGCACTGGATCGAGCTGATGCGCGAGTCGATCGCGGAGCTCGGGCCGCGCTTCGGCACGGCGCGC
>Ga0070730_10004935_pt1 | contig 11592 bp, 7 predicted proteins | sample Coa_R1_3_FD_66447 | JGI IMG/M metagenome (GOLD analysis project Ga0070730, IMG submission 66447) | Surface soil microbial communities from Centralia Pennsylvania, which are recovering from an underground coalmine fire - Coalmine... | ecosystem: Environmental > Terrestrial > Soil > Unclassified ... | reverse complement strand
CGGGCTGCAATGGCGGGCAGCTTTTCGCGCAGGGCCTCTGCTGAGAACGGTCCCCAGGCCGAGAGGCTGTAGGCGTACTCGTCCACCCCGGGCACGCTGTGGCGATCAGTCAGGCTTCCCAATGCATAGACCAGGTAATCGTAGGCCATCTCGTGCTGCTCTTGCCCGACCTGGACTATGACGCTGTGCTCATTGGGTGAAAGCGCGATGACTCGCCCCTGAACAAATTGGACCTGTGTCTTGCGCAGAATATGAGAAAACGAGCGTGTAAAGACGCGCTGATGGGTGGCAAACTCATGGAGCCTGGGGCGCACGATGAAGGTGTCTGCTTCGTCGACCAGAGTGATCTGGACAGACTTGCGAGCCACTTTGCCGGCCAGTCGCAGGGTAAAGAGCAAGCCCGCGATCCCGGCGCCAAGAACGAGAACGCGTGTGGACGGTTGTCTCATAACCATCCTCCTTTTCGTCTCTGAAGAGAGAGTATCATCATGACCACCACCTGTGATCATCACAAAGAAAGAGGGTTGAGCAGTTTGATTTGGGACAACTTTCGGCAGGCGATTATCTCTGGGATTTGACGGTCTGGTCCACTCTCGCCTTTTTGGTGTGCCAACTTCTCTGTCCGAATCTCCATGTTTGCCTTCCGCCTGCGATGAGTTTGGGATCAACTTGCCGTCCTATTAGCGAAAGGTGATTGACACCTCTTACTAATAAAGTGAATAAGGAAAGGATACCAATCTCATGCGGAAAATTATCGAATATACCCTGGTCTCAGTAGACGGCATTTTCGCAGAAGCAGACATCTCGGGATTTTTTGAGTATCGCGACGAGGCGTATATGCGGGATGGATTGGGCCAACTGCTGGCGTGCGACGCGATGTTGATGGGTCGAACCACATATCAGGGCTTTGCTGCGCTTTGGCCTACATTCAACCACCCGTGGGCTGCCAGGATCAATGCCATGCCAAAGTATGTGTTCTCCTCGACGCTGGAAAGAGCCGAATGGAACAACACGACCATTGTGCGAGGCGATGTGGTTGCTGAAGTGACCAAACTCAAGCAGCAGGAAGGGCGGGATCTGCTCGTCTATGGCCGCGGTCTTTTCGGAGAAACATTGCTGAAGCACCATCTGGTCGACGCGCTCGATCTTTCGATCCATCCACTCGTTCTGGGGCGAGGAAAGCACCTCTTCCGGGAGGGCGAAACCGCCACATTGAGGCTCGTTGCGGCAAAGAGCTTCTCGAAAGGCATTGTGAAGCTCACCTATGAGCCGCAGTCCTGATGGGTCGCGAGACTCGCGCATTTCCATCGTGAGTGCAACGTCTCTATCACGCGCAGGTGAGTTGGGCGGAGACATTCGTCCAACTCACCCTTTTCAGAGCACATCTGGAAAGGTGGGTGGGAGAGCAAAGGACGAGAGGCTGGACAACTCCAGGAACCCGACCAGGCTTGTAATCTGCTCGCCTTCCACACCCAGGACCACCAGGCCAAAGAGATGGTAGACGTCTGACCCGGCCTCCCTCAGGTAGAGCCCGAAAGCAGGGCTGCCATTGGCGTGTGTCGGAAGCAGGCGCCTTTGCCTGTCGGGAGTGAAGATTCTCGTCGCGAGCCATATGGCGATGGCCGCTCGTCCCTGGAACCAGGCGGGAAGTGGTGGCATGGCGAGCCATGCGTCCTCTCGCAAGAGCGCCACAAAGCCAGGGATGTCTGCTTGCTCCCACAGGGTCACGTAGCGCTCAAGCAGGGATTGTATTTGCTGGGTTGGGAGAACCGTTGGGGTGCCTGGGAGATAGTTACGCTCCCGCAAAGCGCGTCGGGCCCGCTGCAGACCGCTATTGACTGCTGCAACAGAGATGTTTAACCACTCGGCAACTTCTGAAGCGGGCCAATCTAATACCTCACGCAAGAGCAGAATGGCCCGCTGGGTTGGCGTTAAGTGCTGCAGCGCTACCAGAAAAGCCAGGGTAGTGTGTTCATGGCTGAGCGCCTGGTCTTCCGGGTTGGTCTTTTGATCGGCGAGCAGATCATCGGGGAACGGCTCCAGCCAGATCGGCTCCCGCGTACGCTCAGGCAAGGGCTGTGTGGGATCGATCATCGGATGTGTGTCTGGCGGCAAAGATCGTCGAGGGGCGCTCCGAAGTTGATCCAGGCACCGATTGGTGGCGATACGGTACAACCAGGCACGATACGATCCCGGGTTCGTGAGGGTCGCGCGTTTCTCCCATGCACGCAGCAGGGTCTCTTGCACCAGGTCTTCGGCATCGTTGAGCGAGCCGAGCATACGATAACAATGCACGAGCAGTTCACGCCGATACGCTCCCACCAGGGTCTCGAAGGCCATCCGATCGCCCGCCTGAGCGGCGAGCACCAGCGCGGTTTGGGTTGCCGTCTCCATTGTGGTCCCTCCTCCTTTTAGCATACCTCAGCATGCCCCAGTTCGCAAGCAATGAAGATCCGATATATCACTACCGGGCCCGGTGGGGATCTCTCTCTCCCACACACTTTTGAAAGAGGCGCGAGAGAGGAACTCCCCACTCAATTTCTCTTCCTCAAAAGGGTTGGGGAGAGAGGGTGGGGACCTGGAGGGATAGGGTCACTCATATAATAGTGGCGGAGGGACTCGAACCCTCACTTGCGGTGTTTTAAGTACCGTGCCTCCTGCCATTGGGCTACGCCACTAAAGGGATAAATGTTGGCGAGGAGATTCGAACTCCTACTACCCCGGTTCTAGGCCGGGCGCCTCCTGCCAATTGGGCTACGCCAACATGAATGACGATGAAGAGATTCGAACTCTTACTTATACACTTCTGAAGTGCATACCTCTGCCAGTTGGGCTACATCGCCAGGAAAGAAAAACGATGGCGGCCAGGGGAGTCGAACCCCTACCGACGGTGGTTTGGGCACCGGGCCTCTACCAGTTGGGCTACGCCGCCAGGGATGGTGGCAACAGGAGTTGAACCTGCAACCTTGGGATTAAAAATCCCCTGCTCTACCAATTGAGCTATACCACCATAGATGGTAGCGACAGGAGTCGAACCTGCAATCGCGCGCTTAAGAGGCGCTCGCGCTTCCATTGCGCCACGCTACCAGGGAGGGGATGGCCGGGCTCGAACCGACAATCGCTGGAATCGTACTCCAGAGCGCTTTCCAATTACGCCACATCCCCTGGCAAACTCGCGGGGAGAGACTCGAACTCTCATGGGGCGCATTAACAGTGCGCTGCCTTACCAATTAGGCTACCCGCGAACAACGGAAGAGAGAGGACTCGAACCTCTGGTGGGGAGAACCCACTACGGTGTAGCGGACCGCTGCCTTACCGCTCCGCCACTCTTCCATGGATGGGTGATGGAGGACTCAAACCTCCGTAGTCCCAAAGGGACGGCGAATTTACAGTCCGCTGCAGTTGTCGCTGTGCCAATCACCCGTAAAGATATGGGACTATCATTTCCTTTCTGCCAACTCTGCTGAGAGTGGGAACAGCTACTACAGGAGATACTACTCGTCTGCTATGGCTCCCACTTGCGCCATGCTGACTCTTCTGGTATCTCCAACGGTAGGCGAGGGACTCGAACCCCCAACGGAGTTTACCCGCGACTGTTTTCGAGACAGCTACCTCAGCCAATTCGGTTTGCCTACCAGGCGCCGATCATTCCGCTGGCCTCTATTGCCAGGGGAACGCTCCTCAGGCTGGTCGGCTACCGCTTGAGGAGCGTTCGACAGGTAGCCCGGCTCTGACACAAAAGCCACCTATCGAATACGGGTAGGAGGACTCGAACCTCCATTCTTCGCATTTGGACTGCGCTGCGTTTCCATTGCGCCATACCCGTACAATACCAACGGCTGGGTTTGAACCAGCGACCCTATTCTCGTAAGGAATCCGCTCTCCCAGGCTGAGCTACGTTGGCAGAAGCAGCCCATCTCTCTCATGAAAACAGATAGGGTGAGGCTGCGAATCTGCGTGGCTGGAATCGAACCAGCGATTTCCTGCGCCCAAGGCAGGCGCCATTCCACTTGGCTACACACAGATGTTTCCCCATTGCATTGGAGGTAAAACTCGTCGTTACAGACGTAGTTACCTTCAGTGCAACAGGCAGATTCCGGCGGAAGGACTTGAACCTCCAGCATCCATATCCAAAGTATGGCGGTCTACCATTAGCCTACACCGGAAAGGTCAAAATGAAATGGAGTTGCCTGCTCCATAGCCTCGCACGGAGTCGAACCGTGGTATCAGCCTTATAAGGACCGCGTCCTCACCGTTGAACGACGAGGCAGTATGTGAAACAAAGGGACAGCACAAACAATACCCTGTGCGAGATTCGAACTCGCGATCTCTCACCTGAGAAGCGAGCATCCTGGGCCGCTAGACGAACAGGGCAGAAGCATTGCTGGATAAAGTGCTCTGGCTTGCGAGAACCTCAATCAGTTTTTCAGACTGCTAAGGTTTGCCTGCGTTTGCAATAGGGTTGCGGGAAGTACACAAAGAGATTGGACTCTGACAGACAACTTTGAGGAAATGATGTCTGGTTTGTACGTATAGTCATAACAACCTCCTTGTGCAATATGAAAAGTAAGTAAAGAACGCTCCTGGCGCTCTCCATGCTGTCGGCTACAGCGACAATCCTCCATGGGAAGTCTAGCATAGCCCGACGTTTCTTGTTGAGAGAGTATGATCACGAGATCTTTGCCTCTCTCCGTATCTAGATAAAGAATAACAAATAGTATGCGATTTGTCAAGGATTTTTGTGGGAAAATTATCTATTCCTGATTGGTGCGGAATCTATGCGTGGTTGCTGAGAGACAGAAACGTCTTTTGCAATTACCTGATGATAGAACGTATACTTTGTATCAGTAATCTAAAGCAGGCGTGACATCCTCTGATTGTAGCATAAGAACGACAAAAAGCAGGGAGCAACACAATATGCAATCACCATCCGCCTTTCAGTTCCAGACGCTTGAACAATCCTTACAAAGGTATACCTGGTTCGAGCAGATGCGCCAGTCGCGTCCAGTTTTCTACGATGAACATTCACACATATGGCATGCCTTTCGCTACGAGGATGTGGCAGAGGTGGTAACGGACCATGTGCGCTTCTCTTCAGAGCAGCGTGAGGGAACTGCTCTCCCGTTTATTGGAACCTTCCTTGCAGACACACTTGTTTCTAAAGACCCGCCGTATCATCGCAAATTGCGCAATCTAGTAAACGTGGCCTTCACGCCGCGAGGACTCTCGCAGTTCTCCCAGCGTATAGCGATGATAACGCAAACATTGCTGGATCGTGTGCGCTCGCAGGGCCATATGGATGTTGTCACAGACCTTGCATATCCTTTACCTGTTGCCGTCATTACTGAAATGATGGGTGTTCCTTCGGAGGATAGTTCTTTCTTTCAACAGTGGGTGAGGGGTACTAGCCCAGACCCTACACTTGAACCGCGAGAACTTCAGCAAGCCACGCAGCACCTTGAGCGGAATCTCTCTGCCTACCTCTCCAGCTTATTGGAGGAGCGACGACGTTCACCACGCGAGGATTTGCTCAGTGCGTTAAGCCTGGCGGAAATCGATGGCGAACGTCTCGATGAGCGTGAACTGGTGAACTTCTGTATCTTGCTGCTGGTTGCTGGCTATGAAACGACGGTCAACTTGATCGCCAACTCCATGATCTGCTTCACCCAGTCCCCCGCTGCACTGGAACGTCTCAAGCGTGAGCCAGCCTTAATGCCCGGCGCTATTGAGGAGGTTCTACGCTACCTGTCGCCCGTCTGGATGCTGTTCCGCCTGACCACAACCGATGTAGAACTCAGCGGCGAGCACATTCCAGCTAATGAGGTTGTGCTGGCCTGGCTTCCCTCGGCCAACCGTGACCCGGAGCAGTTTTCGCAGCCAGATATATTTGATATTACCCGCAATCCTAATCGTCACCTGGCCTTTGGGCATGGAATTCATTTCTGCATTGGCGCCCCTCTTGCTCGGCTGGAGGCCCAGATTGCCCTGCCTATGTTGCTCGCACAGTTTCCCAATCTGCAAAGGGTCACTAATATTCCAATTATGGTTAGCCCTGGTATAACCTTTTCGGTCAAGAATGTGCCGATGACTTTCCAGCCTCAATAATCTGGTCATGCTGTGAACAAGACAACTGATGATAGCAAGGGAAGAGATAGGCTATTCGATTTGCTGAGCGAAGGTCTGCCCTGCTTCATCGCCAAATTGTTCCTGGTAAATCTGCGCGTACAACCCCTGGCGTCCCACCAGATCGGCATGCGTTCCGCGCTCGATGATGCGCCCATTGTGCATAACCAGGATCTGGTCGGCGGCCAGGATGGTAGAGAGGCGATGGGCAATTGCCAGGGTGCTGCGACCCACCTGGAGCTTTGCCAGCGCTGTTTGGATCAAGCGCTCGGAATGAGTGTCAAGAGCGCTGGTTGCTTCATCCAACAGCAAAATGCGTGGATTGAGGACTCAACTTCTACTCTCATACGAAGCCCGCACCGGGACGATAGTCGGGCGATTGATGGCGGAAGTAGGTATTATAGAGCTGCACATAATGACCACCCTGCAGCAGCAGCGTCTCATGGGTTCCTTCCTCTACCACGCGACCTTCGGAGAGCACCAGAATACGGTCGGCATGCTGGATAGTCGAGAGGCGGTGCGCGATCAGAACTGCGGTGCGGTTTTGCAGAATCAGATCCAGCCCTTCTTGAATCTGCGCCTCGGTCAACGGATCAACGCTGGCTGTGGCCTCATCGAGAATAATGATGTCCGGGTTCTGCAAAAGCACACGTGCCAGGGCAACGAGCTGACGCTGGCCCATGGAAAGCGCGCGACCAGCCTCACCCACTCGTGTATTCAGGCCCTCGGGCAGCGCCTCTAGCCAGTCGCCATACCCGATATTGTGTGCAATGGCCTCGACCTCCTCGTCGCTGGCTGTAGGACGCGCATAGCGGATATTCTCTGTGACTGTGCCAGAAAAGAGAAAAGGGGACTGTGGCACAATGCCCAGACGCTGACGATAAGCCTGCAGATCGAAGCTACGAATATCGCGCCCATCAATCAGAAGTTCGCCATCCTGATATTCATAAAAGCGCGCGATAAGCCTGGCCAGACTGGATTTGCCTGCGCCGGTCCGTCCGACAATGGCAATTGTTTCGCCGGGCTCGATGGTCAGACTGAAGTTGCTCAGTACCTGCTGACGATTGTCATAACGAAAGAAGATGTTGCGAAACTCGATTTTGCCTTGCAGGCTCTCTACTGGCTCATTCGCGCATTGACGCACACGTGGCTCGGCATCGATGAGCGCAAAAACGCGCTCACTGGCTGCCAGACCAAGCTGGAACTGGCTCCAGAAGGAGGCAATACTGGTGAGCGGCACCCAGAGCAGACCAATACTCTGCACAAACAGGAACCAGTCGCCAGCTGAGATAGTATGTGAGAGCACGCTGAGCCCACCAAAGTATACAATAGTCGTTGTGCCCAGATTGGTGATGAAGACCAGGATTGGAATGACGCCGTTATAGATAAAGCCCACGCGCACATTCACCCGATACGACTGCTCATTGATAGTAACAAACTCATCGTACATCTGCCGTTCTTGCCGGAAGCTCTTGGCTATACTAATCCCACTGATAACCTCCTGGACGTTGGCGTTGACGCGCGCCAGGGAACGCTGGGTGCGCCGGGTAGCGCGACGGGCGATGCGCCGGAAGAGCAGCGCTACCAGGACAATCGCTGGCACCATTGTCAGGGCCAGTAGGGCTAGAGAGGCATTGCGAAAAAAGAGCAGGACCACCACCAGAAGGAAGAGCAGGCCCTGGCTGAGCAGGTTCAGGGTCAGCGTCACGACCGTCGCAAAATCCTCGCTATCCGAGGTGACCCGACTGACAATCTTACCCGAGGGGAACTCATCGTAGAAGGACATATCGCGTGCCATCACAGCAGCGAAGGCATCCTGGCGCAGGCCCTGCACAACATCGCCCACAGAGCGTGCGGTAAAACGCTGCTGAAAGAAGGCGAAGATCCAGGAGAGCAGGCTTACAACCATGATCGGCACTATGAGAAAGATCACTGTCTGTAGCGTTTTTGTCTTGATCAGTACATCAAGGCTGAGCGAAATCAGCAGCGGGAAGACCACATTGATCAGCGAATTGAGGACGATCAGGACCGCGACCAGGCCCATCAGGTCCAGCCTGGGGCGAAAATAGTGCGCGATACGCACAAGAAGAGCGCGGCCAGTATAGCGACGATCGTAGGCCTCGGCCTCCAGTCCGTCCATCACAAAACCCATACTACCTCCATGGCGTCAGGTCTATTGTATGTATTTCCTCTGGCTTTTTTGGGAGTGTACCATGATGAGCAAAAATGCGCCGGTAGAGGTCGCAGCGGCCTAGCAGTTCACTGTGAGTGCCCTGATCGATGAGTTCGCCCCGGCGCAGGACGAGAATTTTGTCGGCCCAACGAATCTGCGAGAGACGGTGGGTGATCAGCAGCGTCGTACGACCCTCTTGCACGCGCTGAATAGCATGTTGTATTTCGTCTTCGGTGGCGCTATCGATAGCGCTGGTGGAGTCATCCAGGATCAAAATACGCAGGTCGGTCAGCAGGGCACGGGCGATGGCGATGCGCTGGCGCTGGCCTCCGGAGAGAGTCACTCCACGTTCGCCAACAATGGTGTTGTAACCCTCTTTGAAATCCAGGATAAATTGATGGGCCTGTGCTTCCTGTGCTACTCGCTCGATCATTCCCTGGTCAGCTTTCTGACCCAGGCCATAGGCAATATTCTCCGCGATCGAGCGTGAGAAGAGGAAGATATCCTGTTCAATGGTTGAGATTTGCGAGCGCAAAACATCGAGATTCCAGTCACGCACATCGACGCCATCGATCAAGATACGCCCGGCCTCCACGTCGTAGATACGATTGATCAGTTTGGTCAGTGTGCTTTTGCCTGCGCCGGTCTGGCCGACAATGGCGATGGTCTGACCTGCTTCAGCTCGGAAGGTGATATCTTTTAGCACTGGCGTCCCCTCGTAGCTAAAGGAGACTCGCTCAAAGATAATCTCGCCTCGTATGCCGCCTGTGTTGCCGCGATACCCTCCCTCGTTCTCGTCCAGTTCCGTTTCTGCTTTCAGAATCTGCAGAATACGGCTCGCGCCCGCTATTCCGAGCTGGACCATGCTGAAGGACCAGTTCGCGTTAAAGGTAGGATAGCGAAGTGTTACCATCAGACCCATGAAGGCGACTACGTTACCCACCAGGAGCTGATGCACTGTGACGAGCAAGAGGCTGTGCAAAAAGGCGAAGACCATGGCAAGAGAGAGCAGCAGCGGCGGCAGGTACCAGGATTGGACATAGCCGCTTTTTACAAAAAAGTTGCGATAGCGTTCAGCTCGCCGCTCAAATTTGCGCTTCTCCACCTCCTCCTGGGCCGTGGCCTTGACGACCTCGATACCATGAATCGCTTCATTCAAGCCAGCGTTTAGTTCGCCAAACTGTTCACGTAGATGGTCGGAGACGGGTGCGAGCTGGTGTGTATAGAAACGCAGTGCTATCAAGAAAGAGGCCGTGAAGAGCAAAGGTACCAACAGGAGCTGGAGATTGATGATGCCGATAAAGACCAGCGTCATGGTCAGGCTGATATACGAGTCGAAGATGACATCGCAGCCTGGTACAATCATGCTCCCTAATTGGGTGATATCATTTGCCGTCCGTGCCATCAGATCGCCCACGCGTTGGCGATTATGGAAGGTCTGGCTCTTGCCCAGCAGGCTGATATACAACTCAGCGCGTGCATCGCGGATCAGGCGTTTGCTGATCAATTCAGGAAAGAAACGCGCGCCCAAATTAGCGCATCCGCTGAGCAGTACCATCCCCAGCAGCAGCAGAGCCAGGGAGGTGAGCCGGTTCTGAGATCCGTCCAGAACTGCGTTAAAGGCAGCGCCGACCAGGAGGGCAATGCTGGCATAGAGCGCATTGGCCGTTAGCGAGATCAGCCCATAACACAGGACCAGGTGTTTATAACGCCACACGTGCGAAACAATCCAGCGCAGCGGTCCGGCCAGATTATAGCAATAGGCATTGGCGACGCTAAATTCAGTATTGGGCAAGTAGAACCTCCCATCCTTACATTGTCCGATTTCGAGCCAGCGCGTAAATCAGTTTGCCTAGTATCTCTCGACTGTCCTGAGCGAGTTTTTCAATAGTGGACTGACGATAGAGATTCTCACTATAATCCCAGACCAATTGGAGGCAATCGTCAGCAAGTGCTCCGACGACCTGGATACAGGAAGGTGGCTCACGACGATCATTGATATCAATCCCACCGTCAATCATCTCATCCGCAATACTCAAGAGCGGGGATGGAGGGAGATTGTAACTCCCCTGCCCGACATAATTAAAAAGCACCTCACCGACTGGGAGCCTCTGTAATCGCTCGCCATGCTCGCTTCCATAATAGAGTAGTTCAAAGCCTTTGCCTTTATGTGGGATAGCCTCTATCTGCTTTTTTATCGCCTGGAGAGCCTGTTGTGGAGTAGCCTCCTGCCATTGCAGGAAACATAATCTTTTCCAACTGAGAAATCCGGCTGTGCGTATCAAATCGATATCCGCACTCAGTGGCTCACGACCATGATCCGATACATAGAGCGGTAGATAGGGAGAGCCGGTCCAGTGCGCAAATGTCTCAGAGAGTACAGTGAGAAACACATCCAGTACCTGAATATCGGCGCTCAATACTTCTCTGAAGAGGAGCCGAGTCTCCTCCGTGCTCAGCGTGACGCGAATCTGACGACCAGCCTTGAACGAATCGATAGCGGCTGCTTCAGGAAAGTCTGCGGGTAGAGGTTTTACTTCATCCCAGGGCAACTTCAGCCAGTAGTGTTCCATCTCCTCTTGCAAAGCAGCCGGGTTGAAGTACTCGTGGATACATTCGGCCCAATGTTTAAAAGAAGTGGTCTTCTGAGGTGCAGAGACTAACTCCCCCTCAACAAATTGCTGATAGACGTTCAGGAAATCCTCCGCCAATATGGCATAGGTCACACGATCACACACATAATGATTGAGAAGCCAGAGGAGGCGCCCTGTCCGGCCTTCACCCATAGCGAAGTAGAGTACTCGTGAAACTGGCCCATTGCACAGGTGCAGGCTGGATTGGGCCTGGGTGGACCGTTTTCTAAATGCCTCCCATCGCTCGTCCTCCGAGAGCTGGGAAAGATCGATATGCTCAATTGGTATGATCTCTTCCTGGTCGGGATGCACAAGAAACTGCTTCCAGGTTGCCCCCTCCTTTCTGCAACGTAGACGCAGAGCCTCGTGATGCCTTACCAGATAGTGTATGGTTTGCTCCAGGGCCCCAATGTGAAGGGGCTGATGGACGGCGAACAGCAGGGGAAAATTGAACTGGTGTGGGTTACGCAGCGTATAGACTTGCCAGCTCTGCTCCGCTGTAAGAGGCACTTCTCCCAATGCTAGATCAACTGAAGCTGACTCCCTCACTGCCTTGTGCTCATCGTCTTCTGTTGGCGGGTGAACATACGTCCTTCTCAGGATACGGGCGAGATCGTGGATGCGAGGATACTGGAAAAACTCTTGCAAGGAGAAATCCAATCC
>Ga0070730_10004933_pt1 | contig 11592 bp, 8 predicted proteins | sample Coa_R1_3_FD_66447 | JGI IMG/M metagenome (GOLD analysis project Ga0070730, IMG submission 66447) | Surface soil microbial communities from Centralia Pennsylvania, which are recovering from an underground coalmine fire - Coalmine... | ecosystem: Environmental > Terrestrial > Soil > Unclassified ... | reverse complement strand
AGCACCCGTCCGGCGGCTGAGTGACACTCTCCACGCTACCGGCTCCCGCCGGGCTTGTCAATAACAAACACACCCTAAACTCTGAATCTTGACATCGAACTCGATGTCAAGAGTTCTGAAATTAATTAGGTCGCGGCGATTCCTTGCAGTGGAACTGGCGCCGGTCGTTCACAGCTGCTCTGGACGGCGACCGCGCAGCGTTCGGCCGCCGATTGCAACAGCGACTCCATGATGTCCAGCACATGAAAAGCGAGCCGGCCGCCGGCCCGTGGCTCGTCGCTGCCGGTGGTTCTGGCCATATCTTCGACACCGTAGCCGCGCGATGATCCGGCGTAGCCCGCGGAGACGGGCAGGACCTGCCACTCTTTCTCACCCAGAGTAAACAACCGGACGTCCCCGTCGAAACGGTTCGGATCTGGGACGACGAGCGACCCCTGCACGCCGTGGACCTCGATGCGCGCGGATGCCGTGGCGACGGTATCGAAGCTCATGTACAGCGTGGAGAGCGCCCCACTCGCGTGCACGAGCACGCCGGTGACATGCGTATCCGTCAGGACGGGAATGGCCTCCCCCGCCCGCGGACCCGCGCCGATGGTGCGCGTGGCACGCGTCCGGCTGGCAACGCCGGTAACGGATGCAACTGGTCCCAGCAGCGTGACCAGCGTGCTGATGTAGTACGGGCCCATGTCCAGCAGCGGTCCGCCGCCCGGCAGATAATAGAAGTCCGGGTTGGGGTGCCAGGGTTCCGGGCCCGGGGTGCCCAGGATGGCAATCGCCGACACTGGCGTGCCGATGAGCCCATCGTCGACAGCCTTGCGCGCCGTCTGGATGCCGGTTCCCAGGACGGTATCCGGTGCGCAGCCGACCCGCACTCTGGCCGCGGCGGCGGCGTCAAGGACTTTGCGGGCCTCCGCCGTGGACGCCGCGAGCGGCTTTTCGCCGTAGACGCTCTTGCCACGGGCAATGGCGCGCAGCGCGACCTCGGCGTGAGCCGACGGGATGGTCAGGTTCAGTACCAGGTCCACGGCCCTGTCCGCCAGCAAGTCATCGACGCTCAGGGCGCGCACCCCGGGATGTTCGGTCGCGACCGCTTCAGCGCGCGAGAAGTCAATGTCCGCCGCGGCGACGACCTTGACCGTCTCCAGTCTGGGAAAGGTCTTCAAGTAGGCGGCACTGATGGTGCCGCACCCGACAATGCCGACGTTCAGCACTGAATCACACTCTGCCTCGCCCGATAGCCTACCCGGCCGAGACGTGTGCGCGCATCCGAGGGCCCGGCCGACCATCCGGGTCAGGCGGGGGTCACCGCGTGCAGGAGCAGTCCGCCCGCGCCGCGATGCCAGCCGCCGCCGCACACGTAGGGCTGCTTCTCATTCGGCCAACCCTGCCAGTAGGTGGTGTTGAACGGGACGCGCAAGTACCACTTGACAGTCGGCAGCGCCGGCAGCTCTCGCAGCCAGATCTCCATCGCCTGCTGAAACGTCGGCATGAACATTGGGTCGCTGGACTGCAGCTGGCTGAGCTTGTCCACCAGCGTGTCGTACTGGTCATTTTTCCAGCGATAGGGCTGCGCCGCGTCCTGTCCCGTCGGCGCGCCGTAGCGGCTGTGATACTGATCGAGCGACACCCACGGGTCCTGGAAGATCGCGGTGTCGAAGCGAATGAAGACGTCGACGTTGCCCTGCGCGGTCAGGGTTGGGAAATCGGTGGGCGACTTGAAGGAGGCGTCGAAGCCTGCCTTGCGCAACTGCGTCACGAAGATCGGACCGATGTCCTGGAAGAACCCTGGACTGAGTAGGACCACCATCGGGAAGCGCTGCCCCGCCTTGGCCCAGAACCCTTCCGAATCCTTCTGCCAGCCCTTGGACTGGAGAATTTCGGCCGTTTTGGCGGGGTCCGGCGCGTCGACCGGATACTTCTTCAGCAGGTCGGCACACGCGTCGGCGAACGGGATCAGATTCGGCAACAGGGCGAACGGCAACACACTCGCTTGTCCCGAGCCCTTGTACACCACGTCGCTGACCTGTTTGCGATCGAGCGCCGAGTTGATCGCCCGGCGGATCTCCGGATCGTCGTACGGCGGCTTCGAGTTGTTGAAGCCAATCATGATGGTCGACGGACTGACCGAGCCATACGGTTGGGTGTTCCCGTCGATCCAGAACATCGCCTTGTTGGTCCGTTCCAGGAGCGCCGGGATATTGGCCGGAAAGAGATCGTGGGTCGTATCTACCTCATTGCTGATCATCACTTCGACCTTCTTCGCGTCCTCCATGCGCGGCAGCACGATGACCCGTTTCATTCTGGGCAGGGCGCGGAAGCCGGTTTTCGCGCCCCACCAGTCAGCGCGACGGTCGTAGATCTTCTGGTCGGCCGTCGAGGACACCAGCTTCCATGGACCGGTGGTCACCGGCCAGCCCTTTTCGAGATCCAGGTTCGTGAACGTCTTCTGATCCTGGCCGGAATAGATATGCTCCGGCACGATCGGAAAGCCGTTGTCCTGGAACCAGGAAAAGTACCGACCCAGGAACTGCGGATTCGGCGTATTCATGGTGATGCGCGCGTTCAGGTCGTCGACGGCCGTCACGTCCTTGATCCACGTCTTCATGTCGAACGCGTACAACAGGTCGGGCGAGTTGTCCTTCAACATGTTGAGGGTGAACACGACGTCACGGGCCGTGAATGGCTGGCCGTCACTCCAGGTCACACCGGAGCGGAGCTTGATGTTGAGCTCGCTGCTCTGGGTGTTATAGGCCGCGGTCTCGGCCAGCCACGGGATCCGCGCCTCATTGCCCGGTAGTCCGACGGGCCACTGCACGTCGCGCGTCCAGTACGGGTTCCAGTAGAACAGCGGCTCGAACATGAAGTGCCAACCCGTCCGCTGCTGGGCGCGAAGGAACGGGTTCGCGAGCGTGGCGTCCTGGAACTGGGTGAACGTGTCCGAGACCGTCATGATGAACGTTTCGTTGCGAGCTACCGGACTGAGGCCGCCGGGCGTGGCCGCCACCGCCGGTGCGGCGGTTGAGGTACTCGGGGCGGCGGCAGTCGCCGGAGTCGGCGCCGGGGCCGTTGTCGGCGCTGGAGCCGCCGGGGCAACCGGCACGGCTTGTGACTGACAGGCAGCGGCGAATGCCGCGAGCGTCCCGGTCCACGCGGCCAGGAACAGGCGGCGCGACAACGTGTTCGACATGGTGATCTCCCCCAGGTTCAGGCGCGCCGCCGTCGGCGCGGATTGGCGATTTCGTCCAGGCCCGCTGACAGCAAGAGCAAGCCCAGAAACAGCACGACAACGACGAGAATAGGTGGCATCCACCACCACCACATCCCGCGCAACAGCGCGTTGAACAGCAGCGCCCAGTAGATGGTCATACCCACCGTCGGTTCATTCTGCGGACCAAGGCCGAGTGCTTCGAGGCCGATCGACGCCAGCACGGCGGCCGAGACCGCGCCGACGAAACCGGCGGCCAGGTACGGCAGCAGATTGGGCAGCATTTCGGCCACGATTACTTTGAGGCTGCTCATCCCGGACAGCCGCGCGATCTGGATATAGCCCCGCTCGCGCAGCGTGAGGACCTGGGCGCGGATGGTTCGCGTCGGGTTCATCCAGGCGAGCGACGCGATGACCAGGCCCATGATCGTCACCGAGATGACCCCCTTGATCGAGGCGGCGATGATGATCAGCACCAGCAGCGCGGGTACGGTCAGCAGCGTATCGACCGCCATGCGAATCACCGCATCGAGCACCCCGCCGACGTAGCCGCTGACCAGTCCCAGGACGGTGCCAATGCTGAGGCCGATTGCGCCCGCCAGGAAGCCGACTTTGAGCGTGAGCGGCAGGCCCGCCACCATGACCGCGAGCAGATCGCGTCCCTGGTCGTCCGTCCCGAGCGGATAGGCCACGCCAGGCGCCTGGCTGGGAATATCTGAAAGTGGCTGGGCCCGCCCGACGTCGACCACGTGCGCGCCCAGCGGACCGATCAGCAGCAATGGGTCAGGCTGGCGGTGGCGCGCATCATGCCCGGCTGTAGACGATCCGCGGGTCCAGCAGCGGATACACCAGATCGATCAACAACGTCGCGAACGTGATCGCCAGGACGGTGATGAACACGACCCCGTAGATCACGAAGTAGTCGGAGGCCGAGATTGCCTGGAACAAGAGATTGCCGATGCCCGGGTAGCCAAAGACGATCTCGACGATCACCGAGCCCGAGACGATGTGGCCGAGCTGAATGACCAGCGACGTCATCTGGGGCAAGATCGCATTGCGCGCGGCGTAGCGGAGGAAGATCCGCCGCGGCCGCAAGCCTTTGGCGTCGGCGAGGACCATGTAGTCTTCGCCTTCGGTAGTGACCATCATGGCGCGCATGCCGAGCGCCCAGAAACCGATGGCGGCCAGGATGATCGACAAGCTGGGCAGGGCCGCGTGGCGCACGACGTCGAGCACGAACGGCAGACTGAGCTGGGCGGTCGAGCCGATCGAGTACCCGCCCGACAGCGGAAAAATCGGCGCACTCAGGGCGAGCAGGTACACGAGGACCAGCCCGAGCAGGTAGTAGGGGATTGACGACAGGGTCATCAGCGGCGGGACCAGAAGTCGCAGCGCCCGCGGTGCGCGCGGCCAGGCGAGCAAAGCCCCCAGCAGCGACCCGAGCGTGAACGACAGGACCGTCGCGACGGACAACAGGCCGATGGTCCAGGGCAGCGCGTTCAAGATGAGCGGTACGACTTTGACGGGGTACTGGGCGATTGAATACCCGAAGTCGAATCGCACGACTGCGCCCATGTACTTGAAATACTGGACATACAGCGGCTGGTCGAGGCCGAACTGGACGTTGTACGAACGCACCATCTCCTCGATCCCCTGCTGCATCGGCCCCGTTTGCTGCATGGCGCTCACGAGGCGTTCGCGCACCGGATTGCCCGGCGCCAGGCGCGGGATCAGGAAGTTGAGGGTGGCCGCGCCCCAGAGCACGAACCCGAACTGCACCAGCCGCCGAGCGAGGTAGCGCACCTGCACGCGCCACCCAGCGTACCGCCGGTGGATCGCCGCAGGCTACGCCTCCTGGACAGAGCGTGCTCAGGCATTTGCCTGGAAGGCCCGCTCGGCGCCAGGTAGGCTGGGCAACGCGACGTATGTCGGCAGCTTGACCTCGCCGCCTCCGCCGGCCACCCGCAACACCGCGCGGCGGCTGATCTCGCGTGAACTCTGGGGTGCCGTCATCCTTCCCTGAGTGTCTCGGCTGCCGCCGGGTGGCTCGACTTGACGCGCTGTTGGCGACGTGCCTATGCTGCCGGCCATGGCCATCAGCGTGGAAACGCACGATCCCCAGGGTCCGGCCGAATGGCACGACCATATTACGCAGTACGGCTATGTGATCGTTCACCACGCACTGCCAGAGGAAAATCTGGCGGCCACCATCGACGACATCTGGCGCCACACCGGCGCCCGGCCAGACGTTCCGGACAGCTGGTATCGGCCCGACATCATTCGCCCGGTCGGCATGGTCGAGATGTATCAATACCAGTCGATGTGGAACAACCGCCAGCATCCGAACCTGTACGACATCTTCCGGGCCATCCACGGCACTGATGAGCTGGCGGTGTCGATCGACCGGGTTGGCCTCAAGCCGCCGGTGAATCCCGCCTACCCCGACTACGTGCATCGCGGCATGATCCACTGGGATACCGACATGACCAGATATCCGGATATTCCGTTCCACGTGCAGGGTGTGCTCGCGCTGACCGACACGGAACCTGATATGGGTGGATTCCAATGCATTCCGGAGACGTATCAACATCTGGATGAGTTCCTGAAAACCCAATCCAGAGAAAAGATCGAGTCGCGGAATCCGGATTACACCGGCTACTCCATCACCCGGCCGAGACTCGCCGCCGGCGATCTGCTGGTGTGGACCTCGCTGCTGCTGCACGGCAACGGGCACAACACGTCGGGCAAGCCGCGCCTCTGCCAGTACATCAGCATGAACCCGTCAGCGCACATGACCGAGGAGACCCGGCAGGCGCGCATCGAATGCTGGCGGAACAATACCCATCCAATGGCCAGGTCCTTTCCTGGCGACCCGAGGCGGATCGAGGAGCAGCGGACGGAGCCGGCCACGCTCACGCCCCTGGGCAGGAAGCTGCTCGGGATCGATCGCTGGAGCGCATAACATACGTGGCATAGGCCATGCATGGGGCTAGCAGATACACGAAGGCGGCGCACGCGATTGAGGGAGCGTGAACGGCGGCAAAAAATCAGCGGCTCGCGTGTGTTGGCGACCTGCATGTTGAGGCGCAGGATGTGACATGATTCCGAGGGCAGAGACAGCCCCCATCGTCGGCTCAGAGGTCCGCTCAGCGGCGGGGGTGCGCCGTGGATCTGAGTCGACGGTCTGGTCGAAGGTGCGGCGGGAACGCTGGATGTATGCCTTCGTCCTGCCGGGGTTCGTGTTCTTCGTGATCTTTCGCTATCTGCCGCTCCTCGGCAACATCGTCGCCTTCGAAGACTATTCACCGTATCTGGGCTTCGTCGACAGCCCGTGGGTGGGCCTCGACAACTTCAGAGCGCTGTTCAGCAGTCCGACGGTCGGTAGCGCGCTGATCAACACGCTCATCATCAACGGACTCCAGATCGTCGTGTACTTTCCGGCGACGATCTCGCTCGCCCTGCTGCTCAACAGCTTGATGAGTCCGGGGGTAAAAAAAGTCGTCCAATCGATCGTCTATCTCCCCTACTTCATCGGTTGGGTAGTCCTGGTCAGTGTCTGGCAATCGGTGCTGGGCGGCGACGGACTGCTGAACCACCTGTTGAACAGTCATGGGCTGGGGGCGGTCAATTTGATGACCAATCCGACCATCTTCAAACCCATGATGGTGCTCGAGTACATCTGGAAAAATGTTGGCTGGGGGGCCATCATTTTTCTCGCCGCGATCAGCAAGGTGGAGGTGCACCTGTACGAAGCCGCCGTGGTGGATGGCGCCGGACCGTGGCGTCGTATGTGGCATGTGACGCTGCCGGGCATCCGTGGCATCGCCGTGCTGCTGCTGATCCTCAATCTCGGCAACATCCTGACCACCGGCTTCGAACAAATCCTCCTGCAGCAGCCCGGGGTTGGCGCGCCCGCGGGTGAGGTGCTCGACACCTTCGTGTACTTTCAGGGCATTCTGGGTGGCAACTGGGGCCTGAGCGCCGCCGTCGGGTTGTTCAAGGGGGTCGTTGGGACCATTCTGATAGTCGCGGCCAACAAGGCCGCCCACGCGTTGGGCGAGCAGGGGGTGTTCTAAGACTGATGGCCATCAACGCCGGCGCGGCGCCCTTCTGGATGGAACGCCCGAGCCTGACGTCGCGCATCGTCAAGGCGGTCGCGCTCATCCTGATCGTCACTGTGATGCTGTTTCCGTTCTGGTATGTCCTGTCGGTGAGTCTGTCGAGCGAACGGGACCTGCTGGGCGCCAACGTTGCGCTCATCCCACTCCACCCGAACCTGGGCGCGTATACGACGATCTTTCAGGGTGCGGTCGTCACCAGCGCGCTGGAGGTCAGCATTGGTGTGACTGCGATCGGCACGCTGGTGTGCATGCTGATGACGACCACGCTGGCGTACGGTCTATCGCGCACCAGCCAGGTGCCCGGGACGAAGTTCGTGCTGATCCTGGTCCTCGGGACACTGCTGTTCAATGCCGGGATCATCCCCAACTATCTCACGGTGCGCTATCTCGGCCTGTTGAACACGTATGCGTCGCTGATTGTGCCCGGCCTGATCAGCGCCTTCAACCTGGTCGTGGTGCGGCAGTTCTTCATGGGCATCCCGGAGGATCTGACCGATGCGGCCATGATCGACGGCGCGAACCCGCTCCAGATCTTCTGGCACATCATCCTGCCACTTTCCAAAGCGGTCCTGGCCGTGGTCGCGTTGTTCTATGGCGTGGCGCTGTGGTCGGATTATTTCGGCCCCTTGCTGTACATCAATAACACGGCCATGTGGCCGATTCCGCTCGTTCTGCGGCTGTACGTGCTGCAAGGGCAAGCACTCAGCGGCGCCGAGCAGGTGGGGCAACCGCTGCCACCCGCGCAGACGCTCCAGATGGCCGTGGTGGTGATCGCCACGCTGCCGATTCTGTTCGTCTATCCGTTCCTCCAGCGGTACTTCGTACAGGGGGTGCTCTCCGGTGCCATCAAGGGCTGACGCATCTGGTTCGCACGACAGTTTGCTATCCCGAGGTCTCAGCCGAGGACTGGGTCGTCGGGCCTTGTTGCAGGGGGCGCTCGGCATGGCGGGCATGGGCATGCTGGCGGCGTGCACCAGCGCTCAGCCCAACAGCGGCGCCAGTGGCGGCACGGCCGCGTGCGTCGCCAATTTGCAATTTCCGCCCAACACCCCGCCGGAGCGACCGGGGCAAATCGTCTCGAAAGTACCGAACGTGCCGCTCGCCTGGACTGAGTACCCGAAGCCGTATGTCACCATGCCGAACCCGCCGGGCAAAGGTGAGACGGTCACCACGTTCCAGATATTGTTCAGCTCACCACCGCCCCCGCTCGAAAGCAACCCGTGGTGGCAGCAGTTGAACAAGCGGCTCGGCGTCACCATCCAGCCGACCCTCGCCGACTCGCCCGACTACGCGGCCAAGTTGAACACGCTGGCCGCCGGGGGCAGCTTTCCAGACATCACCTGGATCAATTTCAACCAGAACGGACAGAATAACGGCGCGGGGTTCATGAAGTTCGTCGCTCAGGGCGCGTTCAACGACCTGACTCCGTACCTCACCGGGGACGGGCTCAAACAGTTTCCGAATCTGCAACTGCTGCCGCCCGTCACGTGGCGGGGGTCAGCCTTCCAGGGCAAAATCTATGGCGCGCCCTATCCGATCCAGCCGGTCAACGGCCAGCTCGGCATGTACCGCAAGGACTGGGCGGAAAAACTCAAGGTCGATAATCCCAAGAATGCCGAAGAAGTGATGCGGATGTTCGTCGCGTTCGCGCAGGAGGATCCGGACGGCAACGGCATCAAGGACACCTGGGGCATTGACACGCTGCACCCCAGCATCTGGAACGCGATGTTCCGCGCCCCCAATCAGTGGCGGCTCAACAGTGACGGGTCGCTGACCAGGGATCTCGAGACTGAGGAGTGGAAAGCGGCGCTCGAGTTCGCCCACACCATGTGGACCAAGGGCGCCTTCCATCCGGACGCGCTCACGCTGACCCTCAACCAGAACATGAGTCTCATCGAATCGGGGAAGACGGGCTTCTTCACCCAGGGCGGCTGGGGCTATTTTGGCAGCCAGCCCGGCACGATGACGACGCTCACCAAACAGAACAACCCGGACGCCAACCCGGCCCCCTGGATTCCGCCCGGATTCGACGGCGGCAAACCGGCCATTCCGCTGGGCACCGCCGATTACGGCTTCGGGGCGATCCCGAGCACCATCAAAGACGAGAAAAAGATCATCGAGTTGCTGCACATTATGGAGTTCATCGCGGCGCCCTTTGGCAGTGACGAGTTCAACTTCATCTACTACGGGATCGAGAACGACATGTTCAACTGGGTCAACGGGGCCCCGGTCCACGTTACCAACGGCAACCAGAACTGGTCGAACGGGCTCAACTATCTGTGCGGCACAACCGAGATCAACTACTTCTACGCCAACCAGCCCGGCGAGGCCCAGTTGATGCAACAACTCCAGGAGCAGCAGATCCAGGCTTCGATTGCGGATCCCACGTTGGGGCTCTACTCACCCACGTGGGTTGCCCAGAGTGGCAACCTGATCAAGCTGCAGACGGATGCCTACAACAGCATGGTCGTCGGTAACTCGCCGCTGACTGATCTGCCCAAGCTCATCAGCGACTGGAAGTCGCAGGGTGGCGACCAGGCGCGCAAGGAGTTCCAGCAGTCACTGGACAAATGTAAGCCGTAGCCGGCGTCTTCGAGCGGTTGGTCAAGCCAGTCAGGGATCCAGGAATCCGCGCTGCACCGCCCAGGCCGCGAGTTGGACGCGCGAATGGAGCTGCAGCTTGGTGAGCACGTGCTCGATGTGCGATCGGACCGTGCCGCGGCTGATCACGAGCGTTTCGGCGATCTCCCTGGCCGGCGCGCCGCGCGCGACTAAACGCACCACATCCCGCTCCCGCGGAGTCAGCGGACTCAGCAGCTGCTCCGCGGACGGCGACTCCGCGGCCGGCGGCGGGGGTGGAGCGCGGTCGACGCCACCACGCAAGGCCTCCGCGACGACCTGATCGAGTCGCAGCCGCTGACCCAGGCTCCATTCGGCGGCGAAGGCGCGGTCGCCAAGCGAGCGCTGCGCGACCTGTATCCACCGGTCCAGACGATTGCGCTCCGACGGATTGGGAAGCGCATCCATTGACTGCCAGAGTGCCGCGGCGGCGGCAGCCAGCCGGACCGCGCGGCCCGGATCGGAGGTCGCGAGCGCGTCACCCAGCCCATCCAGCGACCGAGCGACTCCCGCCCGGTCGCCAGTGTCCCTGGCGAGGATAAGTGCGGCGGCCAGCCAGTGGCGGGCCTGATCGGGCTGGCCCCGGTCGAGCTCACACAGCCCCAGCTGGCGGAGTGACCACAGCACGCCTGTGCTATCGCCAAGGCCGCGTTGCAACGCCAGAGCTTCTTCTAAGAGTGACACCGCCGTCGCATACTCGCCTCGACTCGCGGCGATACGTCCCAATGTCTGCAAGGCCAGACCCTCGACGAGCGGACAATCGAAGTGGCGGATCTGTCGCAGCGCCTCGGCGGCGATGTGCTCGGCCTGGTCGGGGTCACCTTCCTCGAACAACGCGATGCTACGCTGCACCAGCACGAACGGCGGACCTTCCCAGCGTTCGTCCTCGACGCGCTCGATGGTGGCGAGCGCCCGATCGTACTGCGTGTGTGCCAGCCGAAAATCGCCACGCTCGCGGGCCACGTTGCCGAGCAACATGAGCGCGCGACCCTTCGCGAGTGAGTGATTGATCTGCCGAGCGATTGCCAGACTCTCGCCGACGAGCTCGGTCGCGGCGTCGAGATCAACCTGGCGGTACGCCAGGTACGCCGCCCAGTACAGGGCCGCTGCCCGCGCTGGCGTCGCCTCGCCGGCGCCCGCCGCGCTGAGCAACTCCTTCAAACAGGCGCGGCCCTCGGCGTAGCGACCTCGGACCAGCCACAGCGGCCACAAGCCAGCCGAGATTTGCAACCCGATCTGCCCCTGGCGCTCCTGTATGCTCCACTGGATCGCCGCATACAGATTGGCGCTTTCCGCCTCGAGGATGGCCAGACGCCTGGCGGTCCAACGCCACGGCGGCTCGGATCTGGCCAACGCGACACACCAATCTCGATGCCGGTCGCGTGCCGCGCTCTCCTCGCCACTCGCAGCCAACTGCTCGAGCGCGAACTCGCGGATCGTCTGCAACATATTCACGCGCGGCTCGCCACTGGCCTCAACCTGGCGCAGCAAGCTCGCGTCGATCAGTGCGGCCACACCATCGAGCACGGCCGTGGGCGGCTCGCCCGGCGCGCCCCCGACGGCTTCGGCAGCCTCGAGCGTGCAGCCTCCGGAGAACACCGCCAGGGTGCAGAACAAACGGCGCTGACCCGCGGCGAGCAGTTCGTA
>Ga0070730_10004932_pt1 | contig 11593 bp, 9 predicted proteins | sample Coa_R1_3_FD_66447 | JGI IMG/M metagenome (GOLD analysis project Ga0070730, IMG submission 66447) | Surface soil microbial communities from Centralia Pennsylvania, which are recovering from an underground coalmine fire - Coalmine... | ecosystem: Environmental > Terrestrial > Soil > Unclassified ... | reverse complement strand
GGAGACATAACCTCATCCAATCCATTTCGTAGGAAATATGTTGCATACCACTCACACAGGATAGATAGGATTGCGGCACTCGGAGAAGCGCTCATCTCTGGTCTGATAGACCGCGTAACGCGCAATCAGTTCGCCGCGTAACTCCTCGAAGGGGGTGATGGTGTCGACGATTAACTCGGAGGCTAGCCGGAAGATATCGATGTCCTCGGCATACCTGGCCTCCATCATTTTGCGGAACGGCTCGCGTTCCCCTTCAGGCATCTCGGCAATCTGATTGGCATAGACCGCGTTAATGGCCGCCTCCGGTCCCATCACGGCAATTTGCGCCGTGGGCAGGGCGATGACAGCATCGGTCCCAAAAGCTGGACCGGCCATGGCGTAGAGGCCAGCACCATAACACTTGCGCACTACCACGCAGATTTTCGGCACCACCGCCTGCGAGACGGCGGCGATAAACTTGGCTCCGTGACGAATAATGCCGGCGCGCTCAACCGCAGAGCCGATCATAAAGCCTGAAACATCGGCCAGGAAGAGCAGGGGAATATTGAAGGCGTTGCAGGTATTGATAAAACGCGTCGCCTTATCCGACGAGTCGACAAAGATCACGCCGCCTTTAACGCGTGGCTGGTTGGCGACAATGCCAATTGCGCGCCCATGCAGGCGTGCAAAGCCGGTGATCAGTTCGGCGGCAAAGAGTTTCTTGACCTCAAGGAAGCTGCCGCCATCGACGAGGGAGTTGATAAAGTCGTACATGTTAAAGGGCTTGTTCTGCGCCTCTGGCACAATCTCACGCAAGGGCCGGTCGCTGGCTGGGGGCGCTGGCTCGGCATCGGCTGGCTTTTCGCGGTAATTCTGCGGCATATAGCGGAAATAGTCGCGCGCGATCTGAATGGCCTGCTCCTCGCTCTCCGCCAGGAAATCGCCCAGCCCTGAGACGCTACAATGCATGCGCGCTCCCCCCATCTCTTCCAGCGTCACTTTCTCACGTGTGACCATCTCGGCCATGCGCGGCGAGCCCAGATAGGCGCTGGCATTGCCCTCCACCATAATGGCAATATCGGCAAAAGCGGGTGTATAAGCGGCGCCGGCCGGTGAGGGACCAAACATCAGCGCGATCTGCGGCACCACACCCGACATCTTGATCTGGTTATAGAAGGTGCGCCCGCCCTGATTGCGCCCGGGGAAGAGCCGCAGCTGGTCGGTAATGCGCGCACCAGCTGAATCGATCAGATAAAAGAGGGGGATACGCATGCGCATGGCCAAATCCTGGATGCGCAGGCTCTTCTGCACCGACTTCTCGCCTGCCGAGCCCGCCTTCACCGTCGAGTCCGAGGCGCTGAATGCTACCGGTCTCCCGTGAATATGCCCCACGCCTGTAATGCTACCATCAGCTGGCAATTCAGGATCTTTACATTCGGCCAGCATGCCATCCTCAAACTCGATCTTGCCATCGTCGAGCAGGAGTTTGAGGCGATCGCGTGCGAACAGTCGTTTCTGCGCCCGGTTGCGCGCATGATACTTTTCCGCGCCACCTTTTTTGATACGCTCAATCTCGGCAGCTAAGTGCTCTGCATTGCCTGTCATGTGGTCCGCCATCCTTTCTCTAGCTGATCCGCAAATAGATGCGCCGCATCCCTTCCAGATCGCGCTCTCCCTTGATCTGCACTCTACTATGATAGCATCTTTTCCAGCTTGAGGACATCACTGGCCAACAGCCTCATCCAGGGTCTTTCGAAAGGCGCATAGGAGGACCCTATTGGCGTCAACTTCAACGTTTTTCGTGATGGCGTAGGGTTGGGTTCCTTTTGAAAGACTCTAGGCCTCACCTGAATGTAGAATACTTTGAAAACATAGCTGGTATTAAGCATGGCATGACGGTTCTATATACGAATAAAGCAGTGTAACTTCTTGCCGTATATTAAAGTATTACTCATAGGGCGTATGGAATACTGCCAATTTGCTCGCTTGTCTGACAATACCCATTGTCAGGTGCCAACAGCGTAGCAAACCTGCTCGTCGCAGGTTGATCTCCTACATAGTTGTTTGTCTGGATAGTTATATGAATCTGGATAATACCAAAAGGAGTACATCAAGATGTCTATTTTCTACCGGAAACTCAAGCTGCTCGCGATAACTGGCTTACTGACGGGCATATGCCTGCTCACTATAGCTGCGAGTAGTCCTGCCGCCCGTGCCTCATCAGGTTCCACACAGGCCTCCGCTGACCTGGACCATACCCCTGTCGGCTCAACTTCTCTCAAGTGGGACCCCGGAACCGAACAGCTCACAGTAACGATCATGTTGACCGGCCTCGCCCCAAAAAGCACGCACCCGGCCCATATTCATAAGGGCGACTGCAGCATCAATGGCCCCATTCTCTTTATGCTCAACGATGTAGTTGCCGACGCGGCTGGCACTGCCACGTCAACCACCACCATCGCTGATGTCGAGGGAGGCATTCCTGCGAGTGGCTGGTACATCAATGTGCATAACGGACCCGGACTAAAACCGGCTGATCAGTTCACGCCCATCGCCTGCGCCAACATCATGAACAGTGATACTGAAACAGATGAGGTGCAGAACGTCACAGCCACGCTCGGCGCAACGAACGCTGCCAATCAATCAGCTGATGGAATGGCGACGCTCACCCTCGATGACGAAACGTTAACGGTTGTGGTGACGTTACATGGCCTGGTGCCCGGTTCTAAACACGCCGCGCATATTCATGCTGGCAGTTGCGAAAGTCAGCTCCCCGGCAAGGTGGTGTTTATGCTCAACAATGTGGTTGCGGACGATGATGGGAATGCGACGGTAACCACTGTTATCAACGATGTCGAAAGTATCCCCGCGAGCGGCTGGTATGTCAACGTGCACTTTAGCACCGATCTCTCCACACAAACGGGCTTTGATCCAATTGCCTGTGGCAACGTGGAAGCATAAGAACGTACATCAGGGCTCCTTATAGCATGAGCGATGAGGAGCCCTGATGCATTGCTCTGCCTAAGACACTTCGATCTCCATACGCAACAATGCCGAGGAGAGCGACTTCCCCAATGTATCACTTCTGAGAGAGCGCGAGGCTCCCCCATTGAGTGCTCCATGCAACACAAAGTTGAGCGCCAGCACATTGGGCGCCTCAAAACGCTCCACCTGCCCGGTAACAATGCCAGCAAAATGGGCGCGCACTCGTTCCGCTGTTACTTCGCGCAGCAGCAGATCATATGTGGCTCGATCGGGCACGAAGAGCGCGATATTGGCCTTGTCTCCCTTGTCGCCCGAGCGGGCATCGGCCAGGCGCACGAGTTGTGTCTTCATGCTCCCGCCTCCTCGACGCTGACACGCACATATTCCTCGATCAGTTCGCGCGGCGCCAGGGTCGGCCAGATGCCAAGCAACTGACGCGGCTCAATCATCCCACCCGCTCCACCAATAAACGGTGGGCCACTCAGCCCCAACGGTGTCAGCAAACGCCCCAGTTTCGCGGCCTCTCTTTTATCCATACAGCGCACAGCAATACGCAGATAGACCTCATTCAGCTCTTCGGTATGCCTGGGATCTGCCAGCGGACCGTGAATAGAGTTGTAGCCCAGATATTCCACCAATGTCTCTTCTGATCGCAGGCCAACCTCTTGCATCTGCTGCTGGACGATCTGTGCTGCAGCCTGGGCCTTGGCCAGTGCATCCGGCCAGGCATACCCTATCATTGCCTGCCCCATATAGCCGTCCTCATAGCCAGCTACTATCTTTAATGTGGCAGGTGCTGGTCGTCCACTGGCTCCTGTGACGCGCACCTGGTCTGGTCCAATTTCCTCCATATGCAGCGTCGTCATATCTACATCCACATCAGGCGTGAGATAGTGAGCAGGATTATGCACCTCATAGAGCAGTTGCTCGCGCAGTGTATCAAAGTTGACGCGCCCGCCTGTTCCTGGCGCCTTGCTAATCACGGCATCGCCATTGGCAAAGACTTCCGCGATAGGATACCCGATATGGGCCAGATCGGGGATAGAGCGCCAATCGCCGCCGAAGTTGCCGCCCGTCGCCTGCCCGCTGCACTCCAGCAAGTGCCCAACCACTATACCCTGCGCCAGTTTATCCCACTCATCCCAGCGCCAGCCCAGCTCATAGACCATGGGAGCCAGAAAGAGCGCGGCATCGGCCACGCGTCCCGTCAGCACGATATCCGCTCCCGCCTCCAATGCCTCTACCAGGGGATGTGCCCCCAGGTAAGCGCTTGCGAAGAGCAGGCGCTCGCGCACGCTGGCGATATCCTGGCCAGTATCCATATGCGAGAGCGCCACTCCCGTCGCCTGTAACTCGTCGATGCGCTCCAATACCGCATCTCCCAGCACAACCCCCACCTTCAGCCTGACGCCAAACTTTTTGAGGGCCGTCAGCAAGGCTTCACGCGCGGCCAGCGGATTAAGCCCGCCCGCGTTCAGGATAAACTTCACTCCACGCGGGATGGCCAGAGGCAGCAGGTCTGCCAGCATAGGTACAAGATCGCGCGTATAGCCCAGACTGGGATCGCGCTGCCGATCTTTCTGCAGAATAGCCAGCGTCAATTCCGCCAGATGATCCGAGGCAACATACTGCACATCTCCTCGCTCAATACTGGCCCTGATCGGTCGCCAGGAGTCACCATAGAAGCCCAGACCGCCAGCAATGCGCACAGATTGCATGCTACGACCATCCCCTCATGCCCAGCAGTTCACGCGCAATCAACAGCTGGCGAATCTCGTTGGTGCCCGCGCCAATCTCCCCCAGTTTGGCATCGCGCCACATACGCTCGACCTCGAAATCGGTCAGATAGCCCCACCCGCCATGAATCTGCAGGGCCTGGTCCGCCGCCCGCATCGATGCCCGTGCGCTAAAGAGCAGCGCGGCCGCCGCCTCCTTACTCACGCGTTTACCCTGCTGAGCCAGCCACATGCAACGATGTGCCATATGCCGCGCCGCCTCCAGATCGGTATACATGTCTGCCAGCTTGGCCTGGATCAACTGGAAATTGGCGATCGGCTGACCAAACTGTTCGCGCTCCTTCGCATACTTCAGCGAGACTTCCAGCGCCGCCTCCAGCCCCCCGATCATGCTGACCGCGAAGAAGGCGCGTTCCAGGTCCAGTCCGCTCATCACGACTTTGTAGCCCTCGTTGACCTTGCCCAGGACATTTTCCTCCGGCACAAAGGCATTCTCAAACACCAGCTCACCAGTTGGCGAGCCATGCATGCCCAGTTTCTCCAGTTTACGAGCGACCTGATAGCCAGGTGTTGCGGTCTCAAAGATAAAGGCGGTAATACCGCGGCTCCCGGCCTCCGGCTTTGTCTTCGCATACACTATCAGCAGATCAGCAATAGGGCCATTCGTAATAAAAACTTTGCTGCCATTCAGGAGATAGCCGCCCTCGACCGAACGGGCGGTAGTCTGCAATCCCATCGCGTCGGAGCCCGCATTTGGCTCGGTCAGCCCCAACGCGCCAATCATCTCTGTACTGACCAGTTTTGGTAAATAGTTCCGCTTCTGCTCTTCGGTGCCATTGCGCAGAATATTATGGCTGACGAGATTGAGGTGCGCGCCAAACGACATGGCGATAGCGCCATTGGCACGACCAATCCCGCGCGAAACCAGGGCCGCCATCAGAAAATCGCCGCCGCTGCCGCCATACTCCTCAGGAATCGCCACACCAGTGTAGCCCTGCTCGGCCAGGCGCTTCCAGAGCCAGGCCGGAAAATCATCGCTCTTTTCAATCTCCTTGTTATGGGGTCTGATCTCTTCTCGTCCAAAGTCAAACGCACTCTGATACGCCAATTGATGCTCTTCTGGGAGTTCAAAGTCCATCGCGAGTCATCCTTTCCGACAGTGCAACGCTGCAAAGGGAGACAATCAGCACATTGGGCCATCATCAATAAGTGTACGTTTTCTGGCCTGTCCTGACAAGTGTTACAGATGTTCAGGAACATAAAAAAGCACCCAGGAGATACTACGAGAGTACACAATCCTGGGCGTTTGTCTTTCTACTGGCGAATTGTATCATGACATCAGCATATCGTGATGTCTGCCTCCCTCTCCCGAGAAAAAGAGGGATGAGCCTTCAACCAGACCTCTTCCAGTATTAAGGAAGGCGATGTGAACCGGGGTCACTGCCGGTCAGAGGCAGAACAACAGCCTTTACACTCGACTTCGACGAAGAAGATGAACCATTACTGCCGCTGCTGCCATGACTGCTATTGCCATGACCGTTGCCATGACTGCTGTTGCCATGACCGCCATGACCATGACCAGGATGGTGTGGCCGGACAACCGTATGATTGGTCGGGTTGGCCTGTGACCTGTCCATCATGCCGGCACCGGTGGAACCAATAAGTGTTACTCCACACAAAAGGAGCGCACTCGCAGCCACACCCAGGCGCCTGGCGGCCTGCTCCGAGAAGATCGCTGAAAAACGCATAGCTAAATCCTTCTTTCATTCTAGAAATGCAACGAGATATGTCGTCCAATATGGACAGTTATGTGAGAAGGACTATGGATTAGATGACAATCCATAGTCCTTCTTCATATCGTTTCCATTTCAAGTATACAGACCGCTTCCAAGAATTAGAGTGAAGTCTAGCTTTTTCTAGTGATGCCTCTTTTCGTGATATACTAACTGATGCCGACAAACAGAATCCGGCTCTAAATTCCATGAATCGGCGGGTAAAGGGAGCCGAAAACATCCCTATATATATTTAGGAGGCTGGCGTTCCATGCTCAATACCGCTTCTTTGCAAGCAGTCCAGCAATCAAAATTCTCTACAAACTTTGTCAAACCACTCTATGGTTCGTATAACTTCGCTAACATACCCGCGACTATCGAATTCCTCCTCCGCCCTGCCTCTGATAGAGCTACTCCCGAAAACACCAGGACGTCTTCATCAACTCTGCCCCTGGACGTCTTCGGAAATTTACCCACGCGCTACGATAAGGTTGTGCTCTTTTTTATCGACGCCTTTGGCTGGAGCTTCTTTGAACGCTATGCCGAAAAATATCATATTCTCAAGGGCATCGCGGCCGATGGCGTTATTTCCAAAATAACCTCGCAGTTCCCTTCAACCACTGCCGCCCACACTACCTGCATTCATACCGGACTCGATGTCGCTCAAAGCGGCATCTATGAATGGCAATACTTCGAGCCTCTCGTAGATGATCTCATCACGCCTCTCCTCTTCTCCTATGCGCGCGATGGCATCAAGCGTGATACTCTCCTACGCTCCCAGGTTCCTTCTACAGCCTTTTATCCCCAACAATCAACGCTCCATCAGAGGCTACAGGAGCAGGGCATTCTCTCACATGTGGTACAGCCGCAATCCTTCACGCCCTCGACCTTCTCAGATATCGTTCTGCACGGCGCGACTATTCATCCATATAAACATCTTCACGAGGCATTCCCTCTTCTGACTCAATTGATTACGACCAACACAACACCCGGCTATTATTTCTTCTACTTCGGTGGCATTGATGCCTTCTGCCACAACCACGGACCACGTTCGCAGGACTTCGAAAGCATGGTCGATTACTGCTTCACTCAGATGGATCAACTCTTCTATCAGCCTATGCGTGAGAAGGCTCGCAATACACTCTTTATGCTGATCGCCGATCACGGTCAGCTTGAGGTCAACCCCCAGGCCACCTTCTACCTCAATCAGCAGATACCTGGGATCGAGCGCTATTTGCAGACAAACTCCAGTGGTCGCCCGCTGGTGCCAGCCGGATCTGCCCGCGATATGTTCCTCTACATTCGCAATGAATATGTGGATGAAGCCATTGCTATCCTGCAAAAGCATCTGGCGGGACGAGCCGAGATCTACCGCACGCAGGACCTCCTGGCCCAACACTTTTTCGGCCTGCATGAAGCATCGCCCGCATTGCTTTCCCGACTCGGCAATGTGGTCATCCTTCCCTACGCCAACGAAACCGTCTGGTGGTATGAAGAGGGCGTCTTCGAGATGCATTTCTACGGCCATCATGGTGGCCTGACCCCTGAGGAGATGGAAACGCCTCTCCTGCTACTTCCTTTCTAAAAAACGGATGCGAAAAGGAGCTATGGCTGCTCTACCTGTTTATCTGGCGCACTGAGCAATCCAATTACGGCCCCGCCAATCAGAGCTATCCCTAGAAACATCAGAACAAGCGGCAATGCAGGCATAATTAACGCCAGCACCTCTTGCCTGAAAAAGATCAATCCCTGCCCCTGCTCCGTCCAATCATGCCCCCAGTGCCTCTGGAACGTCAACCAGAGCGAGATAAGAGTATAACAAACCAGCACAGAGAAGAGTGTGTCCAGCAATCCAAAAAGCAGGCCGAATCCCAGACGTAGAGAGTACAATCGAGATGTCACACCCCTGAACCAGAGCGCAACCAGCGGCCCTATCAGCAGAGCGGGCGCGGCCGCCAGCAAGAAATTTTCTACCATCAGCTGGTCATGTGAAGCCAGATACACCCGCCCGGCCAACGCCAGGCCGATCACAATATTAAGCAGCAGCGCCCCCCACGTCCACCAACCCTTACGGCTAACAATACCACCACGCAATCCCAGCTTCTGGAGCATATCCACCAGCGTCCTCGAACGGGGCCCAGTTGCACGAGCGGGTTGCACGGTTGCGGTCCGTCTCGCAGTCGCTGGGGCGGATGTTTGTACGGATTTCTGAGGCATCTGTGCCCCCCCAGAGGTCTTAACAGCAGAAGGAAAACCCGCGGAGGGCATGGCAGGCCGCGGTTCTGGCTTCCGGGCCGATTGGGCAGCTACTGGAGCTGGTTGTGGGCGTACAGACGCCGGCACAGATTGCACTGGAATTGGTGATGGCGGCTGAACAGATTGGGCGGGAGCAAACAATGGCTCGGGCTGGTCGGTTAGCTGTACCGTGATACGTACTGGAGCATCTCTCTCTGGGCGCACTACAGGCGGTGATGCTGGAGAAGTATTTTGTTGCGCTGCCGCCTTCAAGTCAGCGGCAAATTCGCGCAGAGTCGCATAACGACTCTGTGGCTCTTTGGCTAACGCATGCTGTAGCACCAGGTCTACCGCCGCCGGCAGATCTGGCCGCAGCCCATGCAATGAACGCGGTGGCGTGGAACGATGTAGTTGTGACCAGGTTTTCCATCCCGCGTTGGCCCCAGGCGACCAGGGATACTCTCCAGTGAGCAGGACAAAACAGGTCACTGCCAGCGCATATTGATCCGAGTAACGGCCAGGATGGTTGCGCCACACCTCCGGCGCCATGTACGGCGGTGAGCCAGCCCGGCCCTCCGTCAGATGTGATTTGCTGGCATCGAGCAATGTCGCTACCCCAAAATCGGCGAGCAGGACATGCAATCCCATCATGAACAGATTGGCAGGCTTCACATCACGATGCAGCACACCCTGCCCATGTGCATATTCTAATGCTTCACTCGCCTCCTTTATAAGAGGAAGCAAACGGCCCAGAGGCCAGGGATGCCTTCTCTCCAGCACAAAGATCGCGTCTAGCGAGCCCTGCTCGGCATAAGGCAATACCAGATAGGGCGAGGGTGTAGTGGACGCGCTATGCAGTTCATTGATAACGCCGTAGGCGTGAATAGGGAGAATAGATGGATGGGTAAGCGCGGCCAGCAGAGCAGCCTCGCGCCGAAAATCCTGGACATTGGCCTGCGCTCCAATCGGAGGCAAGACCTTGATCACCACTCTCCAGTTCAATGAACGCTGCCTTGCCATGTACACAGCGCTCATAGTGCCTTTCCCAATGTAGGCTGCGACCACATAGTCATCGATATGCGCGCCTGCGATCAGGCTTTCACAGGCGCTACACCACGTCTTCCCACTCGGATTCACATGCTGGTTCATACAACAAAATGGCATGAGCCTTACTTTCCCAGGATCTACCTGCTACAACTGATATGCCGCTATCCTGTTAAACGCTGTACCATTCTGCTTTTAGATGATCTACTTGTAGAATCCTTACTCAGGATCGATCATGCCATCAACGATGTGAATAACGCGATCGGCATGTGATGCCACGAGCTGGTCATGGGTCGCGATAATAAAGGTCTTCCCGGTTTGAGCCCGCAGATCAGCAATCAGTTGCAACACATGCTCGCCGTTCTTCGCGTCCAGGTTCCCGGTCGGCTCATCGGCAATCACCAGGGCCGGATCGGTTGCCAGCGCGCGCGCAATTGCCACCCGCTGCTGCTCGCCGCCCGAAAGTTGCGCCGGACGATGCCTGAGTCGATGTGCAAGCCCTACCTGTTCCAGTAGTTCTCTGGCCCGTGCCGCGGGCGAAACCCGATGTTTGCCCGCGTAAAGCGGCACCTCCACATTCTCCTGCGCCGTCAGTGTGGGGATCAGATTATATGCCTGAAAGACCATCCCAATCTTGCTATTGCGCACGCCTGCCAGTCGCCCTTCCGTCATATGCGCGATATCAACGCCGTCAATCAACACCTGCCCGCTCGTTGGCGTATCCAGGCCGGCAATAATGCCCAGCAATGTGCTCTTCCCGGAGCCCGAGGGGCCAACAATCGAGATAAACTCACCCTGGGCAATCTGAAAACTGATCCCCTTGAGAATATCAATACGTTCTCGCCCCAGCGGCAAACTTTTGGTAATATTCCGTACATCCATCACCATCATAGGAGGAATCTCCTGTATTGGTAACCCGGAATAGTGTAGGATCGTAGATTCATCCATAGTGGATACAATTCCTCTATTTTTAAAAACGCCAGTGCAATAGGAAGTATCTCCTAGCTACGTACTCAGGAGTAACCTCTGTACGAACTGAAGATGTACAGTATTTCATTATCGCATATAGCAATCCCTATGACGACAGAGACAGCATGGTGATATCAGACCGCCTGGTAGTCAGAGGAGCGGCTGGCAGGCCCACCTTCAAGATGTTTGTAGCCTCCTGCTAGAATGAGTAACAGGATATGCAATCGTACACAACTATGCTATACTGCACAGGAATATCTACGGAGGCGCTCTCGTATCCAGATCATGGGGATACTTTTATCGCGCCCGGAAGAAGGATGGTGGCGGAGATGGGAGCACTTCAACGTCTTATAAAGATTGAATTATTGAGTGAGAGGAAACACTAGACATGCGGCGAGGAACACTCACACTCCTCCTCTTTATCGTCTTGCTAGCTGTGGGCGCGTCTTACGTTGTTTTCTGGCCCAACGCGGCAAAAGATGGTAAACCTTTATACGGTATTACCAATCCATTTACCATCAAAGAAGGATTGGATCTGCAAGGCGGCATTCGTGTTCTCATGATCCCGGCGGCAGGTCAACCCATTCCTTCAAGCGATGTGATGGAGAGTACACGCACACAGATTGAGCAGCGTGTGAATGGCGGCCTGAGCGTCAACGAACCCATTGTGCGCACCCAGACCAGTGGTGGCGTGCCCAGCATCGTAGTTGAGCTACCAGGCTATACCGGCAATCAGCAGGACGCCATCAATACCCTGCTCAAAACCGGTAAGCTCGAATTCTGGAATACCGGTCAGGGCCAGACTGGCTATCTGGCAGATGGCACAGACTTCGACCCTACCCAGTATGTGCAGGCAAATGGCAGCACCACCCC
>Ga0070730_10004931_pt1 | contig 11594 bp, 9 predicted proteins | sample Coa_R1_3_FD_66447 | JGI IMG/M metagenome (GOLD analysis project Ga0070730, IMG submission 66447) | Surface soil microbial communities from Centralia Pennsylvania, which are recovering from an underground coalmine fire - Coalmine... | ecosystem: Environmental > Terrestrial > Soil > Unclassified ... | reverse complement strand
AGCTTGTAGAGCCTCATTGGTCAACATTGCGCAATTGCGCTACAATACTACTGGCATTTGCTTTGTGGCCTCTGGCGCGCTCACCACCTCTGCAATGTGGCCTGCCATCCAATTGGTCCCTTATTGTAGGGTCGCCCCCCGCGGAGGGGGCCTGTGGTCCAGCCAGTTGAGCACGAGCCGTTCCATGCGGGATGTGTCCCTTTAGTAGCGGAGCTGATATGTTAGTTGTTTCAGGATATTGTGCCGTTTATCGCCATAATGAATCCCCTCACCCGCATGCCCGTCTGGTGTATAGCCCCAACAATGCTCGATTTATCCCATGCATGGTCATGCCATCGTTGAGGCACATCTATGCTAGTCCAGGTGAGAGAGATGGATACCATTTTCACTAAAAGCCCGATTGTAGGCAGCAAATCTGTTCCGTGGTCTTTTGCATATGATCACGCATTGCTGCTAACTAGTATTAACCAGGCGCAAAGAGAGGCAACTCGTCTGGGCCACGCGGTCCTTGCCAGCGTTACCCTGCCTGTTGATCCTTGCGACCCTCTCGACCTCTTGCGTGCATTCCAGTCGCTGGATGCGGGCGATTGTCTCTTCTGGGCGCAACCTTCCGAACACAGAGCGCTCGTAGGTGTGGGCGCGGCTACGACGATTGAGACCACTGGTTCGATGCGTTGCGCGACTGCTGCGACTGCCTGGCGTGCGTTACTGCATGATGCAGTTGTGTCTTATGCTTCTACACCTCCTCTTGTTCAGCCTGAGAACCCCCAGAGGGAGTATCGTGAGGCTCGCTCCTCCACACGACGTGTGAGCCAATCCGCGCAGCCGACTGCCGAGAAGACTGGCGGCCCCATCCTCCTGGGCGGCTTCTCCTTTGATCCTCTGCGACCAGGGACCGAACTCTGGCATGGCTTCTCCGATGGCTTGCTCATCCTGCCACGCCTGCTTCTGCACTGCAATGGTGACCAGTATACCCTTACGGTGAATCTGATGGTCCAGGCCTCCGACGAGAGTGAACGCCGCCTGGATGAAATGACGACGCTGCTACAACACCTGCTCGCTGCTATGGAGTATGTGGGCGAGCTTCCGCAGGAAACACTGCCAGAAGTATCACGGACCCCGCTGACGGCGCATGATATGTTGCCTGCGGAGGAATGGAAAGCTCTGGTGGCGAAGACGGCGCGGTTGATCCGGCGGGGCGTGTATGAGAAAGTTGTGCTGGCGCGGGGTGTTGAGGTCACGCGAGCCGACGAACCTTTTGAGATTGGTGTGACTCTGCAACGCTTACGCACAAACTATCCTGGGGCGTATATCTTCGCGATCCAGCGTGGCCCACGTTACTTTGTGGGCGCAACCCCTGAGAGGCTTGTGCGCGCGGAGGATGGACAATTGCAGGCTATGGCTCTTGCGGGCTCTACCCCCCGTGGTGCGACGGAAGAGGAAGATGCCCGGCTGGGCACTGAGCTGCTGCAGAGTGAGAAGAATAAAATTGAGCATGCCATCGTCGTCTCTACGATCCGTAACGCGCTGGCTCAGGCCTGCTCGAAAGTGTGGGTTGCGGATACTCCCCATCTGCGGCGGCTGAAGAATATTCAGCATCTGGAGACGGCCATTTTCGGTGAGATGCTGCCTGGTCGCTGTGTGTTGGAGGCGATCGAGGGTCTCTTCCCTACCCCAGCTGTTGGTGGCGTACCCCGTGAGTCGGCCCTGGCCTTCATACGCGCTGAGGAGCAGCTGGATCGTGGCTGGTATGCTGGAGCTATAGGCTGTATTGATGCCAGTGGCAATGGCGAGTTCGCGGTGGCGCTGCGTTCCGCGCTGATTGATGGTGAGAAGGCTACGCTCTTCGGTGGCTGTGGGATTGTTGGTGATTCCAATCCTGAAAGCGAATATGCTGAGTCTTGCTGGAAACTTCAGGTAATGTTGCGTGGCCTGAGCGGAGAAGATTGAGGATAAAAGATGTTACATCTAGCACATGATATGTTAGAACCCGCAAATCCTACCTATGCCTATGTCAATGCTTTTGTCGATGAATTGCGGCGCTGTGGCGTCCATAATGCGGTTGTTTGTCCCGGCTCACGTTCGACGCCTCTGGCTATGGCGCTGGCTGAGCAGCCTGATCTGCGCGTCTGGATGCATGTTGATGAACGTTCTGCGGCCTTTTTCGCGCTGGGCATGGCTAAAAGATCCGGGCAGCCCGCGGCGCTTCTCTGTACCTCTGGCACGGCGGCGGCCAATTTTCTGCCCGCTCTGGTTGAGGCAAAGCTAACCCATGTGCCTCTGCTCGTGCTGACTGCCGATCGTCCCCCCGAACTGCGCGACAATGGCGCTCCCCAGGCTATCGACCAGAACCGGCTCTATGGCACGCATGTCAAATGGTTTGCCGAGGCCGCTCTACCGGAGGCGACCAACGAGGCGCTGCGCTATATTCGCACCCTCGCCTGTCGGGCAACAGCTCTGACCCAGTCCCTGCCTGCTGGCCCCGTTCATCTCAACCTCCCCTTCCGCGAACCTCTCATTCCCACATCGCTTCCCCATCAACCTCTCCCTCCGCCCGAACAGCGCGATCCGATCGCATGGCATGGGCGACCTGATAACACGCCCTATATCACGGTCTATGGTGCATCACTGGCTGAGCTGGCTCGCGCGCCTGCGGAAATGGCCCGCAGGCATACTAACGATTTGTTCGATCGCTTCAAAAGGTCTCCGCATGGGCTGATTGTAGTTGGCCCTCAGAGTGATCCTCTCCTGGCAGAACAACTGGTGAAGCTGGCCCGACAACTGGGCTATCCCATCCTGGCCGATCCACTCTCACAGTTGCGCTCTTTTAGGGATGATCTGGTCATCTCCAGCTATGATGCCTTTCTCCGCCTTGATGCCTTCATCGCCCAGGCCGAACCTCAACTGATCCTGCGCTTTGGAGCTATGCCAACCGCCAAGCCATTGTTGCTCTACTTAAAGCGTTACGCCTCCTGCCCGCAGATAATAATTGATGGGTATGGCGATTGGAACGAACCAACACAGTTGGCGGCCGAGATGATCCATGCTGATCCTCGCTTCTTCTGCTCCCGTATCCAGGGGAAACTTTTATGGGAGCGCCGATCATCCTTATTAGAAAAGCCCCTGCCAGATGATGAGGGAGAACCTGATGTGGAGTTGGAAGATGATTTTGATGAAAGTGTGGTCCGCCGATCGACATGGCTGCGCATGTGGCAGCGTGCCGATCTGCTTACTAAGCAGGTGTTGCAAGAGGCCATAGACAACTTCGAGCCACTCTTCGAGGGGCGTATCTTTACCGAATTAGTCAGATGGCTCCCTTCTGAGTCGACGCTCTATGTTGGTAATAGCATGCCAGTGCGCGATATGGATACTTTTTTCTGGGGGGAGACCAACGGGCCAATCTGGACGATGGGTAATCGTGGCGCCAATGGCATCGATGGGGTAGTATCAAGCGCACTTGGGGCCAGCGCGGCCGAACTATGTGGTGATCCAACCGTGCTGGTGATCGGCGATCTCTCTTTCTTCCATGATCTCAATGGCTTGCTGGCGGCTAAACTGCATCACCTGAACCTGGTGATTGTGCTGGTCAATAATGACGGCGGCGGCATCTTCTCCTTCCTGCCGCAGGCCGCCTATCCGCAACACTTTGAGCAGCTCTTTGGTACGCCAACTGGATTGGATTTCGAGCCAGTCGTGCGCATGTATGGCGGCCACTTCCAGCGTATCACATCCTGGGAGGAGTTTCGGCAGGTCATGAGTCAAGGGCTGGCGGAAGGTGGCCTGCATGTCATCGAGGTGCCAACTGAACGCGCCAGCAATGTGAGTATGCATCGTCAGCTCTGGCAGCTTGTCGAGAAGGCCTTGCATGAGCGGTAGAAGAGTGCAGAGGGTTCTACAGGTGAATGGCCTCCACATGGGTGTCACCCTCTCTGGTGCGCATGATACAAGTCGCACGCTGGTGCTGCTGCACGGCTTTACTGGCAGCGCGTCCGGTTGGGGCGACCTCCTCACCGACCTTGCCCTGCCAGGAATGCGCATTGTGGCGCTGGATATGCTGGGTCATGGGCAATCTGACGCGCCTGCTGACCCACAGCGCTATACTATGGAGCGCTGCCAGGCTGATATTATCGAGGCTCTGGTCCAGCTTGGCATAGCGCCGGGAGAAGCGATCCTGCTCGGCTATTCGATGGGGGGGCGTATCGCCCTCTACTGCGCCTTCTCCGGCTTCTTCCGCGCGCTTATTCTGGAGAGTGCCTCGCCAGGGCTGGCCGATCCCACTGAGCGAGCGCACCGCCGCGCCAGCGATGAGGAGCTGGCAGCACGTATTGAGCGCGATGGAGTGGCGGCCTTTGTTGACTATTGGGAGCACATACCACTCTTCGCCAGCCAGCGCAACTTGCCAGCCGAGAAACGTGCTGCCTTACACGAACAGCGCCTGCACAATCGTGCGGTCGGACTGGCCAATAGCCTGCGTGGTGTTGGCACAGGAGCGCAGCCAGCCCTGCATGAACGCCTGCCAGAACTCAATCTACCAGTCTTGCTCATCGCAGGCGACTCCGATACAAAATTTTGCGCCATTGCTCAACAGATGGCGCAGCGCCTGCCACAGGCACAATTGCGCATCGTACCGGGCGCTGGCCATACCGTCCACCTGGAGCAGCCCGCTGCATTTGTAGCCTTGATCAAGCAGTTCTGGCACTCTCTTGTTGTGGCTGGTGGCATTGAAGCGATAAAATAGAAGTAATAGTATTTTAATGAAGGAGAATGGAGCCGATGTCAATGGAATGGCAGAACGTCCGCGATTATACCGATATTATTCTGGAAAAGGCCGAAGGGATTGGCAAAATCACCATCAACCGCCCGGAGGTGCATAACGCCTTTCGCCCAGAGACCCTTACTGAATTGATTGATGCCTTCACGTATTGTCGTGAAGATCCCGAGATTGGCGTGATTATTTTTACTGGCCAGGGCGATAAGGCCTTTTGCTCCGGCGGCGATCAGCGCGTGCGTGGTGAAGGCGGCTACGTGGGGAAAGATGGTGTGCCCCGTCTGAATGCGCTCGACCTGCAAAAAGTCATCAAATATCTCCCCAAGCCCATTATCGCGATGGTGGCTGGCTATGCCATCGGTGGTGGTCATGTCTTGCACCTGCTCTGCGATCTGACTATCGCGGCGGATAACGCTCGCTTTGGGCAGACGGGGCCGCGTGTGGGCAGCTTCGATGCCGGTTGGGGTGCGACCTACCTGGCGCGCGTGGTCGGACATAAGAAGGCACGCGAGATCTGGTATCTGTGTCGTCAGTATGATGCCCAGGAGGCCCTGGATATGGGTCTGGTCAACAAGGTGGTCCCGTTGGAGCACCTTGAGGAGGAGACCATCCAGTGGTGTTGTGAGATCCTGGAGAAGAGCCCGCTGGCCCTGCGTTTCCTCAAAGCTGCCTTCAACGCCGATACCGATGGGCTGGCTGGCCTTCAAGATCTGGCCGGTGACGCTACCATGCTCTACTACATGACGGAAGAAGGCAAGGAGGGGAAGAATGCCTTTCTTGAGAAGCGCAAGCCAGACTTCTCGAAATTCCCGCGCCTGCCGTAAAACTTTTCCGAAAACCTTGTATATTGCGTTGGCTAAGGATTAATTGATAGTGCCTGGGTGTCCGCAAGGGCTGCCCGCTGGTGGTGCATATGCCTGATCTCATCATTAGCGACATTCGCTACTATCCGTATCGCCTGCCGATGCGTGGCAGCTTCACTACGGCCCATGAAGCCATGGCGACCCGCGAGGGCGCCATCGTAGAGATTTTGACCCGTGGCGGACCATCGGGACTTGGCGAGATCGCGCCTCTACCTGCCTTCGGCGGCGGTACTCTGGCGGCTGCGCGGGCCTCGCTCTCTCTGCTGGCCAACCATTTGCGGGGGAAAATGCCTGGCCCAGCTCTGGCACTCCTCTATACTCTGATTGCTCTTAGCAGTGGCAAAGGCCCGACTGCTATTCCGGCTGCGACCGCCTGTGGCCTGGAAAGCGCCCTGCTCGATCTTGTGGGTCAGCTTGAGGGCAAGAGTGTGGGAGAATTGCTGCTGGCGCAAAAGCACACCGCTCCCCTGTCAATAGATCCCCCTGTGAGGACGGCGCAAAATGGAGTACGGGAACTCGTTCCTGTCAATGCCGTGATCGGTGCGACTGATATTCAGGATGCACAAAAGGCTGCGCAAGAGGCTCTGCTGGCCGGTTTCAAATGTGTCAAACTGAAAATGGGTCGCCAGGGCATCCAGGAGCAGATCGACCGTGTGGCTGCGGTTCGTGAGGCGCTGGGTCCTACGGCCCATCTGCGTCTGGATGCCAATGAGGGCTGGGATTTTGAGCAGGCCAGCGCGATCCTATCACGCTGTGAGCCATTTTCGATCCAGTATGTCGAGCAACCATTGCCGGCTGCTGCTCTGGCTGATATGCGCCGGTTACGCGGAGCTACCTCCATTCCTCTTGCTGCCGATGAGGCTGTGTCTAATCTGGAGAGCGTTCATCAGGTGCTGGCTGCGGGGGCCGCTGATATACTTATCGTTAAACCTCAGTTGGCGGGCGGGTTGCGTGCTGGGCGACGGATTATCCAGGAGGCGCTGCAGCAGGGCCTGCAATGTGTGGTGACCAGCATGCTGGAGGCCGGTGTGGGCGTGGCAGGTGCATTACATCTTGCCGCTGCCTCCTCTGAAGTGACTCTGGAATGTGGTCTGGCGACCCTGCCCCTGTTGGAGGATGATCTGCTGCTCGATGCTCTGCCGATCCAGGATGGCTGGATGACGGTGCCGGCCGGGCCAGGTCTGGGTGTGAGTCTGGATAGGGTGGCACTAGAAAAGTACAAATCATGACGACAACTGAAACTGTTTTACCTGACTGGCTGGCGCGTTGTGCCCAACACTTTCCCTCTCATCTGGCTCTACAGTATGGGCCGACGCGCTGGACCTTCTCCGACCTGGAGCAGCAAGTCACACGTCTCGCCCTGCAACTTGCCAGCGCTGGTGTGGGCGAAGGGAGCCGGATAGCGTTGCTGGCGGCGAGCGGCCTGCAGTATGTGACCTGTGTGCATGCTCTGACGCGCCTGGGGGCGATCCTCGTTCCGCTCAACACTCGTCTCAGTCAGCAGGAGTTGTGCTGGCAGGTAGGTGATGTGCGTGCCAGCCTGCTGGTTCATGATGAGCAGTATGCTCCGGTAGCCGCTCAAATCGTGCGCGCTGTCCCTGAACTGGTGTGTGCAACCCTGGCTGACCATGCTCAGGACGCTGAACTGGTGCTCCGCGCTCTCCCGCTGGCCAGTGTGCCCTTGCGCGCTTTCATTGATCTGGCTGCGACTCAGGTCATCATGTATACTTCGGGCACGACCGGGCAACCCAAGGGGGTGATTATCACCTATGGGATGCAATGGTGGAGCGCGATTGGCTCGGCTCTCAATCTCGGCCATAGCCCCGATGACTGCTGGCTGGCCTGCATGCCTCTCTTCCATATCGGCGGCCTCGCCATCCTGATGCGTAGCGTTATCTATGGCATCAGTATCATTTTGCAGGAGAAATTTGACGCCCTGGCGGTAAATCGGGCGATCTGTGAGGAGCGCGTGACCATTATCTCGGTTGTGGCTGTCATGTTGCAGCGTATGCTGGCTGAACTGGATGAGCGTGGAATGGCACATTATCCAACCTCGCTGCGCTGTGTCCTGCTGGGTGGTGGTCCCGCCCCGCTGCCACTGCTGGAAGAGTGTGCGCGGCGCAACGTTCCTGTCGTGCAGACATATGGCCTGACCGAATCGTGTTCGCAGGCGGTGACGCTCGCACCTACCGATTCCCTGCGTAAACTTGGTTCAGCTGGCCGTCCCCTCTTGCCCGTACAGTTGCGCATTATGCAGGATGAGCGGCCAGACCTGCCAGCGCCCATTGGCGAGCCGGGTGTGATTTATCTCAAGGGGCCGAATATTACGCCCGGCTACGTTGACCGGCCAGAAGCTACCGCGCAGGCCATCAAGGATGGTTGGCTCTCCACGGGCGATATCGGCTACCTGGATGAGGATGGCTATCTTTACGTGCTCGACCGTCGCAGCGATCTGATTATTTCCGGTGGCGAGAATGTCTATCCCGCGCAGATTGAAGCCGTTCTGCTGGCTCATCCTGACGTAGAGGAGGCTGGCGCCTGTGGCATCCCCGACCAGCAATGGGGGCAGGTGCCGATCGCCTTTGTGCGCTTACGTGCTCGCAGCACTGCCAGTTCCGACGACCTGTTCTCCTTTGCCACGCAGCGCCTGGCACGCTACAAACTGCCCAGAGCTATCTATATCGTCGATGCCCTACCCCGTAATGGTGCTGGCAAACTGGTGCGCCGTGATCTACCCCGGCTGCTACCCTTTTGAAAAGATGGTATACAATAGTTAGCAGAGGTCAACCAGGAAAAAGAAGAGTGCTTGATCCTCACCTGAAAGGCAGGTGATGCAGACAAATCGAGGAGCCAGCTTGATATGGCGCAAACATACGATCTGGAGTTTTTTGATAAACGGGTTCGCCTGTATATCTACGAGCACTTTGTGAGAATCAGGCAGGCTCCTACCCTGCTCCAATGCGCGCACGCCCTTGCCACTTCTCTTCCTGCTGTGCAGGATGCTTGTCGGCGGCTGGCCGAGGGGCGTGCGCTTGTGCTGCAGAGCAATGGTGAGATTCTCATGGCCGAGCCCTTTTCGGCGGTGCCGACGGCATTTTATGTGGAGGTCGGTACCAGTGCCTGGTGGGGGAACTGTATCTGGGATGCGCTGGGTATTCCGGCTATGCTCAAAGCGGATGCTCGCATTGTCACAGCCTGTGGGTGCTGTAACGATGCCATGACCATCGAAATCTCCAAAGGCTCGCTGATAAACCCTTCTGGTATCGTGCATTTTGCTATCCCGCCACGCGATTGGTGGAAGGATGTCGTCTTTGCTTGAAAAACAATCCTTCTCTTCCGGTCGGAAGAGCACATCGAGCGCTGGCGCCAGCAGTGGAATCTGCCGCGAGGAGAAGTAATTTCTCTTGAGCAGCAATGGAAGTTAGCTCAGGCATGGTACTATGACCGCATGGAATTTGACTGGCGGCGCAAAACGACTGAGGAAGTAGAGGCTCTGTGGGCTGAACTTGGATTTACTGCGCCGTTCTGGGAACTCCCTCGCTCCTCCTGAGCATATCTTCGCCCAGGAGAAGCGCTTATACTGTTCTCCCCACCAGTGTGGCTTCAGTTTCCTCAGCGTTAGCAGTAGGAGGTGTGGCGGGCAAGGTAAAGCAGAAGCGGCTACCTTCCCCTGCTACACCACTGCTCTCTAACCAGATCTTGCCGCCCATGCCCTCCACCAGTTGCTTACAAATGTAAAGTCCCAGACCGCTGCCGCGGATTGGCCCTGAAAGGTCGCGTTTGAGACGTGCGAACCGGTTAAAAAGCAGAGGAATGTCTGCCGGAGGAATGCCTGGCCCCTGATCCTTAATGCTGATCCAGGTCTGGCGTTCATCTTTGACCTCGGGCACATTTTCTGCGCTGCTCGCCTGGATAAAGACTGGCGTCTGAGATGGTGCGTATTTGAACGCGTTTGAGAGCAGGTTGCGGATGATCTGACGTGTATGTTGTGGCTCCGCCCAGATCATCAATGTCTCGGGTATCTCCAGGTGTAATGTGTGCTCAGTTGTTTTCTGGGGTGCGAAACTCTCGACGACCTCTGTAACAACATCAAGCAGGCGCAATTCTTCCCGGTTCAGGGTGTCCTGCTCCAGATCGACCTGCATGGCATCCAACATATTGCTAATCAGTAGTTGCAACTCTTCGCAGCCGCGAATGGCATGGTTGACAAAGGTAATCTTGGTCTCGTCGTCGAGTTGCGCGCGGTACTCCTGCAGCAGCTCCAGGTAGCCGCGCACCTCTGTTAATGGAGTGCGCAATTCGTGGCTCACGTTCAGCAGGAAATGGTCTTTCAAGTTGTTTAAGCGTCGTTGCTGCTCGTACTCCAGGGCGACCTGCTGGCTTATGAGCGTCTCTTTTTCCAGGGCATGACGTTGTGAGCCGATAACCCAGGCCTCCACGACAAAGACGAAGAAGCCCATGATAAAAGCCATAAACAGGTCGTGAGGCCACTGTGGCCCCATACGTATGGTGTTGTCAATGGCCATCTGTATCACGGCCAATGTCACCGCAATCAGTCCCCCGCGATATTTAAATAAGAGTGTGGCCAGGACGACTGGTAGCACGAGGAGGATATCAAATGGTCCGCGATGAGGAATGAGGAGCAGCAGAAATGGCAGCCAGAACAGGATCAGTATCCAGAGGCGTGTCTTGTGAGGTAACGTGAGTAAATATTGTGGAAATGTTTGCAGAAAACGCAATTTTCCCCCCTCTCGTTTGCCTGTTAAAGGAAGCCTGGCACAGTGCAGCATGGCAATCAAAGTAATAGAAACCGGCAAATGTATCTATGCAAAATAATAACATATCATGCGCCATAATACCAACATGACCATCTCGACCCTGACTCCCACGAAGGCCCTTCGGAAGCCGCCCAACACAAATAGCCATTAGGGAATTTACCCCCTAATGGCTATTTGTGTTATTTTCAAAACAATAACAACATCTCAAACTAGTTGTTCAGATGTTACACTTTATAGTGAAGATGTTCCTTCAATCATCCAGAGGCGAGTTTATGCGATAAATGCAAACGAGGTGAGCATTGGTTGGATGTAGGTCGCTTTCACCTGGCTGAACTGATTGGTGGGCGCGAAGTAGACCTCCTCAAAGATCTTCGTGTCGGAGGTATTGGCGGGATGGTTGGTGACCATGATAGCATAGGTTACTTTTTCACCCTGAAATGTTCCGGTGAACTCTTTTTGATACCACGTTTCGCCTCCCTCGGTCGTGGTGGACGCGATATTATCATCCTGGACATTACTGAGGTTAGCTGCGAGATCTTTAGCTTCTAGCTGGAGCCCCTCGTTCGCATCGATCGTTCCGTTGGGGTTGCTCAGCGAGACAATTGCTATGCCATATTGCATCGCTGGCTCTGTCATGGTGACGTTTGTGGTTCCCTGGTTGACGCTCCAGTCCGCCGGGTAGCTAATAGTGTAGCCATTGCCCTGGTAGCTTTTCATGGGAGAGGTGGATGGTGTTCCCTCAGTCGATGGCTCTCCCTGAGCCAGCACGGGTGCTCGACTCATAGTGACTCTTGATGGGAGCGACATGGCCCGTACTTCTTGCATTTTGGTCTGGACAATGGTCGAGGCTGTTTCCCCCCTACAGGCTGTCAGCCCAGGAGATAACAGAAATGCGCACACCGCCAGCGCGCCCAGGCGAATGAGGGAAAACATAAGCCTTCTCCTTAATGCAGCATCAATGGACATTGACGATTGGTGTGCCACAAAGCCTTCCCACACCTCCGCATGGGAAGGCTTTGCCTGATAGCAGACCCTCAAACGAAAGGCAGACCGTCTTACACTGTGAACATGAACGAGTCTAACATGGGCTTGATGTAGGTCGTCTTATCCTGCGTATACTGATCGCTGGGTGCGAAGTAGACAATCTCATACATCTTGCTAGAGGCCGAGTTGGCCGGGTGATTG
>Ga0070730_10004930_pt1 | contig 11594 bp, 7 predicted proteins | sample Coa_R1_3_FD_66447 | JGI IMG/M metagenome (GOLD analysis project Ga0070730, IMG submission 66447) | Surface soil microbial communities from Centralia Pennsylvania, which are recovering from an underground coalmine fire - Coalmine... | ecosystem: Environmental > Terrestrial > Soil > Unclassified ... | reverse complement strand
TAGCGCGGGGCAATGAAGGCCCGGCGCTCGCCTGCGATCTTGAATGCCTCGCGCCGTTGCGCGGCGTTCTCGCGCCGTTGCAGAGCATTACTGAGTATGGTGTGGCGGCGCTGAGTATCGGTACCTGCCCATTCCCTGATTTCCTCCAGAGATCGAAAGCAGCCGAGACAGGTGCCCTCATCATCCAGGCAGCATTTTCGCAGACAGGGGGACGGGGGCGCGCTGTCAGGATTGTCCATTCGCTCAACGGCCCTCGTTCGGTGACGCATTGGATAACGGCGTCAGGGCGGAGTCTTGGCAATGGGTCACAGAAACCGAGGTCCCCGCAGACTATTCCTCCGGTGCTCATGCCGCCACCCGCGGCGCACTAATCCGCTGGGTCGCGTCGTCCCTGACGCTTCGTCGTGGGCGCCAAGCGGGATGCACATTCCGTACCAGCAAACCCTGGCGCGCCAGATGCCGCCCAATCCGTTCGCCGATCGGCCGCACCGGCACCAAAAACATTGGCTATTTTTACCGTATGACCGCTGGCTGGCTTATGCTCTGCAAAAGCGCTTGTGGCCATTGTTCTGGTCGACCACATAAGTCGGTGAAGGGAGAACGTCATCATGATCACTCGAATAGTCGGCGGGGCGTTTTTTTTGACCTTGTGCGGGACCGTGATCGGGGCGCTTCCGATTGCGGCCTTGGCCGACAATCCCTCGGTCGTGCACGAGGTGAAGCATGATCGTTCGCAGCCGCTGCGCGATCTCGGCGCCGTGGCGCCGTCCTCGTCGCCGGGTCAGCACGTCGCCTCCTTCGCGCGCTCGACGGGTGCGTCCATCGTCGGTTCGGCCGGCGATCCGGTGGCGCGGATTCCCTCGAGCACGCCGATCGCGGCCACGGTGCTCCTCAATTTTGACGGTCTGAGCGCCGCCGACACGGTGGCGAGTGGCGGCCCCTATGTACCTCCCGACACCAACGGCGCCGTGGGTGCGTCCCAGTTCGTGGAATGGGTCAACGTCACGTTCGAAGTGTTCGACAAGACCACCGGCGCCGTCATGATGGGACCCACTCCCGGGAACGCCTTCTGGAAAGGCTTTGGAGGAGCTTGCGAGACGCACAACGACGGCGACATCATCATTCAGTACGACAAGGCGGCGGGCCGTTGGATCGCCGCACAGCCGGTGTTCTCCTCTCCTTATATGTATTGCGTGGCGGTCTCGACCACCTCGGATGCCACCGGCAGCTATGACCGATACGCCTTCCCGCTCCCCGCGTTCCCGGATTACCCCAAGCTCGGCGTGTGGCCCGATGCCTATTACGTGACGTACAACATCTACTCGCCATCGTTCAAGGGCGCGCTCGCCTGCGCCTATGACCGGGCCAGCATGCTGGCGGGAGACGCCGCGACGTCGGTTTGCTTCCAGCAGCCAAAGAGTGTGGGCAGCCTGCTGCCTTCCGATGTGGACAGTGCGACACCGCCGCCCGCCGGCGAGCCGGATTTCCTCGTGAACCTCGCCGATTCCACACACCTGAACTTCTTTCGCTTCCACGTGGATTTTGCCCACCCGGCCGACTCCACGTTCTCCGGGCCCACCGAAATCAGCGTGGCCCCCTACAGCGAGTTGTGCGCAAGGGCGACCGATCGCGCCTGCATCCCGCAGCCCTATCCCGGTGAAAAAGTCGACTCGCTGGGCGATCGGCTGATGTACCGGCTTGCCTATCGGAACTTTGGGGATCACGAATCGCTGGTCGCGACTCACAGCATCGAGGGCGGTGCATTTTCCGGAGTGCGCTGGTACGAAATCCGCAATCCCGTCTCCGCTCCGGCGGTGTTTCAACAGGGCACCGTCGTCAATCCGGATGTCGACTATTGGATGGGCAGCATCGCAATGGATAAGGCCGGAAACATAGCGCTCGGCTTCAGCATGTCCAGCGATTCCGTTTATCCGGGAGTTGCCGTCGTGGGCCGGGCTCCGGCAGACCCGCCCGGCCAAATGCGCGCGCCGCTCGTTCTCGTCAATGGCACGGGCGCGCAGGTGAAGAGCTTCAAACGGTGGGGAGACTACAGCAGCATGTCGGTGGACCCCGAAGACGGCTGCACCCTTTGGTACGTTCAGGAATACTACAAGACGACCGGCGCATTCAACTGGAACACCCGGGTGGCATCGCTCAAGTTCAATTCATGCAGGTGAGGTGACGCTTATGTCCGGCGGCTGTATATCCGACGGACATCAGCGTGATGGCGGATGCGCCATGGAGTGCAAACGTGAGTGCCTCCACGATGGGTTGGGACTCATTCGACTTTACAAACGCACGGCAACTTTCCCGTGGGCGACCGCCTGATGTTCAGCAAGGCGGCGGATCGAAAGGTCGCGTTGCCCGATATCCCTACTGCCGGTGTCCGCCGTCGAGCGGCTGCCGCCACAGCACTTCCTGCACCGCGTGCGATCGAGCTTTCCGCAATATCACCGACGCGCGCTCTCGCGTCGGCTGAATGTTCTGCAGAAGATTCGGAAGGTTGATTGACCGCCAAATTTCCCGCCCCGTCGTTCTGACTTCCGCCGGCCGCAGATCCTTGAAGTGATAGAAATAGGAGCTGGGGCGCTGGAACACCGTTCTCTGGAGTATCGAGAACCGCTCGACGTACCATTGCTCCACATCAATTTGATCGGCATCCAGGTAGACGCTGAAGTCAAAGTAGTCTGCGGCCGCGGCACCATCCCGCGACGACACTTGCAGAACATTGAGCCCCTCGAGAATCAGGACTTGGGGCTGGCGTACGGTTTGAAATTGTCCCGGGACGATATCGTACAACTCATGGGAGTAGACCGGCACCCGAAGTTCCGGCTTCGCCGCTTTGAGCTCCGCCAGAAACGCCAGCATCCTTTCGAGGTCATAGCTTTCCGGAAAGCCCTTACGATGCATCAGGTTTCGTTCTTCGAGAGTTGCGGTCGGCCACAAAAACCCGTCCGTCGCGACCAGTTCCACCGTCCGGCCCGCCTGGGCCAGCAAGGCGCGCAGAACCCTGGCGAAGGTGCTCTTTCCAACGGCGACGCTGCCGGCGACCGCGATCACGAAAGGATGAACGTCATTCGCCTCCATTTGGGCATCGAGGAGCCGGCAAAGCGGCCCAATGACCTCCTCCACCTCCGCTATGGGCATGGGCTCGTTGACGCCCTTGAGGGAAGTCAGCGCGGCCGGGGCGAGCCGGTAACTTCCCGCATCGAATCGTGCCCACTGCCGTCGCGTGAACAAATCGTAGAAGTATGGCGACGTGTCACGTCTCAACGGACCTGACCCCGCAACATGAGCCTTCGAGCCTGAAACGGACGCCACCAACTCGACCCTTTGAACCGCGCAAAGCGGCATGTCTATGTCAAAGATGCATATCATGCGCCAGATCGGCCATCGCGGTCGATCGCAGATCCCAGTTCCTCAGCATCGAGCAGGAAAACCCGCGCGCGGCCGCCCGCCCAGACAGGTCTTACTTCGACCCCGCCATGAGCCGCTTCAGCGGCGCATTCAGCGCCAGCATGATCCCGCCCGCCGCCGCGCCCCAGCCGAATATCTTGAGAAACAGCGCCGGAAGCGATGCCAGATTTCCCGCATCGTATTCCGTCGCCAGCTGTCCGGCGAGATTGTTGCCGAGGGCAATCGACAGAAACCACATGCCCATGACCTGCCCGACGAAGCGCGGCGCCGCGAGTTTGGTCATGGAGGATAGGCCCACCGGGGCGAGGCACAGATCGCCCCACATCTGTACCAGGTAGCAAAGCACGAGCCAGACCGGCAACACCCGATGGCCGCCGAGCACCCGCAGCGAGGCGACGTACATGACCAGAAATCCCAGTCCCATCAGTATCAAACCGGCGGCGAACTTCACCGGCGTCGACGGATCCCTGCCGCGCCGCCCGAGCGCGATCCACAGCGCGCTGAACAAGGGAGCGAACAGGATGACGAATATCGAGCTCACGCCTTGCAGGATGCCGGCCGGCATCTCCCATCCGAATATGCGGCGGTCGGTGTAGCGGTCGGCAAACAACGTGAGCGAAGTCCCGGTCTGTTCGATGCCCGCGTAGTAAACGGTGGATGCGATGAACAGCGCGAGCATCACATACGCGCGCCGGCGCTCCGCGGCCGTCAATCCCGCGAAAAAAAACAGATACGCGAAGTAGAACGCCGCAAGCAATCCGATCAGCCACGAGCTTGCGCGTCCCACCGCCGCCGCGTCGATGACGACCGTGCCCGACACGACCAACCCGCCGATGACCAGTCCCGCGAGCGCCAACGCGGCGATCGGCAGCCAAGCGGCAAACCTCGAGTTCACCGGCACGCCAAGATCGAGCGGGCTCAAATAACGGCGCGTCAGCACGAATTGCGTGAGCCCGACCAGCATTCCCGCCGCCGGAAGCGCAAAGCCCGCATGCCACCCGAAGCGCGCGGCGCACAGCGGCACGAGCAGCGCACCGAGCAGCGCACCGACATTGATGCCCATGTAGAACAAGGAGAAGCCCGCATCGCGTCGCGAGCCGCCCTCGGGATAGAGATTCGCGACCAGCGCGCTCACATTGGGCTTGAGCAATCCCACGCCCAACGCGATGCACGCGAGCCCCATGAAGAACACCCGCGTAACGCCGAACGCCAGCATCCCATTGCCGAGCATGATGAAGGCGCCGCCGGCGATGACGGCCCGCTGCCCGCCGATGAGCCGGTCCGCGATCCATCCGCCGAGCAGCGAAAACAAGTACGAGCCCGCGACGAACAGCCCGTAGATCGAGCTCGCCGTCCGGTCGTCGATCGCAAGACCTCCCGTCGACACGGCGGAGACCATGAATAGGATCAGGATCGCGCGCATCCCGTAATAGGTGAAGCGCTCCCACATCTCCGTGAAGAACAAGGTCGCGAGACCGCGCGGTTGTCCGAACAGCGTCTTGCCGGGCAGACCCATCGCGGCCGAGCCCGAAAGCGCCGCCGCCCTGGAGCCGGCGTCATTCACCGCGGACGTCGGACAGGCCTGCTGCCAATTTCGCGGCCACCCAGCGATGAAAATGGTGGGTCGGTACGTCCATGACCGGCGAGAATACGCCGCCCTGATAACCCGGCGACGCGCGACCCTGCTGCATGCCTTCGACCGCAAACACGTCCTCGCGGAAGACCACCTCCCACGCCGCGTGCGTGGCGGCCCGGCAGCCGGCGTACGCATCCGCCGTCGCCCCCTCGCCCACGTAGAAAATACGCACTTCCTCCCGGGTCGAATGTGCGGTCACCGGCGTCAGAATGACGGCGAAGGCATGGTCCGCTTGGAAACCCAGCAGCACGTTCGGGTAGAGCGACGGATATTCGGCCACGTGCGTCCGGTCCGCCGGCCATGCCTCGAGCCGCGGCAAGCGCGTGCCCGCGACATCGCCCAAGCGGTAGGCGAGAGAGCCCTGACCGGCGAAATCCCGCGCGTCGGAGAAGCAGTAGTGATCCTCGAGCCGCGAATAATCGTTGAGCGCCGGGTGAACCCACGGCAGGTGATAAGCCTCGCAGTAGTTCTCGACCGCCAGCTTCCAGTTGCAGCGGACGTCGATGGCGAGCCGGGAATGCGTCGCGCCAGGATGGAGTTCCTGCCACCCGCCGGCGCCGACGAGGCCGCTCGCGCGCTGCTTCAGCGGACCGATATGCTCCTCAAACTGCGGCGCATCGCCGCTCAAATTGATGAAGATGACGCCCATGAACTCGGCGCTCCGCACGGTCTTGAGCCCGTGCGCGGCATTGTCGAAGCCGTCAATGGAGTGCCGGTTCACCCCGCCGATGTGCGGCGTCGCCTTGAGATCACCGTTCGCCGCGTAGGCCCAGCAGTGATAGCGGCAATTGATGACTCCCTGCACCTCCGTGGGCGCCGCCACGAGTTTCATGCCGCGGTGACTGCACACGTTGTGGAACACGCGCAGCACGCCGCCGCGGTCGCGGGTGATGAGCAGCGGCACGCCCATGAATTCCACCGGCTGGGCATAGGGGCGATCGGGAATGGAGTCCGCGAAGACGAGACCCGCCCAGGTTCGACCGATCAGCTGATCGCGCTCGTAGTGGAAATAACCGTCGTCCACGTAGACGGTGTTCGGCAGACCGGAAGCTTCGCCGATGGGCAGAAGCACTCGCTCCAAGCGGTCGAGACTGATGGGACCGGAACCGGCGTGTTCGGAGCTGACCATCGGCTATACGTGCCTCCGCGGAATGCTCGACCGCCAGTCACGGCGGCACACCACTGTATCGCCTTCGAGCGCCTCGAGCCATGCCGTGAGCTCGAACGTCTTCGCGGTCGAGGTCATTTCGGCACCAGCCTTGACCGTCACCCGCCAGTCGCCGCGCGCCATGTCATACGACTGCGTCATGGTGGCACGCGCGGAGTTCGGGTCGTCGGGATGAATATGATAGTTGCGTTCGAACACATGACCCATCTCGAGACCGATGTCCTCGAGCCGGAACCTGCCCCAATCGCCGAACACGCCGCCATCGACGTACAGCCGGTGCGTGACCTCCCCCGTCGCCGGATCCGTGCTAACCGAACGCTCGACCCGTCCTTGCCGCAGCACCGTCGCCGGCGATGGCTCGGCCGACACGGCCTCCGGCAGTTCGATGCCCACCCCCGCCGCGGCCCGCCGCACCGGCAGGAACAATCGCGAGATCCCCGTCGTCAACGTCAAGGTGGCGCATTCGGGCGACGGCCAGACGATGGGCCAATAAGCGCTGGATATTGCCACTTGAATCCGATGTCCCGCCGGGAACGCATACGCCGTGCCGGTCAACGGCACCTCTACGCGGTAGCGCTCGCCCGGCACCAGAGGTTTCGGCTCCTCGCGGCCGTCCCGGTGCGCCAAGTTCAGAAAGCCGCGGGCGACGCAGCTTGCCGCTCCGCTGGGTGCGAGGTCGATCAACCGGACCGCGACCAGCGCCCCGGTCCGATCCGCGGCGAGTTCCAGTTGGACCCGCGTGTTGCCCAGGATCTCGCATCGCTCGGCCAGCGGCGCGCTCTCGAATTCGAGCGATCCAAACGAGTCCTCGCGTTGATCTCCGGGAACATCGCCGGGATTTCCGAAGCTGCCCCAATCGCCGGCAGCGAGCCCCGTCGATTGCGGCGACCGCAGCGACAACGCGACGCATTCGCCCGCCTCCTCCGCGAGCGAAGCGTCCGCGTTGAGCGCGAACTCCCGCACCTTCACGCCCGGACTCGGCCAGCGCCGCTCAGCGACCCAACGTCCCGCCCGGGCGGCGTGCGAGGCTTGCGGCTCGAGCGCCTCCATCATGTAGAAATTGAGCGGCGCCTCGCTCATGACGCCGCGGTCGATCCCCTTCAGCCAGTGATCCCACCAGCGCAGCGCCTCTTGCAGGAACCCCACCGCCGGCGCGGGGGTCGCCTCGTGTGGATACAGGTGCGCCCAGGGTCCCACCGTCACCCGGCGCGGCACCTCGAGGTTTTCCGCCAATCGAAACGGCGTGTCGCGATACAGGTCCGCCCAGCCGCCCCAGAACCAGGTCGGGCATTCGATCGCGCCGTAGTCGAAGCACACGGAGCCGTGCTTCCAATAATCGTCGAGCGCCTGATGTTCCAGCCAGATCTCCGGCCAGAACCGCTCCGCCTCCAGCCGCTCCAGCCACATCGCCCGCCAACGCTCGCCGACGATGGCGGGGTCGGGCGGCCGCGCGTTGAATACCTGCATCACGCAGCCCCACCAGAAGTTGTCGTTGAGCAGGCACCCGCCCGAGAAATGAATGCATTCCGCGAACCGGTCGTCGGTGCCCATCACCGCGATGACGGCTTTGAGCGCGGGCGGGCGCCGCGCCGCGACCTGCAGCGAATTGTAAGCGCCCCAGGATTTGCCCATCATGCCCACCTTGCCCGAGCACCACGGCTGACCCGCGATCCAGTCGATCACCTCCAGCGCGTCGTCCTGCTCCTGCGCCAGGTACTCATCGTGCATGACGCCGTCCGATTCGCCCGAGCCGCGCATGTCCACGCGCACCGCCGCGTAGCCGTGCCCCGCAAACCAGCGGTGCATCCCCTCGTCCCGGCGACGCATGAAATCGCGCTTGCGGTAGGGGATGTACTCGAGAATCGCCGGCCTCGGTGTCCCGGGCTCGTCGACCGGCAGCCAGACGCGCGCGGCGAGCCGGCAACCATCCGACAGGGTGATCCAGACATTCTCGATGTCTCGGACCGGATGAGGCAGCGCAGTCTCATAACGCGGCATGGACCATCAACCTCGTCAACTCGCGTTGCCCGTTGCGGCCGCGGAGCGGGCCTGTCCGGACGATAGCAGCGGGCGCCGCGCCCTGCCTTCGTTGCCCCGCCGCAATTGCTAGGAGTTCCACCATTTCAGGGCTCGGCGCCTTTCGCACGTCGAACCGCGGCCGGTGCGTCCCGTCTGCCGCGGACGAGTTTCGCCGTCGCCGCTTTCCCGGTGTACAGTTCACCCCACCCGCGACGAAAATCATGGCCGCCAGCTCATCATCCGCCGACATCGAGGCTTTCCGGCTGCTGAAAGCCGGACGTTTTCGCGAGGCGCTGCCCTTCGCCGAACGCGCCGTCGCCGGCCAGCGGGTGTGCGCCCCCAGCCATGGCCTGCTCGCCACCATTTTGCTGCGGCTGGGCCGGGCGGCGGATGCGGCCGCCGTCGTCGCGCGAGCCGTGGAACTCCCCTCCGGGATCGCCGACGCCTACGACGGACTGGCCTACGTATCCACCGCACTCGGCTGCCATGAGCAGGCCAATGCACTCTATCGGCGCGCCGCCGAGCTCGCACCGGACATCCCGCGATTTTGGTACAACCTCGCCTGCAGCCACCGCAGCCTCGGCCGTCTCGCCGAGGCCGAAGCGGCCTGCGACCGATCCATCGCCACCGATCCGGCGCAATATCCAAGCTATCTGTTGCGCTCCGAGCTTCGGGTTCAGACCTCCGAGTTCAACCACGTCGATGAGCTGCAGCGCCGCCTCGCAAGCGCGGCCGCCGATCATCGCGCGACGATGTTCCTGGGCTACGCGTTGGGCAAGGAGTTGGACGATCTCGAGCGCTTCGGCGAAGCCTTCCGCTGGTTCAGCGCCGCTGCGCGCGCGCGCCGATCCCGCCTGCACTACGATGTGGCCGAAGACGAGGAGAAACTGCGCCGCATCGCTGAGGTATATGCCCGAGGCGGCGCGGCAGCCGACGCCGGGCCAAAGGCAGGCGAGGCCGTAAGACCAGAGGGCACGCGCAACGTCGATTCCTCCCAACGCCACATCGATTCTTCCCAATACATCTTCATCGTGGGCCTGCCGCGCTCCGGCACCACGCTCATCGAGCGAATCCTGACCGGACTCCCGAACGTTCGATCGAACGGCGAAACCGAAAACTTCTCCAGGAGCCTGCTCGCGGCGACGGCCGCAGGCCCGCGCGATATCTTCGAGCGCGCGGCCGAGGCGCCCGCCGATACCGTGGCCGCGAACTATGCGCGCGCCGCAAACGTGCACGCTTCGAGCGACAAGATCGTCGAGAAGCTGCCGATGAATTATCTCTACCTCGGCGCCATCGCGCGTGCGCTGCCGGATGCAAGCATCCTGGCGGTTCGCCGCTCACCGCTCGACAGCTGCTTCGCCATGTACCGCACGCTGTTCGGCGAGGCATACCCCTTTTCGTACGATGTCACCGAGCTCGCGCGCTATTACGCGGCGTACGAGCGCTTGATGAACCACTGGCGCGGCGTTCTCGGCGACCGCTTGCATGAGATCGTCTATGAGGAACTGGTAAAGGACCCGCCGCGCGTGGGCGCCGCCGCGGCGGCGTACGCCGGCCTCTCCTGGTCCGATAGCGCCGTCGACATCCGGAAAAACGCCGCGGTCTCTCTGACCGCGAGCGCCGCCCAGATCCGCCGCCCGATTTACGGCACTTCGTCCGGACGGTGGCGTCACTACCGCGCAGAACTCCAGCCACTCATCCAAGCGCTGCGCCGTCACGGCGTCACGCTGCCCGAAGACGCCTGAGGCCCAGGCTCCAAGCCCGAGTTATTCACGAACAACGGAAAGCTCGAAAGGAGGCCGGATTGGAGGTGTTTTCCGGAGCATGAAAAACAGGACGTTTTTCCCGCAGCCTCCATGGACGGATTCACGGCGGTCCGGAAAATACCTGGCCAATTCGGCCTCCGTGCATGAAAAAGCCGACCGTTCATGAATCCGAGCTAGCGGTTTCTGCGATACACCAAGTCCCCGTACTTCTTCCAGCGGCCGCTGCCGGCCGGCGTCGCCACGTACTGCAGTATCCGCACCGTCCCGTCGGCGCGATTTTCCCAGACGATCTTGAGATCGCGATTGCGCGACGGCGTGATGGTCTCGAGGACCATGGCGCTCTTCGCGTCCGGCGATCCGCGCATCGCGATCGCACCCCATTGGTTGTCGGCCCACAGCTCCAGCCACGCCTCGCCGTCGTAGCGATTGACGCTCATCCCCGACAGTCGATAGCTCGCACCGGGCCGGCGATACATGTCGGTCACGAAGATCATGTTCTGCTCGACGATGCACCCTTCGGAGTGCTTCTCCACCCGGTCGAACGCCACCAGCTTGTCGCTGGACGCGTCGAACACCTGCCAGTCACCGAGCCAGAAATCGAATTGATGGTGTTGCGGCGTCTCACAGGCACCCGCCACCAGCACCGGCGCGGCCTCCAAGGCCGTCGCTGCCGGCGTGTCGGGCCCCGGCCCACCGGGCGGTGCGGCGTGTTTCGTCATAACTTGATCCGGCGCGGCTGACTGATCAAGCGAGGCCGCTTGACCCGACGCGGTCGCTTGACCGAGCGTGCCCACTTGATTGGGTGCGACTGCTTGGCCAGGCGCATCCGCATGACCCGGCGCGCTTGCTTGCTTCGTCGGTGATTGAACCGGCGCGGCTGATTGATCGGCCGCGGCCACTTGCTTCATCGGCACTTGACCCGCGGTCGCCGACCCCTCCGCCGTCGCGGCGCACGCCACACCGGCTGAGCCGGCGACCAGCGCCACTGCAAGCACACGCTGAGTGAATGTCTTCATCCGGATCTCCCTCGATGCAAAAAACGCCGCCCAAGCGATGGTACATCAACCCGCCGCCGTCACTTTCGGTGCATCACCACGCACCGCTTTCGCGCAACCATTGCGGCCGATCTACTAGCAAATCTCTTGCACAAGCAAAGGCCCGCCGACCGCGCCGCAGGTATGTTCAAAGAGCGGGTCATTAAAGAATCAGGGGATCGACATGCGCAACAGTTCCACGAAGCTCTCGAGGAGATGCGAAGCTGCTCCGGGCCTTCCAGGCAAGCTCTCGGTCACCGCAGCCGTACTCTGTGCGCTCTACGGGTTCCCATTCGCCGCCCAAGCGCAACAGGCCGCGCCGACGCCGCAGGACACCACCGGCGCCAATGAGCTCGGCGAAATCACGGTGACCGCCAACCGCCGCGAGCAGACTCTCGAGGCCGTCCCCTACAGCCTGTCCGTCATCAGCGCCGATCAGCTCGCGCAGGCCAACGTCACCGACCTCGCGTCGCTCTCCGCCAACGTTCCGGGCCTCAGCATGTACGACTTCGGCGCGCGCTTCGCGGGGGCGGTCGCGCCCATCATCCGCGGCA
>Ga0070730_10004929_pt1 | contig 11598 bp, 11 predicted proteins | sample Coa_R1_3_FD_66447 | JGI IMG/M metagenome (GOLD analysis project Ga0070730, IMG submission 66447) | Surface soil microbial communities from Centralia Pennsylvania, which are recovering from an underground coalmine fire - Coalmine... | ecosystem: Environmental > Terrestrial > Soil > Unclassified ... | reverse complement strand
GGAGCCCGTTGAGAACCTCGTTGACGGTTCCGTCTCCCCCCGTGGCCGCGACGGCGGAATACCCCCGGGACTCCCCTGCCAGGCGCCGCGCATCGCCGCCCTGCCGGGTCTCTTGCAGGTCGACCTCACATCCCAGCGAGCGAAGCGCCTTGGCGACGTCCTCCGCCCGCCGGAGAGCCTTCCCTTTCCCGGAGACGGGATTCACGATGATTTTGACGCGCTCGCGCACGGGCCGATTCTACTGAAAGTGGAGCGCATGTCGAAGGACTTGCGACCGGACCGAGGGCTATGCAACGCTTCTATCGCCCGGCGGACGCGATATAATCGACCCCTCGATGGAGATCCGGAAACTGGCCAAGGCGGACGAGTATCTCGAGGCCGAACGTCTGCAGCGGACCGTCTGGCACTTCCCCGAGCGCGAGATCATCCCGCTCAACGAGCTCGTGGTCATGCAGAAGCACGGAGGCCATGTGTTCGGGGGCTTTGACGGAAAGGTCATGGCCGCCTTTTGCTTCGGCATGCCTGCCTACCGGGACGGCAAGGCGTACCACTACTCCCGTATGCTGGGCGTGCTTCCCGGCCGGCAGGACTCGGGGATTGGCTACGCGATGAAACTGAAGCAGCGGGAGTACGTGCTCCAGCAGGGCTTGGACCTCGTCGTTTGGACCTTTGATCCGCTCCAGAGCCGAAATGCCTACCTGAACATCGAGAAGCTCGGTTGCGTCATCCGTGAGTACCTGGTGAACCTCTATCCGACGTCGGGGAGCAGGTTCAACGAAGGGATGGAAAGCGACCGCTTCACCACCGAGTGGTGGATTGCCTCGAAACGGGTGCGGGACAGCATCGCCGGAAAGAGGAGGAATCACGACCTTGAGAGCTGTTTTCCCGCGCTAAGGACGCGCCGGACCGAGGCCGGCTGGCGCGAGCCCGTGGACGTCGAGGTGAGGAACCGGCAGAAGCGGATATCGATCGAGATCCCCGATGACATTGACGCTCTCAAGAAGGACGACCTGGCTCTCGCGCAGCGCTGGAGGGAGGCGACCCGCCGGGCCTTTCTCGCGGCGTTCAGGAAGGGCTACGTGGCCCACGGTTTCGTCGGAATCCCGGAAGTTGGTCGCCGCCGCAGCTTCTACCTGCTTGAGAAGGGATACCGAGTCCGATGAAGATCGAGCGGATCGAGCTTTTCCATCTGAAACTTCCGCTCGTCCGGCCATTTGTGACCAGTGTGGCGCGCTATACCGACCGGGAAATGCTGATCGTCCGCGCGGATTCCGGCGGTGTGAGCGGCTGGGGGGAGGTGCCCGCCCCCGCCGCCCCTTTCTACAGTCCCGAGACCTCGCAGACGGCGTGGCACATCATCAGGGATTTCCTGGGACCCAAACTCCGGGACAAGGACTTTTCCGGGCCGGGTCCCATTTCAGAGCTCTTCTCGTTCGTCCGTGGCCACAACATGGCGAAGGCGGGGATCGAGATGGCGGTGCTTGATCTCTTCGCCCGGGCTCAGAACAAGCCCGTGCACCAGGTCTTGGGGGGCGATCGCAGGGAAATCCCCACTGGGGTGAGCCTGGGAATAGAGGAGTCCGTCCCGGCCCTCCTGGCGCAGGTCGAGAACGCGGTGTCCAAGGGCTATCAGCGGATCAAACTCAAGATCAAACCGCGCTGGGACGTCGACGTGATCGCGGAAGTCCGCCGCCAGTTCCCGGCCGTTCCCCTCATGGCGGACGCGAATTCGGCCTACTCCCTGGGCGACGTCGAACACCTGAAACGCCTGGACGACTTCAATCTGATGATGATCGAGCAGCCGCTGGCCTGGGACGACTATGTCGATCATGCCAAGCTGCAGGCGCAGCTCCGGACGCCCGTCTGCCTCGATGAATCGATCCGCTCCTATGACGACGCACGGCGGGCCTTCGAACTGGGGGCCTGCAGGGTCGTCAACATCAAACAGGCGCGGGTCGGTGGGCCTTACTCCGCGAAGATGATCCACAATCTTGCGAGGGCCTGGCGCTTCCCGGTCTGGTGCGGCGGCCTCCTCGAAACCGGCGTGGGCCGCGCGCACAACATCGCGCTGGCCACGCTGCCGAATTTCACGCTGCCTGGCGACATCTCCGCCAGCGACCGATACTACGCGGAGGACCTCGTCGATCCGCCGGTGACGGTGACGCCCCAGGGCACCATCCAGGTGCCGCAAGGTCCGGGGATCGGCTATACTGTCGTCGAACGGCGAGTTTCCCTCTACAGTCTACGGAAGGAATATGTCCTGCACTAAGTGCGGCGCTGCAGTGCCCCCAGGCAGCGCCTTTTGCAACAGGTGCGGTGCGCCGATCGCGGCCGCCCAGACCCCGGCGGCCCACCCGATGGAGCCGCCCCACCCCGCCGCTCAGGACCCCGAGGAGGAACTCTGGAAGGGCCGCTTCTCCGGAAAATCTCAGGGACATTGGTGGCTCCTCTGGTTCATCTCCATGCCGGCGCTCGTTTATCTGTGGTTCCGGATCCCCCCCGATCTTCAGAAGAAGCCCTTTGCGCTGTGGATCTTCGTCGCATTGGCCGTCCTCCCGGTTCTCTTGCTCCTGTGGACCTTCATGGTCGAAAAGCTGTCGACGCGGTACCGGCTTACGAACTACCGGCTTTTCAAGGAAACCGGTATCCTCTCCCGGGAGATCAACGAAATTGAGCTGTTCCGCGTCGACGACGTCTCCGTCCGTCAGAACCTCCTCCAGCGGATCTTCAACGTCGGCATCATCACGGTCTATGCGCCGCACGACCAGACCGAGCCGCGACTTGAACTCCTCGGCATCGAGAATCCGATCGAGGTAAAGGAGATGATCCGAGCGAATGTCCGCCGCCGGCGGCAGGGCTCGCTCAACGTGGAGAATCTGTAGTGCCCGCTCCTCGGAACCGGACGCTTTTCCTCAGCGAGGTCGATCGGCACCGCCCGGTCCCGGCGCTGCCCTCCACGATCGCGCGGGATCAGGTCTATTGGGGCGACGCACTCGACGGCCTGCGACGCTGCCCCGAGGCCGATCTCATCTTCGCCGATCCCCCGTATGATGCAGATCCGACCTGGCACGCGGCCTGGATCTCCGAGTGCGCGCGGGTCCTCAAGCCCGGCGGCTCGATCTACGTCTGTTGCGACTGGACATTTTCGGGCGCGATCCAATCCCACCTGGAACGCTATTTTAGGGTCCGAAACCGGATCACCTGGCGGCGCGAGAAGGGCCGCGGGGCCAAGCGGAACTGGAAGCAGAATATGGAAGACGTCTGGTTTGCGACGAAGGGCGAGGGCTACACCTTCAACCTCGTGAAGTGGAAGAAGCCGGTCCTGGCGCCCTATCGGGAGAATGGCAAACCCAAGGACTGGGTGGAGCACGACGGCGAGCGCTACCGCATGACGCACCCGTCGAATATCTGGACCGACCTCTGCGTGCCCTTCTGGTCGATGCCGGAGAATACGCCGCATCCGTATCAGAAGCCCGAGAAGCTCGTGCAGCGCATCCTGGAGGCCTCGAGCCGGCCCGGCGACCTCGTCGTCGATCCCTTCATGGGTTCAGGCACGACGGCCGTCGTGGCCAAGCGCCTGAAGCGGCATTATGTCGGCTTCGAGCTCGAGCCCGACCATGTCCGTCTCGCGCTTAAGCGTCTGGCGGAGCGGCCCTAGAGGGCTTTCCGGGCTTGACCCCGACCCGGGCGCAATGCCGATAGATGGGGCAGAGATCGCACGTCGGCCCGATCGGCTTACATACCGCCTTGCCATGGGCGACCAGCGCTTCGTTAATGACTGGCCAGAGCCTTTTCGGGACAAGTTCGACCAGGCGGCGCTCCGTCTCCTGGGGGGTGCGGGTCCTGAACCAGCCCATGCGGTTGGAGACGCGGTGGACGTGCGTGTCGACCGGGATCGCTTCTTGACCGAAGGCGTAAACGAGGACGCAGTTGGCGACTTTGCGGCCGACGCCAGGGTACTCCATCAATCCTTCGATCGTCCTGGGGAGCTTGCCTCCCTGCTCCTCAACCATCCGGGCGGTTTCCATCACGTAGCGGGCCTTGGTCCGGTAGAAGCCAATCGGCTGGAGGATCCTCTCCACGGCCCGCCGGTCGGCGTGCGCGAGAGCCCGGGGCGTGCCGAAGCGCTGGAAGAGTCGCTCGGTGATGACATCCGTCATCTCGTCCCGGGACCGGGCCGACAGGATGGTCCCGATCAGCGTACGGAACGGGGAGACCCGACGCTCGTTCCAGCTGCCCAGCATCGTGAGCGGATAGCGGCCCGACAGGTCGCGAAGGACGTGGGCGATGGGGGTCGCCACTTCAGCCCCGGAGATCGCGGCCGGTGAGGACGCGGAAGGCCTCAAGGTACTTTTCGCTCGTCTTTTGGACGATCCGCTTGGGGAGCACCGGCCCGGGGGGTTTTTTGTCGAAGCGGATCTCCTCCAGGTAATCGCGAACGAACTGTTTGTCGTACGAGGGGGGCGAGATGCCCACCCGGTAGCCGCTTTTGGGCCAGTAGCGCGACGAATCAGGGGTCAGGACTTCGTCGATCAGCGTGATGCGACCGTCGACAAGTCCAAACTCGAACTTGGTGTCCGCGAGGATCACGCCCTTGGATTCCGCGTAAAGGGAAGCCTTGCCGTAGATGGCCAGCGTCAGGTCGTGAAGCCTGACGGCCGTCTCCTTCCCCAAGGTTTCCGCGACCACGTCGAAGCCGATATTTTCGTCATGGCCGGTCTGCGCTTTGGTGGCCGGAGTGAAGATCGGACGGTCCAGTTTGGAGGCCTGCTGCAGCCCCGGCGGCAGCTTGATGCCGCAGACGGAGCCTCCGGCCTGATAATCCTTCCAGCCGCTGCCGATGAGATAACCCCGTGCCACGCATTCCACCGGGAACGGTTTCGCCTTCTTCACGAGCATCGCGCGGTCGCGGAGAATCTTCGCGTGCTTTCGCACCGGGGCGGGCATCTGGTCGATGTCGCACGTGATCATGTGGTGCGGGACGCCCAGGAATCCGAACCAGAACTCCGAAATACGGTTGAGGACCTTTCCCTTGAAGGGGATCCCGTTGGCCATCACGACGTCGAAGGCGCTCAGTCGATCCGTGGTGACGATGAGCAGCATGTCGCCGAGGTCGAACATGTCGCGTACTTTGCCGCTGGAGACATGCTTCAGTCCGGGGAGTACGGCCTTCAGAAGGACCGGTTCGGCCATGGACAAGTTCCTCTAGGTTGCAGCAATCAGCTTGGCGAGTTCTCGCGGATGACCGGGGACCGCGCCGACGGCGACCTCGTACCCGGGACACGGGAACGGCTCGACGGCGGCCGGGTGCACGGCCTCGTCGCCCCCCGCCCGCAGGGCGAAGGCGGCCGCCGCCGTGGTCACGCGCCGGATCCGCTTCCTGCCGAAAAGCGATTCGGCGGACACCATCGCGCGGGAATCCGACGACGCGATCAGCCGGAGCAGCTGGAGCCGGCTCCGCTCGGGGGGGATTCCCCGGAGAGCCTGTCGGGGATCATTCCGGCGGGCCACGGCGTCGAGGGCCTCGGCCTGCGCGGCCCGGGAATCGGCCTGGTCGGGCGCGAGATCAGGCACGTTTTCAAACTTGGAGAAGAGGATACGGGACGCGTACTCGGGATAGCTCGACAGGACGGAGGTCCGCACATAGAGGCTCTTCTCCAGGGCGTGCACCCGGCCTGAGGGTTCCAGGGCGATCCAGCCGTCGGCGACGAACGCCGAACCCTGGACTTCCATGAGGCCCCAGGTCGGCGTGGGGTGGATGACCTCCTTCGGATAGACGAGGGCCAGGCCGCGGCCATTGATCTCGACCGCCGCGGCGTGGAGTACGAAGCCCGCCTTGCCGATCAACCGGCCCAGCGTCTCCATCGCCGTCGCGCGAAGGTCGCCATAGAACGACGTATTGAACAAGAACACTTCCTGGCTGGAGAGGGAGACATATGACGACTCGGACTCATCCGGGACGTTGATCATGGCGTGGAGGACCAGGGCCGGCTCGCGTGGGACGGACTGGCCGGTCGCCTCTCGCCACTCCCCCTCGGTCCACCAGTTCTCGCGCCAGAAATCGGCGAGGTGATGGGAATTGGAGAACAGCCGCACGCGCTTCCCCAGGATGACCGCGTCGTGGATGAAGGACTCCCGGCCCTCGATGCCGCGCGTCGCGCGCGTCTTCACCCGCTCCAGAAGCGCGGCGCTGCCGTCGGGGTCCGGGCCGGGCGAGACACGGGCGCGCAGCCGCGTCATCACGTTCGACTGGCCGATCAGGGTGCCGGGGGTTTCACTCATAGTCTATTCACGTGACAAAGTCCCAGGGCGATCGCATCCGCCGCGTCGGGCGGCGGCGTCTCTTTGAGGCGGAGGGTGGCCGCGACCATGCGCGCCACCAGTTCCTTGGAGGCCTGCCCGTTGCCGGTCGCTGCTTTCTTGACCTGGGCGGGCGCGTAGTCGAAAACCCGGGCCTTCGAAGCCGCGGCGGCCAGCATGCAGACGGCGCGGCCCGCGTTCAGCGTCATCGCGTCCCGAACGCTCTTTCCGACGAAGGGGCGTTCGATGATCACGTGGGTGGGACGATGGCGGCGGAACAAGCGCTCGATTCCCTTGTGGATATGGAGAAGGCGCTCCGGGAGGTCCTTTCCGCGGACGAAGACACAGCCGCACTCGGACAGCGACGGGGTGCGTCCATTCACCTCGAGCACCGCGTAGCCGGTGCGTTTGGTTCCAGGATCGATCGCGAGAATCTTCATCCTCAGGCCGCCTCCAGGTTCAAGCGATGCGTCAAGCGGTCGTGCTCCTGCCAGAGCTCCTCGGGCAGCCGTCGGCCGAATTTCTCGAAGAATGCCTTCATGTCGGCGAGTTCCTGGATCCACGCCTCGCGATCGGCTGATAGCAGCCGCTGGAGCGCGCTTTCGGGTAGGTTGAGCCCGGAGAGGTCGAGCGACTCTCGCGTGGGCAAGTACCCGATCGGCGTGCGGACGGCGCCCGCCTTCCCGCGGACTCGGGCGAGGATCCAGCGAAGCACTCGGAGGTTCTCGCCGAAGCCGGGCCACAGAAAGGATCCGTCGGGACCGGTCTGGAACCAGTTCACGTGGAAGATGCCCGGGGCCTCGTCACTTCTTGCGCCGACGCGAAGCCAGTGTCCGAAATAATCCGCCATGTTGTAGCCGCAGAAGGGCAGCATGGCCATGGGGTCGCGGCGAACCACGCCGACCTGTCCGGTGGAGGCGGCGGTGGTTTCGGACGCCATCGTGGCCCCCAGGAACACGCCGTGGCGCCAGTCGAAGGCCTCGAAAACCAGGGGGGCGACGCGGGCGCGCCGGCCGCCGAACAGAATCGCGGAGATGGGCACGCCCCGGGGATCGTCGAACCGGGAGGAGATCGCCGGGCACTGACGGGCCGGAGTGGTGAACCGCGAGTTGGGATGCGCCGCCTTGGTTCCCGCGCCGGGCTTCCACGGTTTTCCCTGCCAGTCGACGGCCTCCGCCGGGACCGGCCCATCCATCCCCTCCCACCAGGGCGTCCGATCGGGCCTGAGCGCCACGTTCGTGTAAATGGTGTTCCGCGCTATCGTCGCCATCATGTTCGGATTGGTCCGCAAGCTGGTTCCCGGAGCGACGGCGAAGAAGCCCGCCTCGGGATTCACGGCGTAGAGCTTTCCGTCCTCGCCGAAATGCATCCAGGCGATGTCGTCGCCGACGGTCCAGACTTTCCATCCCTTCTGGGACGCCGGGGGCACCAGCATCGCGAGGTTGGTCTTACCGCAGGCGCTGGGGAATGCGGCCGCCATGTAGGTCACCTGCCCCTCGGGATCTTCGAGGCCGAGGATGAGCATATGCTCGGCCAGCCAACCTTGCTGTCGCGCCAGCCAGCTTCCGATGCGCAGCGCGAAACACTTCTTGGGGAGCAGCGCGTTGCCGCCGTAGCCCGAGCCGATGCTCCAGATCAGCCGCCGTTCCGGAAAATGGCACACGAAGCGCCGGTCCGGGCTGAGGTCTCCCAGGGAATGCAGGCCCTTCACGAAGTGGTCGGACCCGCCCAGGTGATCCAGCGCGACCGTCCCCATCCGCGTCATGATCTTGAGATTCGCCGCCACATAGGCGCTGTCGGTGAGTTCGATGCCCATGCGGCTGTAAGCCGACCCCACGGGCCCCATCAGGTACGGCACGACGTAGAGGGTCCGTCCTTTCATGGAGCCACGGAAGAGCGGCGTCAGCCGCTCGATGGCCTGGGCCGGGGACATCCAGTTGTTCGTCGGGCCGGCGTCTTCCTTGTCGTCCGTGCAGATGAACGTCAGCTGCTCGGAGCGGGCAACGTCGGACGGATGGCTGCGATGAAGATAGGATCCCGGATTCTTTTGAGGATCCAGCTCGAGAAGGGTCCCATCCCGAAGCATCTCGTCGACGAGGCGCCGATACTCTTCATCGGATCCATCGCACCAGTGGATCCGGTCCGGCTGGGTGAGCCGGGCGCACTCGTCGACCCATTCCGTCACGGACTTGTGCACCGGAGGAGGGGACACGAAGGCGTTATAGCATGCATTCCCGTCGGGCGGCAACGATTAGCTGGAGCGGCTATACTTAGCCGATATGCCTGCGGCCCTGGCGCTTTCGATCGACTGCGACGGCTGCACCATCGAGCGGCTCCAACGCGTCTTCCGCTACTGGACCGGCGCGGGGGAGACGGAATTTGGCCCCGGCCTGGGGCTCCCCGTCGCCTCGTCGATGTTTGCCTACTCTCGGAACCCCGGCGCGCCGCCCCAGGCGGCCTATCTCGACGGCGACCGGGACGCCCTCCGGGATGCCTGGCGCCGCGGATGGATCGACAGCCTTCACGGCCTGGGGGACTTTACCGCCTCGCAGCCCTGCACCCGCGACTTGGCCAGGAGGGCCTTCGAGACGCTCGCGGCGGACGGTGTGAAGCTCCAGGTCTGGACCAACCATGGCGGTCCGGAGAACGTGCAGAACCTCGTCCGGCCGGGCACCCTGGGCGACGTGCCCGGCTCCGCCTGCTACCTCGCGGATCTGGCGATGGATTACGGCATCCGCTATCTGTGGCCGAGCGAGCTGACCCCCATCGTCGGTCAGGGCCGCGAGGCCACGGCGGCCGAGTACTATGCGGCGCACTCGGATCGGCCGGGCGCCGCCCGGCTCCTGGCACGGCTGGCACATGGATGGAGCGAGAAACTCGTCCGGAAAGCGGGCATCGACCCTTATCCCGGAAATCGGCTGATCCAAAGGCGCCGGCTGCGGGACGGCCGGGAGATCCTGGCGTTCCGCCGCTACGGGCGCTGGCGTTTCGACACGATTTCGCTGCTGCCGGAGATCTTGACCGCCCTCGTGCTCGACCGCCTCGAGGCCGTCGGCGGATCCATGATCGTCTACCTCCACATCGGTCCGTCCAGCGACGAAACGCCCGAGCGTCTGCGGGCGGGGATGAAGGCGATGGATCCCGTCGCGCGTCGGGTGAAGGAAGGTCGCCTCCAGGTTCTCAGAACCGTCGACTTGCTGACGAATGCGGCAGCTCAGGAATAGTTGGGCGGCAGGTCTAGGAGCACGAATTTCCGCACCAGATCCGGATCACCTGAGGCGATCTGCTCCCGAGTGACCCAGAGCGACTCCGGGAGGATGCCTGCAAATTTCGCATACAGCTCCGAGAACTTCGCCGAGACGAAGCGGCGCTCGAGGTGAAGGCGATCCCCCTCTTCCCGCACGTCATAGATCGGGTTGATCCGGTCGCCCCGGACGAAGTAATCAGCCCCGGAGTAGACGGCCGGCTCGACCCCCCCGACGAGCGTGAGGACATCCTCCCGGCTTCCCCCCGGCTGCGAGAGGTCCAGCGTCCGGTCCCGGAGAAAGGCCTCGAGGAGATCGGAGTCGCGATAGAGCCGCGGAGACCGGGGAGCGAACAGCGCGAGATAAGCCTCGGGGTCCAGGGGCGCGAGGGTCCCCCTCCCCCGGAAGGCGGGATCGGCCAAGCGCGACATGAGCAGCGGGCCGCGCGTCACCCGTAGCAGCTCCTTTGCGGCGCGGGACCGGTCCTGAAGGTAGTTGAATGCGTCGGCGCAGGCCGAGGCTTCGAAGGCCCCGTCGCGGAAGGGCAGCTTCTCCGATGCGTCGGCGCAGACATAGAGGGCCGATGGGGCGACGAAGCGCTTTGCCAGATAGAGCAACGTGAAATTGAAGTCGACGCCTACGACGAGGGATTTCGGAATTCGCCGAAAGACCGCCTCCGCCAGATGGCCGGCGCCGCATCCGAGATCCAGGACCGGACCTCGGGTGAGCGGCGTCAGGAGCGCCGCGGTCGACAGGTACGAAAGATCGCTGAATCGATAGCGGAAGTAGTCGAGGTCGGACGAGCGTCCCAGCGCGGCGGCCAGCTCCAGGAACGTGGCCTCCGGGCCGGCGATGGCTTTCCTGACGGCCCCTGTGCCGGGGAGGAGCCGCCGGAGGAACTTTCCTGCGATCCCTTCCGCGGGGGGAAGAAAGCGGACAAGGGCTTCCTCGACTGTGAATCGACGATTCCGGGCCCATGCGGTGAGAACGGGAATGTCGGCGACGACGGGCCAGGCGGCGCATCCGCAGCGGAGGATCGGGCCTTCGTTCTTGAGCGGCCCGGCGCAGTCCGGGCAGGCCAGGAGCTCCGGCATGCGGCTACTGTAGCAGCCGGCCGGAAGGCCCGGTAGAAGAATGAACCAAGGCTAACGCCGCCTCGCCACGACGGCGAATGTCGGGCTGGCCCAGCGCAGAAGCGCCGGACAGATCCGGAAGAGCGCCGCGCCCAGGGCCTTGAGCGCGGCGAAGCGGCCCCGGAACGGGCCGAAATGCGGCGAGCGCAGCCGGGGCTCGAACCCGGCTTCTACCAGCATCTTCTTTACCAAGACCGGGTTGAGCGGATACTCCTCGAATTCCCCGGACTCGGGATGACAGACCAGGTGCCGACGTGGGTTCTTGATCGCAATGCCTTTGCGGAACCCGTCGGCTGCTTCGAGCACTCCGCGGCCGTAGAGGCCCCGGGTCTCCCGGGCGCAATGGTCCAGAGCGTCGGATTTCAGGTCGGGGAACGCCGAGCGAATCATTTCCCGGCGCATCGCGAGATAGGATTCCGTATGCTGTTTTTCGGAAGGCAACTGTTCATAGTTCCCGGACTCGGCCGCTTCCCACTGCACCGACATCTGCTTCTCGTAGCCGGGATACGTGCTGTTGTTGTCTTCGAAGACATAGACTCTTCCGCCAGGACGAAGGACGCGGGCAATATTGCGCAGAGCCGCCTCCGGCTCGCGGATGTGCGAGAGGCAGGCCAGGGTCAGGGCACCGTCGAATCGGGCGTGGTGCAGGGGAAGGGCCAACGCATCGCCCTGAAGGACGTCGACCCCGTCCAGCCCCAGTTCCCGGACCAGGATCGTCGCATCCCTGCTCTTCTGCCAATGATAGTCCATCGAGACGACCCGCGGGATTCCGAGGATGCGGAGGAGGCATGAATAGACGCCGAAACCCGCCGCGCAGTCTAGGACGCAGGTTGCTCCGTCCAGCGCCCGGATGATGCCGGCGACTTTCCGGACGTAGACCTCGAAGGGAACGCCGTGGACGTAGAGGTCGGCATGGTAGG
>Ga0070730_10004928_pt1 | contig 11599 bp, 5 predicted proteins | sample Coa_R1_3_FD_66447 | JGI IMG/M metagenome (GOLD analysis project Ga0070730, IMG submission 66447) | Surface soil microbial communities from Centralia Pennsylvania, which are recovering from an underground coalmine fire - Coalmine... | ecosystem: Environmental > Terrestrial > Soil > Unclassified ... | reverse complement strand
TGGAAATCAGCTCGCAGGCAGCCACGATCGACGGTCAATTGACCGTGGTCAACGTCATGCGTGATATCAGCGAGCGCAAACAGGCCGAGGCCGATTTGGTTCTGCAAGGCGCGGCGCTGGTAGCCGCGGCGAATGGGATTGTGATTACTGACAGAAACGGCCATATCGTGTGGGTCAACCCAGCCTTCACACGGCTCACCGGATACGCCGCGGACGAAGTCTTGGGTCAGAATCCGCGCATTTTGAAGTCTGGCCAGCACGATCAGGCGTTTTACGCGGTGCTGTGGAACACCATTGGGGCGGGAAACGTCTGGCACGGTGAGATGGTCAATCGGCGCAAGGATGGCAGCCTGTATTTCGAAGAAGAGACCATTACGCCGGTTGCGGATGCGCGCGGCGCCATCCACCACTTTGTGGCCATCAAGCAAGACATCTCCTCGCGCAAGCAGGCGGAGGCGGCGGAGCTAGAGCAGCGGACGCTGGCTGAGGCGCTGCGCGACACGGCCGCCGCGCTCAACAGCACCCTTGAGCTGGATACGCTGTTGGGGCTTATTCTGGAGTATGTCGGACGGGTAGTGCCACACGATAGTGCTAACATCATGCTGGTCGAGGAAACAGCGCTGAGCTTAGCTGGCAGCCGCGGCTATTCCGAGCGGGGCACTCACGTCCCCGTGTTGGAACACCCGCTGCAGTTCGGCGCCTTTCCCAACATCAAGTTCATGGCTCAGACGGGTCAGGCCCTGGTCATCCCCGATACCATGATCGACCCGGGTTGGGTCAATGCGCCCGGCTCGGAGTGGATCCGCTCGTATGCCGGCGCGCCAATCCGGAGGAACGACCAGATCATCGGCTTCATCAGCCTGAACAGCAGGACGCCGGGCTTTTTCACGGCCGCCCACGCTGATCGGCTAAAGGCGTTCGCGGACCAGGCGGGGTCGGCGCTGGAGAACGCACGCTTATTGTCTGAAACACGCCAGCGGCTGGCCGAGCTGGAGGCGATCAACCGGGTATCCACAGCGCTGCGCACCGCCGAGACACAGGATGAGATGCTGCCAGTCCTGTTGAACGTGACACTGGCCGTCATGGGCGCGGCCTGGGGGGGCATCTGGTTGTACGACCCCATCCAGGACGAAATCCGCATGGCTGCCGCGGCCCGGGGCGGAGATAAGGTCGAGATGCCGCCTGAGCTGCCAGAGAGACCGGGCGAAGGCATCAATGGCGTCGTCTTCGCGACTGGCCAGCCCTACCTCGTGAGCGATCTTCAGCAAGACCCGCACCTGTCGCCGGCCGCACGAGAACGGATCCCGCCAGGAGTCAGCGCTGCGACAATCCCGATCCACGCCGGGGAAAAGATAATCGGCACGCTCAACATCGCCGTGGCGCCGCCACGGGCCATCACGACCGGAGATGTCCATCTTCTGACAACTCTGAGCGCGATCGGCGGCAATGCAATTCAGCGAATGCGCCTGGCCGAACAAACCGCGCAACGGCTGCAGCAGTTGGGCGCCTTGCGCGCGATCGATGTGGCCATTACCTCCAGCCTGAGCCTGCCCGTCACCCTGAACGTAGTGCTGGAACAGGTCATGTCCCAATTGCAGATTGACGCGGCCGACGTGCTGCGCCTCAACTTGGAGGCCAATACACTCGACCACGCTGGGAGCCGCGGGTTCCGCAGCCAGCCCACCGGGCACCCCAGCCTGCCGCTAGGCAGTGGCTACGCCAGCCAGGCCGTGCTGGAGCGGCGCCTGATCAGCCGGCCTAATCTCAGCGCTGAGACACCCGGCCCAGGCGAGCCCACGCTTCCGCCGGCCGAGGCCTTTCAGGCTTATTACGGCGTGCCGCTGATCGCCAAAGGGCTGGTGGTCGGCGTGCTGGAGGTCTATCAGCGCACGCCGCTGCAGCGCGGCCCAGGCTGGCTGGAGCTTTTGGAGGCCCTGGCCGGGCAAGCGGCCATCGCTATCGACAATGCGCGGCTCTTTGAGAACATGGAGCGCTCTCATTATGAGCTGAGCCAGGCCTATGATGCGACGATTGAAGGCTGGACGCGCGCGCTGGATCTGCGCGATCACGAGACCGAGGGCCACAGCCAGCGGGTGACCGCGCTGACCCTGGAGCTGGCGGTGGCGATGGGCATGCAGGCACAGCAGCTACAGCACGTGCGCCGGGGTGCCTTGCTGCACGACATTGGCAAGATGGGCGTCCCTGACAGCATCTTGCTCAAGCCCGGCCCGCTGACCGAGGACGAGTGGGGGATGATGCGGCAGCACCCGATCTTCGCCTACAACATGCTGGCGCCCATCGCGTACCTCGCCCCCGCTTTAGACATCCCATACTGCCACCATGAGAAATGGGACGGTACGGGCTACCCTCGCGGACTGAAGGGGCTTGAAATCCCGCTGGCGGCACGCATCTTTGCGGTGGTGGATGTCTGGGATGCCCTACGCTCCGACCGCCCCTACCGGCCGGCCTGGCCAGCCGACAGAGTCCTCCAACACATTCGCGCGCTAGAGGGCACCCACTTTGATCCGCAGATCGTGACAATTGCGCTGCAGTCAGGCATACTCGGTCATTCTGCGATTGGCTGAGACGATCATCGGTCAGGAAACCCTGGGCAAGCGCTCATATCTGTGCCCGTTGGTGCCCAAGGCCAGCGGAGCGCGGGCGACAGGGCTGGGTTTGGCGCCGGACGACCCGGCTGAGCCCGCCGCGGGCGACGCCCGCGGCGTGTCGCTGGTCGTCGGCTTGCCCGCGTCTGCCAGCTTGAACTGCGCGACGACCTGCTGCAAGCCGCGCGCCTGCTCGGCCAGCGACTGGGCCGAGGCGGTCACTTCTTCCACCTGCGCGCTCATCTCTTCGGCCGAGGCGCTCACCTGCTCCACCGCTGCGCTGTTCTCTTCACTCACCGAGGCGATGTTCTCGATGGCCTGGGTCACTTCGCTCGCCCCGGCCGCCATCTCTTCCGTCGCGGCCGTGTTCTCTTCCACCACCGCGCTCACGCTGTCCGCCGCCCCCACCAGCTCGCTGGCCAACTGCCCCATGTGCACCGTCGCCTGGTAGGCCGCTTCCGCCTGGCGCTTGACCGCTTCGGCCGCCTCCAAAATGTGGCTCAGCGCCTGGCCCGATTCCCTGGCGCGCACCGCTCCCAATTCGACTTCTTTGGCCCCGTCGTCCATGGCCGCCACCGCTTCCGCCACCGTCCCCTGGATCCCCCGGATCAGCCCGCCAATCTCCTTGGTGGCCGCACTGGCCCGCTCGGCCAGCTTGCGCACCTCGTCCGCCACCACCGCAAAGCCCTTGCCGTGCTCCCCGGCCCGCGCCGCTTCGATGGCCGCGTTTAGCGCCAGCAGGTTGGTCTGGCTGGCGATGTCGTCGATCGTTTCGACAATGGCCCCAATCTGGTCGGAGCGCGCCCCCATCTCCTTCACCTTCTGGGCCGAGGCGCCCACCTTGGCCTGGATGGTCTGCGTGCCGCGGATGGTCTCGTCCACCGTCCTGGCTCCGGTCCGCGCCGCTTCGGCCGCCTTGGCCGAGTCCTGGGTGACCGCCTGGGCGTTGCCGGCCACCTGCTGGATGGCGGCGTTGATCTGGCTGGTCAGGGTGACGGTCTTGCCGACGCCGGCGGATTGCTCCTGGGCGCCCCTGGCCACCCCGTCGATGGCGCGCTTCATCTGCTCCACCGAGGCGGCAGTCTTGGTGACGCCGCTGGTCTGCTGCTGAGTGCCCTTGGCCACTTGCTGAATGGTGGCCGCGATCTGGCTGGTGGCCTGCCCGGCCTGGTTGGCCGCGGAGGCCAACTGCGCGGAAGCGGTGCCGACATTGGCCGCACTCTCGGCCACCTTACCAAGGGTGCCGCGCAGGTGGGCGATCATGCGGGCAAAGGCCTGGCCGAGCACATCGCGCTCCGATTGGGGCGCCACGTCGGCGGTCAGGTCGCCCTCGGCCATCTGGCCGGCGACAGTCGCCATGCTCTTGAGATAGTCGATCATGCGGCCAAAGGCTGCGGCCATCTGGCCCAGCTCATCACGCGACTGGAGCGTAATGGTTTGGTCCAGGTCGCCGCCGGCAATGCCGGCCGCGGCACGCGCCATCCGGGTCAGTGGCACGGTGATGGTGCGGCTGATGAAAAGGCCCAGTCCAATGGCGACTAACGCACCGAACAAGGAGGCCACGAGTAGAATCAGCGTGGCACTGGCAAAGGTCGCGTTGCTTTGAGCGGCCTGCTGCTCCGCCTGGCTCACGTTGATGCTGATGAGATTATTCAGGTCGGCGTCCACGGCCCTGCGGGCGTTGGCGGTGTCTGAGGTGCTGCTCACGCTCTGCAGCGCGGCCGACTGGTTGCCGGCGTCCACCAGTTTCAGGTCATCGGCGGCGGCGGCCTGGTAGGCGGCCCAGGCCGTGTCGAAGGCAGCCAGGCCCTGCTTCTCCGCGTCCGCAAGTCCCTGGGCGCGGTATAGGTCTATCTGTTTATTGACCGTTGCAATGTCGGCGGTGATGGCGGTGGCGGCGGCGGCGCGCTCGTTGGGCAGCAAAATGTATCGATAGACGTCGCCGCGCATGGTGTACAGGGCGGTGTCGGCGTTGCCCAGCTGTTCGAGGGGCAGCGTGTAGTCCGCATATATGCTGGCCGAGCCGGCATTGATCGATTGCATGTTGCTGTAGCCCACCAGGGCCACGCCCACCACGATCAGCGCGACGATGAGGAAGCCGCCAATAAGCTTGACCCCGACCTTGAGATTATTGAAAGTGTGCATGACCTGATCCTTGAGTGTCCCCCTTGGTTTGTGCGCTGCTCCCCACGCCGGCAGCAGTCAATACGCCCTGACAGCCAATAACACCACGCGCTACCGTATTCGAGTGATCTAACAGCCTCAACCGACTCAAGCAGACGGCCAGCCTGACTGCGTCCGAACCATTACGACGGTGACAGGCTTGCTTTGGCAGCAAGGCACTGGTTCCAGACGGCACACATCACGCCGCCTGAGGCAGCGCTGCCAGGTGCATCTGATCCTGACCCGACAGCACCTTGTCCAGGTCCAGCAGGATAACCAGTTGGGCGCCGATTTTGGCGATGCCCCGCAGGTAGGCCGAGTCGATCGTGGTGATGATGGGTGAGGGCGGCTCAACGGCGGCCGGATCGACACGCTGAACTTCGCTGACACCGTCCACCACCAGGCCCACCGTGAGGCCGTTCATTTCGACGTTGACGATCCGGGTGTCTTTGGTGGGCTCAGCCGGGGACAGGCCGAACCGGCAGCGCAGATCAATAACCGGCAGAACTTTTCCGCGGAGATTCGTGACGCCCTCCACAAACTCGGGCGCGTGTGGGACGGTAGTGATCGCCTGCATCTTGATAATGCCTTCGACGCGGGCGATATCAACCCCATAGTGTTCGTTGGCCAGGCCAAAGACGACGATTTGATTTTCCATCTATTGGGCTCCCAATATTAGCGCTGTGTTCCCAGAGGTCTTATGCGGTCGCCCGGCCGGCAGCCCAGGTAGCTGCCGGCCGGAGTTGGGTCAAGTCTAGTTGGCGTGGGGCAGATGCTCGTACTTACCGTTTGAGCCCCGCTCCGCGGGGTGCCTGTTGCTGCTGCTTGCGCCCCGCACGGCGGGATTGCTGGTGAGCACCTTGACGGGCGCCGGCTTGACGGGGAGCCCGCTCTGCGGCCGGGCGGCCGGGCCGGTGACGGCCGCAGTTTGGGCGCCCGCTTTTAGGGTAAACTGACTGACCACCTGTTGCAGTGCCCGCGCCTGCTCGGCCAGCGACTGGGCCGAGGCGGTCACTTCTTCCACCTGCGCGCTCATCTCTTCCGTCGAGGCGCTCACCTGCTCCACGGCCGCACTGTTCTCCTCACTGACGCTGGCAATGTTCTCAATCGCCGTGGTGACTTCTGTCGAGCCGGCTGCCATCTCTTCCGTAGCCGCGGTGTTTTCTTCCACCACCGCGCTCACGCTGTCGGCGGCTCCCGCCAGTTCGCTCGCGAGCGTGCTCATGTGCTGGGTGGCCTGTAAAGCGGCTTCGGCCTGGGTTTTCACGGCTTCGGCCGCGTCCAGAATGTTGCTCAGCGCCTGGCCAGCCTCGTTGGCCCGCACCGCCCCCAGCTCCACTTCCTTGGCGCCCTCGTCCATGGCGGCCACGGCTTCGCCCACAGTCGTCTGAATGCCGCGGATCAGCCCGCCGATTTCCTTGGTCGCCTGAGCAGATTTCTCAGCCAGCTTGCGCACTTCGTCCGCCACCACCGCAAACCCCTTGCCATGCTCCCCCGCCCGCGCCGCTTCGATGGCGGCGTTCAGGGCCAGCAGGTTGGTCTGGCTGGCGATGTCGTCAATCGCCTCCACAATCGCGCCGATCTGGTCCGAGCGCGCCCCCATCTCCCTCACCTTTTGCGCCGAGGCGCCCACCTTGGCCTTGATGGTTTGCGTTCCCTGGATGGTCTCGTCCACTTTCTGCGCCCCATTGCGGGCGGCGTCGGCAGCCTTGGCCGAGTCCCGCGTCACTGCCTGCGAGTTGCCGGCCACCTGCTGGATGGCGGCGTTGATCTGGCTCGTCAGGTTAACCGTCTTGCTTACGGCGGCCGATTGGTCCTGAGCGCCCTTGGCCACCCCGTCGATGGCGCGCTTCATCTGCTCTACCGAGGCGGCAGTCTTGGTGACACCCTCAGACTGCTGCTGAGTGCCTTTAGCCACCTGCTGGATCGTCGTAGCGATTTGCGAGGTGGCCTGGCCCGCCTGGTTAGCGGCCGAGGCCAGCTGGCCAGAGGCCTCGCTGACGTTCTGGGCGGTCGCGGCGACCTGCCCAACGAGTTGTCGCAGATTGGTGATCATGTCGGCGAAGGCATAGCCGAGCTCGTCCTGCTCGCTGCGCGGCGTCACCGAAACGGTCAGGTCGCCTGCCGCGACAGCCCTCGCCGTGTCGGCCATCTGAGTCAGATAATCCTCGGAGGCCGCCAGTCCATGGCCAAGCATGCCGATCTCGTCACGCCGGCTGACAATTCCGATCTTGACCGCTTCCGGAATATCGCGGTTCAGGGCTCCCTGACCGAAGTTGCGCAAGGCACCCGCCACGATGCCGAGTGGTCGCGAGATGCTGAGGGTAATGACAATACCAACCAGAATTGCCAGCAGGGTGCCGGCAGCCGCGGCCGCCGGCACGGTCCAGCGTATTTCGGCGAACGCCGCCTGGGCGCTGGTGTTTGAAAGATCGGCAAACTGCTGATTGACGGTGAGCAGGGTCTCAAACGCCGTCTGCATTTGCGCTAAGTTGGGTTGAACATCAGCCGCCCGCACTGGTTGGCCAGCGAAGAGCTGGTCGCGTTGTGCGGAATAGGCGGCGTAGGCGCTATGGAACTGCGCCAGTGCATTGGCTTCGTTGGTCTGCAGGTCTTGCTTGCCAGCCGCAACCAGGGCCGCGGTGAAGTCGGGGCTGAGCGTGCTCAGCCAGTCGCTTTCGTATTTGGCGATGACAGCCGTCATTCCCGCGTCGGCGGTGCGGCTGGCGGCGATCAGCGATTGCCGCTCGGTATCCGAAAGCCCCGGACGCATCAAATCGTTGATCGAGGCGGTCAGCTCCGCCCGCTGCAAGTTTCCCTGGTCTACACCCATGATTGGGACCAGCATGAAGCCATACAGATTGTCATATTGATACTTGACGATACCCATGTCGCGGAAGACAAGCCCCGACACAGCGGCTGCCACCAGGGGGGTGAGCACCACTAACAGCCCCAGTTTCCAGGCGATTTTGAGATTGTTTAGTGAGACCTTGCGCATTTCTATACGCCCTTTCTAACTTATGTCACCGTCAGCCAAACATACTGGCGTGCGGCTTCCGATCTTGACCCACGGCTAAGCCACGAGGCTATTCGCTGTCCGCCTATTGCTGCTGCCTTAACCCATTTTCCATGCGTACAAGGAAGAATAATCGAGAGGGTGCCGCCGGTCAGTAAACCGGGCCTAAACGAGTCGTAAATACCGCCTAAGACTCGAACCGTCTTTGGGCTCCTTTGCAGGCCTGGTCTTTATGCGCCTTTTACAACGCCTTTACCCCCTGCTTACTGCCAAATGGGTCGCACCACACTAAGCTGTTTGAGCGCTGCCTGACGGCCCGCCCTGGAATTTTGGCTGCAGAGGCCTGGCTGGCTGTGTGCCGGCCAGTTTTGTTCAGGCAATGTTAGCCGATAGGGAATGACGGCCATGCCGCTTGACATTCCAACGCTGTCGTTGGTCTCCTGCCTGACATTTCTTGTCCAATCGATTGCCCTGTTTGTTCAGTTTGCTGTAAACAGGACCGATCGCGGCGTGAGAGCATGGCTGCTGGGGTCGACCTTGTCCGCCATCGGCGTCAGCTTCATGCCCCTGGTCAGCGTGCCAGCATTGGTACCGCTGGCCATGATCGCCAATCCACTGGTCGTGTCAGGCCAGATCTTTCTCTACATCGGAGTATTGCGATTCCTGGATCAAAAGGAAAACAGGTGGCGGCTGCTGGCCATTCTGGTTGCCTTTGTGGTGCCTTACTACTATTTTCTGTTTGCCAACAATAGCCTGTCGGCGCGCACCGCTTGCTTGATGATTACGCTGGCGGTCATTTTGTTCATGACCGCGTCCAGGCTGTTCTATAGCCCCGATCGGCTGACCTCGGGCTCCGCCAAATTCAACGCGATTGTGTTTTTCGCTTACGCCAGTTTCTGCGTGCTGCGGCTGATATTGGTCCTCGTCTCGCCGCCCATCCGGTCCTACTCGGACCAGGCATTGGTGCTGCAGCTCGGCTTCCTCGTGCCGCTCATCGCCGGTTTGCTGTGGACGTTTGGGTTCATCGTTATGATGAACCAGCGCCTTAATGTGGAACACCGCGAAGAGACGGAAAAGCTGCAGCTGATCTTCAACACCAGTCCAGACGCCGCGGTGATCTCGCGTCTGGCGGACGGATCCATCGTCGACGTCAATGCTGGTTTTCTGAGCATGAGCGGCTACACCCGGGCAGAGGCCATCGGCAATACCTCCATCGACATCAAGATCTGGTACCGAGCCGCCGACCGCGCAAGGTTCATCAGCGAGCTGCAGGCCAAAGGCTCATGTGAATCGATGACATTTGAGTTCCAGCGTCGAGACGGCCAGGTGCTCACCGGCAGCATTTCAGCCAAAGTGATCGCCATCCGGGGCGTACCCCATATAGTCAGCGTGGTGCACGACATTACCAAGAGCAAGCAGGCGGAGGAGGCCCTGCGCGAGAGCGAAGCGCTGTACCGCTCGATCCTGAATGCTTCGCCGGATGACATCACGATTACTGATCTCAAGGGCGCCATCCTCGTCACGTCTCCGGCCGCGGCCCACATGTTCGGCTACGATCCAGTCCATGATCCGATTATGGGCTCGTCGGTTCTGGATTACATCGTGCCGGACGAGCGAGAAAAAGCTCGGGCCAATATTGTGAGCATGTTCGGCGGCCTGTATGCCGGGCCGAATGAGTACCATGCCGTTCATAAAGACGGCAGCACATTCAATATTGAAGTCAATAGCGCGCTCATTCCAGACGCAAACCAACAGCCGGCCAAGATCGTGTTTGTGATCCGGAACATTACCGAACGGAAGCTGGCCGAGCAGCGGATCGAACGTCTTCTCGAGCAGCTTGAGGCCGAAAAGAAGGCAGCGGAGCTCAACGCGTATACCGACAGCCTGAGCGGGCTGGCAAACCGGCGGTATTTTGATGAAATGATCCGCGCCGAGTTCTTCCGCCTGAAGCGCAGCGGGGCCCCGATGTCAGTGATCATGCTCGATGTAGACTACTTCAAGAAGTATAACGACCGCTATGGCCATTTGGAGGGTGATGAGTGCTTGAAACAGATCGGCCTGACACTCAAGAAGCTCGTCCGGCGCGCGGCCGACCTGGCGGCCCGCTACGGCGGCGAAGAGTTTGTGGCCATACTCTCCGGCACCGACCGGCAGGGAGCCATGATATTGGCTGAAACGATCCGCGCCGCCGTCGAGGCCCTGGCCATCCCGCATGGCGGGTCCGACATCACCGACCATATCACGGTGAGCCTGGGCATAGCCACGGCCTATCCGACGCAGCTGGACTCTGCCGCACAAATTGTGGCACTGGCTGATGAAGCACTCTACCGCTCCAAACAAGGTGGACGTAACCGCATCTCGGCGGCGCTGCAGACTGCCATCCACAACGACCCCGAATTGAGCCCATTGAGTGCTTTCCCCTGAAGCGCCACGTGAGTTTCGGCTCATTTTCGTGTCATCGCCAGATCGGCCCGAAGTCGACCACTAAGCCCAGCCAGAACAGCACGTCCGTCCCATCGAAACGCCGCGTGCGCTTGCCCCGCGCCGTGCGGACGCAGGCCAACATGCGCTACCCGCCTGCTCAGCCGCTGCCGCTCGTGGCGCGGCCAGGCCCTTACGCAGATGTTGTTGATCTCTTTGTCGCCGGCGCGATAGACGAAGGCTTCGAGCGAGGCCGGCGGCGACTTGCGCACGCGGACGGCTAACTGGCCGTCGGGCGCCGCCAGGACAAAGGTGTTGTAGAAGTCTTCACCGTCTACTTCGAGGAAGGTCGTGCCCAGGTAGAGGCCCAGGCGCCGGGCCAGCGCCGTGAGCCAGGACACTATGGGGCCTTCTAACGGCTCCGCGCTGTCCCACAGCGCTTCGGTCAGACAGTAACCATTGGGCATGAGCTCTGGCAGAAGCACGATTTGTGCGCCGCGCTCAGCGGCCTGCTGCACGCAAGGCACAGCCCGGCGCAGGTTCTCGGATACCTGGCCAGGCTGGCAGTCCATTTGGACGGCGCTGACACGGAGATCAGATGCTTTCATGGGCTAACCCTCCACTTAAGAAGGAAGATTGACGATTGCAATATTTTCCAATAACGATCAAGTTGGTCACCACCCAAGGAGGACACTGCTCTGCTAGGGTCAGGCGGGTTGCCGCATCTTCGGCAGCGGCCCCAGCGCTAATGCGATCTCGGTCGTACTGAACTTCACTTTGGGCATAAACTATAGGCAGCTTCTTTCGGAAACCGATCTGTGCCTGTGTCCATTCTCGCCACCAAGCTATACATTCCTCCGCGGCGGCCGAATGCTGTCTTCCGCGCTCGCCTGGTGGAGCGGCTGAATGAGGGCCTCCGTCGCCAACTGACCGTCATCTCCGCCGCCGCCGGCTTCGGCAAGACGACGCTTGTCAGCGAATGGGTCCATCGCAACACTGATGGCCGCGAAGCGAAACAGAAGGGTGCCTCCGGCGAATCCCCTCATGCCTCGTCCTTCACCTTTCAGCCTTACAAAGTCGCCTGGCTGTCACTGGACGAAGGGGACAGCGACCCGGCACGCTTCCTGACCTATCTGGTGGCAGCGCTGCAGCCCATCGCCGCGAATATGGGCGAAGGACTGTTGGCCGCACTCAACTCGCCTCAGCCGGCGGCGGCTGAGGCGATCTTGACGGCGCTGCTCAATCAAATCGCCACTGTGCCAGACCCATTCATCCTTGTCCTGGATGACTATCACCTGGTCGATGCCAGGCGGGTTGACGAGGCCCTGGCCTTTCTGCTGGAGCACCTGCCGCCCCAGATGCACCTGGTCATCGCCACCCGTGAGGATCCGCA
>Ga0070730_10004927_pt1 | contig 11599 bp, 7 predicted proteins | sample Coa_R1_3_FD_66447 | JGI IMG/M metagenome (GOLD analysis project Ga0070730, IMG submission 66447) | Surface soil microbial communities from Centralia Pennsylvania, which are recovering from an underground coalmine fire - Coalmine... | ecosystem: Environmental > Terrestrial > Soil > Unclassified ... | reverse complement strand
TGGCGGCGTGGTTGAGCGGCCACTGGTCCAGGCCGGTGCCGTCGGCGGCCTGCCCGCCAGGAATGTCGATCACCCGGTGGGTGCGCACGTTGACGATGTAGTAGGTCCCGCTGGCCACCGGCCCGGGCTGGCAGGCGGGCTGGATGCCTCGCAGGGCGCTGAGCAGGCCGGGGCTGGCCGGGCCGGTCCAGGCGGTGTTCAGCACCCCGTAGGTTTCCCTGATCCCGTAGGTCCGGCCCTGACCGGGCAGGCCCGGTGACTGGGTGCCGTTGACCGCCCAGTAGGACCAGTTCACGTCGTGGTAGGCCAGGAACCGGGTGAGGTACCCGAACCACAGGCCCAGGCCCGGGCCGGTGGACGACACGCAGGCGGCCGAGGTGTTGCAGGTGCCGAACTCGCCGATCCACAGCGGGTACCGGCCGGCCAGGTAGCCCCACTTCGGCTGGACCCTGGCCACCCAGGCGTCGTAGCTGGTCGCTCCGCTCTGCCAGAAGCCGTAGTCGTGCGCCTCGTAGACGACGTGGTCCGGCACGGTCAGGTCCACCGGCAGGCCGGCCACGCCGGACAGGTTGCCGGCGTTGTTCACTCCCTCGACGAAGATCAGCAGCTGCCGGTCCACGCGCTGCACCGCGTCGCCGCCGGCCACGGCCGCCGCCTGCCAGTCGGTCCCGGCCGGGCCGCCCCAGGCGGCGGCGCCGCGCGGCTCGTTGCGCAGGTCCACGCCGATCACCTGCGGGATGTTCCTGAACTCGGCGGCCACCGACCGCCAGTCGGCCAGCCAGGCCGACTGCGGATAGCCGGGGTTGTACCAGAGCGTGTTGCCGTCCCCGTTGGAACAGCACCACTCGGCGTTGCTGGTGTGGTCGTCAAGGACGACCATCAGGCCCGCGGCTGCCAGGTCATGCACGACCTGCTCGAAGATCGTGCGCGCCCGCTCACCCTTGAACTGGGGGTTCGCGGTCAGGTAGGTGGCGGAGACCGGCGGATCGGACTGCCACATCTGGTTGGACCAGGGCAGCCGTACCCCGTTGAAGCCCATCGACACGATACGCTTGATGATCTTGGATATCGGCTGGTAGGCGAGGCCGCCGACCACGTAGCTGGGCGACTCCGCGCCGTACCAGTTGACCATGTCCAGCTTGACCCGGTGGCCGCGGGAGTCCACGATCGCCGCCCCGCGGGTGTGCAGCGGGAACGCGATGCCGGTGTCCGGCTGGTGTGCCGTAGCCGGCCGCGGCGTGCCGCCCCCGGAGACCAGGGCCGTCACACCAGCGGCGACCGCCGCCGCGACCGCCGCCACCACGGCCAGCCTGCGGACCCTGGCCATGAATGTTCCTCCTGGGCAACCGGTCCCGCCACGCGACGGCGCACGATGAGAAGTACGGGGCAATGAAGACCATACCCATGCCCGCCGCGCACTCCGGCCGGCGCTCTGGATTTCACCAGGTAGCGGGTAGATCATGTGACGATACAGCGGGGAATGGCAACTGGGGCGGGCGACGGCGCGTGGACGACATCTTTGTGAGCTGGGCTTCGCCGGACAAACCGGTCGTGGACCGGATCGTCGATCAGCTTCTGGACGCAGGCTTGCGAATACACGAATACTCCCGTGGGATGCGGACCGGTGAGAACATCCGGGAATGGATCAACGAGGGCATCAGGGACGCGAAGGTCGTGCTCGCGGTGGTGTCGGCGCAGACCCTGACGAACCACCGGCAGTGGCTCGAGTACGAGCTCACGCTGGCCATCGCCAGGCTCGACCAGAAGGACAACAGGCTGCAGACGCTGGCATTGGTCCGGCTGGGTGAGGTTCCCGGCCGGCTGCTGCCGGGTCAGCTCGAACCGAGCCGGGTCAAGTTCTTCGATCTCAAACCCGGCGGCGATCCGGGCAGCGAGGAAAGGCTCATCGAGAAGCTCGTCGCCGATCTGAGCGACGCCCTCGGCGACAGTGCGCCGCTGGTCATCCCGGCCGCACTGTTCGCGATGTCGAGCGAAGAATTCACCCAGTTCCGCACCCGGGAAAAAGACGCGGACAAGCTGTCCCGGCTGGCGGCACTGTGCCGGAGCGTCGGGATGCCGCCGCCGCCGGGCCTGTGGGACGAACTGGGCGAAAGGTACGGCCACACCTCCAGCGACTTCGCGCCCTACGGAGATGGCCGCCGTCTCATCGAGGTCGCCCAGAGTGTCCTGCGCAGCGTCAACAGGCAACGGCTGGAAGACGGGGGCAAGCCATTACACCTGCGCTGGTATTCCCGCGATGAGCTGGCCGGGGATGTGGGTGACCCGCGGACCCGGCGGCTGCGCCGGAAGTGGGAGGAAGGCTACTCGGTGCTGATCGTCGACGCGGTGTCGGCCCTGCACGGCGACATCGCTCAGTCCCTGGAGACAATGCCGCGGGCGGACTGGATCGGCGATGGCGTCGTCATCTGTATCCCCCCATACACCCGCCATACCGGAATGCTCGAGCACCTGATCGCGGAGAGCCTGCGGACGCACGTCCGTCTCACGGACGCCGCCGACAAGTGGCGCAACACCGAAGTGCCCGGCCTGGCCTTCGACATCCCGACCGAAATATCGCTCAAACGATGGCTGAGCCAGTTGCTGTTCCGGCTGGACAGCAAGCCGAAGCCCTTCCTTCCACGCGTCAGGGCGATGAGCAACGGGGAAGTTCATGACTCGCCGGTTTTGCCCGGTATGCCGGGAGGATTGGCGCCGTGATCGTCACCTTCTACTCCTACAAGGGCGGCGTGGGCCGGTCGATGGCCCTGGTCAACGTCGGCGAGATACTGGCCGACGTCGGCTACGACGTCATCGTGTGCGACTTCGACCTCGAAGCTCCCGGGCTCGAGCGCTACGTGACGGACAACATGGCCGCCTCGGCCAGCCTGCAGGCCAACCGCGGCGTCATCGACCTGCTCGAGGAGTACAAGCAGACGCTGGCGACGCCCGGCCCGCTGGCGAAGGACAAGCCAGAGCCGGGCTTCACGACCGTCAAAGGCCTGTCGTTGCGCCGCCCGTCGAGTTGCGCCGTCCCGGTCCTGTCGCCGAACACCGGCCGGCTCGGGCAGCTCAGGATCCTGGGCGCGGGCAGGCGTGACGAAGACCATGCGACCCGGTACAGCGAAGCGGTGCAGCAATTCAACTGGTCCGACTTCTACAAGCGCTGGGCGGGTGCGGCCTACATCGAGTTCTTCCGTGGGGATCTGAGCGGCCCGGAGACGATCGTCCTCATCGACAGCCGCACCGGCGTCACCGAGCACGGCGGCATCTGCACCTACCACCTGGCCGACCTCGTCGTGCTGCTGTCGGCGCCCAACGACATCAACATCGAGGGCACGAAGTGGATGACCAGCGTGCTCACCGATGCCGACCTCGGTGACCTGCGCAACGGCCGGCCGCTGCAGGTGATGCCGGTCGCCGCCCGGGTGGAGATCACCTCCCAGGCCGAGGAGCTGGCCCGGTTCCGCGAGCGGTTCAAGGCCGAGTTCGCCGCCGCCGTACCCCCTGCGGCGGGCGATGCCAGGACATTCATCCAGGACTCGGAGATTCCCTACATCCCCTACTTCGCCTTCAGCGAGAAGGTGGTCGCCAGGCAGACCGGTACAGCTCATCGCGAGCTGTACCGGGCCTACGAGACCGTCGCCCAGGCCATCGTCGGCGTGGGACGCTCTCGTGAGCTGCTCCCGCCGCCCAAGCGACGGGACTGGCTGGACACCGGGCGGATGGGCCGGGCCGAGCCCACCCTGGCCTCCGTCCTCGAACAGCACAAGCTGTGGGTGGAGTCCGGCCACACCGCCGGCAGCCGTGCCAGCCTGCGCGGACAGGATCTCAGCCTGCGGGAGCTGGCCGAGGCCGACCTCCGCGATGCCGACCTCACCGAGGCAAACCTCGAACAGTCCGACCTGAGGGGCGCCGACCTCAGTGGGGCCGAACTGGCCGGTGCCGTCCTGCGCGGGGCCAAGCTGTGGGGCACGCGCCTGACCAGAGCCAACCTCCGGAACGCGGATCTGACCCGGGCCGTGCTGACCGGTGCCACCCTCGAATACGCCCAGCTCGAAGGCGCGAACCTGGAGGCGGCCAGCCTCCCCGACGCCAAGCTGCGCTTCGCCTCGCTCCGGCGGGCCCGGCTGATCAGGGCCAACCTGGAATCCTGCGACCTGCGGGAGGCCGACCTGGAGGATGCCGCGCTGCTCGGCGCGGACATCAGATCGGCCGACCTGACCGGCGCGCGCCATATCGACCGGGAGAAGCTGGAGCAGGCTCAGGTCATCCAGGACGACCGCACCCTGGTGGACCAGCCGCAGCGCCGCGAGCCACCGGCCAGATCAACTGTCCTGTGGGTAGACCGACGGGCATCCCGGTTCTGGCCCAGGCCGATCCTGCCACTGCACGGGCAGGCCGAATTCCCCGCCTTCGCCGACGATTTCCGGTTCCTCGAAGAACACGTGGAGCCGTACTACGTAGCGGTCAGCCAGCAAGCATTTGAACGGGGCCAGCAATACCGTTACCGCCGTCTCATCATGGCCGTGCTCATCATTTGCACGCTGCTGTCCAGCCTGGCCGCGGTCGCCAACCTGATGGTCACACACAGCGTCCCTTACCTGGAGCTTGTCGTCGTGCCGGTCATCGCCATCGCCGGCAGTGCGATGTTCATTTGGGGACCGGACGCCAGGCGCGATGGATCGCGCGGCTACTGGCAGAAGGCAGAGCGGCTACGCCGCGAATGCTTTATCTTCCTCGGCCAGCTTGGCGATTACGCGGATACCCGGCGACGGCACGACTGCCTCATGCGTAATGTCCAGTCCATTATGAGCGAGGTGCCCTACGATGGCGGCTGACAGGCACTTCAGGGCAGAGGAATTCCTCGCCCTTTACTCGCGATACCGGCTGGACGACCTGATCGCATACGAAACCAGGCGGGCGGAGCAGAGCCGGCGCCGCCAGGTTCGGTCCCAGTTTCTCCTGCTCGGGTCGCTGATGCTGGTGGTGGTCAGCTACCTGCTTGGCAACCTGGATCGTGGGCTGGTGAAGATCTGGGTGGTGACCGGGGCCGGCTTCGCCTCGGTGGCGCTGGCACTGGGCACCGGGATGATTGCCTTCGGCCTGGGACGGCGGGCCGATATTCACCGGAGCGCGGCCAGGTCGCTGAACCGGATGCGTACGCGCAAGCCCGGCTCGACGGCCAGCGCCGCCGAGGTGGGGCAATGGGTATGGCAGACCGAGGCCATCATCAGCAGCGCGATATCCGACGTCGACGCGGTACCCGGCCAACTGCCTCAGGTTCCGGCTGACCAGCGCCTCGGCTAGCCGGTCGCCATCGCGAAGATGTGCAGCGCCGGGTTGTGGCCGGTCACGATCCGAGGGTGGGCAACTGGACGGCTCGCACCGTCTTGGCCGCCTTGAGCGGCACCGACTGCTCGAAATCGCGACGACATTTCGGTGTGGGAGCCCGCTGAGGACCCTTCGTGATCATGGGCTGCATCGGGCGGATGAACCTGGGGACTGCACGGGGCGTTCAAAACGCGATTGAATATGTCCCGTTATGTGGCGGCGCGGCCGCGTGATGCGGTACGCCGGGCCCTGGCAGTGGAGGTGGCTGAGTTGCGCGGTATCAGGTCCAGGGTCACGGGTGGGCGGTTCGCGATCATCGGGGTGGGCCTGGCGACGGCGGCGCTGGCCACGCTGTCAGGCGCCGCTCCGGCGTCGGCACGCCCCAAGCCACCGTCCGTGCTCACCGTCGGGCACAGCGTGCACCGCTCCGTGCTCACCGTCGGGCACAGCCCGTACCACTCCGTGCTCACCGTGGGCCACGGCTCCGACGTGGCCTCGATTTCCAGGTCCAAATATGGCGTGCCGACCATCACGTCCCGGACTCACGCGGGCATGTGGTTCGGCGCGGGGTGGGCGCAGGCTCAGGACCGGCTGGTCCAGCTCGAGCTGACCAGGCGCGCCGTCGAGGGGACGCTGTCCCAGATCCTCGGCAAGGCGGAGCTGAGCCAGGACGAGACCGTGCGCACGTTCTTCTACACCCCGGCGGAACTGAAGGCGCAGTATGCCTCGCTGCCCGCCGCCACCCGCGCGGCGCTGGTGGCCTACTCGGCCGGGATCAACGCCTACGAGGCGCACGCGTACTCCAGTGCGGCCACCCGGCGGGCGGACGTGCCCTATGAGTTCTTCGCGCTTGGCAAGCTGCTGGGCGAAAACGGCCCGTACCGGCCGGCCCGCTGGCAGCCGGTCGACACGGTCGCGGTCGGCAACTACCTGGCCAGGCAGTTCGGCGGCGGTGGCGGCAGCGAGCTGACGAACTTCCAGTTCCTCAACTACATGGCAACCGAACTGCAGGGCAAGGGCGTCGAGAACCCGGTCGCCGCCGCCGCCAAGATCTTCAACGACGCGCGCTGGCTGAACGACCCGACCGCGCCGACCACGGTGCCAGCCGCGTCCGGGGCACCGGCCCGGTCCATCTCGGCCAGCGCCGGGGTGGCCAGCGTGGAACGTACGATCGCCCAGCTGTCCCACGTCACCAGGCAGGCCCTGGACAAAGCGGCCGCGGCGCTGAACCGGGACCGCGGCAACATCCTGAAGACCGGCATCTCGCTGCGGGTGCTGTCGCACGGCGGGTCGAACGCGATCGCGATCGCCCCGTCCCGGTCCGCGGACCACCACGCGCTGCTGTGGGGCGCCCCCCAGGAGGGCTTCGGCACGCCCAGCGTGGACGGTGAGGAGTACCTGTCCTCCCCCGGCTACAACGCCGGTGGCATGTACATCACCGGGGAGCCGTTCATCCTCATCGGCCGCAACGGCCAGATCGCCTGGACCACGACCAGCGAGGAACTGGTCGACACCCGCATCTACGTCGAGAACGTGAACTTCTCGGCGAACCCGCCGACCTACAAGTGGAACGGGAAGCAGATCCCGATGCAGGCCATCCAGGAGCAGATCCCGGTGGCCGGGCAGCCCCCGGTGAGCTTCACCGTGCTGCGGACCAAGGACGGCCCGGTGGTCTCGGCACAGCCGGCGCTCGGCCTGGCGTTCTCGGTCAGGTTCGCCTCCTGGAACAGGGAGACCGGCTCGCTGACCGGCTTCTCCCAGCTCGGTGGCGACCGGAACCTGGCGCAGTTCACCCACTCGATGAGCCTGATCACGACGCTGCACAACTTCATCTACGCCGACAGCCAGGGCAACATCGCCTACTTCGGCGACGGGCTGGTGCCGATCCAGCCGCCGTTCAGCAAGGTCGACCCGCGGCTGCCCGCGCTCGGCAACGGGACCGAGCAGTGGCGGGGTTTCGTGCCGTTCTCGCAGATGCCGCACAGCGTCAACCCGGCCCAGGGCTACCTGGACAACTGGAACACCAAGCCGTCGCAGCAGCTCTACTATCAGCAGAACTCCGGCGATGAGTACTGGGGCACGATCTTCCGCTCGCAGCTCATCAGCAAGCTCGCCGCCGCCAGCACGCGGATCTCGGTGAAGTACCTGGAGGGCATCGAGCACGCCATCGGCACCATCGACAACGAAGACAACACCCGTCCGGCCGCGCCGTACTTCATCCCGTTCCTGGTCAGCGCCTACAGCAAGCTGCTGGCCGCGCACAGCCCACTGACCAGCCCGAAGACCCATCCGGATCTGGCCCCGGCCATCGCCAGGCTGTCCAAGTGGAACGATGTCACCACCCTGGGCAGCCCGGCCATGTCCATCTTCATGAACTTCCTGGAGGCGCTGGAGCGCAACGTGTTCGAGGGTGGCACGTTCTCCGGCGAGCAGTACACCGGGAAGATCGACTTCAGCGACGCCTCGCTGGGCATGGGCACATACGGCGGGCTCGGCGGGATGGGCACCTACAACCTGCTGTACCACATCCTGGCCGGTACCAAGGGCGTCGTTCCGTGCGGCACGCTCTGCTTCACCGGCGGTTACTTCGCCGGGCACACCAATCAGATCCTGGTCGAGAGCCTCAACGACGCGATCACGATCCTGTCCGGCACCGGCACCCAGCTCGGCCAGAACGTGCCCGGCTTCGGCACCACCGACGTCGCCAAGTGGGGTTACAAGCCGGCCCAGGACCAGAACTGGGACAGCCTCGACCCGCTGGCCGCCGGGGTGACCACGCACTGTGGCACCAGCGCCAGCCAGAACCGCAGCACGTTCATGATGGCCGTGGACGTGGGCCACGTGGTGTCCGGCCAGGACGAACTGCCACCCGGCCAGAGCGGCTTCATCTCGGCGGCCGGAGTCCCGAGCCCGCACCTGTGCGACCAGGTCGGCCTGTTCAATACCTTCCGCTACAAGAACATGCCGCCGGCCTGGGGGAAGTAACCGGGAGGACAGCTCCGGGGGTTTCGTCCGCCTGAGTCGCTCAGCGGCCGAGCCGGCGCCACAGCGGCCGGGGCACGGCGCGCAGCCCGGCCGCCAGCACGGCCAGCGCCGGTGGCACCCAGACGGTGTCCCGGCGGCCGGCCAGCGCCTTCGCGACCGCCGTCCCGATGGCCGCCGGGGTGGTGGACAGCGGCGCCGGGGTGAGCCCCTCGGTCATCCGCCCGATCACGAAGCCGGGCCGGACCAGCAGCACCCGCACCCCGCTGCCGTGCAACGAGTCGGTCAGCCCGCGGGCGAAGGCGTCCAGGCCTGCCTTGGCCGCGCCGTACACGAAGTTGGCCTTGCGCGGCCGGACAGCGGCGACCGAGGACAGGACCACCAGGGTGCCGCGGCCCTGCTGCCGCAGCCGGGCCGCGACGGCCAGCAGGGTCGTGACGTGGCCGGTGAAGTTCGTCTCGACCAGGGTGCCGGCCCGCAGTGGGTCGCGGTCCAGCTCCGGCTGCCCGATCAGGACACCGGCCGCCGAGATGACCAGGTCGACCGGGCCGCTGTCGAACGCCGCGGCGACGAACGTCTCATGCGTGGCGAGTGCGGTCGCGTCGTAGTGCAGCGTCCGCACCGGGCAGCTCAGCTCCAGTTCCTTGGCCGCCGCCGTCATCCGCTGCCGGTCCCGGCCGGCCAGCAGCACCTCGGCGCCGGCGGGCAGCCGCAGCGCCGCCACGATCGCCAGGCCGATCTCGCTGGTGCCGCCGAGCAGCAGCACCCGGCGGCCTGACATGCCGCCGGTCATAACAGGCCCACCACGAACAGGACGAGCCAGGCCAGTTCGGCACCGACCATCGGGTAGTCCCGGGAGATCAGATCCTCCACCGGCCTGCCGTCCACCCGGCCGGACAGCCAGTCGAACCGCCACAGCGCCGCGATCAGGGGGACGGCGCTGGCCAGATGCCAGCCGCGGATCCAGCCGCCGCTCTCCCCGGCCGCCCACAGCAGGTAGGCCATGACCATGACCACGGCCGTCAGCCGCTGGCTGCGCCGCAGCCAGGCCCGGGTGTAGCGGCGCATCACCGGCCGGTGCCTGGCCGCCTCGGCGCCGAGCGAGGTCAGCTCGCTGTACCGCTTGGCGATGGCGACCATGAGCGCCCCGAGGCAGCACACCAGCAGGAACCAGCCGGACGGCGGGACGTTCGTGGCGACCGCTCCACCCAGGGCGCGCAGCACGAAGCCGGACGCGACCGCCAGCATCTCGATCACCGGCACGTGCTTGAGCACCAGCCCATACAGCAGTGAGATGGCCATATAGGCGGTGATCAGCCCGGCCAGCCGCGGCTGGCCGAACCAGAATCCGTACGAACCGGCCAGCGCCGCGGCGATGGCCGCGATCGCCAGCGCGTGAGCCGCGGGAAGCCGGCCCGACGGGACCGGGCGCAGCCGTTTGACCGGGTGCAGCCGGTCCCGGTTCGCGTCGATGACGTCGTTGACGAAGTAGACCGCGGCCGAGGCGACGACGAACGCGGCGGTGGTACCCAGCGTGTAGCCGAATCCCTTGTCCCGGCCCATGGACGCACCGGCCAGCGGCGCCGCGAACACCAGCAGGTTCTTGGGCCACTGCCGGGGCCGGGCGGTCTCCAGCACCGCGGCCAGCCAGCGCACCGGACGGGACCTGGCCGCCGCCTCGGCCTGGACACCGGACGGGTCCAGCGCCCGCGTGCGGGCCGTCACCGGGCGTAAACAGCCGTGAAGTCGCGGCTGGCCAGCGAGTAGAACCGGTCGGGCGGCTGAATCTGATCGGGCAGCAGGTTGTGCGGAGTCGGATCTGCCGGGTGGTTGCCCGGGAAGTAGTACATGTAGGACATCCAGTCCGGGTTGATGTCGAGCTGCATGGCCGTCACCGCGCCGGCCTCCTTCAGCACGTCGGCGAGTTCGCTGACGTTGAGCGACGGGCCGTAGGCGAAGATGACCCGCCCGTCGCTGGTGATCCCGATTCCGGACCGCCAGACGTAATACCCGCCGCCGAGGGTGGCACCCCAAGCGCTCTCCACGTTGTAGTTGACCGATGCCGGCACCTTGCCATTCTGCACGATCAGGTGCAGGTTCTGCCGAACCCCGACCACATCCGGGGTCATGTGCACGGTCTGGCCCCAGTTGCCGATCGCGATGTGCCCGTCCTTGTAGTAGACGACCGAGGCCGTCCCCCGGGTCAGCCTCCCGGCGGTCGCGCCGTTCAGATAGAAGCCACCGCCGGAGACACTGATCTTGAAGCCGCCATTGAACGTGGCCTCCAGGCCGCGGCGGGCCGGCGGCGGGATCTCCGCCGGAAGCTTCCAGTTGCCCGGCCCTGGATCCTCCGCGCCCGGGCGCAACTGGAACCTCAGCAGACTCTGGTTCATCGAGGCGATGCCCACCACGTAGGACGTGTACACGTTGCTCGCCCGCAGGTAGGTGCCGTAGATGGCCGGGTTGCCGTTCACCACGCCCAGCACCCGCCACTTGCCCTCGCCGGGCAGCGGCTTGCCGGCCATCGACTTCAGCGGTGGCGGCGGGCCGTAGATCTGCACCGGCCCTGTTGCCTTGGGGCGGCTGGTCACGTTCGCGCTGGGCCCGGTCAGCGCGAACGACGGCTTGCCGCCAGCCTTGGGCGGGGAGTAGCTGATCCACTCGCCAAAGGTCACCAGGGGGCCCAGGTAGTGGTCACGGGCCCATTCGGCCAGCCGCTCGGACACCGAGCCACCGCCGGGCACGGTCAGCGCATGCCCGACCGACCAGGAGACGACCAGGAGGAACACGCCAAACCCGCCGAGCACGACCCGCACCCACGGCTTGCGAACCAGCCGCCGGATGCGGCCACGCCCACGGCGCTTGCGGCCCCAGCGCCCCCGGGGCCGGTCATTGCGATTGCGGCGCTCGTGGTCATCGCCATAGTCACGGTCACGATCATCGCGATAGCCACGGTCACGATCATCGCGATAGGGGCGGTCGCGGTTGTCGCGATTGCGGCGGTCGCGATTGCTGTGACGCCCGCTCCGGGGAGTTGTCAGACCCGTTACCATGCGCACAGATAGCATCCCTATCGGTCAATGATGAAGCCACCATGACGGCCAGCAGTCTATCCGGCTGGGTCAGCTCCAGATGGTCACATGGACCGGAGGCCGGAATCTGGACGGCGGCAGTCCCTCTGTTGGTGCACGCATCACGTGCATGGCCTCCGGAGTACCCAGAAAATGCCGCAGCGAACTTGCGGCGGCCGGCGCTCCCGCTGCAGCGTGGTCAGGTGCCAGCAGCG
>Ga0070730_10004926_pt1 | contig 11601 bp, 8 predicted proteins | sample Coa_R1_3_FD_66447 | JGI IMG/M metagenome (GOLD analysis project Ga0070730, IMG submission 66447) | Surface soil microbial communities from Centralia Pennsylvania, which are recovering from an underground coalmine fire - Coalmine... | ecosystem: Environmental > Terrestrial > Soil > Unclassified ... | reverse complement strand
ACGCGGCCGATCAGGACCTCGCCATCGCCCCCTCGCCGCCGGGCCGGCGCAAGGTGGTGCTGGCCACGGCCATCGCCCAGACCAGCCTGACCCTCGAGGGCGTGCGCGTGGTCATCGACAGCGGCCTCGCCCACATGCCGCGCTGGGACCCGGCCGGCGGCATCACCCGCCTCGCCACCGTGCGGGCCTCGCGGGCGGCGGTGAACCAGCGCCGCGGCCGCGCCGGCCGCACCGCGCCCGGGGTGTGCTGGCGGCTGTGGGACGAGGCGGAGACCCGCGCCCTGCCGGCCTTCGACCGCCCGGAGATCCTCGAGACCGACCTCACCCGCCTCGCCCTCGACCTGGCCCGCTGGGGGGCGGGGGAGGCGGCCGGCCTCGCCCTGCTCGACCGGCCCCCGGCCGCCGCCATGAGCGAAGCCCGGCGGGTCCTGGCTGAGATCGGCGCCCTCGACGCGGCGGGACGGCTGACCGCGCACGGCGCGGACGTCGTGCGGCTGCCCCTCCCGCCCCGCCTCGCCCACATGGTGCTGGCCGGCGCAGCCGCCGGCCAGGCCCGCCGCGCCGCCCTGATCGGCGTCCTTCTCACCGAACAGAACCTCGGCGGCCGTGACGTGGACATCGCCCATCGCCTCGACGCGCTCCTGAAGGACCGGAGCCAGCGGGCCCGCGCCGCCGTCGCCCTGGCCGATCGCTGGGCGAGGATGGCGGGGGGTGTGTCCGGAGCGCGGGCTTCCAGCCCGCAAAAGGAAGAAGCGGGCTGGAAGCCCGCGGTCCGGGGTCCTGCCGACGGGCTCCTTATCGCCCGCGCCTGGCCCGAGCGCATCGCCAAGGCCCGGGGCGCGCCTGGGGAGTATCAGCTGGCCGGCGGCCGGGGCGTGTTCATGGACCCCGCCGAGGCCCTGGCGCGGGAACCCTGGCTGGCCGTGGCCGATCTCGGCGGCGGCGCCAGCCGCGACCGCATCCTCCTGGCGGCGCGTCTCGACCCGGCGACCCTGGCTGCGGCCATGCCGGGCGCCATCGTCGCTGAGGAGCGCCTGGTGGGAACCCCCTCCGGCGCCCTGCGCGGCCAACGGATCCTTCGCCTGGGCGTCCTGAGGGTGGAGGAAGGACCGCTCACGGAGGCCGATCCGCGTCTGGTCGAGGGCGCCCTTCTGGCCGAGGTCCGCCGGCGAGGCGTGGCCATTCTCTCCTGGGACGAGGGGGCCGCGGGCCTGCGCGCCCGCGTCGCGTTCCTGCGGGCCGCCGATCCCCGCTGGCCGGACCTCTCCGACGAGGCCCTGATCGAGCGCCTCGACGACTGGCTCCCGCTCCTGCTGAGGGGCCGCCGCTCACTTCGCGACATCCCGTCCGCCGCCCTGCGTGAGGCCCTGCAGGGCCTCGTCCCCTGGGACCTGCATCGCGAGCTCGACGCCCGAGCCCCGCCGCGCTGGACCGCCCCGACGGGCTCGACCTTCGCCGTCGACTACGCCGCGGAGGGCGGACCCCGCGTGGAGGTGCGCGTCCAGGAGCTGTTCGGCCTCACCGTCCACCCGAGGGTCGGCGGGGGAACGCCGCTCGCCCTGGCCCTGCTCTCGCCCGCCCACCGCGAGATCCAGGTCACGCGCGACCTGCCGGGCTTCTGGGCCGGCACGTGGCGCGACGTGCGCAAGGACATGCGCGGCCGCTACCCCAAGCACCCCTGGCCCGAAGACCCCGCGGCCGCCGTCCCGACCACGCGCGCGAAGCCGAGGGCGTGAGCGGGACGCAGCGCGCGCTCAGAACCGGTAGTTGATCTCCCCGCCGACGAACCGCGGCTGTCCCATGATGCCCTGGATGAAGCCGAACGGGCTGGTCAGGTCGAACTTGTCGAGGAAGTAGTGGGCGTTGGCGAGGTTGCGCACAAAGGCGGCCACCTCCCACTTCGGGTTGGGCAGGGTGTAGCCCACCCGCGCGTTCTCGATCCAGTAACCGCCCTGGGTGATGTAGGGATCATTGGTGGTGTCGAAGAACTGGTGGCTCTTGTACGAGGCGCTGAACTGGAAATCGAGCCCACCTTTGGGAAGCGGTACCTTGTAGTCGATCAGCCCCGACATCGAGAAGTGCGGCGAACTGGGAAGCTGGTTGCCGGACAGATCCGGCGTCCCCGGCGCGCGAGCGGCGATATAGTTGTCGAGGCGGGTGTCAAGGAAGCCTAACTGGAGGGAGGCGGTGAGGGCCGGGATGGGGCGCGCGACGATCTGCGCCTCGACACCCTCGGTGTGCGCCTTCTTGGCGTTGTCGAGCACGTTCACCGGCAGGGCGGAGGTGTCCCCCGCGGGCGGATTGAGAAGAACGAACACCTGCAGATCGCTGTAGTCGTTGTAGAAATATGCCGCGTCCAGCAGCAGGCGTCCATCGAAGAAGGTGGTCTTGGCTCCCACCTCGTAGGCGGTCACATGTTCGGGCCTCACGGGGGTCAGCTGCAGGGCGATCTCCACCGGAACGAGGCTCAGGAAGCTGCCGTTGAAATCACCGCTCTTGAACCCGCTCGCCACGCTGGCGTAGCCCATGATGTCGCGCGTGAGATTGTACTGCAGGCCGACGCGATAGTTGAAGGCTGAGCTACGCTGGCCCTCGTGTGTATTGGCCAAGGTCTGAATCGGCCCGAAGTTGTCCATGCCCCCGAGCTGGAACTGCACCGAGCCGTTGTAATTGAAGCCCTTCTGCTCACGCGTGTAGCGCGCGCCGAGGGTCAGCTTCAGCTTGTCGGTGATCTTGTAGTCGCCCTGGGCGTAGGCGGCGTAGGCGTTGGTGATCTGGTTGCTGCGGTCAAAGGCCTGGAAGGCGACGCCGTCGCCCGCGCCGGGTCCGCCGAAGAACTTGTCGGCGTCGAGAAGCAGGAACAGCGGTTGGTTCTGCTTCAGGGCTTCGTTCAGGTAGTAGAGACCGGCGACCCAGTCGTACTTTTCGGTGGTCTGCCCGGCCCGCAGTTCCTGCGTGAAGGTGTTGGACTTCACGCCGAAGTTGATTTCCAGCAACCGGTTGGGCGAGGCGTCGCTATCCTCGGGGTGGATCTTGTCGTTGTGCTCGAAGGCGGAGATCGAGGTGAGGTTGACCGTGCCGAGCATATAGTCGGCCCGCACCGACGCGCCGAGACTGTTGACCTTCAGGTGCTGGGTGCGGTTGTAGGCGCCTTCGTAGAAGCCCTTCGGCGTCCCGTAGCCGAACAGGTCAACGCAGCCCCCGGCGTAGGTCTGGGCCACGGTGCACTGGGTGGGCAGGGCGTTGGTCTGCGTGCCGGGGACGAAATCGCCGATGTGGCGATACTCGGTCGGCCGGTTGTCCACCTGACCGCCGTGAATGTTGAACAGCACCTTCAGCTTGTCGGTGGGCTTCCAGAGCAGCTGCGTGCGGATGGCGTAGTTGTTGAGGCCGTTCTCAGTGGCGCCGGTGAGGTCGTTGTGCACGTAGCCGTCCGACTCGTTGACGACGAAGGCGATGCGGCCGTCCAGGTGGCTGGTGATCGGCCCCCCAAGGCCGCCTTCGATGTTGAGCGTATTGTAGTCCGAATATTCGATGTGCAGCGTGCCGGTCGCATAGTCCGTCGGCTTGCGGGTGATGAAGTTGATCGCCCCGCCGCTGGTGTTCCGGCCGTACAGGGTGCCTTGCGGTCCCTTGAGCACCTCGACCCGGTCGAGGTCGAAGGTGTTGAAACTCTGGGAGGCGGGCGAGCTCAGATAGACCTCGTCCACGTAGACGCCGTTCGGACCGGCGTTGTTGGTGTCGTAGTCGTTCAGGCCGATGCCGCGGATGGTGATGATTGGCTGGTTGCCGGGCCCGGCCACCAGGGCGATGTCGACGTTGGGCGTCACCGCGCCCAAGTCCACCGACGATTTGATGCCGAGGTTCTGCAGATCCCTGCCGGTGAAGGCCTGGATGGAGATCGGCACCTCCTGGATGTTCTCGCTGCGCTTCTGCGCCGTGACCACCATCTCCCCGATGGCGGTAGGCGCGGAGGCGGTGGTGTCGCTGGCGTCCGCGGCCCAGGCGGCCGGCGCCCCGGCGAGCAATGCCAGCGGGGCGAGAACGGCGCCGCAAAACAGAGCGGCGCGGCTGCAGGCACTATAGGTCATCATCTTTCCCCCAAGGGGGCGTGCGGATGGTTCCCGCTACGCCAAAAGGAATTTCATCTTCTCGACCGGTCCGAGTGAATCCAGGTCGCGCGAGAGAGCGTCGAACGAGTCCTCAGCGGCGTCCAGCGCCTGGTCGATATCGTCCGTGGTCATCGCCGCGCACAGGAACATGTTGTGCCAGGGATGCACGTAGACGCCGCGCCTCAGCATCTCGGTCGTCCACTTGAAGCCGCGGCGCATGTCGGGATCGTTGTCGAAGAGGAACAGGGGCATGGTCACCGGCCCGGTCTGGCGCAGGCCGATCCCGGCCGCGGCGGCGCGTGCGGCCATGCCCTCGCGCAGGCGCGTTCCCAGGCCCTCGATATGCTCGAGGTAGTCGGTGTCCCGCACCCGGGCTAGGGTCTCCAGGGCGGCGGCCATCGGCGCGGCCTGGTACCAGAACGAGCCGGTGGTGAAGATCTGGCTGGCGGCCTTGCGCGCCTTGTTCGAGCCCAGCAGGGCCGAGATCGGATGGCCGTTGGCGAAGCATTTGCCCCAGCTCGACAGGTCCGGATGCACGCCGACCACCGACCAGCTGCAGTCGCGCGCCACGCGAAGCCCGGCCCGCACGTCGTCCACCACCAGCAGGGCCCCCGTGGCGTCGCACAGCTCGCGGGCGCGGCGAGCGTAGGCGGGGTCGGGGAGGGCCTGGTCGGTGAACGCGTCGTGCTTCATCGGCGCGGCGAACACCGCGGCCAGGTCGTCGCCCGCCTGCGCCACCGCCGCCTCCAGGCTGGCGATGTCGTTGTAGTCGCAATAGACCTGATTGAGCTTGTCCTCGGGCGTGACCCCGATCGGCCGCGTGGCGCACCAGGGGTTGGCCCCATGGTAGGCGCCCTTGGCCAGGACGACGGCCTTGCGCCGGGTATGGGCCCGCGCCGTCATCAGGGCGATGGTGGTGGCGTCGCCGCCGTTCTTGCAAAAGATCGCCCAGTCGGCGTGGGTGACCATGGCCGTGAAGCGCTCGGCCAGTTCGACGATCAGCCCCGTGGGGCCGGTCATGGTGTCACCCTGGCGCATCCGCCGGATGTAGGCCTCGTCGATGGCGTCGTCCGCGTAGCCCATCAGGTTGGGGCCATAGGCGCACATGAAGTCCAGGAGCTCGTTGCCGTCGGCGTCCCACAGCCGCGCCCCCTTGGCGCGGGAGAAGAACTGCGGATAGTCATCGGGCATCAGCCGTGTGGACTGATGGCCGTACATGCCCCCCGGGATCACCGCCTCGGCGCGTTCCCTCAAGGCGCGGTCCTGGCTGTTGGGGCGCGACATGGTGGTCTCCGGCATCCAGATATGAAAAGATAGCTATGACTAACACGCTTCTGCGACTAGGCAAGCGGGTAAACCGAGAGGATGTTTCCGGCAGCCGGATGAACGAATTGGAGCCAGTCGGCGCGCCCGCCGCGCCTCGCGCGCCTACGGAAACGGCGCCGCCCCGCCAGCGCCGCGCCATGGAGACCTATGAGCGCCTGCTGGACATGGCGGGGGAGCTGCTCGCCGAGATCGGCATCGAGCGCATTTCGACCAACCTGATCTGCGCCCGGGCGGGCATGACGCCGCCGGCGCTCTACCGCTACTTCAAGGACAAGTACGCGGTGCTGGAAGCGCTCGGCCAGCGTCTGATGGATCGGCAGAACACCGTGCTCTTCGCCTGGCTCGAACGTTGCGCGCCGCACGGCCTCTCGGCGCTCGGCGACGGCGTCGAGCAGCTGATGCGGGACACCGCCGAGGTCACCGGGCGCGAGCCCGGGGCCATCTGGACCTTGCGGGCCCTGCGGGCCTCGCCGCGGCTGGCCCACGTGCGCATCGCCTCGCACCGCCTGGTCACCGACCGCATGACGGAGGTCTATGCGCCGCTCCTGCCGCACATGAGCCGTGAGGTCGTCTGGCGCCGCCTGCGCCTCTCCGTCGAGTTCGGCTTCGCCGCCGACGAGATGCTCCACGAAGAGACCCTGATCCCCCGCGACGACGTCCTCCGCGACGCCGCCGCCCTCCTGCGCCACGCGATGGAGCCCTGATCACCGCGGCGCGAGCACTTGTCCCAGCAGGGTCTGCAGGAGGCGGTCGCGAGGGTAGGGCGGATGGCGGTACTGGCGGAATCCTTCCGCGAAGGCGACGCCGAAATCGCGGCCGCGGCGGGCCGACTGCGCCTCCATGCCAGCGGTGAAGTCGGCGATCCCGTGCTGCTTCAGGAGCCAGGTCTTCTGGCTCTGGTGCGCCGACAGCATGCGGCGCTTGGTCTCCATCACCGCGCCGATGTCGACCGCGAAATCAGGACGCGCGGGGACACCGTCGCGGTCGCGTCCGCCGATCGGATCCATGAAGTAGAGGTGCGGGATGACGGCCAGGGGCGGCGCCCCGCCCGTCCGGTATCCGGGCGCCGAGGCGGCGAAGCAGGCGTCCCTCACCAGCAGGCTCGTGGCCTCGTGGTCCGGATGGTAGTCGGCAGGCGCCGACGTGATGACGATCTCGGGACCGGTCCGGCGCAGCAGCTCGGTCACGGCGCGGCGCGAGGCGTCGTCGTTGAACACGCCGAGGTCCGAGAGGCCGAGGCACTCGTAGGTCGCGCCGATCATCGCCGCCGCCTCGCCGGCCTCTCGCCGCCTGGTTTGCGCCGTCCTCTCCGGATCGTCGTCGACGGATCCGCACTCGCCCGCGGTCAGGGTGGCGATGGCGATCGCATGGCCCAGGTTCGCCAGGATGGCCAGGGTTCCCGCCGCCAGGGTCTCGGTGTCGTCGGGGTGGGCGTGAACCGCCAGGATTCGCGTCATCTCGCTCTACCCCATCGCCGCATAGATCATCACGCCGGTGGCCACCGCGAGGTTCAGGCTGTCCGCCCGGCCCCGCATGGGGATCTTCACCGTCACGTCGCAGGCCGCGGCCAGGGTCGTGGTGAGCCCGGCCTGCTCGTTGCCCATCAGGATCAGGGTCGGATCGCGGTAGGGCGCGGCCCGGAAGTCGGTCTGCGCGGTCAGTAGCGTCCCCACCACGGAGCCCGGCCAGCGCGCGCGCCAGTGGAGGAACTCGGCCGCGCCGCTCCGGACGATCGGGACGGCGAAGATCGAGCCCATGGTGGCGCGCACGGCCTCCACCGAATAGGGATCGCAGCAGTCGCCGACCAGGATCACGCCCCCGCACCCGGCCGCGTCCGCCGTCCGCACGATCGTGCCGAGGTTGCCCGGGTCCCGCACCGCCTCCAGGGCCACCCAACAGCGCGCCGCGCCGGGATCGAGCGCCTCCAGATCCGCGAACGCCTGCTCGAACACGCCGAGCACGGTCTGCGGATTGTCGCGGCGCGAGATCTTGCCGAGGATCGCCTCGCTCACCGCCAGCGTCTCGCCGGCTGCGGCGGCGGCGCGCAGGAGAAGGGGATGGCCGGCGACGGCCGCGCCATGGAGAAGGATTCGGGGCGCGCGTCCGAGGTCGACCGCCTCGGCCACCGCCTTCAGCCCCTCGACCAGGAAGAGACCGCTCTCCTGCCGCGCCTTGCGCATGTGCAGCGCCCGCACGGCCTTGACGGTCGGGTTGGCCAGGGAGGTCACGGTCCTCGCCGTCACCGCTCGCGCCCCATCAGAGCCTGCTCCAGCGCGCGAAGAACGACAGGCCGACGCCCCGGACCCCGGCCTCTTCCATGAGGGCCAGTTCGCCCCACTCGATCCGTCCGCCCCGGTCCGCCAGGGCCTCTCCGAGCAGCCCCGCCAGCGCCAGCCCCGATATCCGCTCGGAATAGGCGTTGAGAAGCAGGAACGAGGCGTCGTCGCCCAGCAGGGCGGCGCAGCCCGCCGCAAGTTCCGGAAGGTCCTCATAGAGCCGCCACACCTCGCCGCCCGGCCCCCGGCCATACTTGGGCGGATCGAGGATGATCCCGTCATAGCGCGCGCCCCGGCGCGTCTCGCGCTGGACGTACTTGCGGGCGTCCTCGCAGATCCAGCGGATCGGCGCCTCGGCGAGCCCCGACAGGGCGGCGTTCTCCCGCGCCCAGCCGACCGCCTTCTTGGACGCGTCGACGTGGGTCACGGCGGCCCCGGCCGCGGCGCAGACGAGGCTCGCGACGCCCGTATAGCCGAACAGGTTGAGGATCTTCGGGCCCCCGCCGCGCGAGCGGACGCGCTCGGAGAGCCACCCCCAGTTGGCCGCCTGCTCGGGGAACACGGCCAAGTGGCGAAAGGCCGTCAGGCGCGCCTGGAAGCGCACATCCCGCCAGGTCATCGGCCAGGAGGCCGGGACCGCCGCGCCCAGCTTCCACCGCCCCGCCTCCTCGTCGTCGGCGGGCTCGAACGCCGCGTGAGCCTCGCCCCACGCCGCCGGCGGGAGGGCCGGGCGCCACAGGCACTGCGGCTCCGGCCGGGTTACTGTCCACGGACCGAACCGTTCCAGCTTCCGCCCCCCGCCGCTGTCGAGCAGGGCGTAGTCCGGCCAGCCCGAGGTCCGCATCACGCAGGGTTCGGCGGCGATGACGGGAGGCGGCATGCGACGGCCTTACCGTCGCCGCCCCGCGCCCGTCCAGTCGCGCCTGGTCCCATGATCGCCAATCAGGGGGCAATCTGGCCCAAAGGTCCCCGATTTCGGGGGATTTGAGGCAGGTCAACGCGCAAAGCCTTGCGAGAAGGCGCGTTTTTCCCTCTTACTATGGGCTGAACGCCCCGGGGACCCATTCACATTGAACGAGATCCTTCCCAAGCCCCTCAAGTCGGCGCGCAAGGCCAAGGGTGACGGCCACCTCCGCCGCGCCGAGATCCTCCGGGCCGCCGAGCGCATTTTTGTCGCCGAGGGCTACGAGGGCGCCACCATCCGCAAGATCGCCGACGAAGTCGGGGTCTCTTCCACCTGCCTCTACATGCACTTCCGCGACAAGGACGAGATCCTGCTGTGGATTTGCACCGCGGCGATGGAGCACCTGCTGGCGCTGAACAGCGAGATCTACGCCCGTCCGATCGATCCGGTCGAACGCCTGCGGATGATGCTCACCGCCTACGTGGATTTCGCGCTCGACAACCCCAACGCCTACCGGCTGGTGTTCTGCGCCTCGCCGCTTGCCGGGTCCGACCAGAAAAACGAGGTCACTCAGCGGCTTGGCGCCCAGTGCTCGGACCGGTTCTCCGGCGTGATCCGGGAGATCGCCGCCCAGGGTCGCCTCAAGACCGGCGATCCCAAGAGCGTGCACCAGGCCCTGTGGGCCGCCTGCCACGGGCTGGTCTCGCTGATGCTGACCAAGCCGAGCTTCGACTGGGCCCCGCCCCGCGAAGTCACCCGCGTCCTCATCGAGAGCCTGCTGTTCGGCGTCATCGCCGACTGAAAAGCCCGCGACCCTATCGCCCGCCCGGGCCGCCGGGCGGGCTCAGGACGGTGGCGACAGGCGGGGTCGAGACCGGCTGAACCGATCCCAGCGGCTGGAAGCCGTAGGAGCCGCGCTTGAGGTCGAGGGCCAGGGTGACCGGCGCCGTGCCGCCGTTCAGCCGGGCGCGATAGACCTGCGTCGCCTCCATCACCCGCATGACGTAGTCGCGCGTCTCCGAGAACGGGATGCACTCGATGAAGTCGAGGGGATCGGTCGCGGAGGCGCGGGGGTCGCCGCACAGGCCCGCCCACTGCGTGGGCCGCGAGGGGCCGGCGTTATAGGCGGCCGCCGCCATGAGGTAGGAGCCGCTGAACTGGTTGACGAGCTGGTCGAGATAGACCGAGCCGACCCTCATGTTGAAATCGGGATCGTCCAGGCTGCCCCAACCGAGCCCCGACCGCCGCGCGATGTTCTGGGCGGTGGTCGGCATCAGCTGCATCATCCCGCGCGCCCCCGCGCCGGAGCGGGCGAAGGGATCGAAGCTGCTCTCCTGGCGGGTCACGCTGAGCACCAGCGGCGCCTCGGCGGAGTCGGGCCCGCCAGGCGCCGAGCGGATCGGATAGCCCCGCTCGGGCAGGATGAATCCCCGCTTGGCGGCGTTGCGCACCACCCGCATGGAGAGTTCCTGCTCCCCATAGCCCCGCGCCAGATCCACCAGCATCGCCTCGTCGGCGGCCGTCGGCAGGGACTCGGAGAGACCGACGACGAAGGTCCTCGCCGCCTCCTTGTCGCCCATGCCGGCCAGCAGCCGAATGGCGCGAACGCAGTCACGGGCCTCGAACGCGGCCCGGTCGGCGGGCGTGATCGTCGGGTCGTGGCCGAGGACCAAGTCGGCCTTGCCGCCCTTGGTGGCTGCGAGCTGGCCATAGAAGGTGGTGTAGAACTTGGCCGCCTGCCCGTAGAAGATCTGGGCGGTCACCGGATCGCTCTGCGCCTCGGCGGCGCGACCGCGCCAGTAGAGGGCGCGGCTCTGGGTGATGGGCGAGCCGCCGGTCTGCCCGAGCCGCTCGAAGTGGTTGTCGGCGAGCTTGGCGTCCTTGAAGCGGGAAAGGGCGATCCAGCCGGCGTAGAACTGCGCCTCGGCGGCGTCCGCACCCGAGGTGAGGCCGGAGCGCGCCGCCACCTGGTAGGCGGTGGTGGTGTCGCCCGCCTGCAGCGCGCCGACCACCAGGGCGCCGTGTTTCCAGAGCCGCTGGGCGGCGTGCTCGTCGGGGAGGGTGGCGGGAAGGTAGGGGATCAGGGCCAAGGCCCCGGCGATGTCGCCCCGGTCGCGCAGCGCCATCACCCGCTCATAAACCAGGCCCGGGCTCGTCTGGTCCGTCGCCGGCAGCGCGGAGATCATGGCCGACGCCATGGGATCGCCCCGGCGGACGGCCATGCGGGCCTGGGCGAGCGCCTGCCGGTCCGGTGGCAGCAGACGCAGCAGATCCTGCGCCGCAGGCCCCTGGGCGCCGTAGAGCAGGAAGTCCTCGCGCGCCTCGTGGTCGGCCTGGGTGAGCGCGCCGGCGAAGCGCGCCAGCATCGTCTCCTGGGTCTCCGCGTCGAAGGTGAGCGTGCGCCAGGCGCGCCTGACGGTCATGGCGGCCTCGTCCGGATGGCCGGTCATGCGCAGCGCGTCGGCCAGCGCCATCGCGCCCTGGGGTGTCAGCGGCGCATCACTGCCGAACCAGGCGACGACCGCCGCCGGGGCGAGGCCGGAGCGATCCAGCAGCTTCTCCGCCGCCACTTGGCGGCGAGATGGGCGCGGCCAGTCGGCGAGGTCGCGGCGGGCGGCGCTGGCTTCGTCCCAGGTCAGGGCTTCGGGGGCGGCGTCGGCCATGGCCCACAGGGCGACCTTGCGGGCCAGGGGATCGGTGGTCTGGTTGAGGATGGCCCGAAGCCGGCTGGCGTCACCGTACTTGGCGGCCGAGAGCGTGGCGCTGACGGAAGGCGTGTCGAAGGGGGCCGGCGCCATCACCCCCGCCTGGGGAGAGTCTCCCGTCAGTCCCTGGGCCGTCGCCAAGCCGGCGCAGGTCAACGCGACGCCAACCGCGAGGGATGTTCCGCGAAAGCCCAGTCCCAGGATCACCAAACGCCTCATGCGTTACTCAGAAGCCCCCGGCGGCGCGGCGGCGTGCGCGCGGTTGCCGAGCCGGCGCG
>Ga0070730_10004925_pt1 | contig 11602 bp, 10 predicted proteins | sample Coa_R1_3_FD_66447 | JGI IMG/M metagenome (GOLD analysis project Ga0070730, IMG submission 66447) | Surface soil microbial communities from Centralia Pennsylvania, which are recovering from an underground coalmine fire - Coalmine... | ecosystem: Environmental > Terrestrial > Soil > Unclassified ... | reverse complement strand
GTCGGGGGTCGGGGGTCAGGGGTCGGGGGGTCAGGGGCCAGTGGTCAGGGGTCAGTCGTAGAAACCAGACGAACGACCGCCGCCCACCGCCCACCGCCCGCCGCCTGACGACTCACAACTGACTCCTGACCCCCGACCCCTGACCCCTCGTTTTGAGTCGGGAATCTCTGGGCCAAATGATTGACATAACGCGCGAATCCTGCTAGAATAGGGGGACACAAGGCGGACTTATGGGCACGCTCCACGTGGTCAGCACACCGATTGGCAACCTGGAAGACCTGACTATGCGGGCGTTGCGCGTGTTGCGCGAGGTGCGCCTGATCGCGGCGGAGGATACCCGCCATACGCGGCAGCTGCTGAATCATTTCGGCATCACGACCCCGGCGATCAGCTATCACGCCCATAATGAGCGGGCGCGGCTCGGGCCGATCCTGGCCGCGTTGGAGGCCGGCGATGTCGCTCTGGTCAGCGATGCCGGGACTCCGGGGTTCTCGGACCCCGGCCTGGAGCTGATCCGCGCGGCGATCGCCGCGGGGCACCTGGTCACAGCTGCACCCGGACCGGTGGCTGCCGTCACCGCCCTGGTCCTGAGCGGCTTGGACCTGACGCGCTATACCTACCTGGGCTTTCTGCCCCGGCAGGGGAGTGCGCGCCGCGCCCTGCTGGGGCCCCTGCAGGCGCAGGCCTGGCCCCTGGTCGTGTATGAGGCGCCGCACCGCCTGCTCGCCCTGCTGGCCGATTTGCAGGTGGTTCTGGGCGATCGCCCGTGCGCGGTCGCCCGCGAGCTGACCAAGGTCCATGAAGAGGTGTTTCGGGCGCCGCTGAGCGCGGCCCTGGCGCACTTCCAGGCGACCCCGCCGCGGGGGGAAGTGACTGTCGTCGTCGCCGGGGCGCCCCCGATCGCCAACGCCGACCGCGCGGCGGCGGCGACCCAGCAGGAAGCGACCGCCGCGACTCGGTTGGCCCGCCTGGTGGCGGACGGCCTGAGCCCGCGGGATGCGGTGCAACGGGTGGCCGGCGAGCTCGGCCTGCCGCGGCGCACCGTCTACAATATCTGGTTAGCATCGTCCGCCGCGGACGGGGCCCGGTAACCGTCAGACCGAGCCCCGTCCGCAGCGGATGCCGCCCCGGCCCTCATCCGGCCGGGGCTTGAACCCTACAGCCCCAGTATTGGGCGCTGCACCTGGCAGGCGGCGATTCGATCTGCGGTTTGACCGTGATCTCTGCATGCGCAGAGAGAGAGAGGCGGCAATGCCGGAGACTCAGCGAATCGAAGAGTTTCTCGCCCACCTGGCGGTTGAGAAAAGTTTTTCGGGCAATACCCTCGCCGCCTACCGCAACGACCTGACCCAATTTGTCGCCTATTTAGGGGGCGAGGAGGCGGGGGCCCCGGACCACTTCCAGGACCGGCGCACCCGCAACGGCGAGTTCTGGAGCGAGGTGGCGCGGCGCGACATCCTCGATTTCCTGCTCTTCTTGAAGGAGCGGAGCTACGCCACGTCGACCGTCGCGCGCAAAATCGCGGCCGTCAAATCCTTTTTCCACTGGCTGGCCGCGCAACGCCTGGTCCCCGCCGACCCGACGGACGAGCTCGAGTCGCCCCGCGTCTCGAAATACCTGCCCCAGGCGATCTCGGTGGGCAACATCGCCGCCCTTCTCTTGCAGCCGACGCTGGGCGAAAGCCCGGAAGCCCTGCGCGACCGCGCCATGCTGGAGGTGCTCTACGCCACCGGCATGCGGGTGAGCGAGCTGGTGGCGCTGAACGGCGACGACGTGATCGGGTCCGAACTCCCCACCCGGCCCGCCGGCGACGGGGTGCGCGCCGGCCGCATGATCGCGATGCGCTGCCGGGGCAAAGGCAACAAAGAGCGGCTCATCCCGCTGGATGTCGAGGCCGCGCGCCGCGCGCTCGAAGATTATCTGAAGCGGGGCCGGCCGCGCCTGATCGGCGACCAGGAAGAGGACGCGCTCTTCCTCAACCACCGAGGCCAGCGCCTGACCCGCCAGGGCTTCTGGCTGATCCTGAAGGCCTATGCCCGGCAGGCGGGGATCGAGGACGTGACCCCCCACACCCTGCGCCACTCTTTCGCCGCCCACCAGCTCAAACAGGGCACGGCCTTACGGGACGTGCAACAGCTCCTCGGCCACGCCAGTATCTCGACCACCCAGATTTATACGCACGTCGAGAGTGGCAGCGGTGAGGGCCGGCCCAGCACGAAGCGGGGCGGCGTCCGCCGCCCGCCACCCGCCCGCCGCCAAAGCGCCTGAGGGCGCGACCGCCCCCGTCCCCCCCCTACCGAGCGGCTTTCTCGTACCGGCCGCCCAGGTGCTTGGCCAGGAACTTCTCGGCCGCCGCATAGAACTTGAAGCGGTTTTCCGGCTTGGCGAAGCCATGGCCCTCGTCCGGGAAGAGCAGGTACTCGTAGTCCACGCCGTTGCGCTCCAGGGCCGCGACGATCTGCTCGGACTCGGCCTGCTTGACGCGCGGATCGTTCGCGCCCTGGGCGATCAGCAGCGGGATCTTGATGCGATCGGCCTTGAACAGCGGGGAGCGCGACTTCAGGAACTCCTCGTCGGTATCCGGGTTGCCGATATGCCGCTGCAGCATGGCGAGGATCGTTGACCAGTACGGCGGGATCGTCTTGATCAGGGTGATCAAGTTGCTGGGGCCGACGATGTCGACCGCGCAGCAGAACAGGTCCGGGGTGAACGTGGCGCCCACAAGGGCCGCGTAGCCCCCATACGAGCCCCCGTAGATGGCCAGCCGGGCCGGGTCGGCGTAGCCCGCGGCCACCGCCCAGTTGACGGCATCCACCAGGTCGTCGTGCATCTTGGCCGCCCACTCCCGGTCGCCCGCGTTCAGAAAGTCTTTGCCGTACCCGGTCGAGCCCCGGAAATTGACCTGCAGACAGATATAGCCGCGGTTCGCAAACCATTGGACTTCGGGATGGTAGCCCCAGCTATCGCGCGCCCAGGGGCCGCCATGCACATTGAGCACCAGCGGCAGGTGCTGCCGCTCGTGGCCCGGCGGGAAGGTGATGTAGCCATGGATGGTCAGCCCGTCGCGCGATGGGAAGGAGATCGGCTCGACCGCGGCCAGGGGGTATTGGGCCAGCTCGGGCTGGTTGTCGAACAGGAAGGTGCCCTGGTGGCTCGCGCGGTCGAAGCGGTAGTAGGCCAGCGGCCCGTTATCGGCGACGAAGGCCACAAGCCAGGTGGTGTCGGCGTGATCGCGGCTGACGATGCTGAAATCGCCCGGGTGGAGCGTGCGGATCGCGGCGATATCGTCGGCGATCGTCTGGTCCAGGACGACCCATTCCTGGCGCGCGCGGTTGAACGAGACCATCTGGATCGCGTGCGTGTCCGGGTCGATCAGCACGCTGCCCATATCATACTGGGGATCGGCGGCGAGCACCTTGATCTTGTTTTTGGCGAGATCGAGGCGCACCAACCGGGCGGCGTTGGCGTCGCGCGAGTCCTGCAAGTAGAGGCCTTTGCCGTCGCCGGTAAAGGCCAACGGCTCGCTGCTGGCGCTGTTATCCGGGTCCCAGGTGACGAGTTTCTGCCAATCGGCGCTCTCATCCGGCCGGACGAGCAGGACCGTCCCGCCGTCGGGGGTGGCGGCGAGCGCCCCACGCACCTTCAGCTCGGCGTCGGCCAGCCAGGCCATGAAAGTGCCCGGATTTTGGGCGACCTGGGTGAGTTCGCCCGAGACGAGGTCCAGGCGGTAGGCATCATGGACCTGGGGATTATCTTTGTTCAGCCCGACGAGCAACGCGCTGGGGAAGCGCTTGTCATGGGCGATCAGCTGGGCCTGGACGTTGTCGAACGGGGTGAGGTCGCGGATCGTGCCGCTGTCGAGGTGGACGGCATAGAGCCGCCAGTTTTCGTTGCCGCCCACATCCTGCAGATAGAGGATATGCTGGTTGTCCTCGGCCCAGCGGTAGACGCGGATACCGCGGTCGGTATCGTGGGTGACCGGCTGGTAATTGCTGCCGTCGATCGGCCCGACCCAGACGTTCAGGACGTTGTCGACGGGGGCGAGATAGGCCATGCGCGTGCCGTCCGGGGCGAGGCGCGGCGAGGCTTTGGTCGGGTTGCCGAACAGCACCGCGCGGGGGATCAGCGCGGGCGCGGCCGGCTTGGCTTTAGCCATACGTCAGGACTCCTTCATACCGAATGGTGTACCACTCGACTGTCTGCACGATTGTCTGGGTGGGGGTTAGTGCGGCCGCAAGCAACCCCTTGGGTGCTGAGGAGTGAGCACGCCTACGTGCGAACGTTGCTCCACCCACGTTCGCACGTAGGCGTGCTCACTCCTCGCTCAACGATCGCCCACGGGGTGGCTGGCACTTGCATTAGACGCCCGCCACCTCATAAAGCTCGACGGCGCCGCGCTGCGGCGCCGGCCCGCTGCTGGGGGCATCCCCGGCGGGGGCCGCGGGTCGGCCGTGCGCTTGCGCGTTGTAGGTGCTGGTCCGCCAGGCCTCAAAATCGGCCCGGCTGGCCCAGCGGGAAATCGAGAGGTACTCGGGGGCCCCGTCGGCCGGCCGGAGCAGCTCGAAGCCGAGAAAGCCGGCGGCCTGCGCGACCAACGGTACGCGGTCGGCAAAGCGCTGTTCCATCACGGCGGCCGCTTCGGCAGTCGGCGGGGCCGGCACGCGGACAATGGCGACTAACATTGGTCTGGTTCCTCCCATGGGTTCAGAATAGCACATTATAGCAGATGCGCGCAGGACGCGTTGTTATGGGGAGAGCACCAACAGCGGCTCGTCCGTCCGACGAGCCGCTGTTGGTGGCGGGGAGTGCGTGGTTCAGCGCCTTGAGCGATTTCCGCGGATCACCGTAGCTCAGGGATAGTTGAGGATCGTGACCGGCACCACGTTGAGCGGGGTCGTCGCCCCGGTATCGTTGATTACATGGGTGATCGTGCCGGCGGCCAGGGAGATGGTCAATAGGTCGTGGAACTGCACCCCCGGCGCGGTCGGGGCCTCAAAGGCGTGGTAGGCGTTGACGCTGGGGTTGACGTTGAAGTAACAGTAGCTGCCCAGGCCATAGCCCTGGAAGCTGGTTACGGCATCCCCCACCTTGAAGGCGGCGTACCCGTTCCGCGCCCCGTTCATCCAGGCCGCTTGGTTGGGGGGGTCGTAGGGCATCTCGTTCTGGAAGAAGATGGCGGTGCCCTGGTCGCCGTTCCAGATGAGCTCATTCTTCTGGTAGTGCTCGACAAACAGGCCATAGGCCGTCACAGCGCGGCCGTTGATCACCACGCCGGTCTCCGCCGTGTTGACCGTCCAGCCCACCCCGCTGCCGTGGTCGGCGCGCCAGGCCCAGATGTCGTCGAGGATGGCCCCGTTGGTATTGACGACCAGGCTTGTCGTCGCTTTGCCGGCGCTGGCCCCGCCGATGCGGAAGAACAGATCGTGGAGGACCACGGGGTCGGGCACCTGGCGCGGGCCGGGCATCCCGGCGCCCACCTGGAGCAGGACCGGCGAATTGACGGGACCGGCATCGAACAGCAAGCCGGAGATCTGCACGCCATCGACATCGGCCACCTGCATCGCCACGACCCCGTTATCGGGGACGAGGGTCGCCAGGCCCAGGCCGTAGACGACGGTGTGCGGATGGGTAACGGTGATGGTCTGGTTCAGATGATACACGCCCGGTGTGAAGATCAGGTTGAGATTGCGTTGCAGCGCGGCGTTGATCGTCGCCGCGCTATCGCCGGGTTGGGCCACATAGAACTGGCGCAACGGGATCGCGGTTCCCGCTGTGGGACCGGCGGCCCAGCTGGTGCCCGACGAGTTCGTGCGCACCGCGGGGACGAATACGCTATAGTTGCCGTCGGCGTCGACGAAGAGGTAGGGTTTCTCCGCGCTCACCGGGCTGGTCGCCAGCGTCGTATACGGCGGGGTGGGGAAGGATTGAGCCGGCGCGCCCGTGACCCCTGAGAAGACCTGATTCCAGACCGCGTTGGACCAGCCACTGATGCTGCTATCGCGCACCAGGAACTGCTGCTGCGAGCCGTTGATAATGAATCCGGTCTGGCTGTCGGCAATATAGCCGCCGCTCGCATATTGGGGCCCGGCCGTGCAATAATCCATCAGCGTGAGATTGCCGCCGGTGATGTTGACCCGGCGCATCGGCGCGGCCTGCGAGACCGCCCAGAAATCGCCCGACGCGCGGCATCCGTCCAGGCCCATGACATGGATCGTCAGGTTAGACAATGAGCGCCAGAAGTTGACCAGCGCAAGACAATTATTCGCGCTCAGGCAGCGGTTGTAGACATCCACATGGCCGTTGATGGTGACCTCGGTCGGCGACACGCCCAGGCCGGCGACTTCGGTGTAGTAGCCCACCTGGAAGGTGAGCGGATTACTCGGCGTGCCATAGGTGCCGGGCTTAAACAGCAGCGCATAGCGCTGTGATCCCATTTCGTTATCCACCTGCTGCTGGGCGATACTGTCCACAGTGGCCTGGATCTGGCTGGTCGACATACTCGGATCGAAAATATACACATTCGGGCCGAAGTTCGGCTGGTCAGCGCTTGCGCCGGCGGCCCCGGCCGGCGCGGCCGGCAGGAGCATCCCCGCCAGCAGCGCGAAAAGCAGGAGGACGGGGCGTAGACGCCCCTGGATACCGTCCGTTAGCGAGCTTAAAACCGATACTTTCATTGGCGACTCCTTAGTCACATAGCGGGATCGCCCCGCAAGACGGCGTGTAGGGTCCATTGTTGGCCGTATAGCTTGTACCAGTACGTTTGGTTGATTCACCAGTATTCTCGTTATTCGGTGAAACTTCATCAAAATGTGGCGCTCTATCTGATCTATTGCCGTCTACTTTAGCACTGACGTTTTTCTCTGTCAATAGTTTTTACCATTGTTTTTTAATACGTGAAACTTCATCTCTTAGCATCGATCACCGGCGGTACGATGCGCAAGACGATGTGGTCCAATGTTGGTCGGCGCCCAGGCCCGCGGCGGCCCGCGCCCCTACACGCGGGGCGGGGGCGCGGCGGGCGGAGCCCGCCGGCTCAGTACTGCCGGGATTGGCCCCACCAGTTGGTGAGCAAGTCGGAGGAGGCCGAAGCCCAATTGAGCGGTCCGCAACAGGCGACCTGGCTGGCCCGGCGGGAGCGGGAGCACGATAACCTGCGTGCCGCCCGCGGCTGGGCGCTTCTCGGGGGCCAGGCACAGACCGGGCCGGGCTTGGGCCTAAATCAGGGCCAGCTCGCGGCCGACTAGCTCGAAGGCGGCGATTGCCGCGTCGAGGTTGGCGCGGGTGTGGCCGGCCGTGACGATGGTCCGCACACGGGACTTGGCGTCGGGCACGGTGGGGAAGCCGATGCTCTGCGCGAAGACCCCTTCCGCAAACAGCCGGTCGCTGAGCCGCATCGCCTTCTCGGCGCTGCCCGCGATCACCGGGGTGATCGGCGTTTCGCTCTGGCCGCAGTCGAAGCCCAGCTTCGTGAGGGCGGCCTTGAAATAGCGGCTATTGTCCCAGAGGCGGGCGATCAGCTCGGGCTCGCGCTCCATTACGTCGATGGCCGCGATGCAGGTGGCGACCACGCTGGGCGGGTGGGACGTGCTGAAAAGCACCGGGCGGGCTTTGTGGATCAGGAAATCGCGCAGCTCCTGGACGCCCGCGACGTAGCCGCCGAGCGCGCCCATGGCCTTGGAGAGCGTGCCCACCTGGATGTCGACCCGCCCGTCGAGCCCGAAATGGTTCACGCTGCCCCGGCCGTTGGCCCCCAGCACCCCGCTGGAGTGCGCGTCGTCGACAAAGGTGGCGGCCCCATAGCGCTCGGCCAGCGCGACGATCTCGGGCAGCTTGCAGATATCGCCGTCCATGCTGAAGACGCCATCCGTGATCACCAGGCGCGTGCGGGCCGGCTGGGCCGCCTGGAGCTGCTCCTCCAGGTGGTTCATGTCGCTGTGGCGATAGATATAGCGCCGGGCCTTCGACAGGCGGATGCCGTCGATGATCGAGGCATGGTTGAGTTCATCGCTGATGATCGCGTCGCCCTCTTCCATCAGCGCCCCGATGGTGCCGGTGTTGGCCGTGAACCCCGACTGGAAGGTCAGCGTCGCCTCGGTGTGTTTGAAGTGGGCGAGGCGCGCTTCCAGCTCCTGGTGCAGGTCCATGGTGCCGATGATCGTGCGCACGGCGCCGCTGCCCACGCCGTATTGCTGCACCGCCTCCGCGGCCTTCTGCACCAGGTAGGGGTGGGTGTCGAGGCCCAGGTAATTATTCGACGAGAGATTGATCACCTCTTTGCCGTCGATCACGCAGACGGCCTTCTGCTGGCCCGAGACCACCCGCAGCGGGCGGAAGAGGTGCTTCTGGCGCAGCGTGTCCAGCTCGCCGGTCAGGCGGGTACGGAGGGTTGCTTGCATGGGGATTCTCCTCTCGGATCTGATGCGTACTGCGTAAGTTCTTTTACGCGCTACGGATAGAGCACAACTTTCGCCGCCTCGCCTTTATTCATCATCGTGAAGGCCCGGTCAAACTCGGCCAGGTCGAGGCGGTGGGTGATCACGCTGGTGGGGTCGACCGCGCCGGAGCGGATCAGGCCGGCCGTGCGGTACCAGGTGTCCCAGATTTTGCGGCCCGAAATGCCATGCACGGTGGCGCCCTTGAAGATGATCGCGTTGTTCAGGTCGAGCTCGACCGGGCGGGCGGGCAGGCCGAGCAGGGCGGCTTCGCCGCCGTAGCGCAGCATCTCAAAGCCCTGGGCGATCGCGCGCGCGTTGCCCGACATCTCCAGCATGACGTCGACGCCTTCGCCGCCGGTGGCCTGGCGCACGACGGCGACGGGGTCGCGGTCGTGGGAGTTAATCGCCTGGGTCGCCCCGAGCTGGGCGGCGAGCTGGAGGCGGAGCGGGTTGATATCGACCGCGTAGACGGCGGCGGCGCCGGCCGCGCGGGCGATCGCGATGGCCCAGAGCCCGATCGGCCCGCAGCCGATCACCGCGACCCGGCGGGTGGGGATGTCGCAGGCGAAGACGGTATGCACGGCGTTGCCGAACGGCTCCTGGATCGAGGCGACCTCGATCGGGAGGTCGGGCGGGTTCTTCCAGGCCACTTTGGCCGGCACGCTGACATATTCGGCGTAGACTCCCGGCCGGTCGACCCCCAGGATCTGCACGTTCGCGCACACATGCCCCTGGCCGGTGCGGCATTGCAGGCACTGGCCGCAGGTGATGTGGCTTTCGAGGGAGACGAAATCGCCCACGGCGACATGGCTCACGGTGCGGCCGACCTCGACCACATCGCCGCAGCACTCGTGGCCAAAGACCATGGGCGGCGGATGGAAGCGGGACTGGGCCCAGGGGTCCCAGTTATAGATATGCAGATCGGTGCCGCACATACTGGCGGCGCGGACCCGCACCAGGATATCGGCGGGGCCGATCGGGGGCACGGGCACCTGGGTCAGGACGGCGCCGGGCGCGGCCTCCGCCTTGACCACGGCGCGCATCATTTCGGGCATAGCACGCTGACCTCCTCGTCAGGGCACACGCCGGCCGGCGGTGGCCGGCGCGTGCCAACCGCCCGGGCACGCCGGCAACGGCGCGTCCGGGCGGGATGGCAAAAAGCGGCCGGGTAGAATAGGGCCAGTATAGCACCCGGCTCCGCGGGGTGTCAAGCAGGGGGGCGCGAATCGGCCGGGCCCGCGGCTTGACATTCGCCGCCTGCGCCCCTATACTTTCAGGTAGCGCCCCACCTTGCGAGGGGTCTCCATTGTAGAAAGGGATCGTATGGCAAAAGCGGTAAAGAGCAAGGGGCCGGCCCCCCAGACCGGGCCGGCGCCCAGAGGGCGGGAGGCCGCCCGCGGGGCCCCACCGGCGCCGCCAGCGGTGTCCCCGCAGGTCCTCAAGCAGCAGATGGCCGAGACCCGACAGGCGAACCAGGCGGCGGCCCAGGCGCGCCGGGCGGCGCAACGGGCCGCGGAGATCAAAGCGCGGCGGCGCCGGGCGATCCTGGCCCTGGTGGGCGGCACCGTCGTCTCGGTGGCCGTCGTGGCCGGGCTGTTGTTCTGGTACAACTATACCCACCCGGGCGAGAGCTACCCCGAGATGAGCGATCGCCACCATCTCGCCACCGCCACGGAACAGCATGTGCCCTACAGCACCGATCCGCCGACGTCCGGGCCGCACTATGCCGGGAGCGCGACCGATCCCCAGCATCTGCCCTGGGGAGTCGTCGCTACTCAGGTCCCCAACGAGATCGCGGTCCACAACCTGGAAGACGCGGGCGTGCTCGTCCTCTATCGCCCCGATCTGCCGGCGGCTGATGTCGCCCGCTTACAGGCGATCGTCCAGAGCTATGATGATAAGCATATGGATATGCATCAGATCGACGGCACGACCAAGGATATCACGGGCCATGTCTTGATGATGCCCTATGCCACGCTCAAAGAGCCGATCGTCCTGACGGCCTGGACGCGGATGCAGCGCTTCCAAATCGTGGATGAAACGGCCATCCGCCATTTTATCGACATGTACCGTGGGATTGACCACCACGTGGCGCAAGGGTAGACGGAGGGACACGCGTTGAGCAAGCAGATCGATCGTAAGCCCGGCACCCCCGCCCCCGGCGGCCCCGGCAAAGTGGCGGTCAAGCCCCAGGCGGCGAAAACCGCGCCCCCCGCCTCCGGGAAAGTGACGGTCGCGCCGGCCCGCAGCGGCGGCTCGCGGATCGCGCAGCAGGTGACGCCGCCGAAAACCGGTTTCCGGCTCCGCCCGCTGGATCTGGGGCTGATCGTCCTGGGCGTCGTCGGCGTGGCCGCGCTGGCCTGGGCCTTCCTGAGCAATAATGCCAATACCGCGGCCGGCACCTCGCCCACGCCCGACCCGAACGGCAGCACGACGCGGCCGGCCGGCCAGCGTACCCCGCTGCCGATCAACGTCGCCGCGCCCGACTTTACGCTGCCCGCCGCGGATGGCAAAACGTACTCGCTGAGCCAGTTCAAGGGCAACGTGGTGTTGCTGGAGTTTATGGCGCCCTGGTGCCCGCATTGCCAGGACGACTCGGCCATCCTGGACCAGTTGTATACCAACTACCAGGGCAAGAAGGTGCAACTCGTCTCGGTCAGCGCCAGCCCCTACGGCCGAAACTACGAAAACGGCGACGACACCCCGATCAGCATGGATGATATCATCTGGTTCCAGCAAAACTTTAAGGTCCCCTTCCCGATGCTGTTCGACCAAAACGTCACGCAGGCGGATGTCTACGGTATTAATCATTACCCGACCATCTTTGTGCTCGACGTGCGCGGTGTGATCAACTCGGAGCCCGACACGCCGCTGACGTTAGAGCAATTGTCCGCCGCGCTGGATCAGGCGCTCAAGGCCAGCAACCTGAGCCAGGACGCGGTGCCGGTCGCCGCCCGGGGCGGGGCCGGCCGGCCGTAGCGATGGCCCGGTCCCTGCCTACCGCCGACCCGGTCGCGGTCGCCGCTGCCGCAGACGCCGCCGCGCCCGCCCCGCCGACCGCGGCCGCGCGTCTGCGGCGCGCCCTGGCCAGCCCCTACCTGACGCTGGCCTCGCGCCTGGTCCTGGGCGGCATTTTCCTGCTGTCGGGGCTGACCAAGCTGGGCGCG
>Ga0070730_10004923_pt1 | contig 11604 bp, 7 predicted proteins | sample Coa_R1_3_FD_66447 | JGI IMG/M metagenome (GOLD analysis project Ga0070730, IMG submission 66447) | Surface soil microbial communities from Centralia Pennsylvania, which are recovering from an underground coalmine fire - Coalmine... | ecosystem: Environmental > Terrestrial > Soil > Unclassified ... | reverse complement strand
CAATCGATCACTCGAAAATTTGATTTTGATCACCTCATTGTCACGCCGATCTCTGGCTGGAGTCCAACGGCACCGCTCTCTTGCCCTGCCGGACAAATCATTTTCTGCTTGTTCCACTCGAGTCTTCAAACTCCCTGTATCAAAGCCCTGCTGTTCTTTAGCCTGCCACTTGTGATCAGCACGGGTGGGAGCAATGAAGTCAATTCCATACTCACGGGCACTTTGAACAAACTGCGCGGGCTTCAGCATAATTCGTATCGGTGAGATGTTCTTTGGGTAGGAGAGCTTTTTCGCTTCCGGGCCTGATGGATCACAGGGGTGACATCAGCATCTCCATTTCCTGCTCGACTGGTTTCGACATGAGCAATGTGTGATCGCTACTGAAAGTTTGGCTCATCCTCAACATTTCCATGAGCCAATTATTATGGAGAAAGAAGAAGATCGCTGTCAGGAAAGTTCGCAACGTCCCCCTCAGACTCCTTTGTGTCGTTGCTAAGAAAAAAATGGTGAAAAAAGAGTATGGTTCCATAACGTAAGCAATGATATACTCAGGCAGATGATATGGTGGAGGGGCAGTGATGACCAAGGCGGTCTGGGCAAGAAAAGAAAACCGGAAGCAATTGTACCTCATGGATGAGACCTGTGCCTTCATTCCTTCTGTGAAGCGTTATCTTGACTATCTGGCGGCCCTTGAGAAATCACCTCATACCGCGCGAAAACTACTGCCGCCATTTGTGCTCCTACTTCACCTTTTTAGAGCAAGCTCAGCTTGACTGGCAGCAGGTCTGTCCTGATGATCTGGTTCGTTTCGTGCAATGGCTGCGTAATCCGCTGCGACACGTCAAGACGCTCTCGCTTCATGTCTGCAGCCCGCTCTCAGAACGAAGCGTCAATACTATCGTCACGGCTGTCAGCAGTTTTTACCGCCACCAGATCCAACGAGGTGAGACAATAACCAATCCTGTTCTCTTCGAGCAGGTGTCCAATCGCTTTAGTGGTTTCAAGCCCTTCCTGATTCACACCAGCCGAGGGAAAACGAGAAGGCGTGTCGTCTCACTCAAAGAGCCACAGAAGCGGGTGAAAACGCTCACGGATGTGGACTTCACCGCATTCCTGGCCAGAATAAAGAATTTCCAGTTCCGTTGTCTTGTGCTTTTGATGCGTGAGGGTGGACTCCGAGTAGGTGAGACACTCGGCCTTCTCATTCAGGACCTGGAGTTTCATCGCAATGGGGTCTGGGTGCGCCGCCGATCCGATCTCGAAAATGGCGCCTTGGCGAAAAGTTTGATGCCGGGTGAGGAACGCTTCATTGATCTCTCCCCTGAACTGATGGCGCTGCTGGACCACTTGCTCTTGCAGCACACCTTTGACACCGATCATCTCCTTGTCGTCCGAAAATCGAATGCCAAAGACAAATGGGGTCATGCTACCTATGGGCATCCCTTGACGCGTGAAGTGGTCAAAGGACTGTTTCGCCATTACAGCCGCGTGAGTGACGTTTATGCCCATGCCCATCTTTTACGCGCCTCCCCATGCGACCGAGTTAATCAAGGCCGGCTGGGATGCCTGTTATGTCCAGAAACGGCTAGGGCATGCCCAAGTCCAGACGACTATCAACACCTATGTGCATCTCGACGACGAAGATCTGAGCCAGAAGTGGCGAGCCTATCAGCAGGAGAAACAACGTGGAAGCAGCCCTCCCCTTTCCAACGAGTAGCCCTGCGAATATGACGGCTACTCAACAGAAATTTTGGGATTTGTTGCAAGTGGCGGAAAACCGAGAACTGGCTATTTTGCCATTGTGTGAAAAAGCTGGCTATCGCTCAATGGCTCCCTGGTATTGGGCCATGCGTGACCCCGTGTTCCGAGCCAGTGTAGAAGCTTTGAAGGGAAAGCCCCGAGCCGACTACAATTTTGCGGTGATTGAACTGGCGCAGAATCCCAATGAGGAATGGCTCAAGGATAGCATTGACCTGCGGCGGCTCGTGGTCGAGTATCCCAAACATGCTGCCCCATCCACCTTCCGGCTCGATTTTTCCTACCTTCCCAATCTCCGTTTCAAAGCCTTAATCAAGCGCTACTTTCGCGCGCATATCGGCTTTTGGGAGCCCGCTACCTTTCGGTCGTTGGGCTACGTGCGGAAGACGCGATGCATCTGAGAGAGGATTGTATCGACTATGATGCGGCAGGTGATCCCCGACTGCGATGGTACAATCACAAAATGAAAAGGGAGGGGCGTTTGCTCCCTATCACAACCTCTGTGGTGGAGGCGATTCACCGACAACGGGAAGTGGTCAAAGAGATTCCTGACCATTATGGGAAACGGTATTTGTTTCGCACGACGAGGGGATTGTACAAATTCCGCACGTTCTCTTACCAGTTGAACAAGCTCGCTGCCCAGGTTCCTATCCTGGGGTCAGATGGGCACGTCTATCGCTTCAAGCCCCATCAATTTCGCCACACGGTGGGCTCACAGATGATTGCTGGAGGACTGGGGATAGCCGATGTCATGGCTTATCTGGATCACATGAGTCCTGAAATGACCCTACGTTATATCGAGATCCACGATGAAACGCTCAAGCACAAGTTCAAAGCGCTAGTGCTGTCTGGGCAGGCAGTAGGAGGTACGGCTCTGGGAGCCTTGCGTGAACAGCTAGAACGAGGGGATGAGAGCGAGCTAGATTGGGTGGTCGCTAACCTCCGCAAGCTCTCTCTTCCGTGGGGACAGTGCCTGCACCATGCCAAGGCCAACAAATGTCCCTATGGCCAGTATGCGTGTTTTACCAAAGACAATGGCCCGTGCCACAAGCTGGTCACGACGCCGGAGCATGCCCCTGTCATCGTCGCCACCATGGAAGATCTCGAAAAGAGCAAGCAGATCGCCGATGAGCGTGGCTGGGAGATGTACGCCAATGATCTTGGCGAGCAGATCAGAGGGATGCAGCAAGTACTGGCAGAACTGCGGTTACCTTCTGAACAGCGTCCGGGAAATCGTGGAGATTCACGATGAACCGAAAACCCAACACTGAGGCTGTGGTCCGCCTGGCTGCCGAAAAGAGCGAGCAGGCCAGGCAGCGGACCAGGGAGGCTCTTCGTCATCTTCAACAACAGGGCAAGCCCATTAACTTTTCGACGGTCTGTGCCCAGGCCCGCGTCTCCAAGACCTTTCTCTATGATCCTCGACACGCTGACCTGGCCGCCGAGATCCGTCGCCTGCGTGATCTCCCATTGGAACGACTTCCAGCAACGGAGATCTCGAAATCGAAAAGCGAAAGCGCGAAGGATGTACAGATGGCACGCCTCAAAGAACGGCTTCACAAGCTTGAGTAGATCGTTAGAGAACTTCAGCAGGAAAACGAACTGCTCTATGGCAAGCTCGCTGATCACTCTCTCTAAAAAACGGAGCGTTACTTACTTTCCTTATTGACCTCAGATCTCAAGGCAAGCTCAGGTATCACTCTTTACTCCCCATAACAACCGTTCGCCCCCGCTTTCGGTGTGAGCAAGCACTCGCAGAACCCGGCCACTGTTTCCACTAGCTCATCAAAAGATGGATGGTCCGGCTTGCTGGAGCCACCCGGAGGTGCCTTCGTGTGAGAAGAGAGGGCGGCAAGGATGGAAGGAGTCAGTGCATCCAGGATGAAAGCCATGGCTCTTGTGTTGATGTCCTGACGAACGACTCCGATCTCTTGCATGGCCTGCAGATACTCCCGTGTCGGACCAGGATCAGGGGGGAAGGTGCCGAAGAAATTGCCTGGTCTGGAGAGATATTTGCCAAACGTCTGCTCATCTCGCGTATACATCGCAGCTATCAATGGTAACTGCTTGAGGGAAGCTAGCAGACCCCGATAGACGCTGGCGACCGTGCCCCCCAAAGGATCACTCTTGAGAGAGCGCTTCCAGACTTCCGCATAGCTGTTCAATTCCCGAAGCAGAAGGGCTTTGATCAATGCATCCTTGGAAGGAAACAAGAGATAAACCAGTCTGCGGTTTAAGCCGACAGCATCCGCTACATCGCTCATCGTCACTTTGTTGTACCCATGCCGAAGCAGCAGTTCAGCCGTCACATCTAAGATGGCCCGTTCGCGTTCTTTCTCATCAACCCCCATGACTTCTCACTTTCACAAAATTTGTTCATTCGTTACTCATGGTAGACTCGCTTTCCTTGGGTGTCAAGACGCGCGAAGCAGCTTCTCCAACACATCCTTCACTGTTCCGTATTTGTCTTGTGGTGACGAGGACGGGGGATATGGAGGAAAAATCTAAATCGAACGCTTGAAAGCAACCATATGAGAGCAACTAATAGCTACGCCCTAATCTATCCACTCGAAATGATTTGTACTATCGTTGTAGTGAGGGATGGATAGAGCATCACCAATCCCTGTTACCGCCGCAAAGAGCCGTGAATACTCATATTGATCTCAATCACCCAGCTCAAATAATGGCATCAGGTATCTTGTGAAGGGGTTTCACTGCATAGTCACCACTGAAATGTCGTCCAGTATGGCCAAAAACGTTGCCAAAAAGGGGCGAATGAGAGCGGATAACAAAACAACGATAAAGCCTGTTGTGAAGCGGCTTCACCGTTGTTTTTTGAGGGTGGGTCAGAGTAGTGATTTTCTTCTACGACGCTCCTCTCTCAACTATAGACACATATTTTTTGAATGTTCCACACTGGTAATGAGCTTCTACGAGCAAGTTAGTTACGAGTGTAGTGCGCAACAATAGCTTGCAAGCGTCCGAGTGTTCGTTGAGCAAGCTGTTCGATGGTCTCGCGGCTGTGGATGTTACTACTATACTCCCACTTCAAGCGTAATTGCCCCTCAATTGTTCCACACTCGATGCCTATGAGATAGGGGCGGTTAGCTTGCAAGTCATTCTGGTACCCTCCAAATGGTCGAACGAAGCGAAACTGCTTAAACTCGTATGAACGTACACCAGTAAAATTAAAGAAGATTTGAGCCTGCGGCAATTCTTTGAATCGCTGCCGTAATATGTCATCTTCCCTGAGGTAGCGGAGCAGCCCATATCCTGTGCCTTGTTGGGGAACGTTACGCAATTGCTCATTTACCGCTCGCAGTTCATCGTCGATAGCTCGTATCTCCGCGAGATCGATCAACACAGGGAAAAGAGTACTGATCCAACCAATAGTGCGCGAGAGGTCGATATCGGGAAAGAGGTTGCCGCGCCCATGGCCGAGCGTATTTAGTAGAAGCAGACGTTTCCCAGTCCAGATCTCAAAGGCGTCCACCAAAGCAGCCAGTAAAACACTATCGACCTGAACGTTTACCGCTTTGAGCACATCACGATAGAGAATCTGTGTTTCCTCTTTGCTTAATTCGATCGGTACAACCTCCCGCGAACCGACTGTATTACTCTGGCCTGGTACATCAAGAGGGAGTTTTGGAACCTGCCAGCGCGCAGAGGAAAACCAGTAGGCTTGTTCCTGAGCCAACTCCTCAGATTGCGCAAATTCTGCCAGGTGCGCAGTAAACTGTTGGAAGGCGGTAGTTTTCGGCGGAAATACAATCCCTTGCCCGCTGAGGGCATGCTGATAGGCCCAATCGATATCATGCATGAGAATATGCCACGCTTCGAGATCAGCTGAGATATAGTGGCAAGCAATGACAAGACTTTGTGGACGACGCGTGCCAAATTCGACAACCATAGCCTTGAAAAGCGGCCCTTCCGCCAGATGAAAGGAAGTCTGGAATTTCACAACAGCGTCCTGGAAAGTTCCATCAAGCCGATCCTCTGCCACGTGAGTCAGATCAAGTTCATCGAGCGCGACATCAAGCCCAGGATCATCGATAATCTGTCTCCACTCTCCCTCGCACTGTATTAACCGCAGACGCAAAGCGTCATGATACTGGAGAATAAATTGGAGAGCTTCGCGCAGTGCGGGGAGATTGAAAGGGGCCACAGACTCCAGTTGTACGGTAATACCATGATAGTGACGATTGGGCGTATTCAATTCAAGGAACCAACGCTGCACGGGAGAAAAATGCGTCACGCCAGTAACCGGCCCTTGTTCCGCCAGAATATTTGATGTGCCAATAGCCGCAGCCAGTTCCGCAACAGTCTGATGCTGGAAAATTTGCTGAACACTCAGGTCATAGCCAGCCTGATTCGCACGAGCAATGACGCGCACCGCAAGCAAGGAGTCACCACCCAGTTCAAAAAAATTGTCGTGAATGCCTATCTGGCCGAGCCCCAGAATTTGTGACCAGATTGTCGCCAGGACTTCTTCTTTCAAATCGCGAGGCGAGACAAATGCCTCGTTCAACTCAGGCCTGTTCTGATCAGGGTCAGGCAACTGGGAGCGATCAATTTTACCATTGGGTGTCAACGGAAATGCCTTCAGGAACTGGAAACTGCTCGGGATCATATATTCCGGCAGACGCTCCTTCAAGTAATTTCTGAGTTCCTGTAGACGTATTTCTCTTCCAGAGACACAAATCAGATAGGCTACCAGACGTTTGCTATCGTTTTCACGTTCTTTTGCCAGGACAACGACACTCTGGATAGCTGGATGTTCGTTTAGAATCGTTTCAATTTCGCCCAGTTCAATACGATAGCCACGAATCTTGACCTGGTGATCCAGGCGTCCAAGGAATTCAATGCTGCCATCAACTCGGTACCGTGCAACATCACCAGTTCTGTATACTCTGGCCTCAGAGGGGGGGTGAAAGGGATGCTGGATGAATTTCTCAGCAGTCAGGGCTGGAAGATTGAGATAGCCAGTGCTCAACCCAACACCCCCTATATACAGTTCTGCTGGAACATTGACTGGGACAGGGCGCTGGTAATGATCGAGCAAATAGATCTGAGTATTAGCAAGCGGACGGCCAATAGTAATAGGCGTTTCATGCGAGCCGAGACGAGCAATAGTTGCCCAGATTGTGGCTTCGGTTGGGCCATACACATTCCAGAGAACGGCGCAGCGTGAGATAAGCTGATCCGCTAAATCTCGCGGCAAGTCCTCGCCTCCGCACAAAATAGTCAGGCCTGGATTGCCTGTCCAGCCAGCCTCGATGAGCATACGCCAGGTCGAGGGAGTCGCCTGCATGTACGTAATAGCTGAATTTGTCAGGAAAGCGCACAACTGTTGTCCATCCATTGCCACTGCGCGAGTTGCAAGAACGATGATCCCGCCGACCATCAATGGGAGATATATTTCTAACCCTGCAATATCAAAGGCTACCGTCGTGACGGCAAGTAGCCGATCTCCTCTACCGATGGGAAGGTGCTGACACATGGCATAAAGGAAATTGACCACCGAGGTATGGCGGATTTGTGTCCCTTTGGGCTTGCCTGTCGAACCGGAAGTATAGATGACATAGGCTCTCTGTTGCGCGTTTGTCGTACGTTCAGGATTACTGATGGGATATGAGGCAATCTCTTGCTCCCATGCCTCAACGCAAATAACCTGCACATTCTGGAGAGAGAATTTTTCCTCAAGCTGTCGCTGAGTCAGGAGGACAGAGAGTTGGGCATCCTGCACAACAAAACGGATCCTTTCTATAGGATATTCGGGATCGAGTGGCACGTAGGCGCCACCGGCCTTGAGGATGGCGAGAAGGCCAATCACCATCGAGGGAGAACGATCCAAACAAAGACCCACGAGCATATCCTCTTTCACCCCTGATGCACGCAGGTAATGTGCTAGCTGATTCGCACGCTCGTTCAGTTCTCGATAGGTAAGACCCTCATCCTGAAAAAGGAGCACAGTTTGCTCAGGTGTCCGTCGTGCCTGCTCTTCAAAAAGCTCATGTAAACATCGCTCTACTGGATACTCGGCCTGTGTCTCATTCCATGTTTCGAGCATCTGTTTGCGCTCAGCTTCGCTCAAAATCTGTAGAGTACGCAATGGTCGATCAGGTTCTGCCAGGATCATGTGAATAATGCCCTGAAAATGCTGAAGGAGACGTACAATGGTTGCGGCTTCAAAGAGATCGGTATTATAAATCAGATCACAATGAATACCCTGTTCATCCTCAACAGCCTCCAGCGCCAAATCAACTTTCGCTTTGCCCAGAGGAATATCCTGAGGGCGCAATACCAGGCCGCCCGTCTGCACTTGTGAAAGTGTCGTCGTCTGCAAAACGAACAGGACCTGGAAAAGCGGAGAAATGCTAAGGTTTCGCTCAGGCTGCAGTTCATCGACGAGCATTTCAAAAGGAATATCCTGGTACTCGTATGCTTCCAGTGTGACCTCTCGTACCTGGCGCATGAGTTCGCGAAACGAGCGTTCATAATCCAGGTGCGCACGCAATACCAGTGTATTCACAAAGAAACCTATCAAATTCTCAATCTGTGTATGGTTACGGTTCGCAATGAGTGTACCAACTGGAATATCTGTTTGGCCGGCATACGAGGAGAGCAACAGTTGAAAAACTGCGAGCAAGGTCATAAAGAGAGTGCAGTTTTCTTGCTGGCTCAGTCGCTGCAGTCCTTCTGTCTGCGTTCTAGAGATATGCAAGGATTGTACTGCTCCAGCATGGGTCTGAAGGGCAGGGCGTGGATGATCCAGTGGAAGCTGAAGAAGAGGAATATCGGTCAGATGTTCTCGCCAATAGCGTAATTGCTCCTGGCGTTCCTCACCTTTTAACCATTCGCGCTGCCAGAGCGCATAATCCACGCATTGCAAGGAGAGATCAGGCAAAGGAGAAGGTGTTTGGGTACAGTATGCCTCATAGGAAGCTGTCAATTCACGTACAAACAGGCGCATCGACCAGCCATCCACCACAATATGATGAAAGACAACCAGTAACAGGTGCTTCTGCCCATGCAGTTGGTATAGTGTGGCTCGCATCAAGGGTCCTTGCGTGAGATCGAAAGGGCGCTGTGCTTCCGCCACTGCCGCCTGATAGGATACCTGATCACGTTCTCGCTCGGGAAAATCCTGCAAATCGATACGTTCTAGCGGAAAAGTTCCTTGTTCAAAGATCCGTTGTACTGGCGCACCATCAATTGAGGGAAAGGTAGTACGCAATATTTCATGGCGAGCCACAATACTATTGAGCGCCTGCTGTAATATGTCGATTTGTAGCGATCCGTCGAGCCAGAAAGCTTCCGGCACATTATAGAGTGCATGGTCTGCTTCAAACTGGTCAAGAAACCAGAGGCGCTGCTGGGCAAAAGAGAGCATAGATGTATTTCCGCTGCGCTCATAATGAGGTATAAGCACTTCTTTTTTCTTCTGTCCCTGTTGTTTCTTCAGCAACTCGAAAAGTTCAGCACGCTTTTCATGCGAAAGCTTTGCTATTTCCTGTGAAATATCATGTTTAGCCATAAAACCGTATTAACTCCTTTGTAATAGACCATGATATAGAACAGAGAGAGCGATGATCACCATCAATCCTGTAATTGCTGTAACAGTAATGCCAATGTTTCGGCATCAGCTTGAGCAAGCTCACGTTGAATGATTTTCTCAGCTAGTTCGGCTATTGTAGGAGCCTCAAAGAGCACACGCAAAGGGAAATCCATCTGAAAAGCTTCGCGCACCTGTGAAGCAATCTGGGTTGCCAACAGCGAGTGGCCACCCCGCTGGAAAAAGTTATCATACACACCGATTGGGCCAGTTCCTAATACTTCCTGCCAAATCGTTACCAAACGCTCCTCGACGGGATCACGTGGGGCCTGATACGCAGCCACTACCTCGGACATGTCTCGTTGTTCGGTAAGCATCCGTTGTACACCCTGGCGATCAATCTTGCCATTTGCATTAAGTGGGAAGGATGAAAAAGAGACAAATCTGCTCGGGATCAGCGAAGAGGGAAGAGATTGCTCCAAAAACTGGCGAAGCTCATAAGAGGGATCGGGTCCCTCTGAAGGGACAAAGCATGCGATAAGTTGTTTTTCGCGCGATGTCTGCCCTTCAAGTAAAACCATGGCGTGCTGAACTCGCATATGGCGAGCCAATACAGCTTCAATCTCACCCAGTTCAATACGTAGACCGCGTATTTTTACCTGGTTATCATTACGGCCCAGGAACCTGAGTTCCCCAGTTAAAAGATAGCTAGCCAGATCACCAGTCTTGTACAGACGCATTCCAGGCTCTTCAGCAAATGGATCGGGGATAAAACGCTCTGCCGTGACTTCTGGCAAATGATGATATCCGCGTGTAACGCCTACTCCTCCAACATAGAGATCTCCACACACACCTATGGGCACCGGCTGCATCTGTGGATCGAGTACATAGATGGACATGTGCCCGATAGGACGCCCAAGCGGAAGCGGGGACTTACACGGTTTTCGAAGTTCTACCTGAGTCATATAGATAGTGGCTTCAGTTGGTGCATATACGTTCAAGAGGCGATATCTTTGAAGCCAGAGATTAGCCAATTCCTCTGGGCAACTTTCGCCTCCCAGAATGATTGTGTGCAACGCCGGATAATCTGCGTAGGGCACAACCTCTAGCATTGAGGGAGTAATGATAAGCAGAGCAATCTTTTCCTCATTGATAAACTGCGCCAGACCTTCTCCTGAACCAGAGAGTTCCGGTGGAAGAAGATGCAGACATCCACCACTCAATAACGAGGTAAAAATCTCCAGGACCGATGCATCAAAACTCAGCGATGTATGTTGCAGCATATGCTGGCCAGGCTGCTGCGCATAAGTATGCAAGGCATGACGAATAACATTGCTTACTCCTCGATGCGGTACCAATACCCCCTTGGGGCGACCTGTTGAGCCGGAAGTATAGATACTGTATGCCAGATTATCAGCACTCACCTCTCGCGCAGGATTCTCTCTGCTCTCAAGAGCTATTGTTTCCTCATTTACATCCAAACAGATGGTGGATACCTCAATAGTGGCAAGTGCTGGCAGCGTTGACAACAGATAGCGATTCGTGAGTAGAACAGCGATATTCGCATCTTCCATCAAAAACGCCAGGCGCTCTTGCGGGTAGGCGGGGTCGAGCGGAACATAGTAACCTCCAGCTTTTAAAATCGCTAATAATCCTATAATCATCTCGGGCGAGCGCTCGACGCACAAACCCACCGGTGTTTCCAGAGCCGAAATATGTTTGCCCAGATAGGAAGCAAGCTGGTTGGCACGCCAATTTAGCTCGGCAAAACTCATGCGCTGGTTACCAGAAACCAGTGCGATAGATTGAGGCATATACTGGACTTGATCCTCAAAAAGGCGATGCAAGGGGAGATCCGAGACATCAGAGGGTAATCGCTGTTCAGGTTGCCCCCATTCTAGCAGAAGTTTTTTTCGCTCCTGTGCGCTAAGTAGCGGTAACTGGTGCCAATCCGTTGTCCTTTCAAGGAGAAGGCTTTCCAGCAGAATCTGGTAGGATTCCAGCAGGCGTCGTATCGTTGCCTTATCAAACAGTTCAGTACTGTATTCCGCAGTAAGATTCAGCTCGCGCTCTGTTTCTGTCACCGAAAACGCCAGGTCGAACTTCGCTAAATCGAATGAGAGCTTGAGAAACTCGCTCCGTACACCAGGGAAATCAAGCTCCTGGGTCGCTGTATTCTGTAAGACGAACATGACCTGAAAAAGCGGAGAGCTGCGCAGATCCCGCTGCGGGTGCAGCGCCTCCACCAGCTTCTCAAACGGTACCTCCTGGTGCGCATACGCGTGCAGTGC
>Ga0070730_10004922_pt1 | contig 11604 bp, 7 predicted proteins | sample Coa_R1_3_FD_66447 | JGI IMG/M metagenome (GOLD analysis project Ga0070730, IMG submission 66447) | Surface soil microbial communities from Centralia Pennsylvania, which are recovering from an underground coalmine fire - Coalmine... | ecosystem: Environmental > Terrestrial > Soil > Unclassified ... | reverse complement strand
AGCGGCAGGCGGCTCAGGACAGTATAGCGCCTTATTCCGCTGATCACGCCCAGCGCATTAAAGGCCGCAATACACAACACCCAGATTGCCAGGAAGGTTACGGTCCGGGGGCGCGGCATTGCTCGGCCAGGCGGCTCACCTGCTAAATGGTGAGCGTAATCTTGCCGAGCACGTCGCCGCGATCGAGCCGCTCATGGGCGGCGCGGATGTCTGACAGGGGAAAGCTGCTGTCGATGATTGGTTTCAGGCGGCCGGAGAACACCAGGCCCATGACAGTGGCAAACTCGGCCCGTGTGCTCATGGTCGACCCGATCAGGCTCAGGTGCTTGCCAAACATGTAGCGGTTGTCAAACTCCAGCTTGGGGCCGGCGGTATTGCCCACGGTGAGGATCCGGCCGCCCCGGCGAGCGGAGCGCAGGCTGGTCATCAGGCTGGGGCCGCCCACATTGTCCACCACCACGTCCACCCCACGCTTCTGGGTCAATTGAAAGACTTCGCGACCCCAGTCCACTTTCGAGCGATCGATCAGCACGTCGGCGCCCAGCGACTGGGCCAGCGCCAGCTTGCGCGCGTCCGAGCCCACCACAAACACGTAGCAGCCAGCCATTTTGGCAATCTGGATGGCGGCGGTGTTCACCCCGCCGCCGGCGCCCACCACCAGCACCGTTTCGCCAGCCCGCACCTGGCCGCGCGTGATGAGCGAATGCCAGGCCGTCTGGAACACAAGCCCGGCCGCCGCGGCCTGCTCAAATGACACGCCGGCCGGCAGCGCCAATAGCTGGCGCTCGGGCACGGCCACATATTCGGCATCCGTGCCAGGGATTGTTTCGCCGAGCAGGTTCCAGCGCGCGCACAGGTTATCCTGGCCGGCCACGCAGAACTCGCACACCCCGCAGCCAATATTGGTGTTGATCACCACTCGCGTGCCAGGCGGAAAAAGCGTTCCGCCCTGCGCCACTTCGCCGGCGCCGTCAGAGCCCGGGATGTGCGGCAGCGCCAGCTTGAGGCCGGGGTAGCCGTCGCGGGTCCACTTGTCGACCCGGTTCAGCGATGCCGCGCGCACCCGGACCAATACCTGGCCCGGCTGCACCGCCGGCTCGGGCTGGTCGCCATACTCCATCACCTCTGGGCCGCCATGCTGGCGATAGAAAGCAGCTTTCATGCGAGAGTCTGAACGGAATGAAATGAGCGGGGCGACGTCAACATTTTACCTGTCTAGGCTGGCGGCGACTTGAGGGCGGGGGCCCGCCGGCGCGAGGCCGTTTGTGGCCCGCGCCACGCCCAGCGCCACCAGAAGCTGCCCATGTCGCGCAGCGTATATATGATCTGGCGCCCGTGCGCCCCGGTGGCCCGGCCCGCCCGCCTGGGCACGTAGCGGATACTGACCTCGGCCAACCGCGCCCCCAGCGCCCGGGCTTTAATCAAGATCTCGGCCAGAAAGAAAGCGCTGTCGGTATACTCGATATCCATCTCGTGCAGCAGCGCCAGCCGGTACAGGCTGATGTACTGGTATTGGTGCAGGGGCATCTGGAACAACACCTGGATCAGGCGGATGTTCGCGACGTGCACGAGCCGGCGGAAGATTGAATAATCGCTGACGTCCGACCGATTGCCCACCACCACATCGGCGCCAGGCGCGGCCTCCAGATATTTCCCCAGCTCGGCCACATCCAGCGCCAGGTCAGCGGGGATCAGAATGAGCCACTCGCCCGCCGCCGCGGCCGCGCCCGTCTTGAAGGCGGCGCCAATGCCCCGATTGTGCGGGTGATGGATCACTCGCAGCTGAGGCATTTCGGCCGCCACGGCCTCGGCAATCTGCGCCGTACCATCCGTGCTGCCATCGTCCACAATCAGGAATTCGGCGTCAATCGCCAGGGTGTCTAACCGTGATTTCACAGTCGCCACGCAGACCGCCAGGCTGGCCCGCTCGTTGTAAGCCGGAATGAGCACAGACAGCGCGGGCCGGGTGCTCATGCCGCCGCATCCCCCCCAAACAGGCCGGTCGGGCCAACGTGCAGCACCTGGCCCTTTTGCGCCGAGTCCAGCAGTGCGCGCGCCAGCAGCAGTGCGCGCCGCCCGTCATCGCCGCTGACCACCGGGGGCGAATGTCCGGCCACGGCCTTCACAAAGGCCTTCAGCTCGCGCTCCAGCGGCTCAACCTTGCTGACGTGCACCTTCAGCACATCCCCCTCTTCCACGCCGCGGAACAGCGCCAGACTGTCCCAGCGGCCGGGCGCCTCGACATTCTGGTAGTAGTACAGGTCCTGGTGCACATAGTCAACCAGGAACATGCCGCGCTCGCCGGTGATCCTCAGCTCGCGGATTTTGCTGGGCGTCAGCCAGTTGATGTCCAGCACGCCCGCGCAGCCGTTGGCAAAGCGCAGCACGGCCGACAGCATGTCCTCGTGCACCGTGTGCACGTTGCGGCCCACCTCGGCGTACAGGCGCGACACTTCGGAGTCCAGCAAGTAGCGCATGATATCCAGCTCATGCGTGGCCAGGTCCATCACCACGCCCACGTCCTGGATGTAGCGCGGAAAGGGCGAGAGGCGGCGCGACTGGATCTGGAAAATGCGGCCCAGCTCGTTGTCGCGCAGGCGCTGCTTTACCTCAACCACCGCCGGGTTGAAGCGCTCGATGTGCCCAACCGTCAGGGTCAGGCCGCTGGCCGCCGCCCGCGCGATCATCTCATCGGCTTGTTCGAGCGTGTGCGCGATGGGCTTTTCGACCAGCACATTGACCCCGTGCTCGATGGCGCACATGGTCACCGCGTGATGTATGGCGGTCGGCACGGTCACTGAAACGACGTCCAGCGTCTCGGCCTCCAGCAGCGCGGCGTGATTGGGGTAGGTGGGCACTTTGAAGCGCCGCGCGGCCCGCTGGCGGCGCGCGCTGTCGACGTCGGCCACGGCCACCAGCTCAACGTCGTCCATCTCGTTGTAGATGCGCGCGTGGTGTTGGCCAATCGAGCCAACCCCAATCACGGCGGCGCGGATCATAAGGCGGCCACCGCCGCGGCGATGCGGTCCAGCTCAGCCGCGCCCACCCCTGGATGCACCGGCAGTGAGAGCACCTCGGCGCTGGCCGCCTCGGTGCACGCCAGCTGATCCTGGTAGCCCAGTTGCCGGTACAGCGGCTGCTGGTGAATGGGGACCGGGTAGAAAATTCCTGTGCCGATCTCGGCCTGGCGCAGGGCGGCCACCGCCGCGTCACGATCGCGGCCGCGCAGGCGGATGGTGTATTGGTGGAAGACGTGCATGGCGCCGGGCCGCGTGTAGGGCGTGGTTACGTAGGAGCAGTTCGCCAGCCGCGCCGTCAGCGTGGCCGCGTTGGCCTGCCGCTGCCGGTTCCTGCCCTCCACTTTGCTGAGCTGCACCAGGCCAATCGCGGCCTGCATATCAGTCATCCGGGCATTGAAGCCCAGAATATCGTGCCGGTAGCGCTGTGGGCTGCCATGCTCGCGCAGCAGCCGCGCCTGGCGGGCCACCTCGTCATCGTCGGTCGTGATCATGCCCCCTTCGCCGGTCGTCATGTTCTTCGTGGCGTAGAACGAGTAGCAGGCCGTGCCAAAAACGCCCAGCTTGCGCCCGTCGAACTCGGCCCCGTGGGCCTGGCAGGCATCCTGGATCAGCACCAGGCCGTGCCGGCGAGCCAGGTCGACCAGCCCGGGCAGATCGCACGGCTGGCCAAAAAGGTGCACTGGGATGAGGGCCCGCGTTCGGCGCGTGATGCGGCACTCGACGTCGGCCAGGTCCAGGTTGAACGTGTCAGGCTCGATATCGGCGAATACCGGCCGGGCGCCGGCAAACAGCACGCAGTTGGCCGAGGCGACAAAACTGAAAGACGAGGTGATCACCTCGTCGCCCGGCTCAATGCCGTGGGCCAGCAGGGCCAGGTGCAGGGCGGTGGTGCCGGAGGAGGTGGCCACCGCATGCCGGGCGCCAGTCCATTCGGCAAAGCGCGTTTCGAGCTCGTGCACCACGGGTCCCTGGGCCAGCTGGCCCGAGGCCAGCACCGCGGCCACGGCCGCCTGTTCTTCGGCCTCCATAATCGGCCGTGCGATAGGAATAAAGCTCATGGCTCAAATGTCCAGCCGTCAACAGGGCAGCGCCAGATTTTTCCGTCAGCTTCCAGCCGCGCGCCGCAGCGGCAAACGTAGCCAGCCGGGCGGGCCGGCATGCCCATGACGAGCGTATGCGGCGGCACCGATCGCGTCACCACCGCTCCAGCTGCCACCATGGCGAAGCGGCCAATATCAACATTCGGCAGGATAACCGCCCGGGCGCCGATGGAGGCCCCGTAGCCCACGTGGATGGGCCCGACCGTCCAATCCGCATCGGTCTTCAGCGCGCCGTCGGGCGTAATGGCCCGCGGCAGGCGATCGTTGGTGAAACAGACCTGCGGGCCCACAAAGACGCCATCCTCGATGGTCAAACCGTGGTAGAGCATGGCGCCATTCTGGATCTTGACGTTGCTGCCCACCACCACCCCGGCGTCAACATAGACCCCCTTGCCCACGATGCAGTTGGCGCCGATCACGGCCCCCTCGCGCACCTGCGCCTGGTGCCAGATGCGCGTGCCCGCGCCCACCTGGGCTTGCGGCGACACGTCGGCCGTCGGGTGGATCACTGCGCCGCCGGCCGTCATCAGTGCAGCCCCAGCTCGCGAACGTGAATCTGCGCCGTGTCGCCGCTGAGCAGATTCTTGATCTCCAGCCGCAGCACGGAGACCGGCTGCGCTCCGCCCGCCAGGTTCAGCGTCAGGTATGGGTCGGCCGGCAAGTCTTTGTAGCTCTGGCTAAACACGGTGGCCGCTGCGCCGCCGGGCGGGGTCGCCAGCACTGTGACCGAGAACGACTCCATCGAGCCCAGGTCGAGGCCCAGGCTGCTGAGCTGGCGCGGCGCCGGGAAGTGCAGCTCGATCACCAGCGGATTGGCTTCCAGACCGCGCACCAGGGTAAAGGGATCGCCGTCAAATATGTCTTTCAGGCTGCCCGCGTCGAACTGGGAGTGGATCACCGTGACCTGCTGTCCATCGAGCTGAATGGTCTCCTGGACCGGCTTTTGGCGCTCGGCCTCCTGGGCGGCGAAAATCGCGGCCACGTCGTCGCGATACGTCAGCCGGGCAAAATAGAACCCGGGTGTCCCGTCGGGATAGGGCAAAATGCGCTCCACCTGGATAGATTTGAACATCTGGCTGCTTTGCGCCCTGGCGTAGACGTCTGGCGTCATGACCAGGACCGTGTTGGTCAGGTCGTGCTGGGCGGTGGTGTAGTAATCCAGGTCGCGGATCATGACACGCGCCTGCTGGGCCGGAGACAGGAAGAAGCGGGCGAATTCGTCCGTGCCGTTGGCCCAGGTGGACGAGACCATGATGTTGACATTCGGGTCCGCCGCCAGCTCGGCCGGAATGGTGTCGACGAACAGCTGCTTGGCCCCGTACTGCATCCCATACAGGCCATAGTCCCGATACCACAATGGCCCGTTCGTCAGCGCGTCGCCGAGCATGCCAAAGCTGGCCCACGCCAGCACCCCAAAGGCGCCCAGGCCCAGTACAGCCGGGGCCCAGGCGGAGACACGCGGCCAGCGGGTCACGCGGGCCGCCAGCCACTCCAGGATCCAGTTGAGCCCCAGGCTGGCCAGCAGGCTGGAGGTGACGACCAGCGACAGCACGCGAGTGATGCCCACGCCCACCAGCGCTGCGCCGACGGGCGCCGCCAGCGCCGACAGCACCACGGCGCGGTGGGGCGATGAGCGCCAGTGCCACAGGCTGACGGCCAGCCCCACTAGGACGAGCGGAAACAGCGCCAAACCCATGTGGCCATAGCCCAGCATGGTGTGGCGCGGCAAATCGCTGTCGTTGGGAAAATACAGGTATTGCGGGCTCAGCGAGTAGAAGTAGGTCTGAGCAATCAGCCGCGCCTTCTCGGCCACGGGAATGTTTTGAGTCAGGTAGGAGTCGATGGCGTGCAGGGTGTCGCCGAAGGCCGAAGGCTGCTGCAGCCGGAACAGGGCCAGCGGCAGCGCCAGGACCAGGCCCAACAGCAGGGCCGGCGCCAGCGTACGGCGCTGCTGCCAGTGATAGCGCCAGTCGGATATCAGCAGCAGGCCGCCCATGGCTGCCATCAGGCTCTGGCCGTTGGAATAGGTGTAGAAGGCGCCTGCGCCCAGGACCAGCGCCGGATAGATATAGTTGGGCGAGCGCACGCGATAGAGCTGGTAGCACAGCAGGAAAGCCGCGAAGAACGAGACCATAATCACGGTCTCAAACGCCGTCCGGCTGTGCAAAAACCAGGCCGGTGTCACGCCCAGCAGCAGCGCGCCCAGCCACCAGAAACGCAGTTTGAAAACTTCCTTCAGGATCAGGCTGACTGAGACCGCGGCCACGATGCTGAAGATGGCCGACGTGGCGCGCGTGACCCACAGCGACTGGCCAAACACGAGCAGCGGGATGATGTGCACGTAAACCGACAGCAGCGGCGTCCAGCGATTGGCCGCCGCCGCAAAGTACAGTGGGAACCAATGGCCCGCGGCATCGCGGAAGCCGTGCGCAATCAGATCGGCCGCAAACAGCGGGTTGGCCGTCTCGTCGGCAAAAAAGTAGATCGGGAACCGGTCCAGCGCCCACAGGCGGGTGAACGCGTAGATGCCCAGCGAGATGGCAAACAGCACCCCACTAGCGGTGGCCGCCCAGGCCACCGGGCGCGCATTTGGCCGTGACACTTCCACGCGCAGCCCAAACACATTCAGGGTCCATGGGCCGCTGCCAGCCAGCTGGCCCCGCGCGCGCTGCCAGGCCGGCATCTGCCCGACGGCGCGGGCGCTGGCCAGTGCGTTGGTCAGCACATCGGCCAGGCGGAACGGCAGGTCACTCAGCAGCAGGAAGAGCGTGGCCGCCAGGCAGACCAGGCTGATCAGCAGGCCGGCGTAAAACGACAGGGGCTGGTAGGAAAACACGTACTGATGGATGCCGGGCTGCGCGGCGGCTGCCAGGTAACCGCCAACGTTTTCGAGCGGCGCGCTGTGCCCGTCAACGGTCAGGCGCCAACCCGGGTAACTGATGGCCAGCGTCACCAGCGTCTGGCCGGCGCCGGCCTGCGCAATCGTCTCGATGCGATTTGGGTCCGGCGCAAAGGCCGTCACGCCTGTCACGTCCTCGCGCTGAAGCTCGCTCTGGCCTCGCGCCAGCAGCGCCGCATTGGCCACAGTAAAGGCATACGGCAGGCTGTGCGGCATCTGGTAGACAACATAGCCGTCCAGCGTCTGCACCGGCGTGGGGTCGGGGCCCATATCCGGGCTGACGGGCCGGTCACTGGTCGTTACCCAATAATTGGGCCGCGCCTCAACCGGGCGGGCGTTGAGCGCCCCATCTTGCCGGCGAATGTCGTCAAAGTGGTACCAGGCGTTCAGATAGTGGAGGCCGTTGGAGATGTAGGCCTGGTGCCAATCAGAGAAGTCGGAAACAAAGTAGTTGCCCGCGTCGAAGCCGCGCAGCCAACTCGCGATCTCGCCGGAGGCGCGCTCGGCTGTGCCCGGCTGCATGGGCGTCTGGTTGGTCTGAAACACATCATTCACCGACCAGATCATGAAACCCAGCAGCAGACCGGCGATGCCCAGCGCCACGGGCGGCCAGACGCTCGAGCGCTTTTCGAGTGATGGCGGCGCGCCAGGCAGCAGCGGCCGGGCCGCCGGCCAGACGACCGTCCACAGCGTGTCGAGGGCCAGGCCCGCCAGTACGATCAACGCGCACGCGCCATAGACGAGCATGCGGGTGGGATAGCGGAATTGATATAAGAAGGGGATGCTGACATACAGGCCGCGCCAGGGCATGTCGCGAACGTCAATCCAGGCGAAGACCAGCACGACCATCAGGCCAAACACCACAATGGGCCGGCGCTCGCGCTTCCAGGCCGCCAATGGCAGCAAGGCCAGCGCCATCAGCGGCCACCAGCCAATGTAGGCGTAAAACTCCTCGCGGGTGAGCGCGCCCACCGCGTCCGGCCGGCCGGGGTCGGGCGAAGTGTAATCCAGCAGCACCTGCTTGAAGGTTTGCGAGTCGGTCAGCTCCAGGTTGGTCGCCTTGCTCAGACGCGGCCAGAGACCGGCCAGCGGCAGAAGTTGGACCGCGATCAGGCCCAGCGCAGCCACGCCAATGAGCGCCAGCACCCGAACGCGGCGCCAATCGATGTGCCAGTAGGGCCGCCGGCTGAGCACCAGGGCCGGCGACAGCAGGCCCACCAGCACCAGCATGTAGTAGGCATAATAGACGTTGCCAGAAAAAAACAGCAGCGCCAGCGCGCCGATGGCGAGTGCCACATGCCGCCGGCGATGCGTGCGCAGAGCCGCCAGAATGCCCGCCAGCGCCCAGGGGATCCAGGCAAAGCCAAAAACAAACAGATATTGGCCCTGGTAGAAGCGAGCCACCGCCGGGCCCGACACGGCGAACAGCAGCGCCGCCCACAGGCGCGCCGGACGGCTGAAGCCCAGCACCTTGCCCAGATACCACATGCCCCAACCCGCCGCCATGAAGCTCAACAACAGCGACAGCTTGAATCCATCCATGGCGCCGACGAGCAGCGCCGGCAGCGAAGCCAGCGGGTTATAGATGTAGTTCATCGGGTCGCCCGCAAAGGGTAAACCCGCGCGCAGATAGGGGTTCCACAGCGGAAAAGTGCCGGCTTTGAGGCCGTTTAGCAGCACCCAGCTCGTCGTCTGAAAGACATCCGACTCGTTGCCGGGCAGGATCGTGCCGGGCCCAAACTTCAAAAATACCGCGCAAAAGCCGGTAACGGCCAGGCCGATCAGCAGCCACTCCAGGCTCCAGGCCCGCCAGGTGACATCCGCCCCCAAGGGCGCCGTCATCTCGCCAGGCCCTGCCAGCGTGCTGGACCAGGCCTGGCGCAGGGCGGCCCGGGTCAAACGGCTCTTGGCCCAGTTTTGGATAGTGGCGGACCAACCTGCCTCAGGGCGCCGCAGCTGCGGCCAGCCGCGTCTGGTCGTCGAGCCAGTTTGGATAGGGCTGGGGGTTGTCTCCGAGGTTTCCGCCGCGAAAAACACATGGGCGGGCGGCGCTGGCTGGCTGTCAGCCGCCGGAGCACCAGCCTGGGCATGCCGCAGGCGCTGATCGTGGAGCCAGGTCAGCAGGGGTGAGTCAAGGCCGAGAAAACGGATACCAGGCCTGACCGAGCGGGATGAAGCGAGGCTGCGCCAAACGTACAACAGGCCAATCGCCAACACAAAGGCGAGGCCGGTCACCCCGACATCGAGCAACACCCGCTGGGTCATGCTCAAAACGATATCCTAACCAGATTATAGCATGGGCAACTTTTCGGGATGATTCGCTAGGTCGCTGCCCACGGCCAGGTTTGCCACAACCAGCGCCAGCGAGCCCGCCGCGGGGGTGTCGGCCGTGGGGCGCTGCCGCCACAGCACCACACACGCAGCCAGCCCCACCAGGCTCAGCACCAGCCCCACGGGCACGTCCCATGGCCAATAGGCAAAGTGGTAAACATGCTGCCCCGCGGCCGCCGGCAGCGACAGCCATGTTCCGCTGTACAGAGCCAGCTGGCCCGGCTGGTTGTCCCGGCGCACCTGCCAGCCGGGGAACGCATTTTCCATCACTATCAGGTCGCCGCCTTGCGACGTGTCACACGCCACCGTAATCTGGCCACCCATGGACTGCCCATGGCAGGGGCTGGTCGTGCCATCCGGAAACTGGACGAAGGCGTATTCAGCCGCGGGCAGATGATAGACCGGGATGCCCATGAATTGGCCCGCCGGCACTGAGTTGGCGGGTGGCCCATTGCGGTCGGCGGTCAGGTAGGGCAGCGGGGCATCGCGCCCGGCCAATACGGCGGGATACAAGAGCCCGGTGACCTTATAACCGCTGTCGATGGCTGGCTCAGTAAAGTCGACCTCGCCCGACGGCGGCGAAATCCATTGGGAGTCAGCGGTGGCAAACGCCGTCGTACCCTGATAGACCGCGGTCATGTCGCGCGTGAAGATGAAGTTTTTCGAGTAGTCGTAAATCTGCTGGAGGCCGATGAAGAGCACGATCAGCATGAGCCATTTAGGCTGAAAGCTCACCGCCGGCCAGTTGGGTTGGCCAGACAGCGACAGCTCCAACTTGGGAACGGGCAGCTTCATGATCTCATCCAGACCAAAGGCGGCCAGCGCCAGGACGGCGGGCACCACCAGGCCCATGATGACGGCCGGGTAGCGAATGCTGAGCACGAGCGGCACCCAATGGGCCAGAAAGCGCAGCGGGATGGCGCTGCCGAAGAACATGGTAATCAGAGCGCCGCTGGCGAAGAAAGCGAGCGGCGCCCAATTATCGCGGCGCACAAAGCGCAGGCTGAGCAGCGCCAGGAGCACCGGGATCCAGCCAACGAAAAGGTTTTCCATCTCCGGCTGTTTGCCCAGGACATCCGCCGCCCGATAGAAGGTCATGTCACGAATGACAAGGTTGAGCGGAATGTATTCCAAGGGCTGGGCAAAGCCGAAATTGGGGTCAGCCGTGTCTTTGACGATATTCGGCAAGAAGTGCAGGGTGGGCACCACCAGCACGCCTGCCAAAATCACGGCCAAACCCACGGCCAGCAGCACCTCGCGCAGAAAGCTGCGGCCCCCATCCCAGCGCCGCCACAGGAATAGAGCCGCCGGAGCCCAGAGCAGCAGCGCAAACTGCATGTAGCCCTGCCCGGCCAGAATGACCAGGCAGCCGATCACCGCCAGAACCACCGTGTCCTTGCGGCGGCGGTTGAGCGCCAACGCCAGCAGAGCGGCCAGAGCCAGGCTGCACATGGCCGTGGCCAGCATCGTGCCGAAGGTGCCTTCGTCATTCTTGGTCATCAAATGCCCGGCGCCAACCGCAATGAAGGCGCTCCACACCGCGGCCAGGTGGCCCAGCTTCAGCAGGCGCGCGATCCACCATTGCGCGATGCCGGCCAGCGCCATCAGGCCAATGATGGCAATCTTCACGCCGCCAATGACACCCCACAGCAGCGTTGTCACGATGACCAGGGGATGAAGCTGGCTGCCGTAAACGTCTGCCAGGGCCGGCTTGCCGCCGTTCTGCGCCCCATCCCACAGGGCGCAGCTGCCGCAGCGCATCAGCATGATCCAGAAGTGGTTCCCCATGAGCTTCGCGCCCAGGCCGGAGCCAGCCGGCCAGATGGTGGTGCTGGTGTTGAGGTATGGCGCGGCCATAAACATGGCCCACAGCACGATCGCGCCGACCTCGAGCAAGGTCCAAACGCGCTCGCGCTGCCGGGCGCTCAACCCGGACACGCTGAACTGTCTCCACTCGGACAACATACTGAGCGTGCTTGGCAACCTCATGGCGTCATCCTTGCTCTGCTCGGACCTGGCCGGGCCGTCAGGTGAACCGCGTGGCCGCTGGCAACAGGACGAGCCTTAGCCCGGCGCCTGTATTGTTGCCCCCCGCTGCTGCCCGACCAGCAGCGGCCGTTCTAGCGCAGCCCCAGCTCTTGCCGCGCGATGACCATGCGCTGGATCTCGCTGGTGCCCTCGTAAATCTCTGTGATTTTCGCGTCACGGAAGTAGCGCTCGATGGGCAGCTCTTTGGAATAGCCCAGGCCGCCGT
>Ga0070730_10004921_pt1 | contig 11605 bp, 9 predicted proteins | sample Coa_R1_3_FD_66447 | JGI IMG/M metagenome (GOLD analysis project Ga0070730, IMG submission 66447) | Surface soil microbial communities from Centralia Pennsylvania, which are recovering from an underground coalmine fire - Coalmine... | ecosystem: Environmental > Terrestrial > Soil > Unclassified ... | reverse complement strand
CCGGCTGGAAGAGATGGCATAGCCCGAGTTCTCGACAATCTGTTTTCCTATGGAACCAACAATCTCGACCGGATTGCGTTCCAGAAGGCACTGGATGATATCGCCGCGGAAGAGTCCGCGGGTTTTGAGTTTACGCTTCAGGTTTTGAAGCAGGACTTCCCACGCGGCGTGCAACTGCTGGCCGACAATGAATTGAACCCTGCCCTACCAGAGCAGGCCTTCAACGTACTCAAGCCTCAAACCGCTCAGTTCGTCGCGGGACAAATGAAGAGCCCGGGCTATCGCGCCGGACGGGCGCTGGAAGTAGCGCTATTTCCTCCCAAGGACCCCGCGCTGCGGCAAGCGACCCCAGAGACAGTGTCTGCGCTCACGCTGGATGACATAAGGCAGTACTACGCAAAGACCATGCGGCCGGACCTCACCACGATTGCCGTAATTGGCGACATCACGCCGGAGGAAGCACGAGCCGCCGTCGAGAAATCGTTTGGCGATTGGAAGGCTGCCGGTCCGAAACCTGAGGTCGATCTTCCACGCGTCCCGGCAAATAAGCCTTCAGCGCAAAACGTACCGGACCCCAGCGAGCTTCAGGATTCTGTGAATCTGTCCGAGACGATTCCCATTACGCGGTTCGATGACGATTATTACCCGCTTCAACTTGGCAATCACGTTTTGGGCGGCGGCTTTTACGCAACGCGCCTCTATCACGATTTGAGGCAAGTGACGGGGTATGTGTATAACGTCGATGTTGTGTTGAATGCTCAGAAAACCAGAACTATCTTCACGGTCGATTACGCATGCGATCCACAGAACGTCTCGAAGGCGCGGCAGTTGATTCAGCGCGATTTGATTGCCATGCAGAAAGATAATGTCACGCCGGGAGAACTACAGCTGGCCAAGGCCTTAGTGTTGCGACAGCTCCCGCTGGCCGAATCGAGTGAAGACGGCGTCGCCAACGCGTTGGTGCGCAGGGCGCAGATAGGACTACCGCTCAATGAAGCTGACCGCGCCGCCAAGCGGTTCTACGAACTTACCGCCGATGAAGTTCGCGCGGCCTTCACCAAATGGATTCGCCCTGACGACTTTGTGCAAATCGTCCGGGGGCCTACGCCACAGTAGTTTCGCCGCAGCTTTTTTATTCGGCTGATCGCTGATAGTCTTGCTACAAGCTTGAAGCCGCTCGCTGCGTGGCGCCCTTGCCCAGAAAGTTGACGAGCTCCGGAGTGACCTGATCCGCATGGGTCCAATTCACGGCATGCGGCCCATCTTTTACTACCACCAATCGGGCGCCCTTAACTAATTTGGCCGTTTTTTGTCCGGCGGCGCTGAAAGGCACGATGCGGTCGGCATCGCCGTGGATGACGAGCGTGGGAACGTCGACGCGAGCCAAGTTTGCCCGAAAGTCTTCATGCCAGGTGGGCACACATGCGAGACTCGCAGTGGCTGAGGCGCCGGCCGCCACGTTCCAACTCGCCTGAACTACCTCCTGACTCACGCGCTTGCCCAGAAAAACGTCGGTGTTGTAGAAATCTTTAAAAAATGCAGTGAAGAACGCGTAGCGATCCGCAGCAACGGCTTTCTTGATGCCTTCGAACACGCTGCCGTCCACACCCTCCGGATTGTCGGGGGTCTTTAGAAGGAAAGGCGGGACAGAGGAGATGAAAACCGCGTGGCTCACGCCTTTGGATCCGTATTTTCCGATGTAACGTGCGACCTCACCGCCTCCCATCGAGAATCCAACGAGAGCGAAATTCTGAAGATTAAGATGTGCGACGACCTTTTGCAGGTCCTCGGCGAAAGTGTCGTAGTTGTAGCCAGTGGTTGGCTGACTGGATTTGCCGAAGCCTCTGCGATCGTAGGTGATCACCCGACGGCCAGCAGAAAGAAGCGCGGAGACTTGCTTTTCCCAGGAAGCTCCGCTCAAAGGATACCCGTGGATTAAAACCACCGGCTCGCCTGAGCCGTGATCTTCATAGTAAAGCTGGGTGTCACCAGAATTTTCTTTGCCGACTGTAACATATGGCATGAGATCCTCCTCTTAGGCTATTGCACTTAGATGCTCCGCTTGCCGAAGAGTCACATTCTCAAAAGAGGCACGTCGGTAAGGCATCGACTTAACTACAAGAATGAGCCCGCAACAGCCAATAGGTTTGCGTCCCATCGACGGCGTGGTCGCCTATGATGCGATTTCGAGAACACGCTGCACGGTGGGAATCAAATCCGTTCCGGCATTAGCTTTCGGTACGAAGGCATCGACGCCGATGGCTCTGCTCGCAGCGATTGATTCGGGAGAGTCGTGAATGGTGAAGAAAATAATTTTTATGGAAGGTGCGATTCGCCTTATTTCGTACGCAGCCTGAACCCCATTCATTACCGGCATATTGATATCGAGGAGAACGAGATCGGGATTCAGCTCTTTTACCTTCTCAACGGCCTGCCTGCCATTTTCGGCCTCGCCACAAACGTGCATGGAGTGCCAATTAAGCAGTGACCGGATGGTCTTTCTCGCCAGCTGATAATCGTCCACAACCAAAATCCGGACTGACATAAGTTCGCTTTTCGTGCACTCGCGTCGCCGCTGATACGCCTTGTTAACCTGGCAACCTCCTGAAGAGCGGCGGTCTAGCTGCCTCTTATAATAAGAGAACATGTAATAAGAGACCATGGTAGGGCTTCAGCTCCAATACACGAAACCCCCTCAACTTTCTGGCAACACCATGCACGCTCGTCTGCGGCAGAGGCTCGCTGAGGCAAAACTGCCTGGAACAAGAATAGTTTGTCTCAGCGTTCTGGTGTATCTGATAACACATAAACACCGTAGCGGGGCCCTTAAGATTCTGAGCGACTTTGTAACCCTTTCGTTTTCATGCTTTCGCAAGCAGCTAGAAATGACCTGGTATTTGGCATGGCCCTTGCTCTAATCCAAATCGGGCTAACGAGCCCAGCGAGAAACGGGAAAAGAAATGAGGCGTTCGAGTTCAGCGATCTCTCAGTACTGGATTTTCATTGCTGACAGGAGCAGCAAACATTGGGGCCGTGCAGGGGAAAACATGGGTCTTGGCTATGACATTTTTCGAGAGCTAAGCGACGGTAAACCCTTGTGGATTGCACAAGCGAGTACGCTGGAAGAGGCACAGGAAAAGCTAGACACGCTGGCACGGACCGTACCTGCAAAATATTTCATTCGGGATGCGGCCAGCGCCAAAATCGTGGCCCAGGCGGGACCGAACACGTCCGAGGAAAGGAAGCCTTGAGTCTCGGCTTTTTCGGCTGCGTCGACCAATTTTATCGGAGGTATCCACAATGTTTGCTTACCTCTGCAGGAAATGCGGTTCGTGCAGTTCCGAATTTATAATCGAGCAAATGGAAGATCCCGGAAGTGGAAACAGCGGGTCTTCGGCTAGCCCTCAAATAAGTAATATCTGTCCTAGCTGCAAATCATTTTTCTCTCCTGAAAGTTACTTCGTACTTCAAAGCGCTGAGCCATTGATGCAGAGCTCGGAAATGGTATTTCGCGCACGCCCCTAGCTTCATCCCAGTCGCATTTCATTCTCGGGCACGCCCGAGGGACCGCTTGCTCATAGCGATATATGTGGTGCGCTCGATGAGTGGTCCGGCACCTGTTATTGTGGCGCCCGCTTTGGTGGTTTGTTGACACGAGGAATTCCTAAGAATAGACTCGCGCCCAGAATGCTCTGATGGCCTCATGTGAAAAGTTCACGTGAGAGGAGGGATCGTGAGTATGCGTTGGATAGGGACGAGCGCATTGGTTAGATTGGCCGGCTTCGCGCTATTGGCTTTTTTTGTTGCGTTCTTTGGGGCGGGAGTTTTTCGCGCGTTGCGAGGAGCGCCGACGGAAACGGCGCCAAAGTTCAAATTTGATCCCGACTGGCCCAAGCCGCTACCGAACAAATGGAAAATGGGGGGGGTTACCGGGCTGGCGGTGGACAAGGACGATAACGTCTGGGTTCTTGATCGCCCCAATGACCTGACCGATATCGAACTCGAGGCCGAGTTGAACCCGCCAATTGCGGATTGCTGCAAGCGACCTCCGTCGATGATCCACTTGGATAAGGAAGGCAATGTAATCGGCTACTTCGACCCGCCTCAAGGACATGGCATGGCGGTGGACAGCAAGGGATTCGCGTACATCGGGAATGTCGATCACGGGATAGGCAACGTCCGCAAGTATGACGAGAAGACCGGCAAACTTATAGCCGAATTGCCTCACACGCCTGAAATGCCCCCGGGGGGCGGAGGTGATGGCGGCCCCCTGACTTCGGAACACGTGCCAGGGCACGGCACAGCAGGACCGGTGGCGGGATTCATCCGGCCGGCCGGAGCTCGGCCTCAACTCTCTCCTGAGGCCCAAGCTGCTCGGCAGGCGGCAACGAAGGCTTTTCGCGAGAAATATCCTCCGACAACACCGATGATTGTGGGTGGAATCGAAGAAGTGCGATTGGACGAACCAAATCACGAGCTTTATGCTGCCGACAATTATCTCGGCGGGCGCGTGATGGTATTTGATTTGGATAGCTTCGCGTTCAAGCGTGGCTGGGGCGCCTACGGGCACAAGCTGTCTGAAATCACCACCGACGACAAAGATCGCCAATACACCCCGAACGGGCCAATGCCCAAGGAGTTCCGGGGCCATCTGACGCTGAACGTCTCCCATGATGGGCTCGTCTATGGCGCAGATCGCATGGCGAACCGCATTCAGGTCTTCACCAGGGACGGTAAGTTCGTGAAGGAATTCAAGATGGCGGAATGGACGGCCATCGGCGGTTCCACTGGGGGCGTGATGTTCTCACCGGATAAGGAACAGAAACTCCTTTACATTTCCGATCTGACAAACAACCACATCTGGTTCCTCAATCGTGAGGACGGCAAGATCCTGGGCCAGATGGGCAGTATGGGCGAAAACGGCGGCCAGTTCTTTGGACTGCACATGGAGGCCGTCGACTCAAAGGGCGTCATCTATACCGGCGAGGTGTTTGCAGGCGAACGCGTGCAGAGGTTCCTCCCAGTTAAATAATTCGCAGCGACGACAATCCATTCAGAAGGAAAATCAGCCGCTGGGCATCTTAAGTGACCTGCGGCTGATTTTTTTATATCTGCAGCGTATGCGAGCGGGCGTTCCCTGCACGGTTAACGGCGGCCTCCGCCAAACCCTCCTCCGTGGAATCCGCCTCCACCGTGGAAGCCACCAACTGAACCGCGGAATCCGCCATGCGGTTCAACGCCGTGGCCGTAGGGATAATGGTAATCGCCGAAACCATGGGGACGGCCCCAGTAACCGCCGTAGAAAAATGGCGTGCGATAGACCGCAAATGGCGAGTAGAAAGCCCAGCCAAAGGGGCTATAAAAAACTCCAGCGCCAGGAATAAACGTGTAGCAGCTAAACCAGGGATCCCAGTACCAGCCCGGTCCCACCCAGCCAGGACCTCCGTTTACATAAATACGAGCCTGATCCACACTGGCTTCGGATAAATATCCGGAACGCAATGCCGACCAGCGGAAGAAATCATCCTCGTACTTGCGCGCATCGAAATCCTCGGCTTTTGGCTTGGCGTTTGCATTCAGCATAAGTTCGCGTTCCTTGCCAAGATCGATTTTTTTGTCGTTTACCACGACCTCGGCTTTACCCTTGAAAACGCGGATTGTGCTTTGATTGCTGTCGAAGTCGTATAGGCCGTTCTGCAGGATTTTGGTGGTAACGCCGTTTACATCTACCCGGATATCGTTGTTCTTGTTGATGTCCGTCGCTTCCACCATGGCGCGGCCTTTATCAATTTTAACTTCCGTATTTGCTAGCCCAGCGTTGACCATCTTCACCGTGCTGTTATCCGCAACGCGAAGAAACGTGCCTGGAACAAGCAAAACCTCGACTTTACCTGCTTGCGTATTCAGCGACTGCCCAGCCTGCAACTGAACGGAGCCTACTGAATTGGCACTGAGCGGCTGATTATCAATGAAAGCTTGACCCTCCACGTAATTGACGGTGCCCGGCTGCGCAGAACGTGAGTTTGGATTCCCATTCTGATTTTGTGCCGAGCCGACGCCCGGCAGAAGCGCTGCCAACAGAGCCCCGGCAACTGGCCACAATTTCGTGACTCTCATATTTATTCTCCTATTAATTAGATGCCAAGCAGGGTGCCCGCGAATTTACTTTCTACATGCTTCCGCCGAGATCACTCCATCATTGCCGATCGCTGCTGACGCGCCACGGTTGGTGGCGGCTGGGCGTGCCTCCGCAGAAAACCCATGGGTGCCGCTCAAACTGCTTGCGCGCCCGACACTGGTTCAAGGAACCTGACCAAAACTACCAGTCACTCTGGTCCCGCTTGGTCCCCGGCTGTCTGGGCCTTAGAATGCATCGAAACTAGGACGAGAGATTAATTCTGTTTGGGCCCGTCGTGTATTAGGATTTCCCGAGAGGAGGGAGCTTGCGCGCTGTTATCACGGGAGGTGCGGGCTTTTTAGGTTCTCATCTGTGCGACTACCTTATCGAGCACGGATGGGATGTGCTTTCGATCGATAATCTGGTCACCGGAAGCGAAGGGAACGCCGCGCATCTGGTCAAGCATCCTCGTTTTCGGACGATGCGCCATGATGTGTCGAACTATATCGATGTGCCCGGGCCGGTAGACTATGTTCTTCATTTCGCTTCCCCGGCGAGCCCGGTTGATTACCTAAAACTTCCGATCCAAACGCTAAAAGTTGGCGCGTTGGGCACCCATAACTCTCTCGGCTTAGCACTCGCGAAAAAGGCCAAGTACTTTTTGGCTTCGACCTCCGAGTGCTATGGCGACCCGCAGATCAGCCCGCAGCCAGAAACGTATTGGGGACACGTAAACCCCATCGGTCCGCGCGGAGTGTACGACGAGGCCAAGCGCTATGCGGAAGCTATGGCGATGGCCTATCACCGTTTTCACCGGGTGGATACTCACATCGTGCGAATCTTTAATACTTACGGGCCGCGTATGCGACTTAACGACGGCCGGGCGCTGCCGAATTTCGTTTACCAAGCCCTTCGTGGCCAGCCCATTACTGTCTACGGTGACGGAAAACAAACTCGGAGCTTTTGTTATGTTTCGGACCTCATCGAGGGGATTTATCGGCTGATGAATTCTGATGAGCATGAACCGGTAAATATCGGGAATCCGCAGGAGATAACGATTTTGGAATTCGCCGAACGCGTTCGGGCGCTGCTGGGCTTGGACGTACCCATCATCTTTGAGCCGCTTCCGCAGGATGATCCCAAACAGCGCTGCCCGGATATCAGCAAGGCGAAGCGCCTGCTCGGATGGGAGCCGAAGGTTAACCTCAACGAGGGGCTGAAGCTGACGTTAGACTTTTTTAGGCAGCAAGTGGCAACGGAATCAGCGGCGAGATGATCCTCAGAGCGTAAGGACAGTATTGGCGGTAAGGTCCGGCCGGCCAAAGCTGTGATACTCGAAGCCGAGCTCCTTCATCTTTGCAGGTGGCAGCATATTTCGAGCGTCGACGATCAGGGGTCGCGCCATCTCCCGGTAGATGCGCTTCCAATCGAGTTCGCGATATTCCTTCCATTCCGTCAGCAAAAGCAAAGCGTCCGCCCCGTGAGCCACTTCGTAGGGATCCGCCACGAAAGCGGCGCCGTTCAGCAAAGGGCGTGCGCGCTCCATAGCCACAGGATCAGACGCACGAACCGTTGCGCCTTCGGCGAGTAAGCGCCGCACCACCTCGATCGCCGGCGCAAAACGCACATCATCGGTATTCGGCTTGAATGCCAGACCCAAAACTCCGACCGTTTTCTCCTTCACCACCCATAATGCGCGGCGCACTTTCTCCACGAACTGGTCGATGCGGCGCTTGTTGACCGCCTCGACTTCCTTGAGAAGACTAAAATCGATGCCATTCTTTTCCGCCAAGCGAATGAACGCTTGTATATCCTTGGGTAGGCAAAATCCTCCAAAACCCAGGCCGTCGTTCAGGAAATGCGGCCCAATACGCGGATCAAGCCCCACGGCCCGGGTGACTTCCTCGACGTTTCCTCCGAGCTTCTCGCAGAGATCGGCAATCAGATTGGCATAGGAGATCTTGAGGCCAAGAAATGAGTTGGAGGCGTGCTTGATCAATTCGGCGCTGGCAATCGTAGTCACCAAAAACACCGGCGCAGGGCCGGCCGGACATTTCGGTTCGTGAACCGGGCAATGGAACCTGCCCTCGAGGAACGGTTTGTAGATTTCGCGCAATTGCGCTTCGGATTCCACATCCTCCACACCTACGACGATGCGATCAGGATGAAAGAAGTCCCCGACCGCCGTGCCCTCGCGCAGGAACTCCGGATTGGAAGCAACTCGAAAGGTGGCGCCTTTGCTGCGGCCATAAACGTGAAGGGCATGACGCAGTTGCTCGCCTGTTTGGGCTGGTACGGTGCTCTTCTCGATTACAAGTTTGGGCGACCGAGAAGCAGCCGCTATCTGCCGGGCCACATTGTCGATTGCGGAAAGATCGGCTTCGCCCGACTCTAGGGGCGGTGTACCCACACAGATAAAAATGGCGTCGGCGGGAGTGACCGCCTGGGCGCAATCCGAGGTGAACCGCAGCCGGCCGGCAGCAATGGCGCTTTCCATGACTTTGTCCAGGCCTGGCTCGTAGATCGGCAGACGGCCCGCATTCAGCATGCCTATACGGACCGGATCGTTATCGGTGGCCATCACTTCATGCCCTGCTTCGGCAAGGCAGCTGCCAGTCACCAATCCCACGTATCCACAACCAATTACGGCAAGACGCACAATAACCTCCCTCGGAGTGACCGCTGCGGGACCATACCTCTTCCGGGCAGCAAACCTAGAGGTACAACCAACTTACACGAATATAACGTGAGCTACAAATCTCTCGTTGCGCCCTCTTTACCGTTGGATAACGGAAGGGCCACATACGGACAGGTCGGCCGACAAATCGCTGTCTTTTGATAATTCGGGTGGGCGGGCCAGCAAGCCTCGCAGTCCTAGCCAAACAAGGCGAGGCTGGTCGCGGCAGATTTGCCAGAGGAGCCGCGCGGCTTCGTCCCGGTTCAGGCGACTTAACGATCGCCGCATTCTATTGTTCACCGAATCTACGAGGCGGCTGTAATCAGACTGGCGAAATCCATGAATCGAGCGGCGAATGAGCCTGTGGAGATCAAGCTCGCGCCGGAGGGCGCGTAGTTCCCTGCTGAAGCCGCCGCTCAAGAACTGTTCGCTCACCCCGAGGGCACCCCTGAAACCCGTCACGACGCCTCCCAAGGTCGTCACCTTGACTTGCGCAGCGGCGTCACCAACTAAATACACGCGCCCTTTACCGATTCTGCGCTCTATGGGGACCCATCTTTCGTAGAGCGGAATCCGCGCCCCCTGAAAGCCGAGAGCCTTGAAGTGCCGCTTTTCCAAGAAACGCTGCAGGCAGCGAAGCGTTTGCCGGCCATCCACACCAATTAGCCCAAGCGCTCCACGTGCTTTGGACTCAGGAATGAGCCAGTAGAAATATGGCGTCTCGTCGGGAATAAACCAGACCCGGACAGTATCAGAAGGCATACCCGAAGGTAGTTCCACAAGAGCCTGCACCAAGGGCACAGTGCTTAATCTCGGCCAGCCGGCCGCCTTAGCCACACCGCTATGGGCGCCGTCAGCCCCTACCACCGCACTGCACGATACACGCTCACATTGCGCATCCTTCGTTCGCGGACCGGTTTTGGACAGGGTTAGCTCAATACCGCCCCGACTGCTGGCCTGGAGCGAAGCAAAGCGGCGGCCGAATTCAAGTTGCGCGCCATAGCTCTGCGCCTCGTCGGCAAGGGCACGAATCAATTGTGAACGTTCGATCACCAGATCAGGGCAGTCGAGTTGAACCTGAGCTGCCCGTCCGTCGGTGAATAGTTCGAATCCGCGGATTTTGTTTATGGCGCATTTCTCAGCGGAAGCGCCCAGCAACTTCCGGATTCGATCGGTGACAATGAGAGTGCGAAAAGCGGGGTCGAGCCGTTCTGCACGTTCAAACAGCCGTACACTCTGGCCCTTGCGGGCGAAGAGGAGGGCTGTGAACAAGCCGGCTGCAGAAGCGCCAACAATCCCTATTGGATCGTCGGGCATGGAACCTTGCTGTGTTTGGCTGAATCTTGCAGCTTAACCTTCCGGAACAGCGCCCACGCTGGAAAGCAGTATAGCGAAGGGGCGGTGGCCACAGAAAGTACTCGCCGGGGCAATAGCTCCAAAAGAAACCGTTGGCCGATCGCAAAAAAGGAGATCAGGAGGGCGACTTGTGCTGCGAATTTTGGCGTTCGTAAGGCAAGCACTCGAGCAATGCGATGGCTGCGATCCAGCATAAGAAAACGAGCACGGCTAATCTATTGACCCAACTGGTGTTGAGTCTCGTGGAGAGAATTGCCAAAAATCCACAAGTAGCGCCCATAGCATACAGAGCGAGAACGGAAGCTCGGGTGCCCAACCCCGAATTTGCGAGCCGGTGGCCAGTGTGATCCTTGCCAGGGCTCGTGAAGGGAACCAAGCCACGCCGCAAGCGCGAGACGGAAACAAGAGCAGTATCGAAAATGGGTACTGCCAGAACGAGGACGGGTGTAAGCCAAGCTGCGTGTGGCGAAAACGCGCTTACTCGTAGCTTTAGCGCCAAGGTAGCCACCAAGAACCCCAATAACATTGCCCCACCATCGCCCATAAAGATTTTTGCGGGGCTGAAGTTCCATTTTAAGAACCCAAGCGTGGCTCCAAGGACCGCCGCGGAGAGCGTGGTGACCAGCACCTGTCCGTTGAGACTCGCCAGAATAGCTAAGTACAACGAAGCGATTGCGGCAATACCCGCGCAGACGCCATCCATATAATCAAGAATGCTGAAAGCGGCGGTGATGCCAGTAATCCAAAAGACGGTGAGCCCGGCATCAGCCAGGAAACCAAGGTGCCCCGGAAGAACGGTCGAAAAAATGTTTGCGCGTGTTCCAGACGAAAGCACAATCAAACCGGCGGACGGCATGGCGAGAAAAAGCTTCACTTGATGATGCAACAAGCCGCGGTCGTCTAGTGTGCCAACGAGGAGCAGTAATGTAGCGCCAGCCAAGATTCCAAGAATCTCGCTGAGCGTTCGGCTGGGGTAAGACACCAGCACGGCGAGAATCACGGCGGCATAGATTGCGATACCGCCCAGCAAGGGAATCGGCTCCACGTGAATTTTTCGCGGGCCTGGTTGATCGACCATCCCGATACGAACCGCGAATTGGCGCACCGGAACAGTGGCCGCTAAAGACGTGATCAGCGCAATTGTGAAGGTCAGGAATCCCACAGCCATGCTCGTTCCAAATCCATCATCGTCCGTTAAGCACTTGATTTGTGCCCGGCAGCCTCTTCAATTACTTCGACGTACTTCCGAAGTTCCCTCAATCTATCATAGGTTTTTGCGAGTTTACGGGCCTGCCTACTCATGTGCTCGAGACCTTCCGGCGCCTGCAAAAGGGACCGCACGGCATGTACTACCTGAGTTGGATCATCCGGATCAGCAGTAATGCCACATTGGTCCTGTTGTACAAGGCGAGTCACTTCGGCCAGTTCCGTAGCTAGAGCCAGGATCGGGCGGC